>Ga0160470_100130_pt1 | contig 78070 bp, 58 predicted proteins | sample HID1973I_E11MG_FD_108214 | JGI IMG/M metagenome (GOLD analysis project Ga0160470, IMG submission 108214) | Enriched mosquito-associated microbial communities from UW Madison campus, WI, USA - HID1973I_E11 MG | ecosystem: Host-associated > Arthropoda: Insects > Digestive system > Unclassified ... | reverse complement strand
GGAACCACCTGATCCCATCCCGAACTCAGCAGTGAAACGATGCATCGCCGATGGTAGTGTGGGGTTTCCCCATGTGAGAGTAGGTCATCGTCAAGATTAAATTCCGAAACCCCTATCTGCTTAAGCAGGTAGGGGTTTTGTTTTGCCCGCAGGAAAGTGGCCGCAGCATCACCTTATAGCCTCCAGGCTGTCACCGCCTTCCGACAATGCTAAGGTCTGCCCCTAGCATTTGTATTTTTCCAAGGAAGCCTTTATGCCGGACGCGACGTCCCTCAATGCTGGTTTTATGGTGGTTCATGGGAACCGCCTCGACGAGTTGCGCAGCTTGGTTGTGAGCTGGATGCGACGTTACCCGTTGGCTCCCTTGGAAAACGAAATAGCCCTGGTACAAAGCAACGGCATCGCCCAATGGCTGAAGCTGGCACTGGCTGAGGACCCTGAAGAAGATGACATGGGTGGTTGCGGTATTGCTGCTGCGATTGACGTGCAGCTCCCCGGCAGCTTTATGTGGCAGCTCTATCGCATGGTCCTTGGGCGCGATGAAATTCCCGCCAAGTCCTTGCTTGATAAAGCCCCGCTGACCTGGCGGTTGATGCGTCTGCTTCCACAGGTGATCAATCAGCCACATTTCGAGCCCCTTCAACGCTTCCTGACCAATGACACCGACTTGCGCAAACGCTATCAACTGGCTGAGCGTCTGGCGGACCTGTTCGACCAATACCAGGTCTACCGGGCCGATTGGCTTGAAGATTGGGCAGAGGGCCGTCACCAGCTGCGAAATGTCAGAGGCGAAGCCAAGCCGCTGGCCCCTGCCAACTGTTGGCAAGCGGAGTTGTGGCGTGCACTGTTGCTCGATGTGGGGGAGCAAGGCATGGCGCAGAGCCGGGCAGGCGTCCACCAACGGTTCATTGAGCGCATCAACAGCCTCGAAGCAGCGCCCCTCGAATTGCCTTCACGGGTGATCGTTTTCGGGATTTCCTCGCTTCCGGCACAAGCCCTGGAAGCACTCGCTGGACTGGCCCGCTTCAGCCAGGTTCTGCTGTGTGTCCATAACCCATGTCGACATCATTGGGCTGACATCGTCGCCGATAAAGACCTCCTGCGGCACCAATACAAGCGTCAGGCTCGTAAGAGTGGCATGCCGGTTGTGCTCGATCCGCAGACACTCCATCAACACGCTCATCCGCTGCTGGCTGCATGGGGCAAGCAGGGGCGTGACTACATCAACCTCCTCGACAGCTACGACGATCCCAGCAGTTATCGATCTGCTTTCCGCGAAGGCAGGATTGACCTGTTCAGTGACCTTCAACCCCTGAACATGCTCAATCAGTTGCAGGACGATATTCTCGAATTACGCCCTCTAAACGAAACACGCGAGCGCTGGCCAGCTGTCGATCTTGATGATGACAAGTCGATCCGTTTTCACATTGCTCATAGCGCCCAACGTGAAGTGGAAATCCTCCACGACCAATTGCTCGCACGCTTCAGTGCTGATCCCGATTTGAGACCGCGGGACGTCATCGTGATGGTGCCGGACATCGATAGCTACGCGCCGCATATCCGCGCCGTGTTTGCTCAACTTGAACATAAAGACCAGCGCTTCATCCCGTTCACGCTCGCGGACCAGGGACAGCGCGGCCGTGATCCGCTGCTGATCGCTGTCGAGCATTTGCTCAAACTCCCCGACAGCCGTTTTCCCGTCAGCGAAATTCTTGATCTGCTCGACGTTCCCGCACTGCGTGCGCGATTCGGCGTTGAAGAGCGCGACTTGCCGACCCTGCATCGCTGGATCGAAGGCGCCGGAATTCGCTGGGGCATGAATGCCGAACAGAGAGCGGGCCTCGGCCTGCCCACGGAGCTGGAACAAAACAGCTGGCGTTTCGGCCTGCGACGGATGTTGCTCGGTTATGCCGTGGGAAGCGCCGGTGCCTATGAAACCATCGAGCCCTATGACGAAATCGGCGGACTGGACGCCGCGCTCATCGGCCCGCTGGTCGCACTGCTGGATGCGCTTGAAATCGCTCATCATGAACTCACCCAGCCCGTCGCACCCCAGCAATGGGCTGTGCGTTTGCAAGCGCTGCTGCAACTTTTTTTCCAGGCCAGCAACGAGCATGACGACTACCTGCTGGGCCAGCTTGAAGAGTTGCGTGAAACCTGGCTGGAGACGTGTGAGTCCGTCGGCCTGCATGACGAATTGCCGTTGACCGTCGTTCGTGAAGCCTGGCTGGCCGGTCTTGATCAAGGCCGTTTATCACAGCGGTTTTTGGCGGGCGCGGTCAACTTCTGCACGCTGATGCCCATGCGTGCGATCCCGTTCAAACTGGTCTGTCTGCTTGGAATGAATGACGGGGATTATCCGCGCGCCCAACCACCCCTGGACTTCGATCTCATGGGCAGTGATTACCGCCCTGGCGATCGGTCCCGGCGCGAAGACGATCGCTATCTTCTTCTAGAGGCGCTGCTGTCGGCGCGTGATCAGCTCTATATCAGCTGGGTCGGCCGCAGCATTCGCGATAACAGCGAACGTCCGGCTTCGGTGCTGATTGGCCAACTGCGTGATCATCTCGCCAGTGGGTGGCGACTGAAAGATGACCGCGAAAACCTGCTCGAGGCCTTGACCCAGGAGCACCCGTTGCAACCCTTCAGCGCCCGTTACTTCCTGGAAGGCGATGAGCTATACAGCTACGCCAACGAATGGCAGGCGCTCCATCAAGCCCGTGAACAAGTCTCAGATGTCGAAGTGCTTGAAGCCTACACATTGGAAGAACCACTTAGCCTTGGCCAACTGCAGGATTTCCTGCGAAACCCCGTACGACATTTCTTCAGCCAGCGCTTGAAAGTCTTCTTCGAAGCCGCCGAAGTGCCCTTGGCGGATGAGGAGCCGTTCGTGCTCGACGCTTTACAGCGCTACAGCCTGAGCAGCAGTTTGCTCGATGCAGCGCTCAGCCAGCCCGATCAGTCCGATGAGACACTGGCGTCGCACGCTATTCGCCTGCAAAACAGTGGGCTGCTGCCGATGGCGGGATTTGGCGAATACCTGCAACGAGAGCTGATTGAACCCCTGCCGGATCTGCTGCTGCGCTATCAGCAACTTCTGACGTTGTGGCCAACCCCGCTCACCAGTGCGCTGCCGGTCAATCTGGAGTTGCAAGGTATGCGACTGGAAGGTTGGCTCAGTGGTCTTCATCAGCGCGCAGACGGTGGCCTGCTTTCAGTCACCACAATTCCCAACAGCATCGGTGCGATCAAGTCGCGCAAATGGCATCGCCTCATACGGCCTTGGGTTAATCATCTGGTCGCCTGCGCCAGTGGCCTGCCGATGACCACCGCTCTGGTGGCCAGTGATGACAGCCTGCTGCTCGCCCCTTTGGAGAAGACGCAAGCAGTGCAATTGCTGGAAGACCTGCTGCTCGCCTGGAAAAACGGTATGCGCCAACCTCTGCCGATTGCCGTGAAAACAGCCTTCGCCTGGCTCGGGCAAACCGATCCTGTCAAAGCGGATGCTGCCGCTCGCAAAGCCTATGAAGGTGATGGCCTGACAACTGATGGCGAACGTCGTGAAAGCCCTGCGTTGGCTCGTCAGTTTGCCGACTACGACGCCCTGATCGGCGACGAATCATTTCCCGGATGGTGTGAAGCGTTGTACCGGCCACTGCTGCAAGCTCCATGGCGATCATTGACCAGCGAGGAGGCTCGTTCATGAGCACAAAACCATCCCTCGCCCTGGCGTTCCCGTTGCGCGGCAGCCAACTGATCGAGGCCAGCGCCGGGACCGGAAAAACCTTCACTATTTCTGCCCTTTACCTGCGCCTGGTCCTTGGTCACGGTGGCGAAGCCAGCGGTTTCGGCCGCGAGTTGCTGCCGCCGCAAATACTCGTGGTGACCTTCACCGACGCTGCCACCAAAGAGCTGCGCGAACGTATCCGTACGCGTCTGGCGGAAGCGGCAAGGTTTTTCCGTGACGAAATAACCGCTCCCGATACGCTCATTGCCGAGCTTCGCGATGAGTACCCGGAACAACAGTGGGCAGGTTGTGCAAACCGTCTGGACATCGCCGCACAGTGGATGGACGAAGCGGCCGTCTCGACCATTCACAGCTGGTGCCAGCGGATGTTGCGTGAGCATGCCTTCGACAGTGGCAGCCTGTTTACCCAGACCCTGGAAACGGATCACAGCGATTTGCTCGGCGAAGTCCTGCGCGACTACTGGCGGCTGTTCTGCTATCCGATGCAGGGGGATGCGTTGAGTTGGGTGCGCGGCAATTGGGGAGGACCGGCCGCGCTTCTGCCTCGCTTAAGAGGTCTGTTTGCCAGCGAGCGTGAAAGCGCTGAAGGCAAGGAACCTGCCGAGCTGATCATCGAGTGTTTGCAGGAACGTCGCGCTGCCCTGCTCGAGCTCAAGATGCCATGGCAACGTTGGGCGGACGAGTTGCTCGCGATTTGTCACCAAGGCGTTGCAAGCAAGAGCGTCGACGGTCGCAAGATGCAGGCTCGTTACTTCGAGCCCTGGTTTGAAAAAATCAAAACATGGGCCGAAGACGAACTGGCTGAACAGCTGGACATTGGCACCGGCTTCACGCGGCTGACGCCCGACGGTATGGCCGAAGCATGGAAGGGCGAAGCGCCCCGTCATCCGGGGCTGGACGCCATGCCGGGCTTGAAGGCCAGCCTCGATGGATTGCCGACACCTGACGCTGCTGTGCTGCAACACGCCGCCCATTGGGTCGGTGCACGGTTCGAGGAAGAAAAGCGTCGCCGGGCAGAAATGGGTTTCGACGACATGCTGCTGCGTCTGGATGCAGCCCTGCAAGCCGAAGGCGGCGAGCGTCTGGCCACGTTGATCCGCGAACAGTTTCCGGTGGCCTTGATCGACGAGTTTCAGGACACCGACCCGGTGCAATACCGGATATTCGAAACCATTTATCGCATCGAAGACAACAACCCTGAGTGCGGCCTGTTCCTGATCGGTGACCCGAAGCAGGCGATTTATGCTTTCCGTGGCGCCGACATCCACACCTATCTGCGCGCCCGCCAGGCCACGACTGGCCGGCTGCATACCTTGGGTACCAACTTCCGTTCCAGCCATGGCATGGTCGGCGCGGTGAATCACGTGTTCGGGCGTGCGGAGTCTCGCGTGACCGGGCGCGGCGCGTTCCTGTTCCGTGAAAAAGATGGCACGAATCCGGTGCCCTTCCTGCCGGTTGAATCCCAGGGACGTAAAGAGACCCTGTTCATCGATGGCCAGGTCGTCCCCGCCTTGAACATCTGGCACCTTCCTGCCGAACAACCATTGTCTGGTGCGGTTTACCGGCAGCACCTGGCCTCGGCTTGCGCGAGTCAGATCACCGCGTTGCTCAACGGCGGGCAGCAAGGACAGGCGGGGTTTGCCCAGGAAGGTAAAAACTTCAGAGGTCTGCTGCCCGCCGACATCGCAATCCTGGTGCGCGACGGCAAAGAAGCCCAGGCCGTGCGTGCTGAACTCTCGGCGCGTGGCGTGCGCAGCGTTTACCTGTCAGACAAGGACTCCGTGTTCGCCGCCCAGGAAGCCCACGACGTGTTGGCCTGGCTGAAAGCCTGTGCCGAGCCGGACGTCGAGCGCCCCCTGCGGGCCGCGCTGGCCTGTATCACCCTGAACCTGTCCCTGGCAGAACTCGAACGGTTGAATCAGGACGAGTTGGCCTGGGAAGCGCGGGTCATGCAGTTCCGCAGTTATCGCGAGCTGTGGCGCAAGCAAGGCGTGCTGCCGATGTTGCGTCGATTGCTGCACGACTTCAAATTGCCCCAGGCATTGATCGCCCGCAGTGACGGCGAGCGGGTTTTGACCAATCTGCTGCACCTGTCGGAACTGTTGCAACAAGCCGCCGCCGAGCTCGATGGCGAGCAGGCGCTGATCCGTCATTTATCCGAGCATCTGGCATTGTCCGGCCAAGCGGGAGAGGAACAGATCCTGCGCCTGGAAAGCGATGAACAATTGGTCAAGGTCGTGACCATCCACAAGTCCAAGGGCCTTGAATATCCCCTGGTGTTCCTGCCGTTCATTTGCTCGGCCAAACCGGTGGACGGCAGTCGTCTGCCGTTGCACTACCACGACGCCAACGGCAAGGCACAGGTGACGTTGAAGCCAACCGCCGAACTGATTGCGCTGGCGGATGATGAGCGTCTGGCCGAAGACTTGCGGTTGCTCTACGTGGCGCTCACCCGGGCGCAACATGCTTGCTGGCTTGGCGTGACCGATCTCAAACGCGGCAATAACAACAGCTCGGTGCTGCACTTGTCGGCACTGGGTTATCTGTTGGGTGGCGGCGCTGTACTGGCCGAGTCCTCCGGCTTGAAGCGCTGGCTGGAAGACCTTCAGCAAGATTGCCCGGCACTCCGCTACGCAGAGATGCCTGAGGGCACTGCCGAGCTTTATCATCCGCCGCATAACGATGCACGCCTGCTTGCTCCACTGATTCCCAAGCGCAAGGCCAGTGAAAACTGGTGGATTGCGTCTTACAGCGCCTTGCGAATCGGCGACAGCCTGAGCATCGGCAGTGACGAAGCTCCCGAAAACCCGCAAGCGCAAAAACTCTTCGACGACGAACGCCTCGATCCAAACGCACCACGAGAAGTGGCGGCCGGCGGCGCGGACATCCATCGATTCCCCCGTGGTCCAGGCCCCGGCACCTTTCTCCATGGTTTGCTGGAATGGGCCGGTGATGAAGGTTTTTCTGTCAGCCCGCAAGCTGTCGAAGATGCGATTGGGCGTCGCTGCAATCGCCGAGGCTGGGAAGGCTGGATCATCACGCTGAGCGACTGGCTGCAACACCTGCTCAAATCGCCGCTGCACCTTGGCGCCGGGCAAGCACCGGTGGTGTTCGAGCAGTTGACGCAGTATCGCGTCGAGATGGAATTCTGGTTCGCCAGTCATAAAGTCGACGTGCTCAAACTCGATGAACTGGTGCGCCAATACACCCACAACGGTGTCGCTCGGGTGGCGGCTGAACCTGTGCTGCTCAACGGAATGTTCAAAGGCTTCATCGACCTGACGTTCGAACACGAGGGTCGCTATTACGTGGCTGATTACAAGTCCAACTGGCTTGGTGTCGATGACTCGGCCTACACCGATCAGGCCATGGAGCAATCGATTCTCGACAACCGATATGACCTGCAATACGTGCTGTACCTGCTGGCCCTGCATCGCCAACTCAAGGCGCGGCTTGCCGACTACGACTACGACCGGCATGTCGGTGGTGCGTTGTACCTGTTCTTGCGCGGCACGCGTGCTTCCAGCCAAGGTGTATTTTTCGCACGACCGCCCCGTGAGCTGATTGAACGACTGGATCGTCTGTTCCAGGGCAAACCGGAGCCCAAGGCCGAGCCCGCTTGGGAACAGGGAGTATTGCTATGAGCCGCACCTTCGCCGATCTGTTGCCCACTTCACTTGCGGCTGACAGCCTCGCGGAGCTTGATCCGCTTCGTCGTGCCGATGACTTGCTCCTGTTGCTCACGCGCTGGGTCGAACGCGGCTGGTTGCGCGCACTCGACAAGGCGTTCGTGGCCTTTCTGCATGAGCTGGCACCCCACGATGATCCCTTGGTGCTACTGGCTGCCGCGTTAACCAGCCACCAGTTGGGCCACGGTCATGTCTGCCTTGATCTGTTCGAAACACTCAAAGAGCCGGATTTCGCCTTGTCGCTGCCGCCGGAAGGTGATCTGCAGGGCGGTGCGATGGTCTTGCCCTCGCAGTTGCTCGAGGCGCTGGACGGTGCGCATTGGTGCAAGGTGCTGGCTGCCAGTCAACTGGTCGCACTGGCGGCCGATGGCAGTAAAGCGGCGCAGCAAAGACCTCTGGTGCTGTCGGGCAAACGCTTGTACCTGCGCCGTTACTGGGCTTATGAAAGACGTATCGACCAGTCGCTGCGCCAGCGTCTGGCCGAGCACGAAACAACGCCGAGTGATTTGTCCGAGCGTCTCACAGGGCTGTTCGGTCCCGCCAAACCGGATGACGTCATTGACTGGCAGAAGCTTGCATGTGCGCTGGCCACTCGCAGCGCGTTCAGCATCGTCACCGGCGGTCCCGGAACCGGCAAGACCACTACGGTCGTGCGGTTGTTGGCATTGTTGCAGGCGCCCGCGGTCGAGGCGGGAAAACCACTGCGCATCCGTCTCGCCGCACCCACGGGCAAAGCCGCTGCACGGTTGACCGAATCCATCAGCCAGCAGGTTCGTACCCTCAAAGTCAGCGAAGCCGTCAGGGGAAAAATCCCCTCGGACGTCACCACCGTGCACCGACTTCTCGGTAGCCGTCCCGGTACCCGGCACTTCCGTCACCACGCTGGTAACCGCTTGCCTTTGGATGTGCTGGTGGTGGATGAAGCATCGATGATCGACCTGGAAATGATGGCCAATCTGCTCGATGCCATGCCAGCCCATGCACGCCTGGTGCTGCTCGGCGACAAGGATCAGTTGGCGTCGGTAGAGGCCGGTGCCGTGCTCGGCGATTTGTGCCGCGATGCGGAGGCCGGTTGGTACAGTCCGCAGACTCGTCAGTGGCTGGAAGCGGTCAGTGGTGAAAGCCTGGCGGGCAGCGGTTTGCACGAAGACACCCACGGCGCTCATCCGCTGGCCCAGCAGGTGGTGATGCTGCGCCACTCACGACGGTTCGGCGAGGGCAGCGGCATTGGTCAGTTGGCGCGCTGGGTCAATCAGCAACAGCCTGAAGAAGCGCGCAAGCTGTTGACCGCGCGTAGCCATGACGACGTATTCTCGCTGTCGCTCAAAGGTGAGCAGGACCGTGCACTGGAACGCCTGCTGCTCGAAGGGCATGGCGATGGTCCATTAGGTTATCGGCATTACCTGAGTCTTCTGCGCACCCAGCGCCCGGCACTTGGCCGGCCACTTGATGATCCGTGCTGGACCGAATGGGCTCGGCAGGTCCTGGAAGCCTTCGACGCATTCCAGTTGCTGTGTGCTGTGCGTAAAGGCCCTTGGGGCGTGGAGGGTTTGAATCAGCGAGTGACGTCAGCGCTACTCAAGGCTCGACTGATCGACAGTGATCACCAATGGTACGAAGGCCGCCCCGTGCTGATGACGCGCAACGACTACGGTTTGGGGTTGATGAACGGCGACATCGGCATCGCCCTCAAGCTGCCGGAGCGTGACGGACCCGAAGCCGCAACACCAGTGTTGCGCGTGGCGTTCCCGCGCAATGACGGTCAGGGAGGCGTGCGATTCGTACTGCCGAGCCGGCTCAATGATGTCGAAACCGTGTACGCCATGACCGTGCACAAATCCCAGGGCTCGGAGTTTGCTCACACCGCGTTGATCTTGCCGGACGCCCTCAATCCTGTGCTCACCAAAGAGCTCATCTACACCGGGATCACCCGGGCCAAAAACTGGTTCACGTTGATCGAGCCCCGTACAGGCGTGTTCGAAGAAGCGGTTCGGCGCAAGGTCAAGCGCTTGAGCGGTTTGATGCTGGAGCTGGAAGAGGGGCCAACCCAAACGATTGACCCGTAACGGAATCTGTCCGATGTGCCGCAGCGCTTGGCCTCGCTGGCAACAGGGCACTGTGCTATCGTTGCGGCATCATTTCGCTACATCACGAGAATCCCCGCATCATGAAGCTGGCTGCCTGGACGACAGGACGCGTCGCTGTCTGCAAGCATCTGTTGCTCGCCGGGGTTCTCTGTTTCTTGACCAATCTCGCTTTCGCACAGCCGCAAGCACCGGTAAGCATGGCAGACCAACGGGCCAGCGCCGTCACTCAAGTCGTGCTGGGCATCCTCAGCTATGCCCGCTGGCCGGTTGAACCTGCGCAACTGCGACTGTGCATCGTAGGCCCCACCGAGTACACCGACGACTTGGTCAAGGGCACCACTCAAGCCACTGGCCGTCCCGTTGCCGTGCGCCGGTTACTCGCCGCCAATCCGTCCATCGCCACTGAATGCGATGCCGTCTACATCGGCAAACTGACCAACGACGAACGCAGTCGGCTGTTTGCTTCGCTGGCCGGGCTTGCAGTATTGAGCATCAGCGAAGCCGACGATCCATGCACCGTTGGCATTTTGTTCTGTCTGCGGGTCAGCGACGATCAAGTGTCTTTCGAGGTCAACCTCGACTCCGTCGCCCGAAGCGGTGTACGCATTCACCCGAGCGTGCTGCAACTGTCGCGCCGCAAATCGGCGGCGCCATGAGCCTGTTTAAAGCTGACACCCGTCCCACGTTGCGCTCGGTCATTGGCCGCGGTCATTTGGTTGTCGCGCTGGTGGCCCTGGCCATGGCCAGCGTCTCCCTGACCCTGCTCGGTGTATTGGCCTTGCGGGTCTATGCCGACCATAACCTGCACCTGATCGCACGCTCCATCAACTACACCGTGGAAGCGGCCGTGGTGTTCAACGACAAGGCCGCGGCCACCGAAGCCCTGGCGTTGATCGCGTCCACCGAAGAAGTCGCCGATGCTCAGGTGCTGGACAGTCACGGTCGGCTGCTGGCGCGTTGGCAGCGACCTGAAACAGGTCTGTTTTCCGAGCTGGAAGTCCAGATTGCCAAGACCTTCCTGGAAAAACCGATCAGCATGCCGATCGTCCATCAAGGCCGGGAGGTCGGCAGTATCGAACTCACCGGTCATGGCGGCAGCCTGTTGCGGTTCCTGCTCAGCGGTCTGATGGGCATCATGTTGTGCACCGCTGTCAGTGCGTGGGTGGCGCTTTATCTCGCCCGTCGGCAACTGCGCGGGATCACCGGTCCATTGCGCAGCCTGGCGTCCGTGGCGCACGCGGCTCGCAGCGAACGTGCCTTCGACCAGCGCGTCCCCCCGGCCGACATTGCCGAACTCGACGACCTGGGCAACGACTTCAATGCCTTGCTCGACGAACTCGAATCCTGGCAAACCCATTTGCAAAGCGAGAACGAAACCCTCGCCCACCAGGCCAGTCATGACAGCCTCACCGGATTACCCAACCGGGCCTTTTTCGAAGGTCGCTTGATGCGCGCATTGCGCAACGCCAGCAAGCTCAATGAGCGCGTCGCCGTACTGTTCCTCGACAGTGACCGGTTCAAGGAAATCAACGACAACTTCGGCCACGCCGCGGGCGATGCGGTGCTGGTGGCCGTCGCCAACCGGGTGCGTGCACAGCTGCGCGAAGACGATCTGGTCGCGCGCCTGGGGGGTGACGAGTTTGCCGTCCTGCTGACGCCGTTGCACAAAACCGCAGACGCCGAACGGATCGCCGACAATATCCTCGCCAGCATGGAAGTGCCGATCCTGATTCCGGGCGATGCCCACGTGTTGACGTCCCTCAGTATTGGCGTCGCCGTTTTCCCAGATCATGGTGTCTCGCCGGGTGCGCTACTGAATGCCGCCGATGCCGCCATGTATCAAGCCAAGCGCCTTTCCCGAGGCGCGCAACACACAGCAGAGTCGGAGCACTCTGCCGCCGAAGTTCAAACCAGGAGCTAACACCCGTGTTCTCAATGACCCAACGATCCCTTCATTTTTTCACCGTTACGCTGTTCATGGCGGTATTGGCGTTGACCGGTTGCCAGACGGCACCTCAGAAAGGCCTCACACCTGCGCAGATTGCGGTACTGAAACAACAAGGGTTCGAATTGACTGACGAGGGTTGGGCCTTTGGTCTGTCCGGCAAAGTGCTGTTTGGCAGTGACGACGACAGTTTGAATAGCGCCAGCAGCGAAATCGTCGAGCGCATCGGCAAGGCGCTTCTAGGTGTCGGCATCAACCGGGTTCGGGTTGATGGCCACACCGACGCGTCGGGCAAAGAGGCCTATAACGAACAGCTGTCCGCGCGTCGCGCGAAAAGCGTCGCCAAGGTCCTGACCACCGTCGGCATGAAGGAAGAAAACATTCAATTACGCGGCTTGGGCAGCAGCGTCCCGGTCGCCACCAACACCACCACCGCTGGCCGAACCGAGAACCGCCGCGTAGCGATCGTCGTGTCCGCTGACTAATCGGCGAACAGCGTTTCCCGACTCTCACCCATCAACAAGCCTTGATTCTTCTCAGTGACCGCGCGGATGTAATCCCACAACAGGGTGATCCGCTTGAGCTTCCTCAGGTCCTCCCGGCAGTACATCCAGAACTGCCGGGTGATGTTGATTTCTTCCGGCAACACCGGCAGTAACCGTGGGTCCTGGGCTGCGAGGAAGCACGGCAGAATCGCCAGTGACCGTCCTTGCTGTGCTGCCACGAATTGCGCGATCACGCTGGTGCTGCGCAGGTTGGCGCTGGCGCCGGGCAGTACGTTCGCCAGATACAACAACTCCGAACTGAATGCCAGATCGTCCACATAACTGATGAAGGCATGCTTGCTCAGGTCTGCCGGGCGGCGGATCGGTGGGTGTTTGTCGAGATAGTCCTGGGTCGCGTAAAGCTGCAATCGATAGTCGCAGAGTTTGCAGCACACATAAGGACCATGCTCCGGTCGCTCCAGGGCGATGACGATGTCTGCTTCGCGTTTGGACAAACTGATGAAGTGCGGCAGCGGCAGGATGTCCACCGAGATTGCCGGGTAGGCATCGACGAAGTGGCTGAGCTGCGGGGTAATGAAAAAGCTGCCGAAACCTTCGGTGCAACCCATGCGCACGTGGCCGGACAGCGCCACGCCCGACCCCGACACCTGCTCGCACGCCATGTGCAGGGTGCTTTCAATCGATTCGGCGTAACCCAGCAGGCGTTGGCCTTCCGCCGTCAGGACGAAACCGCTGGTCCGGGACTTTTCGAACAACAACGTGCCCAATGCCGATTCCAGCGAACTGATGCGCCGCGATACCGTGGTGTAGTCCACCGACAGGCGCTTGGCGGCGGTGCTGGCCTTGCGGGTTCGGGCGACTTCGAGGAAAAACTTGAGGTCATCCCAGTTCAACGAACCTAGTGACGTGATGTTTTTTTGCATGATGGACCGGCTTTTATGTGCGTTCTTATTAGAAGTTTGCACATCTATACTCCAAAAACCGTCCGATCACCAATTCGCGACACACGCCTCATCTCAAGGCGACTTTCTCGCCTTGGCTCCCTGATAACAACAAGTCCAGGAGACCCGACATGAACGCATCACTTACGCCTAACGAAACCACCGTGCAAAAGGTCAAGCTGTTGATCAACGGCGAGTGGGTCGAATCCCAGACCACCGAATGGCACGACATCGTCAACCCGGCGACCCAGCAAGTGCTGGCCAAGGTTCCATTTGCCACTGCCTCCGAAGTCGACGCCGCCATCGCTGCCGCCCATCGCGCCTTCCAGACCTGGAAGCTGACGCCGATCGGCGCACGCATGCGCATCATGCTCAAGCTTCAAGCTCTGATCCGCGAGCACTCCAAGCGCATCGCCGTGGTGCTGAGCAATGAACAGGGCAAAACCATCGCCGACGCTGAAGGCGATATCTTCCGCGGTCTGGAAGTGGTCGAACATGCCTGCTCCATTGGCACCCTGCAAATGGGCGAGTTCGCTGAAAACGTTGCCAGTGGCGTCGATACCTACACCCTGCGCCAGCCAATCGGCGTGTGCGCCGGCATCACCCCGTTCAACTTCCCGGCGATGATTCCGCTGTGGATGTTCCCGATGGCCATCGCCTGCGGCAACACCTTTGTCCTGAAACCTTCCGAGCAAGACCCACTGTCGACCATGCTCCTGGTAGAGCTCGCACTCGAAGCCGGCGTTCCGGCGGGCGTTCTCAACGTCGTGCATGGCGGCAAGGACGTGGTGGATGCGCTGTGCACCCATCAGGATATCAAGGCTGTTTCCTTCGTCGGCTCGACGGCGGTGGGCACTCACGTTTACGACCTTGCCGGCAAACACGGCAAGCGCGTGCAATCGATGATGGGCGCGAAGAACCACGCGGTGGTACTGCCGGACGCCAATCGCGAGCAGACCCTCAACGCCCTGGTCGGTGCCGGTTTCGGCGCGGCCGGTCAGCGTTGCATGGCGACCTCTGTGGTGGTGTTGGTCGGCGCGGCCAAGCAATGGCTGCCGGACCTGAAAGCACTGGCTCAGAAACTCACGGTGAATGCCGGCAGCGAGCCAGGCACTGATGTCGGGCCCGTTATCTCCAAGCGTGCCAAGACGCGCATTCTCGATCTGATCGAAAGCGGCATCAAGGAAGGCGCCAAGCTGGAACTGGACGGTCGTGACATCAGCGTCAAGGGCTACGAGCAAGGCAACTTTGTCGGCCCGACCCTGTTCTCCGGTGTGACCACCGACATGCAGATCTACACCCAGGAAATCTTCGGCCCGGTGCTGGTGGTGCTGGAAGTCGACACCCTCGACCAGGCCATTGCGATGGTCAACGCCAACCCGTTCGGCAACGGCACGGGCCTGTTCACCCAAAGCGGTGCGGCGGCGCGTAAATTCCAGAACGAAATCGACGTTGGCCAGGTGGGTATCAACATCCCGATTCCAGTGCCGGTACCGTTCTTCAGCTTCACCGGTTCGCGCGGTTCCAAACTCGGCGACCTCGGTCCGTATGGCAAGCAAGTGGTGCAGTTCTACACTCAGACCAAGACTGTCACCAGTCGCTGGTTCGATGACAACAGCGTCAACGACGGTGTGAACACCACCATCAACTTGCGTTAAGGAGCCGGACATGAAAATTGCTTTTATCGGTCTCGGCAACATGGGCGCGCCGATGGCGCGCAACCTGATCAAGGCCGGCCATTCGCTGAACCTGGTCGACCTGAACAAAACCGTGCTGGCTGAGCTGGAGCAACTGGGCGGCAGCATCAGCGCTTCGGCCCGTGAAGCCGCGCAAGGTGCTGAACTGGTGATCACAATGCTGCCGGCCGCTGTGCATGTGCGCAGCGTGTGGCTGGGTGAAGACGGCGTGTTGGCGGGGATCGCCAAAGGCGTGCCAGCGGTGGATTGCAGCACCATCGATCCGCAGACCGCGCGTGAAGTGGCCACCGCCGCTGCCAAACAAGGCGTGGCGATGGCCGATGCGCCGGTGTCAGGCGGAACGGGCGGTGCAGCTGCCGGAACGTTAACCTTCATGGTCGGTGCCACACCTGAGCTGTTCGCCACCTTACAACCGGTGCTGGCGCAAATGGGCCGCAACATCGTCCATTGCGGCGAAGTCGGCACCGGTCAGATTGCCAAGATCTGCAATAACCTGCTGCTCGGCATTTCCATGGTCGGTGTCAGCGAAGCCATGGCCCTGGGTGATGCGCTGGGTATCGACACGGGCGTCCTGGCCGGCATCATCAACAGCTCCACCGGACGTTGCTGGAGTTCGGAGATGTACAACCCGTGGCCAGGCGTGGTCGAAACCGCACCAGCCTCACGCGGGTATACCGGCGGATTCGGTGCCGAACTGATGCTCAAGGATCTGGGGCTGGCCACTGAAGCGGCACGTCAGGCGCACCAGCCGGTGGTACTCGGCGCGGTGGCCCAGCAGTTGTATCAGGCGATGAGCTTGCGCGGCGAGGGTGGCCAGGATTTCTCGGCGATCATCAATAGCTATCGCAAGCCGCAATAAGGCAGCCGCTTAATCGCAATGCTGTTCACTTAGAAAAGCCTAAGGTGAGCACATTACTGTGGCGAGGGGATTTATCCCCGTCCGGCTGCGCAGCAGTCGTAAAATCAGCGTACGCGGTGTACTTGATACACCTCCGTCGCAGTTTTGGGGCTGCTTCGCAGCCCAACGGGGATGAATCCCCTCGCCACAGGGTGATTTATCGATCCTGAATAACCTTTTTTCCGGGAGACCACGTCCAGTGATCTCCCGGTTTTTTTGCATCAAGCAAACACAAAATACTTGCGCACGGTCTCAACCACTTCCCACGTACCTTTCATGCCCGGCTCGACCACGAAAATATCACCCGCGCGCAGATGGATCGGCGCCATGCCTTCCGGGGTAATCACGCAGTAGCCTTCCTGGAAATGGCAATACTCCCACTTCACGTACTCCACATACCATTTGCCCGGCGTGCAGATCCAGGTGCCCATGATCTTGCTGCCGTCTTCGCTGGTGTAAGCGTTGAGGTTGACGGTGTGTGGATCGCCTTCGAGTTTTTCCCATTTGCAGGCGTCGAGTACCGGCAGCGGGTGAGTGTCGCGAAGAACGGTAATAGGTGCGGTCATGTGGACTCCAGGCAATGGATGCAAGAACGAAGTCGCACCCTATAGCGCCCCTTGCACGACCAGTTGTCTGTGCTCGACATCGGGGTGTCCAGAAACGCGCAGTACCCTTAAAGACTCTCCAGCGGGCAATCGGCTCTGGCCTGTTCGATGCTGTGTTCGAACGCGACCAATTGAGCATGTTGCCGGCCTAACACCTCGATCCGTTCGCTGATTTCGAGCTTCTTGCTCGCGATGGCCTGATGCGCCAATGCCCAAGGCACTTCCTGCCCTTGATGGCCGCTGAAGACCGCTTGCAACTCCTTCAACTTGAAGCCCAATTGCTGAGCGCATTTGATAAAGATCAGCAGGTCGATACTTTGCTGGTCATACACGCGGTACTTCCCCTGACGCTGGGGAGCAGGCAGCAGGCCGATTGCTTCGTAGTGACGGATACTTTTAATCGTGGTGCCGGAACGTTGCGCCGCTTGGCCGATGTACATGAAAAATCCCTTTTATCGAGTCGCCTGCATTATCGGCAGACTCAACCGCAGGCGATAGCCTCGGCTTGCTTGAGCCATCGCTCGCGCTGCGTCGGCTTGGAGCCGAGGATCGGACCAAAGGTAAGGGTTTTGGTGGGTTTGATGCCACAGAGTTCCAGGGTGGTCTTGCGCATCTGATGCAGGCCGGGCATGCGATAGAACCAGCGGTAGTACCAGGGCGGTGTGTCCATGGTCACCAGCAAGTGCGCGCTACGGCCGCGCAGAAGCTTGTCGGGAAATGCTTTGCCTTCGCGGTATTTGAACGCGAAACCTGGCAGGAACACCCGATCGAGAAAACCCTTGAGCAGAGCCGGAATCCCGCCCCACCAGATGGGATAAACCAGCGTCAGTTGTTCCGCCCACAGGATGTCCGCCTGGGCCTGGCGCAAACCGGCTTCCAGTGGCTGGACCTGTTGATAGCCTTCACGCAGTACCGGATCGAAATCCAGTTGACCGAGAAACAGCTGCCGCACTTCATGTCCGGCGCGCAACGCCGATTGGGTGTAGCGCTCGACCAGTCCCGCGCAGAAGCTGTTGCTCGAAGGATGGCCGAGAATCACCAGAATACGCTTGCCCATTGTCACCGTCCTTGAAGAGGAAAGCGCAAGGGTAAAGTCTGCCCCTCAGGGGAGAGTCAAGGCGTTCAGCAGCGCCTTCGCGTATCCGGGCAGCAGCGCAAAATCCCGGGCGCACAGCAGCAGTTTGCGCTGGGCCCAGGGTTCTTGCAGCGGGAAGCTTTTGAAGGGGCGTTCACCTGTCCAGCGGGTGACGGCGGCACGAGGCACGACCGCCAACCCGACGCCGCGAGCCACCATGCGCAGCACACCGTCGAAGCCATCGGCGCGGATGCGGATCTGCAAGCGTGAACCGCTATGCAGGGCTTGTTCTTCCAGGTAAATCGCCAAGGCGCTGCCGGCATTCAGACCGACATAATCGTGCTGCAAGGTGTCGTTGAAGCTCAAGGCTTCGAGGTCGGCCAAGGGGTGGTCGAGGGGCATGATGAGTACCAGCGGATCGTCACGAAACGCGCGGGTCTGCAAGTCGTGAGTGTCGACGGCATCGGAGATGATTCCGAGCTCCGCCGCGCCCTGGCGCAAGGCGTGGGTAATGCGGGCGCTGGGCAGCTCTTGCAGGTCAATGTCGAGATTGGGGTGAGAGCACAAAAAATCCGCGAGCAATTCCGGCAGGTACTCGGTGATTGCCGTGGTGTTGCACAAGAGTCGTACCTGGCCTTTGACGCCCTTGGCGTACTCCGCCAGATCTTGCTGCAGTCGCTCGGCCTGTTGCAGCAGGAGCCGGGCGTGTTGCGCCAGTGCTTTACCGGCGGCGGTCGGCGTGACACCCCGGCGACCGCGTTGCAGGAAATCAATCCCCAGTGACGCCTCCATGGCGCGGATCCGTGCACTCGCCGCCGCCAGGGACAAATGACTGCGCGCCGCGCCGGCGGTGATGTTGCCGGTGTCGAGGACGTTCAGGTAGAGGCGCAGGTCGGTGAGGTCGAAGTGCATGGTTTTTCCTTGAGTAGTCTGTTGCGCACACCTCTGTAGGAGCTGCCGAGTGAAACGAGGCTGCGATCTTTTGATCTTACCTTTCACAATCAAGATCAAAAGATCGCAGCCTCGTTTCACTCGGCAGCTCCTACAGAGAGCGAGGTTGCTCGCGCTGGCAGGCCTGCAGAAATCCAAGCCTCAATCAAATCAAGAGGCAACCTCAGTATAAGCCAGCTTTTCAACTCCCCCATCCAGCCCCACCATAACCCCATGGATACTCTCGTCACGTTCTACCAGAATCTTGGCCTGGCCCTGTCGCTGATGGTCATCGCCACCTTCCTCCTGGCCGGCATGATCAAGGGTGTGATCGGCCTCGGCCTCCCGACCATCGCCATGGGTTTACTCGGTCTGGCTATGGCTCCCTCGCAGGCTGCTGCACTGCTGATCATTCCTGCGACACTGACCAACGTCTGGCAACTGGCCTTCGGTGGTCATCTGCACCGACTTATCAAACGGTTGTGGCCGATGTTGCTGGCGATTTTCATCGGCACGGGCGCCGGCACGTTGTGGATCGGCATGACCGGTGGGCATTGGGTCGTACGAGGATTGGGCGCGGCGTTGCTGTTATATGCGTTGAGCGGCTTGTTCCTGCCGACCTTGCACGTCGAGCCGCGCACCGAGCGCTGGCTGGGGCCGCTCTGTGGCGTGCTGACGGGCATCATCACCTCGGCCACCGGCGTGTTCGTGATCCCTGCCGTGCCGTATCTGCAAGCACTGGGTTTGAACAAGGATGAATTAGTGCAGGCACTGGGGCTGTCATTCACCGTCTCGACCCTCGCGCTGGCCGCTGGCCTGCTATGGCGCGGCGCCCTCGGTGGTGGCGAGCTGAGCGCGTCGCTGCTGGCGCTGATCCCGGCAGTCGCCGGCATGTTGCTGGGTCAATGGTTACGCCAGCGCATCAGCGCCGTATTGTTCAAGCGGGTGTTCTTCATTGGCCTAGGTGTGCTCGGCGGCCATTTGCTGATCAACGGTTAGCGGATGAAGGGCTGAGCATTTCAATCGGGCGGATGTCGAAATCCCGCTCCAGATACTCCATGCGCATCTCCCGAAACTTCGCCATGTGCGGCAGGTTCGAGTGCACGTCGAGGTGAGCCTGGGACTGCCAGATCTCATAGAAGATAAACAGTGTCGGGTCCTGTTTATCGCGCAGCATGTGGTACTCGATGCAACCCGGTTCGGCGCGGCTCGCTTGCACATAGCCGCTAAAAAGTGCCTCGAACGCGTCCGACTTTTCCGGACGGGTCTTGGCCTGCAGGATGAAGCCTTGAATTTCACTCACTAAAAAATCCTCGATTAAGAAGGAGTGCCAGTCTAAGGCAACAATACGCGGTCGATTCGTGCGTGTAGGTCAAATGAGTTTTGCGAATGCAGCGGTTACTCCGCGCGAGGCCGGTCGATATTCTGCCGCCATCGAATTCCAGACCTTATGAGAACTTCCCATGAAAAAAGTCCTGTTGCTCAATGGCGGTAAAAAGTTTGCTCACTCCGATGGCCTCTACAACACCACCCTGCATGAAGCCGCACTGAGCGTGCTGGACCGCGGCGGCATCGACGTCAAAGCCACTTACATCGATGAGGGGTACGACGTCGCCGAAGAGGTCGCCAAATTCCTTTGGGCCGACGTGATCATTTACCAGATGCCAGGCTGGTGGATGGGCGCTCCGTGGACCGTCAAAAAATACATCGACGAAGTGTTCACCGAAGGCCATGGCAGCCTTTACGCCAGCGACGGCCGAACCCGTTCCGATGCCTCGCAGAAGTACGGCAGCGGTGGCCTGGTGCACGGCAAGCAATACATGTTGTCGCTGACCTGGAACGCGCCGCAGCAAGCGTTCGACGACCCGGCCGATTTTTTTGAAGCCAAGGGCGTGGACGCGGTGTATTTCCCGTTCCATAAAGCCAACGAGTTCCTCGGCATGACCCGCCTGCCGACGTTCCTCTGCGTTGACGTGATGAAACGCCCGAACATCGAGGCGGATGTGGCGCGTTATGAACAGCATCTGGCTGAGGTGTTTGGCCTGTCAGCCTAAGTGTTTCAGGCTACTATCGATCGCAACGATTGAAGAGATCGCAGCCTGCGGCAGCTCCTACAGAGTGATCATTTCCCTGTAGGAGCTGCCGCAGGCTGCGATCCTGGCGATAAGTGCAACGCTGAGAGGACATACGTGAAAGCCAGATCCGATGAACTGCAGATTTTCGTCTGCGTGATTGAATGCGGGTCGATTTCCGCTGCCGCCGAACAGGTCGGGCAGACGCCCTCTGCCGTCAGCCGAACACTGTCGCGGCTGGAGGCCAAGCTCGACACCACCTTGATCAACCGCACCACGCGGCGCATGGACCTGACGGAGGAGGGCAAGTACTTCTTCGAGCATGCCAAGCGCATTCTCGATCAGATGGACGAGCTCGAAGAGCGCCTGACCTCCCGCCAGCAAACGCCGTCCGGGCGCCTGCGCATCAACGCCGCGTCGCCCTTCATGCTGCACGCGATCGTGCCGTACATCGATGAATTCCGGCGCCTCTATCCGGACATCCAGCTCGAGCTCAACAGCAACGACCTGATCATCGACCTGCTCGAACAAAGCACTGATATCGCCATTCGCATCGGCACCCTGGCCGACTCGACGCTGCACGCCCGTTCCCTGGGTTGCAGCCCGCTGCACATTGTCGCCAGCCCGGCTTATCTGGAACAGCATGGCGCGCCCTTGGCGGTTGCGGACCTGACCGAACATAGCTTGCTGGGCTTTACCCAGAACGAAGGTTTGAACCAATGGCCGTTGCGCTACGTGCATGGCGACCGCTGGCCGATCCAGGCCTCGATCAGCGCCTCCAGCGGCGAGACGATCCGGCAGCTGGCGCTGGAAGGTCAGGGCATTGCGTGCCTGTCGCACTTCATGACCATCGAGGATATTCGCGCCGGCCGCCTGCACGTGCTGCTGGCGGATTTCAACAGCGGCTATCGTCAGCCGATCAACGCCGTGTACTACCGCAACTCGCAACTGGCCCTGCGCATTCAGTGCTTCCTCGACTTCATCCAGGGGAAACTGTCCGCGTACGCACTTGCAGATTTCAACGGCTGATTCGTGATCCCTGCGCAAGAGTGATTTGGGCTGCACCGTCTGTTTCCAGAAGGCCTGGTCCTCAATACTGGACACATCACTTATTCACGCAGGAAGTTTCTCCATGAACGTATTCGTTACCGGCGCTGCAGGTTTTATTGGCGGTTCTATCGCTACCGGTCTGGTCCGGGCTGGTCATACCGTCACGGGGCTGGTTCGCAGCACTGAACAAGCCAATGAGTTGAAGGCGCTGGGGATCACTCCGGTCATCGGGACGCTTGATGACAGCGCACTGCTGACCGAGCAGGCCCGGGCGGCTGATGCCGTCATCAATGCCGCCAGCAGCGACCATCGCGGCGCGGTGCAAGCCTTGCTGGACGCGCTGCGCGGTTCCGACAAAGTGTTCCTGCACACCAGCGGTTCGAGCATCGTCGGCGATGCGTCCGGCGGCAAATCCAGCGACGTCATTTACTTCGAAGACAGCCTGCCGGAGCCGACCGTCGACAAAGCGGCGCGCGTGGCCATCGACAACCTGATTCTCGCGGCAGCGAAAGACGGCGTGAACTCGGCCGTGATCTGCAACACCCTGATCTACGGCCACAGCCTGGGCGTCAATCGCGACAGCGTGCAGTTGCCGCGCTTGCTGAAGCAGGCGCGTAAAAGCGGTGTGGTGCGTCACGTCGGCAGCGGCCAGAACATCTGGCCCAACGTACACATTGAAGACGTGGTGGCCCTCTATCTGCTGGCGCTGACCAACAACGTTCCGGGTACGTTCTACTTTGTCGAAAGCGGTGAAGCGTCGTTCATCGACATGACCACGGCCATGGCCGAAGCGTTGAAACTGGGCGCGCCGCAAGACTGGCCGCTCAAGGACGCCGAAGCCGAATGGGGCTATGAAATGGCCAACTATGGCCTGGGCTCCAACAGCCGTGTGCGCGGCAAACATGCGCGCGAATTGCTGGGCTGGGTACCGAAACGCACGTCGGTGGTTGAATGGATTCGTGACGAAATGGTGTGAGTTCGCTGTAGACCGCGTCATCGTTCATCGCGGGCAAGCCTTGCTCCCACAGTGGATCTTCAGTGGACACAGATTCTGTGTTCGGCAGAAATCAAATGTGGGAGCCAGCCTGCTGGCGATGGCATTTTCAGCCTCCCCGCAACTGGCCGAATTGCCCCCGATTCCGTAACATCCCCACCCTCGTTTCCGGCCACGTCCTGCGGCCCGTATAGTCTGGGTAATCCATGAAACCACAACGTCTGCGCGCCGATGTCCTGGCCGGACTCACGACTTCGTTCGCCTTGCTGCCCGAATGCATCGCCTTTGCGCTGGTGGCCCATCTCAATCCTTTGATGGGCCTGTATGGCGCTTTCATCATCTGCACCCTGACCGCACTGTTCGGCGGCCGTCCGGGCATGGTCTCCGGGGCTGCCGGATCAATGGCGGTGGTCATCGTTGCGCTGGTGGTGCAACACGGCGTGCAGTACTTGCTGGCGACCGTGCTGCTGGGCGGGCTGATCATGCTGGCCTTCGGTCTGCTCAAGCTGGGCAAACTGGTGCGCATGGTGCCGCACCCGGTGATGCTCGGCTTCGTCAACGGCCTGGCGATCATCATTGCCCTGGCGCAACTGGAGCATTTCAAGAGCGGTGAAGCCTGGCTGAGTGGCGCGCCGCTGTACCTGATGATCGGTCTAGTGGCCGCAACGATGGCGATCGTCTACCTGCTGCCACGCCTGACCCGCAGCGTGCCGCCAGCGCTGGTGGCGATTCTCGGCGTGGGGCTGGCGGTTTATCTGCTGGGCCTGCCAACCCGCACCCTAGGCGACATGGCCCACATTGCCGGTGGCTTGCCGACCTTCGCGCTACCGGACATTCCCTGGAATTTCGAGACCCTGCGCATCATTGCCCCGTACGCCATATTGATGGCGATGGTGGGGCTGCTGGAAACCCTGCTGACCCTGAACCTCACCGATGAAATCACCGAGAGCCGTGGCTACCCGGACCGGGAATGCGTAGCGCTGGGTGCGGCCAATATGGTCTCCGGGTTGTTCGGCGGCATGGGCGGTTGCGCGATGATCGGGCAGACCGTGATCAACCTCAGTTCCGGCGGACGTGGGCGGTTTTCCGGGGTCGTGGCCGGCGTACTGATTCTGTTGTTCATTCTGTTTTTGTCGCCGCTGATCGAGCGCATTCCGCTGGCTGCGCTGGTGGGGGTGATGTTTGTGGTGTCGCAGCAAACATTCGCCTGGGCGTCGTTGCGGGTGCTGAACAAAGTGCCGCTGAACGACGTGCTGGTCATCGTCGCCGTGACGGTCATTACGGTGTTCACCGACCTCGCCACCGCCGTACTCTGCGGCATGGTCATCGCAGCACTCAACTTCGCCTGGCAGCAGGCCCGCGAACTGTACGCAGACGCGCACATCGAGGCCGACGGCAGCAAGCTTTACCACCTGCACGGCACACTGTTCTTCGCCTCGACCACGCCCTTTCTCAATCAGTTCGATCCCGCCAATGACCCGGCCGTGGTGACGATCGATTGCCGTCACCTGAGATTCGTCGACTACTCGGCCATCGCCGCACTGAAAACCCTGCGGGAACGCTACGCCAAGGCCGGCAAACACCTGCGCGTGTTTCACCTCTCGGAACGCTGCAAGCAAATGCTCAAGCGCGAAGGCGCCGAGCTCACCTGACGCAGCCGCCACACACCCTGTGGGAGCCGAGCTTGCTCGCGATGAACATTACGCGGTGAACCTGCAAAGCCCGGTGGGAAACGATGAAAATACGCGCCGCGTATTTTCATTACCTGCGACGCCGCATGCCTCTAAACGACAAACCATATCCCTGAACGAAAATAACTTTCATGCGGTTTGAAAATCACGTCTCGAAATGATTTAAGAGTTTCACAACCCATTCGACGTGACCCTTTCGAGGAGTACCGCATGACACCGTCCTTCGGCTATTGGCTGCTGGTTTATGCCGCCATCGCCATCATCGCGCTGATCGTTCTGATCGCCCGTTACCGTCTTAATCCCTTCATCGTAATCACCTTGGTGTCTATCGGCCTGGCCTTGCTGGCCGGGATGCCTCCTTCCGGTGTGGTCGGCGCTTACGAGGCCGGCGTCGGTAAAACCCTGGGGCACATTGCGCTGGTGGTCGCGTTGGGCACGATGCTCGGCAAAATGATGGCCGAGTCCGGCGGCGCCGAGCAGATGGCGCGCACGCTGATTGATCGATTTGGCGAGAAAAACGCGCACTGGGCGATGGTCTGTATCGCGTTCCTGGTCGGACTGCCGCTGTTTTTCGAGGTCGGTTTTGTCTTGCTGGTGCCGATCGCCTTTACCGTAGCGCGGCGTGTGGGCGTGTCGATCCTGATGGTCGGCTTGCCGATGGTCGCCGGCTTGTCCGTGGTGCACGCCCTGGTGCCGCCGCACCCGGCCGCCATGTTGGCGGTACAGGCTTATCAGGCGTCCGTGGGGCAAACCTTGCTCTACGCGATTCTCATCGGTATTCCGACGGCGATCATCGCCGGCCCCCTGTACGCAAAATTCATTGTTCCGCGCATTCAACTGCCGGCGGATAATCCGCTGGAGCGCCAGTTCCTCGACCGCGAACCGCGGGACCGACTGCCGGGTTTCGGCATCACCATGGCGACCATTTTGTTGCCGGTGGTGCTGATGCTGATCGGCGGCTGGGCGAACCTGATTTCAACGCCAGGCAGCGGCTTGAACCAGTTTCTGCTGTTCATCGGCAACTCGGTGATCGCCCTGCTGCTGGCGACCGTATTGAGTTTCTGGACCCTGGGCATTGCACAGGGTTTCAGTCGCGAATCGATCCTCAAGTTCACCAACGAATGCCTGGCACCCACCGCCAGCATCACCTTGCTGGTGGGCGCCGGGGGTGGCTTGAACCGGATTCTGGTGGATGCGGGCGTTACCGACCAGATCGTCGGCCTGGCCCAGGAGTTTCATCTGTCGCCACTGCTCATGGGCTGGCTGTTCGCCGCGCTGATGCGTATTGCCACGGGGTCGGCGACGGTAGCCATGACCACCGCTTCGGGCATCGTTGCCCCGGTGGCCATTGGTCTGGGATATCCCCATCCGGAGTTGTTGGTGCTGGCGACGGGCGCGGGGTCGGTTATCTTTTCCCACGTGAACGACGGCGGCTTCTGGTTGATCAAGGAATACTTCAACATGACTGTCGCCCAGACTTTCAAGACCTGGACCGTGCTCGAGACCATCATATCGGTGGTTGCTTTTGGTCTGACCGTGGGTCTTTCCTACCTGCTTTAACCGGAGCCGCCCGCCATGGACATCCTCTACCACATCCGAGCCCGTCAGGATTCCTTCAGCGCTGGCGAAGGACGCATCGCCCGGCTGATGCTCGATGACGTAGGGTTTGCCGCGTCCGCCAGCCTCGATGAGCTGGCGCAACGCGCCGAAGTGAGCACCGCCACGCTGTCTCGTTTTGCCCGCACGGTGGGCTGTCGCGACCTGCGTGATTTGCGCCTGCAACTGGCCCAGGCCAGTGGCGTCGGCAGCCGTTTTCTCGACCCGGCGGGCACGCCAGAGCAGTCGGCGTTTTACGGGCAAATCGTCGGCGATATCGAGTCGACGCTGCGCCAGCACCTGTCCGCGTTCGACGAGTCGCGCTTCGCCGATGCGGTCAAGTTGCTCGGCCAGGCGCGGATGATTCACGCCTTCGGCATGGGCGGTTGTTCGACCTTGTGCTGTGACGAGTTGCAAGTGCGACTGGTGCGTTTCGGTTACCCGATCGCGGCGTGCCACGACCCGGTGATGATGCGCGTCACCGCCGCCAGCCTGGGTGCGGAGCACACGGTTATCGCCTGCTCCCTGACCGGCATTACCCCCGAATTGCTTGAGGCCATTGAACTGGCGCGCAACTACGGCGCACGGATTCTCGCCATCACCCGGGCCGATTCGCCGCTGGCGCAATTGGCCGATGTGGTGATACCGCTGCAAGGCGTCGAAACCTCATTCATCTACAAACCCACCGCAGCGCGCTACGGCATGTTGCTCGCCATCGACGTGCTCGCCACCGAGGTGGCACTGGCCAATCCTGAAGACAATCAAGAGCGTCTGCGGCGGATCAAACTCGCCCTGGACGATTACCGCGGCGGCGATGACCATTTGCCGCTGGGAGACTGACATGAAGTACGACACGCTGATTCGCAACGCCCTGATCATCGACGGCACCAACACCCCCGGCTACACCGCCGACGTGGCGATTCTGAACGGGCGCATCGAGCGCATCGGTGACTTGCAACACGACTCGGCCAACGAAGAAATCGACGCGGCAGGTCGGGTGTTGGCGCCAGGATTCATCGACGTGCACACCCACGATGACACTGTGGTCATCCGCCAGCCGCAGATGCTGCCAAAACTCAGCCAGGGCGTGACCACGGTGATCGTCGGCAACTGCGGGATCAGCGCCTCGCCAGTGAGTTTGCGCGGCGATCCGCCGGATCCGATGAACCTGCTCGGCACCGCGTCAGCGTTTGTTTACCCGACATTTCGCGATTACCGCGCAGCCGTCGAAGCGGCGCAAACCACGCTGAACGTCGCCGCGCTGGTCGGCCACACCGCGTTGCGCAGCAACCACCTCGACGACCTGTTCCGCACTGCCACCGCGGATGAAATCAGCGCCATGCGCGAACAGCTGCGTGAAAGCCTGCAAGCCGGTGCCCTGGGTTTGTCCACCGGTCTCGCGTACGCCAGCGCCTTCTCGGCCTCCACCGATGAAGTGATGCAACTGACCGAAGAACTGACCGCGTTCGGTGCCGTCTACACCACCCATTTGCGCAGCGAATTCGAACCGGTACTGGACGCCATGGACGAGGCCTTTCAAATTGGCCGTCATGCAAAAACGCCCGTAATCATCTCCCACCTCAAATGCGCCGGTGCGGGTAACTGGGGGCGCAGTCCGCAACTGTTGGCGGCGCTTGAAGAAGCGGCGAAGACTCACCCCGTGGGCTGCGATTGTTATCCCTATGCGGCAAGCTCTTCGACCCTGGACCTCAAGCAAGTCACCGACGCCCATCGCATCACCATCACCTGGTCGACGCCGCACCCGGAGCTGGGTGGTCGCGACCTGATGGACATCGCCGCCGACTGGGGTGTGCCACTGCTGGACGCCGCCCGCAAGTTGCAACCGGCGGGCGCGGTGTACTACGGAATGGACGAGGCCGATGTGCGCAGAATCCTCGCGCATCCGCTGTCGATGGTGGGCTCTGACGGATTGCCGGAAGACCCGTTTCCGCATCCACGTTTGTGGGGCGCTTTTCCACGGGTGCTCGGGCATTTCAGTCGCGACGTCGGGCTGTTTCCACTGCACACCGCCGTGCACAAAATGACCGGGCTTTCCGCCGCACGTTTCGGCTTGAAAGAGCGGGGCGAAGTCCGCGAAGGGCACTGGGCGGACCTGGTGTTGTTTGATCCCCTGACCGTTCGCGATGTCGCGGATTTCACTGATCCGCAACGCGCGGCGCAAGGGATCGACGGCGTGTGGGTCAACGGTGTGTTGAGCTATCGCGACGGCCAGGCGAATGGCCGGCGGGAAGGAAGGTTTCTGGCGCGGGAAGGAGACTTGCGGGTGGGTTTTAATTAATCGCAGTGGAGTCAAAAGATCGCAGCGTGCCGCAGCTCCTACATTGACCGGGTCCAGCCGGTTGTCCACGATCCCCGTAGGAGCTGCGGCACGCTGCGATCTTTTGATCTTCTACTTACACTGTCATGCCGGCGATTCGATGCGATCCAGCACCCGATTCACCGCCAGCTCGCCCAACATGATGACCTGCGCAATCCCCAGCAGCGCATTACGCGACGTCCCCTCCAGATGATCCACCAGATCAGTGGCCATGACATTGGCCGACGCCAGCGACTCGCAGGCATAGGCCAGCAGGGTTTCGTTATCGGCCTCGGGATTGACGGTGAAGAGGGAGCAGAGTTTTCGCGGGGTGGCTTTGATGTCGGCGAACGAGGGCGTGCGCTCGGCCGAGCCTGGATTATCTGAATCGGAGTTTTCTGAGGATGTTGCCTGATCGGTATCTGGCGGATTGGGTGTGACTTTGTACATGTGACTTTCTCCAGTAGAGCCGCGACCAGCTCGCTACTAAACGAAAGGGTGGCAGCTGTGCGCAAGTTAGTAGACCGGTAAAGTCAGCCAAACCCGGCGCGCCCGAGGGCGCCATGCGCACAGCTGCCATTAAGTGCAGGTGCAAGCCTGACTGAATGACTCTGGTGCAACCGTGGTTGACTAGCCGGGCTACTAAACCCGATCACTGAGAATCAGTGACCGGACCAAGCTACCGACCCGCTCCAAGCCGCACAAGCCGGCGGATTCTGGCGTACCTGTAGGCATCGACGCAAGGCGCTGTAGCTTTCAAGAAGTGAAGCTGACATCAATTAAACAACGCCGAAAACTCAGCCATTTCTTACAGGTCATTAGCTGCATGCAGGTAGGACGGCTCTGCTTGATCTGTAGGGTCATTTATCTTCCTCTCCTTCTGATTGCCGTTCTTTCCGGAGCTGAGCGCTGGAATGACGGTGAAGAAGGAGCCTGATCGAGAGCGCTTTCTTGCTCGACAGTGTGTAGATGCAAGACCGCCTGATTGTATTCGGCATAGTTGGAGCCATTGCGCCCAGTCGGAATATTGACCGCTGCCGGAATAATGGCACTGCAATGAATGCAGGCAGGGAATGGCCCTGGCTCGGTTCCCCGAAACAAGGTTTCTGTAAAAATCGTGGTATCGGCGAGCATTGTTTCCGCTCTATCCGGATAAAGCGCAACCACCGAGTTGGTCAGCCTGGCTTCTGCATGGCTACCGGGGCCGCCAGCGCGCCTTGGCATGATCCCGCCCATTTTTTCAATATGAGCGCCGATCCAGTCCCTGACCGGTTGTTGTAATTCATGCGCCTGACTCGCCAGCCTGCTCAGCGTCGGTGAATCTTTCAGGAGGTCTTCGTCAATGGCTAAAGCATCGAAACTGTTATTGCGCGCAGCGGCATAACGGTCGGACAAATCACTCATGTACTGAGCAGTGTTAGTGATTGTGTAGGTCCCGTTGGTCAAGTAATGCGCGTCGGGCCCTTGCTGAACGGTGTAATTCCTGGCGACCCCTTTGTACCCTCTCATGCTGCGATTGGGTTTCGGGAGGTTGAAGAAGTCACTGAGCCCAACCCCGGTGGAACTGATGCAGCCATAGGCGTGAGCAAGAAACCGCGTACTCAACAGATTAGTACCGCTTAACGAGGCATCGGCGCTTTTATCGAAGGTGTCCTGCGCTTGACGAGTGAAGTTGCCACGGGCTGCATTCATGATTTCCTGTGAGCGGGCGCTGCCCCAAACCTTGACCGCATTGATGTCTTCATCGCTCATCATCAGGCCTTGATGGTCGACGAACCGCACCGGGTTATTCCCAACCATGCAGTACAGATTCAGCCCATCCACCGCGCCCGCCGGATCAGGACTGATCCACCGCTGCAACCACGGCGCGTAGTACCGGTGCCCGTAATAATAGAGTCCGCTGGCGTCGCGTTCCTTGCCGCAATAGCGAAGGGTCCGGTAATCCGCTTCCACCGCCGAACGTGACGCCACCCAGGCCGTTCCGCCATAGGGCAGGTAACTTTCCTGGCTGATCAACAAGGCTTGGGCGTCAAGTTCCATGGAGCTGGAACCCAGATGATCATCAAGGCTGTAGCGCAACGTGTTGTCGGCGATGCCGGTCGGGCGGCCGGTGGTCCAGTGCAGATAACGTACGCCGCAACGACCGGCCTGCAGGGTGATGACCTCCAGTCGTTCGTTATGGCGGGTGCGTATTTCAAGGCCCGGCAGATAGCGGACTTCGTGTTTGTGAATCACCGACGCTGCATGGGCCGTTTGTACTTTGCGTACACGTTGACCCGCGCTGTCGTAGTCGTAGCGCTCCGTGTCGTTACGTCCGTCTTCACGCGGGACCAGCATCACGCTGCTGAGCTGATTGCGCAGGTTCCATTCCAGTACTTGCCCTGGATTCAACGCTTGCTGATTTCCGGCTGGATCGAAGCCGGCCGTGACATCAGGCGTCGAATCACCCTTGTTCCATGAGTGCAGACGATTGTTGGCAGCGGCGACAGTGAAGGTCCGGGTGTAGTTGTTTCGCTCGCGAACATGGCGTAGCTCGGTCAGGTTTCCACCGACGTCATACGCGTAGTGCTCGATATAGTTGAACAGCAGCCTGGCATCGACCGGAGTTCTGCTGGAGGCAGGAAGGTCGAGCGAGGCGTTCTGCCCCGACGCTTCACGGCCTGTTGCCGAGACCAGTTGATAAAGGCTGTCATAGGTGAACGTGCTGATGGCCTCGACCCGTTGGTTGCTACCGTATCGCACCGGCTGGGCCCTGTCCTCGATGCGCAGCACATTACCTGTTGCGTCATAGCTGTAGTGCAGATCTTGCAGGACGCTGGACGACAACGATGCGCTGAGTGAGGTGAGGCGGCCACTGGCGGGATCGAACACGGCGCGGCTGATAACGCCGTTGCCCGCCGTCTGGGATTCAACCTGGCCGAACGCGTTGTAGCGCAGATCCTTCAGAACAGTCGTTTCGGTCTGCGCACCCTTGATCAGCAGGTCGATGGCGCTGAGTTGGCCGGCGACATCAAACGAAAAGCGCTGCCGGTGGTGACCTGCGTCTACCTGTTGGATGGGTTCACCCAGCGCGTCATATGCCCAGGTGGTTTCGTGGCCCTCTCCATCCTCCAGAAGTGCATCGCGGGCCGTCACGTCCATAGGCCAATCGGCTTGTAGGGGACCAATGAGGAAACGTCGCGTCTGACACAGGGGCTTGCCGGCGAGCCCGTACGTGTTCATGAGCAGCGTGCCGGCGCTGTCATCGTGACGAATCAATGCACCACACAGATTGCGCGCCGTGGAGTCCGGCGAGCTGTCGCCATAGCTCAAGCGCTGGACCACCCGTAGCGGTTGACCGGCTGCTTGCTCTTGCACGCAGACAGGTCTGAGCTGGTTATCGTAGGTCGTTTGCCAATGACTGCCGCGCTGGTCCCAGCTGCGCAGCACTTGCCCGGCGTCGGCAGGCAGGTTTACGCGCCACCCGGCATCGACACTGTCCGTCATCAGGGACTGGCCGCTCAGGCTGAACGTATGCGTCAGATTGGCTTTTGTGGATTGGCCAAACAGGCGAGGGTCCCACTGAGCAATCAGCCGGCCGGCCACGTCATGCTCTTGCCGGGTAATGCGCGACTGCGCGGGTTTTGCCGCATCGCTACGCCAGTAAGCAACCTGCCGAACCGGCTGGCCTCGGCTGTCGACCACGGTGAGGGTCGGGGTTTTTCGATGTAGCTGCGAGCTCATGCATCACCTCCGTGCGTGGCCGATGTGATGGGCAATATCTCTTCGAGGGTATCGTTCTCGTCTTCATTTACCGCGTACCAGGGATGCCGGGTTTGTCGCCGCAGATAAGAGAGGTCGCCTTGTTTGGCGAGTCGGGTGTACGTGGGTCGTCCGAGGGCATCGTAAAACTGCAAATCGCAGTGGCCAAACTGGCGAAAAGACTCATCGTTGATGTAGCGATGCACATCGGCAAAGTAGGGGCGGTAAGTCCGGATCGCCAATCCCTTGTTGTTGTATTCAACCCGTCCACTGATGCGCCAGCGCTTCACGGCGGTTTGCTCTAGCGGCTTTCCATCCTTGAGGATCAGCGCCCCGTTGGCGCTCACGGAGTAGGCCGTTCCCGGTTCCACCTGTTGCTTGCTTTGCAGTATTCGGCCGAAGCCATCACTGCAGGTGACGGTGGTGCGGATCTGTCGCTTGTTGTCATCGGGATAACGGTCGGCGACAAGGGCGGCGACGTGCACGGGCTCTCGAAAAGAAGTGTCTATTGCACGCTTCAATTGCTCGTCATCAGCCGTTCGGTTCTCGAGTGACATCAACCGATTTCGAGCGGGGGCTCGAATGAATCCACCTGGCAGCAAATCACCCTTTGCGATGCAACGTGTCAACCAGCGGACATCGTTCATGGTCTCGTTCGAAACGCGCCCCATCCAACTGAACGGCGCATAAAACGTTGCGCTGGCGGCACTTTGCAGCGTTTTCGCACCGTCTTCGATTGCATCGTTGGGGCTGGCGAGTGCGGGGCGTCGGTATTCGCTAATCGGTTTGAAACCGGTGTGCTGGTTGTCTTGCAGGCCATGGAAGCTGCTGGCCAGCACTTGGCCGAAACCGTCGTAAAGCGCTTCTTGAATGTTACCGTTCGGGTCAGTGATACGACGGGGTTGCAGGGTGCGGTAATCGTAAGTGGCTTTGGTTACGCGGCCATCCGGCAATGTGAACTCAGTGATGAAAAGCCGATACGGGTCGTAGCCGATTTCACTGACACCCAGGCTTTTACTGGGTTGCTGGGTCCGTGGTTGGTAAAAGCCTTCCAGCGATGTGTAGGTGGTGAAGCCGCTCTTGACCGACCAGAGTTGCCTGGCGGGTGTGGTCACCGGCAGAAAATCGCTCATGCGCTGGTAGCCGCTGTGTTTCAACATGTTTTCTTTGGCCGCAGCCGTCATTGCCAACACGTCGAAAGCGCTCAATGCCGTCTCATCCAGCTCCGCGTGTTCGAGGTGATCGACCAGGGCTTCGAAGTGAGCGATGCCATCTACCAGGGGCTCTGCAGTTGCGGCGTTCTTGTAGCGTTGTACGGACAGACCGGTCAGAACGTTCTCATTGTTCCAGGTTGCTTCCGTTACCAGCCTGATGAATGTTTCATAGGTCATGTCCGTCGCACTCAGTCCTCCGTTCGCGGGCGACTTGGGCCGTTTCAACGCGTTGCTGCGCTGACGGTACGGCAAACCCAGGCGCCATTTTTCGGGTGTCTGCAGGTGGATGAATTCAGCTCGGGTTTCGTTCAGGTAGTAGAACTGCTGCGCCGGATCATGAGCGTCCCGCCACCATTGTTGTCGATCGGCATCGGCGAAGGGCGGGGTGTCGCTGCTGGTTTTGCGACGGGCGTACTGGACGCTGACGCCGTGCGTCAATGCACCGTATTGGTCATGCAGCAGATTGAAGCTGTGCTGGCATTGCGGGTCATCATCAATCCCTTCGTACTGGTAGCTAATGGACTCCAGACTCAACGGCAACATCCGGGCGTAGTTTCGATGTCCGTACGGTACCTGGAGCAAGCGCACCCGATAACGGTTTTCCTGAACGGCATAAAGTGTGTTGGTGCCCAAGCGTTCACCGACGCCGAAGGTCTCGGTGCGCAGCAGATGACCACTCAGGGCTCGGGCCATTTCCAGCGTCGTCAGCACGTCTGGTGACGCGATGATCGTGTCACTCTCGTTGTCGCCGTTGTATCGGCTGAGCAACGCTTTGCCGGGTGTGACGGCCTCTTTATCAGCGCTGTGATAGCCGGTACGAGACGGGTCCACGGCCTGCCCTGTATGAAACCAGCTTTTTTTCAGGCAAGGCGTCGTAAAACCCTCGGTTTGGTCAGAGTCGATACGGGTTTCGCTGTCGGTTTGCAGTAACAGGCCGAAGCCGCGGAATTCGCGCTCTATGCCATCGTAATAGCCTTGGCGATAGGCAAAACGCTGCACCCTTTGATTGCCGGTTATTTCGTCAAGCCGGGTATGTCTCGAGACCAGGTGCATGGCTAACGGCACATGGCAAACGGGCGGTTGTCCTGCTGCGATTTTCTCCGCTTTTTCATCCAGCCACTCCTGTGCCGAACTGCGGTAGAGGATGCTGCTCGCGGCGCCCATGTTGTTATTGGTGCCGGTGAGCAAATAGGGTTTTGCTTTGACGAAGTCGTAACGCCAATGGTGGGGCGTCATGTTTGGCGTGCTCAGTATCAGGCTGGAGCAGCCGAGCCCTTCAAGGTTGTCGAAACTCACCTGGCATAAACCGTTGAAGCGAACACCTTCGGGCCAGGTCAGTTTGATCGGCGGAGCAAAGTCATTGCCGCCGCGGTTCATGAAAATGAGCGCGTGCGCTGACTCCAGGTAGATCAGGTCTGTAACGCCAGAGCCATCCAGATCCGCCAGACGAATACGCGAAGCGTCGAACAGCTCGTACGCAATACCCGGCGAGCCGAGCACACGACCTTTGCCGAAACGCCCACGGCCCAGGTTGGGCCAGCACTTCACTTCGTTGTGACGAATGCGCACCAGATGTTGTTGACCGCTGCCGAGCATGTCGCTGAAGGCCACGAGTTCACCAGGCGAGGACGTCAGTACGGGAAGATCATCTTCGTCGACTCTGCGAGGCACTTCGACAGCGGTGGCAAAGCCTTTCTCGCGCTGGTTAGCGTATAACCGGACACTTCGGGGACCTATCATGGCGAGGTCGTTGAGCCCGGCACCCATCAGATCGGCCAACTGGCTTTTTCGCTGGAAAAACTCAAGTGGGAAGGCATCGAACGGGGCAAATGTCGACCAGTTTCGCTTGGCATCCAGGGAGAAAAAACCGCTTAACTTCGGCTGGGCAATAATCAAGTCCAATCGGCCATCGCCCGTCAGATCGGTCAGTGATCGAAACGTTGTCCTGGACGACGCAGCGGTCGGGACTGTGGGAACGACACGCAATGAATCGTACGTCACCGCATTGCTGTTGGCGTTACCGCGGATGGGTTCACGGTAGTACCAGCCAGCGCTTGTGCGATACAGAACACCCGCCAAACCTTCGCCGTACAGGTCCACCCATTGATAGCGTTGCCCATCGTTGAGACGAGGCATGCTTTCAAACGGCTGCCATGTGCTGGAGGCAGCTGATAGTTCGAAGGCGCTGTAGGTGAACTCCATGGGGGGAAGGTTTTCGGCGGTGGTCAGTTCTGCGTAGGCTTGTACATGCGCGGCGCTCAGATGCTGATACCCAAGAGGTGTCTGCCGGTATTCCAGTAGCAGACGTTTGACCAGAACCGGCTCGTGACCCAGCTCTTCGGGAAAACGATGGAACATCAGCACCTGGCGGCACAGGCGATCTGTGCGTATTTCAAAACCATGGACGAAGCTGGAAAACCCGTCGCTACGGGTTGGCCATTGCTCTGCTGCGTACGCCGGTTTCGCCTGATAGTCCTGGCTTCGTTCACCATAGTCGAACACCAGTTCGAAGTGCCATTGCAGCGTTTTCAGCTGTTCCGGCTTCCATAAGTACAGGTGCGCGTCAGCCTTGAAGTTGCCATAGCTCACGCTGCTCAGGTAGCGCTGTGCCCCGTCAGCCTTGTACTGGTAGAGGATATGCTCGCCGTGCGGGTTCACGCTTTCTTCCAGCAACCATTCGGCGACACGGTGCGCATTCTCGGGGTCGACGCGACGTGATGCCGGTTGCCTGCCGAACACGTGAAGGATGCCATCGGCGCCGTGTATCAGCCAGAAACCCGGCCTGTCGTCCTTGGAAGACCAGTGTTCGATTCGGTCGAAGCTTTTTTCGAGGCGCGGAAAGTGGCGCACCACGGTATAGGTCGTATCCAGTCGCAGATCGTTGTAGAGAGTGATGCGGGTTGTGAGTGGGCCCTGAGCGCCTTGCTCCGGCATCCAGACCACCCTGTCGGGGCCGACGATCTCATCATCGTCGGTATAGGCCGGCACACCTTTGCTGGTGCGTCGCGCTACCACAGGCAGCGACATTCCCCAGCCAATACCAAACTCACTGTTACCGACTGAACTGCCGTAGCGCAGCGACAAGTCCGGTGCGAAGCCTCGTCCCGAAGAAATGGGCAAGACAATTTCACAGGAGGCCGCACCCAGGGTGCCGATATCGCCAAAACCTGTGCCTATGCTTTGAATGGAGCCCCCGCCTTTTGGCAGGACAGGCGCGGTGACGGACATTGTGCCTTGTTCACTCATCGCGAAACTCCAGGCGTTCTGGCTGTGTATTTCACATGCACGATGATGTCGGTCAGCGACTCAAGCAGGGTGTTCTGTGCAGTAGGGTTGGGGAAGGTCAGGCGCCATGTCGAGACCGCTCCGGTGAATTCGAAAGGCAGGTAGCGATCATCGAGGAAGTTGAGGGAGAACAGGCCGCTATCGTCATCTCCGCTGGAAAGCGCGACTTGTTGTTTAACGCGCAGATCCTTGAGGCTCGGACCTTTTTTATCGGTAGACAGATACATCGAACTGGACGTTTGAGTCAGCGTTGCCCTGACGTTTTCGTAGGGGCTCACAATGCCCGGTATCGTCACGCTGAGGGTTTTGATGCGTCGCAGGTAATGCCCTTGTCCTTTCCAGTCGTCTTCAAACATTTTATGGGTCAGTTCGAAGTCGCAACTCCCTTCGTTTATCAGCGAGGTGTGAATCTGCGGCCAGGTACGATTGATCGTGCTGGCCTTGTCCTTGTCTTTGAGAACTCTCAAAGACACCGTTTTAGTGATCTCCAGGTCGCGATGGTTAGCCTTCAGGAATTCGGTCTGCATGATCATCAGGCGGCTCTTGAGGCGCTCACCTGCTGAAAGACCACGGTAAGTGCTGTTCCACTGCCCAGGTTGAATGAACCGTCTGGTGTAATCGGCACGCTCGTATTGCCAACAGGCTTCGGCGGCGAGGCACAGGTCCAGCGTCTTTTCATAAGCCTGTTCGTACAGGGCTGAAAATTGATGGTTGAGCCATTGATACAGCTGCTCGTTGGTGAAGCGCTTGCTGAAAAAGTCGTGGTTGTCCCTGGCATGCTTCAACGCGGTTTCAGCCTGCTTAAGTTGCAGGCGAGTGACCTTTTCCTGCTCGATACTTTGCGCCAGTTGTGCCGTGATCTGTGCCAGTTCAAGTTGGGCCTGATGACGGTTCAACGTCCAGTCTTCCCGGCGGCGCGCGAACTGTGCATTGCGCTCGAGCTGGCTGGCTTCGGCACGATGCTGCGTAGCGCGCAGTTGGGCGAGTGCACTGGCGGCATGAGCGGTACCTTCCCAACGCGAACCACCGTTGGCGACGCCGAAGATGTTTGGAACCAGCATCAGTGCGCCGGCGATGACCTGGGAGCCATGTGCTTCCACCTCAAAGGCGGCGCTGCTCAAATACAGTCGACCCGCCTCGGCTTCTTCCGGGGTGACATCCTTCTCCAGTAATTGCACGTAGTGCTGCAACCGTCCCTGGATTACGTGTTTGCCGGCATCCAGAAACTCACGGTTTTTACGATCAACGATCAGCGCCTGGTTTTGTAGCTCCACGGATATTTTTGCCAGTTCCCAGGCTTGTTGTTGCTGGCTTTCTTGCAGATGGGCCTGTTCCTGGCGTTCGATCAGCGACAACAACGTGGCACCGAACTGGATGACGCTGTCGACCGCGCTCAGTGCGTGACTGTGCATGGCCTGGAAGCGGTAGTGCGAGAGCGCAGGTTTCAGGAGTTGCGAATCGGCGCCATAGGAGCCGCCCGATAGACGGAGGCGGGCCAACACTTTCGGGTCCATGGGCGCTGCGAACATTGGCAAATGCAACAGCTTGCCGGAGATGTCGATGTTATGACGCAGGTTGTGCAGGCGACTCTCGACAATGTCCCAGCGCTTGAGCAACTCCGGGTTGAGCGGTATGCGCAGGCTCGAAACCTGAAGCGCAGGCAGTGCCGCTTGTACGTCCTCTTCAGGGTGATTTGATGTGCGATTGGCACTCAATCGGTTCAGCGTATTCTCGAGTGCGCGCAGCTCCGTGGCGGGGCTCGCACTCAGTGTTTTCAGACTGATCGGCGACCATTGATCTACCCGTTGTAATACCGGGCGCGAGCCTAGAAGCGTCGAGGCTCGCTCATACCAAAACTTCGCCTCAGTGAGGCTGTCTGGCACCAATTCCCTGTACGCGGCATCGCCCCGATTGATCACTATGTCGAGGTACAGCAAATACAGCGCCTTTCGAGTGTGTACCGGGTAGCTCTGGGAAATCATGTGCGGATCATGCGGTGCGCGAGCGGCGTAGGAGGGGACATCGGTGCCGGTCAAGGGCACTGTCTTCCAGCATTCAGATTGTTCCAGGCCCGGATCGAACAGGTATTTGATCCAGCGCTCAGCCTCCACGTATCGCTGTTCCGCATTCAAGCGATGTGCGATCAGCCACGGCAAGTTCAGGAACAGCTCTGCGTAATAGCGTCCGTTGGGGCCGTGAAAGTCCATGGGCTGATCGGAGTCGGAGGTGAATATTTTCGGCTCCAGTAACTGCTGTGTCTCCTGGCTGAACAGCTCATCCAGACTGTTCTCGGCGCGACCGGTCAGCTCTGTGGCAAGCAGAGTATTGAGCCTGATGGGTTGACGATTTTCTGAACCGATATCGCTGTGCATAATCAATGAGTCGGAAAAATCAAGGTATTGCACTGAGTGATGACTTGAAAGTTTTGGAGTGCTAAGACCATCCATCGCGCTAGCTTCGATGCTCCCGCCGTACCAATATTGACTGTTTTGATTCTGTATTAAGCCATACTGGAATATCACGCTCGTTCGCACTAAGTCGCATGCATCAAAGTGAAAAAAGTAGACGTTTTGCTCTGGGATTAGAGGGGTGGTCTTAGAGTGGGGGGTGGATTGTCCATACACAAATAACGATGCTGCTTGCGAATTTGAAATGAGCTCCGGGTTTAGCCTCAGGCAAATGATGGTGCGTGAACGGTCCGCTTGATACTCCACACTGCAGTGGATTGGTTGATGCGACAGTAATGGTTTAAGAGCAAGAGCTGGTTTTGTGGATACTATTATTTTATCGTTTGCCTCCTGCTTTGATTGCAAATAAAAAGCAGGGGTGGACGACTCATTTGTAGGGTGTCGGTGAGTTTTATAGAAAAGTTTATAATGCGCAAGTGCGAGCGCTTCTCGTCGGGCATGGCCTCCGGAAGTAGGACCCGAAATGAAAGTGAAATTTCTATTGATGCTTGCGGAGCTTAAAAACACAAATGTGTTGTTTTGTTTTCGCTCCATACAAGCTCCACCGGCTGGCGTCATTGAATCTTCTTCCTCGTCATACATTACGAGGGCCATGAATAAGGTGTCTTGCGAGTGCTCTTTGTTTTGTACGGCAATCGTGTTGGTGCGTGATTTTATTATGTCTGGATGCAGCTCGGACAGTGGAGTTTTTATGAGGCATTTTGATGCTTGTCTGCCAAACAGACCGGTATTTACAAAGTTGCCAAAAACCGTCTGCGGCGCGCTCCAGGTCTCATCAGTCTTTTTATAGCAGTAACTCATCAGGAGCTGCGGGTCTCTTTTATCTCCGGGGACACCCGCGGGGTCTTGATGAATGCACTGGGCCCACGTAATAAACAACCGATTGTTGAACCAGACAGGACGAATGGTGTGTTCGATGGCATCAAGCGGAATAGGGATGTCTGCGTTTTCCCAGTCTGACCACGCGTACGATTCGGGATGGTCCTGTTTTACACGCTGACCATCGATGGTGTTGTCGTATGGCCGTTCTGCCATGTTCAGTGAACGCCAGAAATAAGTATTCCCGGAGCGCGACTTGGCAATGAAATAGTATTTGCTGTTTGCGAAATCCGTGCCGTCGATATAACCGTTGAGGATTTTTAGATTAGACACTTCTTCAAAACGTGTCAGGTAGGATTTTACGGCCGCCTCAATGGTGTCAGGCTGAATACGGCTTTGGTTTATTTCATTTTTTAGTTGTCTGAAATTATCGCTTTCGGTGTTTCTGAGGCTGGGGTCGAGGTAGATTTCAGGATAATGCAACAGTTTTTGGTGGCCCGCCCAGATTGAATAACGACGCATTTCGTTGTTCCAGGTTTTTATTCTATCGGGTGTTTTAGTTGCTGCACGGTAACCGGGCACCCTGTCATGCAGAATGCTGTGAATATAATGCTGCAGGCTGGAAATGGCAGAGGCTACGGGTGAGGTGGAAACGTGCGAGCTAACCTGCATATCGAGTAACCAGTACCTGCTGAGATCCTCGACAGTTTCACGCTTGAGTGGCTTTTCGTCTTCGAACGGCACCACTTCGTTTAAGTAATATGCCAGCTGAACATCGCGCAGGGTTTCATCAAGTTTTTGTTGGATGTTGTTCATATTCGATCCTTGAATATTCGAAAGAAAAGAGGCGTGTCAGACATGAGCCGCAATCAGGGCTTCCCCAACGCTTTTCCAGTCAGCGGCAGGGGTTTTGGTATTTAATCGGCTTGCCAGTTGCAGGTTTTGCGCGGATAGCCCTGTTTCTTTGCAGCAGTTTTTGCAGCGGATGATCCAATCCACCTCTTCCATTGATCGCGCGCACTGATGCGGCAGATCCGCGGTCAAGGCACTGACTTCTTCAGTCGTCCAGTCGAGAAGTTCAGCTAACGCGGCATTGAGGTTTTGGATGGCCACCGGGTCCGACTGCCCATTGGCCTGTTCCAGGTATGTCAGAAGACGTATTTCTGCTTGCACATGGTGGCGGGTGCACGTGCTGAATCGATCGAGTAGATACAGTGTATGAGGCGTCAGCGTTGCGCTGTTCCCGTGGGCAAGCCACGCAGGGTTATTTAGTAACTTTACTAATGAGTCATTGCTTAACAAAAGTGCCTGTATTGCCTCGATAGCACGCAGTGCTTTTGCGAGCGATGGAGGTTTTTTCCCGGAGACGAACGTCGGCGCGCTCATCTCGTCGAAAATTGCAATTTCGGAAGTCTCGGCCAATTTCATCGCACACGGGACTTGCTCTTCCGAAAGAGCAGCGACGGTGTTGAGAAAATTCTTTGTTAGAACAACTTTCTTCTCATCCGTGTCATGCGAACGGTTTTGAACGATTGAAATCTGCTTTTCAAGTTCCGGTTCCAGTACTTGTTCGTCTTGGTTCTCATCTAGCAGGCGGCACCATTGCTTAACGGAATAGTTGTTTTTTTTGAGCCAGTCAGCGGCCCAATCCATTGCCATCAGCACGTCGAAAATGTCGCTTCCAGAGTCTCTCTCGTCCCTGATTGCACCTGTCACCAGCGACTTGCAAAACGCTTCCCCCCCCAGCAATCGTGCCAAGTCTGTGCATTCTGAAGGTGACAGGTCAAACATCTGCGCGATGCGTGCCTGACGGTAGATGGAAGAGGCGCTGGAGAGATCATGTTTGAATGAAGCCAGGTGTTTTTTACTGAGCTTTACGATCAGTAAAAAGTCGTCCTGCGTGATACTCGAATCCAGTCCTGCTTTTAAAAAGTCTAAAGTCGCTTTAGATCCAGAGGCGTCAACATCAATGTCTTTTCCATTGTTTTCAATCAGCGGATTTGAGGGCAGGTTGGTTTTGTTGAATACCTGGTCGAACAATGCATCGCGGTCACCGCAGGCATAAATTGGCATGTCATGGTAGAGCGATGCAAATTCCTCAGGCTGGATGCTGTATCGCTGACTCATGTATCGATGTACGCCGAGTGCGCGTAACGTGTTATTTCCCATCCCTTGAGCAGGTTCGAGTGATGATCTGTCAACGTTGGTAATTAAAGTGTCAAGCTCGGCGAATGAGATACCTGTCCAGCGGTGCAGTCGAACCATTCGTAGCGCGCTATCCAATCGGACTGTGGAGAAGTTATAAAACTTCTGGCCCGTCACGACAGCCTCGGGTTCAAGTGCTTTATTAATGTACAAGCGGCCATAGTGGTGGCGCAGGGACCATGAATTGTTAATTGACGGCGCTGGGAAATATTTTCCGCAAGCTAGCAACTGTTCAATTTTATCGTCTGTCAGTCCGGTCAAGTCCTTGAAATTGTTGACGTTCCACAGCTGCTTTTTACTCGTCGATCCGTAGGCATTCCATACCACGTCATCATCATAGGGCGATGTGAGCAGTTTTTGTTGTTCCGGGCTGAAGCCCGACAGTAGTTTCTGAGATTCAGTCCGCGCTTCTGAGGTTCCTCCATAACTTGCATCTCTTGATGAAAATGGAGTTTGAAAACTCACTAGATAGCTGAGTTTGCCCAACCCTGGCTTATCGTCGCCCAGCGCAAGCAGACATTGGTGATGATATAAATCATAGGGAAGCTCAAGAGGGAAATGTTCACTGGCCAATACCTCTTGAACATTCTTCTTTGTGTTTTTTTTATCCAGGTATTGCTGGATATAAAACTTCAAGGTGTCATTGACGATGCTCAGCATCGGTCGTTCCCCGAAAGCGCTTTGTGCGTCCAGCATTAGCTCCGGTATATCAGGGCGGCGTTGCGCCAAGGTGATGTTGTTCGGGGGTGTCGATGTTTTTTCCAGTTCAAGGGCAAACCGATACAGTGCACGTAGATAGGCTACGGGCGAATTGTTGGCAGCGATATCGCCCTCAACGCAAAACTGACTCCAGTTTTCGTTGAACAGCGATTGAAAAGTGATGGGGTCAGTCTGTTCGGTATTAGCATCGCGTCGGTTACGTTGACCGGCGCCCTGCGACGATACCTGTTGCTCCAGGTACAAGCGGCTGATCATGTGCGCGCACGATACCGCGTTATCATAAATGACCTGCGCATCGGCTATGCCGTACGGTGCCAGCGCATTAGCAAACTCTTCCTGCGACAGGCTGACGATGTCAAATACCGAGTCAATCTGCAGATGCTGCATCGCAGTTTTGAGATTGGCATTGGTTAAAACTTCGCTGAAAAAAGAATCAACAAGCGGGTACATGCGGGCGTCATTACTGTCCATGTAGTGCAAATCTCCTGATCGAACGGGATGTTTTCGGTCAGAAGAAACGTACAGGAGTCGACATGGAGTCGAGGTAGGCCGGCTGTGGTTCACGTGTACGAAAAAGCGATGTGTTGTTCGGATATTAGTCGATCAGGTGTAGGGGTTTTGCAGGAACTGCCGCAGGCCGCGATCTTTTGATCTTGAAGTGTTTAGTCGATACCCGATACCCGATGAAGCTGCCGAAACTCTCCCGGCGGCATCCCGCGACGGCTTTTGAATGTGCGATGAAACGAGCGCGGTTCGGTAAACCCCAAATACTGGGCAATGTCCTGGATTGGCAGGGCGCTGTTGAGCAGGTAATGCTCGGCCAGCTCCTGGCGCAAGTCGTCGAGGATCTGCTGGTACGACGTACCCGCCTGATGCAGCTGGCGTTGCAGCGTGCGCACGGACACGGCGAATTGTTCGGCCACCTGTTCTTTGCGTGGCAGTCCTTCCTTGAGCAACTGACGCAGGATGCCTTTGACGCGTTGCTCCAGCGACGCATCCTCCAGCGTGGCCATCAAACCCTGGGCATGTTCTTCCAGCGTGCGAAGCAATTGCGCATCGGCCTGGCGCAATGGCAACTGTAAATAGGGCAGCGGCACTATCAGCGCCGAGTAGGGCTGCTCGAACAACACCGGGCAGTCGAAGAATTGCTCGTACTGCGCCAGTGTCGTGTCGTGCGGTTGTGAATGTTCAAGCCAGACAGCGGCCGGCGACAATTGGGTATCGGCAATCCAGCGTGCATATTGCAGCCAGGAACCGAGAACATTCTCCACCAGGTGCCGGCGAATCCGTGGGCGTTGATGGCGGCAGGTCCAGATCAGGTGCACCTGTGCGTCCTGCACCTCGGCGCGACTGACGCCCATGTCCCCCACCAGTTTCTCGAACGGCATGATGCGGCTCATGGCATCGCCCAATGTCGCGCAATTCATGGTGATGTAGCCCAGCACGCTCCAGGAGTTAGGCAAGACAAAATGCGCTGCATTGAGGCCGAACAGCGGGTCATTCGAGTGTTCACAGAAATAATCGAGCAACCGTTCATGGACTTCGCCCGGCAATCGCAGGCTGTTGTCGCTCAACTGGTGCGACTGCAACCCGGCGGCCGTCAGCGCAGGTTCGATGGCGACGCCCAGTTGCTCGGCGTAGCGCAGGTACTTGAGCAACGGGGGAACTGAAGTGAAGCCGAGGGATTGCATGATCGTGTTCCTTTGATCAAGGCCCGCTTGCGCGGATGAATGCCCTGAAAGGTAGTTTGAAACCACAGCTAAAGTAAATGACTTAAACCGGCGCGGGTTTGACTCAATTGGCTACTCGAACTGGCCGGATACGACCGTGACACTTTCCAGCGGCTGGCTAGTATGGGGGCCTGAAAGATCACTGATAAAAACGATAAAAGGACACACGCATGCGACGCTGGAACGGCTGGGGAGATGCAACCACGGTGGTCGAACTGCCGGCCCAGGGCGCGGGTTTTCTCGCCGAACGAGTGGGTGCCGGTCGTGCATTGCCCGATGCAACGCTCGAGGCGGCACTGGCCAGGGTGCCGGTTTCGCGATTGGCGGCGCACGGGCTCTACAGCGTCGAACCGCACGATCGTCTGCTGCATGCCCGAGGCCAGAGCCTGCCGGACTGGCTGGCGTTGCGCGAAGGTGCACCGGGGATTTACCCCGACGCCGTGGCGTTTCCTGAAAGCGCCGAACAGATCCGCCAGTTGCTGACACTCGCCGAGACCCACGACCTGTGCCTGATTCCCTATGGCGGCGGCACGTCGGTGGCCGGACACATCAATCCACCAAACTCCACGCGGCCCGTCGTGACGGTGTCCCTGGCCCGCATGAATCGCATGACCGACCTGGATGAGCAGAGCCTGCTGGCCACCTTCGGTCCCGGCGCCACTGGCCCGCAAGTGGAAAGTCAGCTACGTGCCCGTGGTTACACCCTGGGCCATTTCCCGCAGTCGTGGGAGCTGTCGACATTAGGCGGTTGGGTCGCCAGCCGCTCCAGTGGCCAGCAGTCGCTGCGCTATGGACGAATCGAGCAACTGTTCGCCGGTGGCACCCTGGAAACGTTTTCCGGCCCCCTGGAAATCGCCACGTTTCCGGCCTCGGCTGCCGGTCCCGACATGCGCGAAGTGGTGCTGGGCAGTGAAGGTCGCTTCGGGATCATTTCCGAGGTCAAGGTACGGGTCAGTGCGCTGCCCGTCGATGAGCGTTTCTACGGGGTGTTTTTGCCCGACTGGCCGCAGGCGCTGCGAGCGATCCGGCAGTTGGCCCAGGCACGCGTACCGCTGTCGATGCTGCGCCTGTCCAACGCCGTGGAGACCGAAACCCAGCTGGCCCTGGCCGGTCACCCGCAGCAAATTGCCTGGCTGGAAAAGTACCTGGCCCTGCGCGGTGCCGCTGCAGGTAAATGCCTGCTGACGTTCGGCGTGACCGGCAATCGGCGGCAAAATGCGCTTTCCCTCACTCAGGCCCGACAGCACCTGAAAGCCTTCGGCGGGGTGTTCACGGGCACCTTGCTGGGCAAGAAGTGGGCGCAAAACCGTTTTCGTTTCCCGTACCTGCGCGAGAACCTGTGGAACGCCGGCTATGTGGTGGACACACTGGAAACCGCTACCGACTGGAGCAATGTCGACAACCTGCTGAACCGTATCGAAACCAGCCTGCGCGATGCCCTGGCCGCTGAAGGCGAGCGTGTGCATGTGTTCACTCACCTGTCCCATGTCTACGGCGAAGGTTCGAGCATCTACACCACTTACGTGTTTCGCCCTGCAGCGGACTATCCGGCCACGCTGGCCCGCTGGCAGGCACTCAAACAGGCGGCCAGCCAGACGATCGTCGACAACCACGGCACCATCAGTCACCAGCATGGCGTAGGCAAGGACCACGCGCCGTACTTGCTGCGGGAGAAGGGTTTTCTGGCGATGGACACGTTGCAGGCCCTGAGTCGGCACTTCGATCCGGCCGGGCGGTTGAACCCTGGCACGCTGTTGCAGGAGTGACGGCATGAGCCATGACTGGAATGCCGCGTGGCGACAGCGCGTGCTGCCGACACTGGGGAATGAAACCTGGGACCTGATCGTCATCGGCGGTGGCATCAGCGGCGCCGGCATCCTGCGCGAGGCCGCACGCCGTGGCTGGCGTTGCCTGCTGCTGGAACAGCGTGATTTCGCCTGGGGCACTTCCAGTCGTTCTTCGAAAATGGTCCACGGCGGCTTGCGTTATATCGCCAAGGGGCAGTGGCGCCTGACCCGAGACTCGGTCCACGAACGCCAGCGCCTGCTCGACGAAGCGCCAGGTCTGGTGGAGCCCATGAGTTTCATGATGCCGCATTACCGTGGCGGCTTTCCCGGGCCACGGGTGATGGGCGGTTTGTTGACTGTCTACGACGCGCTGGCCGGGCGACGTGACCATCGTTTTCACAATGCGCAACAACTGCGTTATATGGCGCCGGGTGTGAAGGAAGATGGCCTGTTGGGCGGCACGTGTTTCGTCGATGCGCTGACCGATGACGCGCGTTTGGTGATGCGTGTTTTGAGCGAAGCCCGGGCCGATGGCGCCACGGTGCTTAACGGCCTGCGGGTGCAGCAGTTGGTACGAGAAGAGGGGCGGGTGTGCGGGGTTCAGGTCGAGGATTGCGAAGGCGGCGGATCACTGCAGCTGCGTTGTCGCGCCTTGGCTGTGGCGACGGGCGCCTGGGCCGAACGTCTGCGCCCATCCGACGTACCTCGCCAGTTACGCCCGTTGCGCGGCAGCCATTTGTTGCTGCCGGGCTGGCGCCTGCCGGTGGCTCAGGCGTTTACTTTTTTGCACGACTGCGACCGTCGCCCCGTGTTCGTTTTTCCTTGGGAGGGTGCCACGGTGGTGGGCACCACGGACCTGGACCATCACGAAGACCTGGACCAGAGCGCGAGCATCAGCGCTGAGGAACTCGACTACCTGCTGGCCGCCTGCGCACAACAGTTTCCCCAGGTCCAAGTGTCCGCCGCCGATGTGCTGTCGACCTGGTCGGGTGTGCGCCCGGTGGTGGGCAGCGCTGCCGGTGGGCGCGAAGGCAAACCATCGAATGAGACCCGCGAACATGTGCTGTGGCAGGAGCCCGGTTGCGTGACGCTGGCCGGCGGCAAGTTGACGACCTTTCGCCCGCAGGCCATCGAAGTGCTCAAGGCGTGCGCGTTGATGCTCGAACGTCCTTTCGTTGATGACGGCGCACCGGTGTTCGCCGCCGTGCCTGACCGGGTGATTCCGGGGCTCAGTGGCAGCCAGTGGCGTCGCCTGGCGGGGCGTCATGGCCGTGATTTGTCGAGGCTGGCGCAACTCGTCGAAGCGTTGGGTCATGACACCGTTGGCGCCACGGACACCTTGTGGGCTGAACTGGCCTTTGCCTGTGACACAGAGATGATTCTGCACCTGGATGACCTGCTGTTGCGTCGTACCCGCCTGGGTCTTCTGCTGGCCCGAGGCGGCGAAGATTTCATGCCCGCCATCCGCCACCTTTGCCAGCCTCGGTTGGGCTGGGACGATGAGCGATGGCATCAGGAAGAGCAGCGTTACCGGGCGTTGTGGCAGCGCCATCACGGCTTGCCGGGCAGCTCGTTGTAATGTCTGACGAACTTGTAGCAGCTGAGGAGCGAAGCGAGGCTGCGTTCGAGGACAACGTCCTCGCCATCCATAATTTGGCGACTGCTTCGCAGCCGAACGCAGCCTCGCTTCGCTCCTCCGCTGCTACAGGTGCCAGGTGTGTCAGGCGAGTCAGGCAAGTGAGTTGCAACAGCACCTATGCATCAAGCATTTCAGGAATGTGCGTCACCCATGCCCATTGAAGAGAGCTCCATGGATAACCACTCGAACAAGCGTTACCTGCTGGCCATCGACAATGGAACCCAAAGCGTGCGCGCATTGCTGTTCGATCTTAAGGGCAATCTGTTGGGCAAAGGCAAGGTCGAGCTGCAAGCCTATTACTCCACGCAACCCGGCTGGGCTGAACAGGACCCGGATTATTACTGGGCGAAATTGGGGGAGGCGTGCCAGCAGGTGTGGGCGCAAACCGGGATCGATCGCACACAGATTGCCGGCGTTTCCCTGACCACCCAGCGCGGCACGCTGATCAACGTCGACGCCGAGGGCAAAGCGTTGCGCCCGGCCATCCTGTGGCTCGACCAGCGTCAGACCGAGGTTGAAGGCGGCATCAAAGGCCCTTGGGGCTGGTTGTTCAAGTTGGTCGGCGCCCAAGCCACTGTGGATTATTTTCGCGCCCAGGCCGAGGCTAACTGGATTGCTCGCCACCAGCCTGATGTGTGGGCCGCGACCGACAAATTCCTGCTGCTCTCGGGGTTTCTCACCCATCGATTGTGCGGACGCTTTGTCGATTCGGTGGGTTGCTGCGTGGGCTATCTGCCTTTCGACTTCAAACGCTTGCGCTGGGCTGCGCCCTCCGACTGGAAATGGCAGGCACTGGCCGTGCGTCCCGAGCAACTGCCTACGCTGCTCAAGCCTGGTGAGACCCTGGGCTACATCAGTGCCGAAGCGAGCCGTCACACAGGCATTCCCGAAGGACTGCCCTTGATTGCCGCCGGTGCCGACAAGGCGTGCGAGGTGTTGGGGGCCGGCGTGGTGGACACCAGCACCGTGTGCCTGTCCTACGGCACCACGGCCACCATCACCAGCACCCGGTCGCGCTATCTGGAAATTGTCCCGCTGATTCCTCCCTACCCGGCGGCGGTGCCGGATCAATACAACTGCGAAGTAATGATCTATCGCGGTTACTGGATGGTCAGCTGGTTCAAGAACGAGTTCGGCCTGCGTGAAATGCAGCAGGCCAAAGAGCAGGGCGTGGAGCCGGAGCAACTGTTCGATGCCCTGGTCAACGCCGTGCCGCCGGGCTCCATGGGCCTGATGCTGCAACCCTACTGGTCGCCGGGCATCCGCGAGCCGGGGGTGGAAGCCAAAGGCGCGATGATCGGCTTCGGCGACGTACATACCCGCGCGCACATTTATCGGGCGATTCTCGAAGGCCTGGCGTATGCCTTGCGTCAGGGCATGGAGAACATCGAGAAGCGCTCGAAAACTCCCATCAAGTGTTTGCGGATTGCCGGTGGCGGTTCGCAAAGCGATGCGGCGATGCAGCTTACGGCAGATATTTTCGGCCTGCCGGCGGAACGTCCGCATGTCTACGAAGCGTCCGGTCTTGGCGCCGCGATTTGCTGCGCCGTCGGCCTTGGCCTGCACACCGATTTCCCTTCGGCGATCGCCGCGATGACCCGGGTCGGCGCGGTCTTCATGCCTCAGCCCGAAGCGCATCAGACCTACGAACGCCTGTACAAGGATGTGTATTTGCGCATGTACCGTCAGCTTAAACCCCTGTATCAGAGCATCCGGGAAATCACCGGCTATCCCGCCTGAAGTACCTGTAGGAGCAAAGCTTGCTCGCGATGGACGTCAACGATGACGCTATCAGCCTGATGCCCCGCGGTGTCTCACGATCATCGCGAGCAAGCTTTGCTCCCACAGGTGATCTGGCTTGTGCCCGTGGATATCACTGCGGCCATGGGTTTTTTGCGCCTTAGGGCGTGGCGCTATCGGAGAGGTTTTTTGGCGAGATTGGACAGTGTCAGGGGTGGGGGTGGTTGTTAGGCTCAACCCACTGCACATCCAATAAGAACCAAAAGCGATGAAGCTGACATTTTTCCTGCTACTGCTGTGTGGAATGGCTCCGACAGCTTGGGGCTGGTCCAACCACACGGTGGGCAGCTACCTGGCCTTGCAAGACCTGCCCGCCCTGCGCGAGGCACCCCAGGTGGACGTCGAAACCCTGGAACAGTTTCTCGCTCAGCAATATGGCGCGGTAGCCGAGTTGCTGGAAGAACAGGAGCGCTTCGCCCGTCAGCACTTCGCTCAATACCCGGCTCGCCCCGACAGCCTCAAGCTGCCTGCAGTGCCAGGGGACAATCTGCAACAGGCATTTCTAAACGCCATGCGCATCAACCCGCAGATTCATCTGGCCATGGTCATCCAGCCGATGCCGGGCAAGGATTTGCCAGAGCGTGAACATTTGAAAGCCGAGCAGGTGATGGTCGAACAGACCCTCTCACCGTGGAATCGCCAGCGCTTTATCCGCGTGGCAAACGGCGAAAAAGTATCGGCACTGGCGGTGCTGGCCAGCGCCGCCGACGAGCCGGATTACGGTCACGACATCAACCTGTTCAGCGACAACCCCGGTGAGGTCGCCGGGCGGTATGGCTTCGGCCCACAGCCTTTCGGTGATCCGCGTTTTCAATACAGTTCTCAGGCGCCGTTTCACATGGGGTTCTTCCATGAGAACCCGGTGGTGTATGCCGCCGCCGATTTCCTGCAGCGCAGCTGGCCGGACTGGCGTGCCTATCAGTACATGGGCCTGGCGCGCCTGGCGTTCTCCACGGGTCATCCGTATTGGGGTTATCGCTTTCTCGGCTGGGGCCTGCACCACATTCAGGACCTCACCCAGCCGTATCACGCCAAACCGCTGCCAGGCGTAGAGCTCGCCAGCATGCTGTTGATGGAAGGCAAGGCCCTGGCGGGTTTTGACAGCGACAAACACGCGGCCATCGAGCGCGTCGCCACCCGGCATATGGAAGTGGAAAAGTATCAGTCCGCCTGGCTCCGTCGTTTGCTGCGGGCCGGCCAGGCACACCCGATGCTGGAGGCCTACGTCGATCTCACGGAAGACGCCAGCTACCCGCCTTACTCGGTGGATTACCTGCGCGAGGTGGTCAGCGGCCAATCCGCTGAACAGTCCGCCGCGTTTGATGAAGCCATTGGACAGTGGCTGGAAACAGCGCCAGTGACCACTGATTTCAGCGCCGGAAATAAGGTCCAGCGCGAAGACTACAACCATCCGGCTCTCAATCAGCAGCTGTTCAAGTTACTCGGGCATTTCGGTGCTCACAGCCGGATTTACGTCAGCGCGGGACTGGTGCCGTAGACGTTGCGGCGTCGCTGTCCAGACAAACAAAAACAAGATCAGGGAAGGGAGAAAGATGATGAGGACTCGACTGCGCCTGTCCGGCGCGGCAATACCCGGCGTGGGCCTGGCAGGACTGCTGCAACTGTGCGCGGTCGATGGAGTGCAGGCCGTTGAGTTCAGCGTGCTGGACCAGCAGGTCACCGGCTCGTTCGACAGTACCTTGTCTTACGGGCGTTTGTGGCGGGTGCAGGGGCGGGACAAGACCAATGATGACGTCAACACCAACGACGGCAATCGCAACTTCGATACCGGGCTGGTTTCCGAGGTGTACAAGATCACGTCGGAGCTTGAGGCCAACTATCAGAACTACGGCTTGTTCATGCGTGGCACGGCCTTCTACGACACCCAGCTGATGGACAAGCGCAACGATTATTACCGCAACAACAGCCCTTCGCAGCCAAGTCAGAGTTACCCGCAGGACGACCATTTCACCGACCAGACCCGCGACATCGCCGGTAGCCGGATAGAGATGCTCGACGCCTACCTCTATGGCAACTGGGACGTGGCTTCGATGCCGCTCACGGCGCGGGTCGGGCGCCAGGTGTTCAACTGGGGCGAGGGTATTTTCTACCGCGGCGGGATCAACACCACGAACCCGGTGGACGCCGCCAAATACCGCTTGCCGGGCGCCGAGGTCAAGGAAGTGCTGATACCGGTGGAAGCGCTCAGCTTCAACATCGGCCTGACCGATTCCCTGACGGTGGAAAGTTTTTATCAGACCAACTGGAAGGAGACCCGTATCGATCCGGTCGGGACGTTCTATTCCCAGACCGACTTGTTCGCCGATGGTGGCAACACCGCTTACAACAACTTCACCGGCACCGCGCTGGACACACCGGTGCCGGGCTTCGGCAATGTGATCGATCTGTACACCGCATTGGGCAACAACCCATTGCTCAATCAGGCCCTGAGCACGACTGGTCTGTACGCCAACGGCGTGACCCCGTCCTTCGGCAACACCCTCAAGGTCGCTTCGGTGGGCAAGGATTACAACGCCCGCAACGACGGTCAGTTCGGCTTTGCCTTTCGCTACATCGCGGAAGCACTCAACAGCACCGAGTTCGGTCTGTACATGGTCAATTACCACGCCAAGGAACCGACCATCTCCGCCGATCTGGGCGGTTATCAGGGGATCGACATGGCCGCCCTGACCAACCTGTTGTCCGGTGTCGCCGGCAGTCAGGCCGGGCAACTCGCCAACGGTCTGGCGACGGCGGATGTGCTGGGCAATATTCAGGCTCATCGTCGCTACGCCGAAGACATTCGCATGTATGGCTTCAGCTTCAACACCACGGTGGGTCAGGCGTCGGTGTTCGGCGAAGTAGCCTATCGGCCGAACCTGCCCATCGGTGTGGCGGCGACCAATGACCTGATCGGCGACCTGGCCAATGGCGCTGCAGCAGCGGCTGGTGGGCAGACCATCAACATTGGCGGGCAGATGGTCACGCTCGACAGCCAGATCAACAACGCGGAGCGGGTCGAAGCGTTCAACACCTCCCTGGGCACCATCTACAACTTCGGCCCGGGCCTGTCGTTTGACTCGATGTTCGGTGTGTTCGAACTGGCGTCCGAGCACCTGCGCGGCAGCAGCCTGCACTACACCGCGTATGACGGCAGCACCCGTTACTACGCGGGCACCGGTAACTATTCCTACGTGTCCGGCGGTGATCGTGGCGATCAGGTCAACCGTGATTCCTACAGCTACACCGCGATGGTCAACGGCACCTGGAACGATGTGTACGCCGGGGTCAACGTTTCGCCCTACGTCGTCTACAAGGACGACTTCAAGGGCAACAGTTATCAGGCGGGCAACACCATCGAGGGGCGCAAGGCTTACACCCTCGGGATCAAGGCCAATTACCAGAACAAGCTGGAAGCCGAGCTGCAATACACCGAGTTCTACGGCGGCGGCCAGAACAACGGTATTCGCGACCGAGACAACGTCGGCTTCAACCTCAAGTACTTCCTGTAAGTGCTGCGCTCCCACAGGTTTCCATTTCGGAGAACATTCATGTTTCCTACGTCACGACTGATTAAAACCGCACTGTCACTGGTTCTGAGTCTGGCGGCCGGCAGCGCGCTGGCGGCGATTACGCCCCAGGAAGCGCAGCAGCTGAAAACCACGCTGACCCCGCTGGGCGCAGAACGCATGGGCAACGCGGCCGGTACCATTCCGGCGTGGGAGGGCGGTATTACCCAGGCACCCAAGGGATATACACCTGGCAAGCACCACCTTGATCCGTATGCGACAGACAAGCCGTTGTTCACCATCACCAAGGCCAACCTGGAGCAATACAAAGCCCATCTCAGCGCTGGCCAGATTGCGCTGTTCAACAGTTACCCCGACACCTTCCAGATGCCGATCTACCCCTCTCGCCGTTCGGGCTCGGCGCCGCAGTGGCTGTACGACAACACGTTCAAAAATGCTACGTCGGCGAAGCTGCTCGACGGCGGCACCGGATTTGCCGATGCCTATGGCGGCGTGCCGTTTCCGGTGCCCAAGGATGGGGTTGAAGCACTGTGGAATCACATCACCCGCTATCGCGGCATCTACGTGGTCCGTCGCGCGTCCGAAGCGCCAGTGCAGCGCAATGGCAGCTTCGCGTTGGTAACCTCGCAGCAGGAAGCGCTGTTCAATTACTACCGCCCAGGCGGGCAATTTGCGGACCTGAAAAACATCCTCTTTTACTACCTGGCCTTTGTTAAGAGCCCGGCCCGTCTTGCCGGTGGTGCGGCGCTGATCCACGAGACCCTGGATCAGCTCAAGGACCCGCGTCAGGCCTGGATCTACGACGCCGGCCAACGCCGGGTGCGCCGTGCGCCGAACCTCGCGTATGACACACCGATCGCCTCGTCCGACGGCCTACGCACCGCCGACGATACCGATCTGTTCAACGGCTCGCCGGATCGCTACGACTGGAAGCTCAAGGGCAAGCAAGAGATCTACATTCCCTACAACAGTTACAAGGTCGGCAGCCCTGATGTGAAATACGCGGAATTGCTGACACCCGGCCATCTCAACCCGAAATACACCCGTTACGAGCTGCACCGGGTCTGGGTGGTCGAAGGCACGCTCAAGCCCGGCTCACGGCACATTTATTCCAAGCGTGTGCTGTTCCTGGACGAAGACAGCTGGGGCGCCGCTTTAGTGGATCAATACGACGGGCGAGGGGAGTTGTGGAGGGTATCGATGGGTTACCTGAAAAACTTCTACGACCTGCCGACCACCTGGAGTGCGCTGGACGTGTTCCACGACTTGCAGGCGCGCCGCTACTACGTGCAGAACCTGGATAACGAAGAACCCGCCACCGTGGATTTCGCCCAGCCGATTCCGGAGGACGCGTATTTCATGCCGTCGGCGTTGCGCCAGCGCGGGACTCGCTAAAAGAAGACTGGCCGTTCGGGAGATTGCCCGATATTGGCAAGAGAGGGTGTGCTAGCCTGCAATCAATGATTTCAATGATTTCATTGATTGCAGGAGGCGTTATGGCCAGCATCACCATTCGAAACCTTGATGAGGCGCTCAAGGAGCAATTGCGTATCACGGCGGCGCATAACGGACATTCCATGGAAGAAGAGGCTCGCCTGATTCTTGGCCGGGCCTTGGCAACTGTTGATCGTTCCGGTGGACTCGGAAGCCGGATACGCAACAGATTCAGCGCTGTCGGTGGATTGGAGCTCGAGCTGCCAGAGCGTTCAGAAAAGGCTGCTGCGGTGGACTTCTCTGAATGATAGTGCTCGATACCAATGTTCTATCTGAGTTCATGCGCGTTGAACCTGATGCAAAGGTTCTGGATTGGGTCGATGCGCAACCGACGATGGAACTGGCGATCAGCGCCATCACAGTGGCTGAGATTCTTCACGGCATTGCGCGTCTGCCGTCCGGCAAGCGCAAACAGAAGCTTGAGTCTCATGCGATGGCAATGTTTGAAGAGGACTTCGCGGGAAGGATATTGCCGTTTGATGCTCATGCTGCCGTCGAATACGCGACGCTGGCAGCAGGCGCCGAAGCAAAGGGTCGAACGGCGGCCATGGCTGATGCGCAAATGGCCGCCATTTGCCTGAGTCATGGCGCTTCGATTGCCACGCGTAATGTGCGGGACTTCGAGTTTTCCGGAGTCGAAGTGATCAATCCGTGGGAGGCATGAAGGTTAATGCCGTCCGTTTAAACGCACTCACACGCAGCGCCGCTTCGACATGTGATTTGTGAGTGAACGCGATCCCTGTAGGAGCTGCCGCAGGCTGCGATCTTTTGATCTTGCTTTTGTTTGTTCAAAGCGAGAATCAAAAGATCGCAGCCTGCGGCAGCTCCTACATGGCGTGTTGAATTTTCCGGGCATGCCGCTGATTTCACACGTTGATGAAAATTAGACGCGGAAGTGGCTCACCATCTGTTGCAACTGACCACCCAAACGCGCCAGTTCAACGCTCGACTTTGCCGTTTCATCGCTGGCGGCGGCAGTCTGTTCGGAGACGTCGCGCACGTTGACGATGCTGCGGCTGATCTCTTCGGCGACGGCGCTTTGCTGTTCGGCAGCCGCGGCGATCTGCTGGTTCATCGACTGAATGTTCGACACCGTACGGGTGATGTTCTCCAGTGACAGGCCGGCCTTGCGCGTCAGTGCAACGCTGCTGTCGGTCAGGGTGCGGCTGTTTTGCATCACCGTGGAAACTTGCTGTGTGCCGTTCTGCAAACCGGCGACCAGGCCTTCGATTTCTTCGGTGGATTTCTGTGTACGTTGGGCAAGGCCCCGCACTTCGTCGGCCACCACGGCGAAACCACGACCGGCTTCACCGGCGCGCGCGGCTTCGATGGCGGCGTTGAGGGCCAGCAGGTTGGTCTGTTCGGCGACGGCCTTGATCACGTCCATGACACTGCCGATCTTGTCGCTCTCTTGCTGCAGCACACTCATCGCTTCGGTGGAGCGCGCCACTTCGGTGGCCAGGCGTTCGATTTGCGCAATGGCTTCGCTGACCACCTTGTCGCCTTCACGCGCTTCGCCGTCAGCAGCCGCTGCCGCCTGGGAGGCCTGTTCGGCATTGCGCGCAACTTCCTGCACCGTTGCGGTCATCTCGTGCATGGCCGTGGCCACCTGATCGGTCTCGATTTTCTGGCTGTTTACACCGGCGCTGGTTTGTTCGGTCACGGCGGACAACTCTTCAGCGGCGCTGGCGATCTGCGTGACGCCATCGCGGATACCGCTGATCAAGTCGCGCAGGGTCACGCCCATCCGTGCGATGCCTTGCTGCAATACCCCGAGTTCGTCCCGGCGCGTGACCTTGACGTCTTGAGAGAGGTCGCCGCTGGCGATGCGTTCTACCACGGCCAGGGTGTCCCGCAGCGGACCGGTGATCTGGCGGGTGATGAGCACTGCAGCAATGACGCCCACCAGCAACGCGAGCAAGGTGCTGATCAGTTGCAGGGTGCGGGCTTGTGCGCTTTCGATGTCGCGGCGGTCAAGCTGGATCTGATACAGCTGATCGCTCAGGGACACGATGGCGGCGCCCTGGTCGGTCATTTCCTTGCGCGCCTGCACGGCATCGTTGCTGGCATTTTTATACGCCAGCAGAGAGCTGCGGTAGTTACCCAGCGCGGTCTCCAGCTGACGCAAGGCGTCGAGTTGAGTGTCGGCAAAATGCACATTCAGCGATTTCAGGCTGGCAATCGCCGCGTCCAGTTGGGTGACGGCTTTTTGTTCGGTCTCGGCATTGGTGGTCGCGGTGTAGCCGCGCACTTCGTATCGAGCCAGCAGGAACGCTTCCTTGGCGGCAGTGATGGCGAGGAATTGTTCGAAGCGCTGATCGCTGAGCGGCATTTGCTGCACGTGGGTGTAAAGGGTGTTGATCAGCGTGTTGGCGGTTTCAGCGTTCGCGCCCATGGCGTCGCGGGCGCTGTTGCCGGTGCGGTAGGCGCTGCGCATTTTGTTCAGGGACGTCTTGTAGGCATCGATCTCGGCGCCTTGCTCCCTGAGCAACTTGAGGTTTTCCGGGCTCTTGAATTTCGCCAGCAGCGCTTGTTGCTGGGCGGAAAATGCATCGAGCGTGGTTTGTACATTCTGTGCGACGGTTTCGTCGCCGTTGGTCAGCATGTACTGCAGGCGAACCACACGCAGCTTGGTCAGGCCGGCGTTGAGCTGGGTGATATCGCTCATCCAGTTGCTGCGGTCAATCAGCCCGCCAAGGCTGGTCCAGCCTGTCAGGGCGAGGACGCAGGTCAGCGCCAGCACCAGGCCGAAACCCAGGCCCAGTTTCAGGTTAACGCTGATGTTGCCGAACCAGCTATTCATCAAATTCCTCCAGGAACGTTGTGTTTCTTGATCGTCGGTTGGCTGGAAGATTGTTGTTTTTGAGAGCCAGCAAAAATGGGTAGCAGGTGTGTATCGGCCGCACATTGGGTAACTGAAGATCAAAAGATCGCAGCCTCGTAACAATGTAGGAGCTGAGCTTGGTCCGGGCGGCGTTCCGACGATAGCGATCTGACATTCAGCATCATTGTTGAATGTCAGATCGCTATCGTCGGAACGCCGCCCGGACCAAGCTCAGCTCCCACAGGTTCTTAAGCTTTTTTTCACAAGCGTTTCACTCCCTGCCAACGCGGCCTTCTCTACTGTCACGGCATCGAATGAAAGTGGTGCATGCCGACGGGGCGGCTTGATGTGGAATTAAGACTGAGTCTGTTCGGGATAAAACGCTCGATTGATGTGGGCTGGCTGAGCCGTTATCGAAACACCGCCGTAGTGCTGGCCTCGGCGCTGCTGGTCATCCCGTTGACGATATGGCTGTTGGCGCCAGCCGCCGTGCCGGACCTGTCTCACGGCAACGTCGCGGGTGCCCGGGCATTGGTCGACGGGTGGGTAAAAGGCGACATGATCGTGCTGGTGCGCCACGTCGAACGTTGCGATCACTCCAGCGCTGCGTGCCTGAATGGTGACGACGGCATTACTGATCGCTCCCGCAGCGTCGCGGTGAGCATTGGGGCGCGGTTCGAGCAGTTGGGGCTGGAAAAAGCCGATGTCTACAACAGCCCGTTGCTGCGCACGGCGCAAACGGCCGGGTACATGTTCAATAAAGTGGGCGTGGGCGAAGACTGGCTGATCAATTGCCGGGGCACCATGCTGCGCGATGCGCTGAAGCACAAAGTACCGGGTCGAAATCTCGTTCTGGTCACCCACAGCGAATGCATGTCGCAACTGGAAAAAGACCTCAAACTACCGGCCTCGACACTCGGTTATGGCGCGTCTTTGTTCATCACTGCTGAAGCGTTAAAAGCTCCGCGCATGCTCGGCTTTGTTGAAGCGTCGGACTGGCAATCGGTGACCACCCAATGAGCAAATCCATGCGCTTTTATGGCTTCAATTTCGGTATCCCGCTGGTGCTCGCCGTCGTGGTGTTCCTGCTGTTCGATCTGACCAGAATCGACATCGCCTTCAACGATCTTTTCTATGACCCGGCCACGCAGACGTTCCCGCTGGATCATGTCCATTGGTTCGAAAAAATCACCCATAAATGGGCGCGCATCATTCCGAACTGGACCGGCGAAATCGCCATCGTCGGCGCCTTGCTGTCGTTTTTATGGCCGCGTCTGAAAGCTGAGAAGCATTCTAAAATCATCGCGTTCCTGGAGAAGATCAAAGTCGGCCCGGTGCTGCGGTTTGCCACCAGACACCGTCGGGACTTTCTGTACGTGGTGTTCGCGTTTTCCATCAGTACCGGCGTTATCCACTACCTCAAGGGCCACACCAGCGTGTATTGCCCCATTGAAACGACGCAGTACGGTGGGAAGATCGAGCACAAGGAGTGGTATCAGAATTTCGACTTGCTGAAAGTCGCGGGTGACGGGCGCTGCTGGCCGGGGGGGCATGCCTCGGGTGGCTTTACCATGCTGGCGCTGTACTTCGTCGCGCGTCGCTATCGCTGGCGCTATTCCAAAGCGCTGATGTACGGCTCGCTGGCGCTGGGTTTCGTCTACGGCACTACACGTGTCCTGCAAGGCTGGCACTACATGTCCCACACATTCTGGGCCGGGATCTTTGTGTGGCTGGCGTGTTTGCTGACGGCGCTGGCGTTTTACGGACGAGCGCGGCTGGAGCTGCCGGTGGAGCACGCATCCGTGCACTCTGCTGGTCATGCGTTATCGCAAGCAGGCGCACTTCCACGGTAGAGATGTGTTGCGCACGAAGCGTTCGTCGAACAAGCCGGTAATGCTCAGGCGAGACGTCGCGTCCAGCGCTGATCCGGTGTTTCAAAACGCTGATTGACCAACGCGGTCAGCACGTGATCTTGCCAACGCCCGGCGATGCTTAAAAAAGCCTTGGCGTATCCCTCTCGCTCAAAGCCCAGGCGCTCCAGCAGTTGCGCGCTGCGCTCGTTGCCCGGGATGTAGTTGGCCATGATCCGGTGCAGGTTTTGTTCATCAAACATGTAATCGATAGCCCTGACCAAAGCTTCGCGCATCAGGCCCTGGCCTTCGTGTGATACGTCGATGTGGTAACCCAGGTAGCAAGCCTGAAAAGCGCCACGCACGATACTGCTGAAGTTGCAGGCCCCGATCATTTGGTTGCCGTCGTTGTTCAGTACAGCGAAATGCACCGCCAGGCCGGCTGTGAACGCGCTGGCCTGAACTTCAAGTCGTCCGCGGGTTTTTTCAGCGCAGTGATAGTCCGTCGGACGAATTGGCGACCAGGGTGCGAGGTGTTTTTGGTTGCGTTGGTAGAAGTCGCTTTCCAGGTCTGCCTGGTCGGGGCTTAGCACCGCCAGCGTCAGGCGTTGGCAGGGGAGGGTCAGCAGTGACATGGAGCGCTCCGCAAGTGAGGGGTGCCCCAGAATTGCCTAAGCGGTTGTAAAACTCAAATGACGAGCTGGTTTTCTCCAGGCAAAAAAAAGCCCGCGGGAGGGCGGGCAAACCGTAGTTTCTTGAATGAGCGAGGGCAATGTACCGTTTGCCGAGGCGCGATGGGGTGAAGAAAAATTCATCTGCACGGCGCACCGTTTGCACAATGCGCTCGCTCATTCCCGTTGGGCGCTATCAGAAGTCGTACTTGAAACTGGTCATGATATTGCGCGGTGCGCCTTAGTTGGCCGACAGGGCTGGGGAGCTGTAGTACTCGCGGTCAAACACGTTGTTCACGTTCACCGACGCCGTCAGGTTACGGGTGATGTCATAGCGCGCCAGCACGTTGGCAATCGCGTAGCTGCCCTGGGTAAAGGTGTGCAAGTCGTTGCCGGTTTTGCTCTGCCAGTTGACGCCACCGCCGAGGGTCAGCTTGTCCAGCGGGCCGTGCAGGCGATAGCTGGTGAACGTCTTGACGCTGTTGCGCGGCATCATGGTACTGATGCGGGCGTCGTCCGCGTCGGTGGTCACCGAGTAGGCATAGCCTGCAGACGCTTGCCAGCCTTCAGCCAGTTCACCGTTGAGCTCCAGCTCGATGCCTTTGGACGTGGTGTCCTGTTCGGCGCTGTATACGTTGTCGTGTTGCCAGATCGCCAGGTTGTCCTGCTCCAGTTTGAACAGCGCAACGCTGGAGTTCAGCTTGCCGTCCAGGTGCGTGCCTTTCAGGCCGATCTCGTAGCCCTTGCCTTCCATCGGGTCGAGGGGTTTGTTGTCTTCGTTTGTGACCCATGAGGCTTGCGGGCTGAAAATACTGGTGTAGCTGGCGTACACCGACCAGGTGTCATTGAGGTCGTAAACCACGCCGGCGTAAGGGATAAACACGCCGTTTTCTTCCCGATTGACCTCGGTTTCGGGGGCGCCGTACGGGCTGTCCGTGGTGTCGCGTTTCCAGTCGATCAGTCGGCTGCCGAGGATCAGGCTCAGATCGTCGGTCACGCTGAAACGTGAGGTCAGGTAGGCTGCGTATTGGGTTTCGTCCATGGACGATTTGCCGCTTTCGGTGAAGTCGGGCTTGGGTGAGTTGCCGTCCCAGGTGAACAGGTTGTCGATGGCGCCTCCCGCAGAAGAGGCGTAGTCGTATTGCCAGCCGCCCCAGCCCGGAACACTTTCCTTGTACTTGGAAAGGGTCATCCCGCCGATCAACTCATGCTCGCGACCAAACAGTCCGAACGGGCCGGTGACGTAAAGGTCGAGGTTGTCCTGCCTTGGTGTACCGGAGAACCGCACCGGCAATTGCGAAGTGCCGCTGCCATCTTTGTTGAGATCGCCCATCACATAGTTGAAGGCTTCATCGAATTTGTTTTCCGCGTGGGTGTACTCGATCTTGCCGCTCCAGCCGTTGGCGAATTGCTGCTCGATGGAGGTGAAGAACGTGGTCTGTTCGTGATCGTTATAGGACCAGTCTGGCGCACCGTTGATCGAGCGCTTGAGGTCGGTGCGTTCGCCGGTGCTGAAGCGGGAAGGCAAGCCCGTGCGCAATGGCGAGTCGACGTCGGTGCGCTGGTAGCTGAAGCCCATGGTCAGCAGGGTGTCTTCGCTCAGGTCGAATTCGCTGATGCCGTAGAGCAGTTGCGATTGCAGGTTGAAGCGGTCGATCCAGGCCTCCTGGGTCTTGTAGTCCGCCACCAGGCGGCCACGTACGTTGCCACTTTCGGTCAGGGGACCGGAAACGTCGAAGCCGCTGCCGTAGCGATCCCAGTTACCGGCTTCACCGGTGATGCTGGCCCGGGTCTCGGCGGTCGGGCGCTTGCGAATCAGATTGATGGTCGCCGAGGGGTTGCCCATGCCGCTGATCAGGCCGGTGGCGCCGCGAATGATCTCGACGCGGTCGTACATCGCCATGCTCTGGGTGTAGTTGTCCAGACGCGTGTTGGTGGGCACGCCGTCGATCTCGTAGTTCTGGATAACGAAGCCGCGGGAATAGTAGGTGTCAGTCTCCGCACCGAGGCCGTCACGAACGACGGTGATGCCTGAGGTGGCATCCATGGCGTCGGTCAGGGTTGTCAGGTTCTGGTCATCCAGACGCTGGCGAGTCATCACCGTCAGCGACTGCGGGGTTTCACGCGGCGTGAGGTTGAGCCGGGTCGAACTGCTGGACGAGTAGGTGGTGTATAGACCGGTGCCTTCGGTGGTCGACCCCGGCGCCTTGCCGGAAATGGACACCGCGCTCAGCTGCAACGCATCGCCGGAACCGGCCACCAGCGAATAGTTGCCGTTGGCGCCACGGCTGGCTTCCAGACCCGTGCCGGCCAGGAGCATCGCCAGGCCTTGCTCCACGTCGTACTGGCCGTTAAGCCCTGGTGTTGTCTGGCCTTCGGTCAACGGGGTGGAGTAGGACAGCAGGATGTGCGCCGTTTGACCAAAACGCGTCAGCGCAGGTGCCAAAGGCCCGGCTGGAATATCGAACGACTGCAATGTTTGTTCGGCGGCCTGCGCCCAGTTCGGGGCAATCATCAACGATGTGGTCGCCGTCATGCAGGCGATACCTTGAACCACGGCGCCGGCCAGTTTTTGTTTGAGGGATAAGTGCCAGAGCTGGCCGTTGCGAGCGGTGAAATCCACGAGTTGTTCCCCATTGAATATAAGTGTCTGGGATTTAAGTCTCGCGAGATTCGAAAACGGACCACCCAATCGCAAAAAAAGTGGTGTCAGGTCAGCCGGGGTTTCAGCGTGACCCAATAGCGGGTGAATTGCTGAACGTCGAGTTGCAGGGTGTCGGCGACGGCGAAAATGATCCGCTCGGTGTTGGCCAAGGGGAATGTGCCTGATACGCGTATGTCGGCCAGGCTCGGATCACAGGCCAGATGCCCGCGCCGGTAGCGGCTCAGTTCTCCGAGGAAGTCTTGGAGTGACTGCCCCTGGGCAACCAGCATGCCCTGGCTCCAGGCGGGCGGCGTGAGAGCCACGGCTTGACGGGTAATCAGGCCCTGGGCGTTGAAGCTGAGCTGCTCGCCTGCCTGTAAAGTCATTGCCAGTTGGCGTTGCGCCGACGGATTGATCACCAGCGAGCCCTGATAAACGCTGACTTGTGTAATACCCGAGCGCTGCCTGACGCTGAACCGTGCCAGTGCGACATCGAGACGACCTTCGGCCGTTTCTATCGACAGTGGACGGCCGTCGGCAATCTTGTCCAGGGTGATCAATATCTCCCCGCGCAGCAGCTTGATGCGTCGTACTTCTCGTTCGAACACCACGTTGATCGCACTGTCGGTGTTGAGCTGTACGTGTGTGTTGTCCGCGAGCGCGATGCGCCGCTGCTCGCCGATTCGACTGTGGTAGTCGGCGGTCAAGTCCTGCAGGAGCGCGGCGTCCTTCATGCTCCAGGCTCCCGCGCCTGCTGCCATCAATACACCGAGTTGCTTGATCGCCGTGCGCCGCGACATCGTCGGGCGAAGGGCGGCGTGGGCCAGCGGGCGCTGATTCGGGGAGCGGATATCGCTCATGCGTTGAGCGAATGCTTCGGCACGCTGCCATGCGTGCTCGTGAACGGGGTGTGCCTGGCGCCAGTTCATCCACGCAGCCAGCGTGTCTTCGCTGACGTCGCGTTCCTGCAGTTCCAGATGCCAGTGCATGGCTTGTTCGGCGACGTCGCCGGGGATGGGCGGCTTCACTGCAAGTCCAGGCTGTCATCGAGCATGATGCACAGGGCGCCTGCTTTGACGATGTAGCGCTTGACGGTAGTGATGGAAATGGCGAGCCGTTTAGCGATTTCGCCATGGCTCAGTCCATCCACCTGCGACCACAGAAAGGCCTCGCGAACCGGGCGCTCCAGGCATTCCAGTGCGGCATCGAGGGCGATCAGGGTTTCCAGCAGGATGGCCTGCGTTTCAAGACTGGGTGCGGTGAGCTCTGGCATGGCTGCCAGGGCTTCAAGATAAGCGCGTTCGAGTTTTTGCCGGCGGTAATGATTGGATAAAACGCTTTGCGCCACCTTCGCCAGAAACGTGCGCGGCGCATGCAACTCCGGTACCTGCTCCTTGGCCAGCAACCGCATGAAGGTGTCCTGCGCCAGGTCCGCTGCGCTTTGCGAGCAGTTGAGCCGGCGCCGTAACCAGTTCTGCAACCAGCTGTGCTGTTGTCGATACAGCACGGCCACGTCGCAAAAGCCGGTTTGAGAGGATGAGGACATGGTCTGATAGCGCCGGATGAGTAAATATCACAAATGATAATACTTATCATATAGATCGGCTGGGTATGGCTGCAAGGGCGGTGTTTGATTGCTCGGGAAAATGGTCGGTCGCATGCGCCTGTTGACCCGTCACAGGAATGTCAGGGCAGGAAATAGGGCGTTACCCAAGATAAACCAACGCGACGCGCGGCTGGCGCCGGCTTATGACATTGTCAACACAACGGCCTACGTCCCGGAGGATGTCATGGCGCTGGATCTGGCGGGTAACAAATCACTGTTTGCTTCACGCCAGGGGCTATTGGAGTTCGCGCAGACATGCGAGGTCGAGCGACCTAAGGAGCGAATTCAGCACCTGCTTACGGCTGTTGAAGGGGGGCTAGAGCGCTACCCCGAGTATCGGGAGCAGGCGCCTAATGTGGTGGGAGCAATTCAACGAGCGGCGGCGCCTTTCGCACTCACGTTCGGATAGCGTTTGGTCGTTATTAGTTTGATCGACGGTTCATCTGGCTACCTGGATGCGCCAAGCCCGAATTTCAGCCCGCCCCAATTCCACTCCTTCGATTGCTTCACATAGCATCCAGGCTGATTGGCCGGCGTAGCATCACAGGCGATACGACCACCCTTGCTGGTGTCGGCAGTACGGTCGTTGTAGTGCGCGCAGCCGGAGGCCATCGAAAATAACAGCGCGACGATCAGGGTTTTTATAGTCATGACAGCATCCTTGCAGGTGGGGCTGAAGCATAGGTCCTGATGTGTCGGGACGTCCAGAGACTCTTCGAGGGCAGGAACGCGTCCGGATTACAAACCTCCAGATGCAACAAAGCCCGCACTGGGCGGGCTTTGTTGGTGCTTCGTATTTGGTGGAGCCGGGGGGATTTGAACCCCCGTCCGCCAGTACTCCGCTGTCGGTACTACATGCGTAGCCGTTTCTATTAAGTTAACCCTCAGCGACCCGAAGGGCAGGGTGCTTTGGGCGAGTTGTGTAAGTTTTAGCCGCTTCGTCCACTACGTACTGCACGGCGATTCTGTTCTATATGACAATCACTTCGGGTTTACAGACATCCCCTGGTGATTGCTGTACTCGAAGGTACTAGAAGCTCAGGGCTAAGGCTGCTTACGCAGCGAGAGCGAATTCCTGGCCGTAGTTTTCGTCATTGGCAACTATAAGTAGTTGCAACAGTGGATTTACGAGTTCTGTTACCAACTCGGCATGCACCTAAAGTTTCGCAACCGGCGTCGAATCCTAAACGGCCCCGAGTCTGTTGCTCGGTGTATCAAGTGAGCAACAGACACGCGCAGTGTACGCCAACACGCGGCAGAAGGCCAACCCGAAGGTTGGCCGCGAGTGATCATTGGCTCGCTGCTCAGTTTGCCATCGACAATGCCTGGCTGGCCTCGGTGGCGCATTTCTTATCATCATTGGCGGCCTGTGAAGCTTTGGCGCTGGCCAGCAGTCTTTTGATCTCCGGTGCGTTGGCGGAGGTCGCGGGCAGAGAATTCACTTTGGCTTCGAGCTCCTGCAGCTTGCTCGTGCACAGGTTGTTATCCGCAGCAAATACGGGAGAAGCCAACATTGCAGCAGACATGAACAAACCAGCGAGTGCGGTACGTTTCATGGATATCTCCTAAAACTGATGGTCTCGGAGCTGCCGTATGAGCGGGTTCGGCCGAGGTCGAAAACAGGCCGCGATTCATGAGGCCTACTAAAAAGACCACGCCACTGCAAAGTAATTCGGTTTTAGATAATCGTGAACGACGACAGGCCTGTTGCTCTGTCAATCGAGATGAGCAACAAGCCTGAGTGATTTACATCAGAGTCGGCGAAGCAGGCCATCCCAAAGGTTGGCCTTGTCGTGACTACTGCTTGCCGCCATCACTGGACTTCTGAATATCCTGGATCGTTTGGGTCGTTTCGGCGATGCAATCTTCCGTGCCTTTTTTGGTACCCGTCGCGTGATCAGCTTTGGCTTTTTCGACGGACGCCTGCACCTGTTCAGTCATCTCCGGAGAGATTTGCGACTTGGCATTTTCGATAGTTTTCAAATTGACCGCACAGAGGTCTTCGGCTGCGAACGAAGTGGACGCCATCATGGAAGCAGTAACGAACAGACCTAACAGTACAGAACGTTTCATGTGTATCTCCTTGAGCTGAGGGTCCAGGCATTTGCTGGCCATCAGGACGGGCTGCCGAGTGGGGGAAGCCCGGCGATGTCCGGGCTTAATCTGTGGACTACAGCGGCGCGTCAGGGTTCTATTTTTTCTTCAGGTGACCTCGACCGTGTCACCCGGTCCACCAGATAGACCAGCCCGTGGTAGTCGATTCCACCGTGTTGTGTCAGACCAATCTCACAGGTGCGACTCGTGGAAATCCCTTCGCTGCATTGTTGCACCGCATCCTTGAGCGTTCGCAACGAATGAGCGTTCAGCTCCGGAGTGGTAAAGCCTTTGTCGCCAGCAAACCCACAACAGTGAATGCCCTCGGGGATGACCACGGTTTTACTGCACTTGCGCGCCAGATCAATCAGCGCCTGGCTCTCGCCCAGGTGCTGGGTGCTGCACGTGACGTGCACGGCGATCGGCGCTTCCTGTGGCGTGAAGTCGAGGCGATCCATCAGGTGGGTGCGGATGAAACGTACCGGGTCGTATAGGTCCAGACGCACATCGCCCAGATCCTGAACCAGCCGCAAGGTGCAGGGGCTGGTGTCGCAGTAGATCGGATCGAGCCCGCCGCGACTGGCGTGCAGCAGCGCGCCGATCAGTTCCTGGCGTTTGTGCTCGGCCTGCTCTGCGTAGCCTTTGGACGCGAAGGGCTGGCCACAGCAGAGGTTGTCCTGATTGTCCGGAAAGACGACCTGGTAACCGGCTTTTTCCAGCAGCCCTCGGGTTTTGTCGTACAGCGACATCTGTTCGCTATCGCCAGCTGCCGGCCCCATGACGCGCGAGACGCACGCCGCCAGGTACACCACCCGGGGGCGCTCGTCCGAGACGGTCGGGCTGAAGCGAATGGCTTTTTCCGGTTGCGGCATGGCGCTGGTCCATTGCGGGACCTGGCCTTTGGATAATCGGGTCAATGTCGCCGACAGCTTCGCCAGACGCGGCGCCCCCAGCATCATCCGTGCGCCATTGGCGACGTGCAGGGTAAAACGCGCCCCTTGCAGGGCCGTGGCGAAATTGCCTTCAAGCCAGTTGGCAGTTTTCGTATGCGTAGCCTTACGGCTGCGGAGCTTTTTCACCAGCTCGCCGGTATTGATTCCTACAGGACAACGCTGCGCACACAGCCCGGTGGCGGCACAGGTTTCGATGCCCTGGTATTCGTAGGCTGCTTCCAGCTCGGCAGTGTCCACGCCGGCACGCTTCTTCGCCTGAATATCGCGCCAGATCACGATGCGCTGGCGCGGGCTCAAAGTCAGGCCCTTCGACGGGCAGACGGGTTCGCAGAAGCCGCACTCGATGCACTTATCCACAATCTCATCGGCGGCCGGCAGCGGCTTCAGGTGCTTGAGATGAATTTGCGGATCGTTGCTGAGCACAACGTCGGGGTTGAGAATCCCATGGGGATCGAGCAGGCGTTTGAGCTGCCACATCAACTGGTAGGCGTCGCTGCCCCATTCCAGTTCGACGAAGGGGGCCATGTTGCGACCGGTACCGTGCTCGGCTTTCAACGAGCCGCCGAACTCCACTGCAACCAGCTGTGCGACGTCGTCCATGAACGCCTGATAGCGTGCGACTTCTTCCGGGCTGTTGAAGCCTTGGGTGAAGACGAAGTGCAGATTACCTTCCAGGGCGTGTCCGAAAAGGATGGCTTCGTCGTAGTGATGCTTGTCGAACAGCTCGATCAAGCGGTTCACGCCGATCGCGAGTTGTTCCACCGGGAACGTCACGTCTTCGATGATCACTGTCGTGCCGGTTTGGCGTACGGCGCCGACGGCGGGGAAGGTGTCTTTGCGGATCGCCCAGAGGCGCGCGTTTTCGACCGGATCTTCAGTGAAATCGACTTGCTTCTCTACGGGAAAACCGGCCAGCGACGCCATGATTTGCCCGAGCTGTTCCTGCAACAGCGAGGACGATGCGGCGCGGGATTCGATCAACAGGGCGCAGGCATTATTCGACAGTTGTTGTACGAAAGCGGGCATGCCGGGTTTTTCCTGCACCGAGCGCAGGCTGCGACGGTCCAGCAGTTCCACGGCGGACACCGGTTGGGTTTTCAACACGGTGACAGCGTTGCAACAGGTTTCCACGTCCGGGAACACGATCAGCGCCGACGCCTTGTTCGGGTGGTCGATGACGGTGTCGTAGGTCACTGCGCTGATGAAGCCAAGGGTGCCTTCGGAGCCGACGAGCAAATGGCTCAAGATATCCACAGGCTCATCGAAATCTACCAAGGCATTGAGTGACAGGCCGGTGGTATTTTTCAGACGGTATTTGTGGCGAATTCTTGCGGCAAGTTCAGTATTGGCGCGTGTCTCACGGCCCAGGGTTGCCAAACGCTCCAGCAATTTCCCATGGCTTGTGCGAAAGGCTGCAACGCTGGTTGCATCCTCGGTGTCGAGACGGCTTCCGTCTGCCAGCACCAAACGAATGCCAGCCAGCGTGTGGTAGGTGTTTTGCGCAGTGCCGCAGCACATGCCGCTGGCATTGTTGGCAACGATGCCGCCGATTTTGCAGGCGTTGATCGACGCCGGGTCCGGCCCGATCTTGCGTCCGAAGGGGGCCAGCCAGGCGTTCGCCTGCGCGCCGATAACGCCCGGTTGAAGGCGGATTTGCAGACCCTCGCCGCGTATCTCGCGCGCGTTCCAGTTATCCCCGAGGACGATCAATACCGAGTCGCTGATGGCCTGGCCGGAGAGGCTGGTGCCTGCGGCGCGAAACGTCACCGGAACCTGATCCCGTTGCGCCAGTTTGAGCAGTGCCACCACCTCATCTTCCGATTCGACGCGGATCACCAGTTTCGGAATCAACCGATAGAAACTGGCATCGGTGCCGAAGGCCAGGGTCGACAGCGGATCATCGAAGCGCCGGTCCTGGGGAATCAGTTGCTGCGTATCTCGCAGGAAAGCCGTCGGTAAACTCATTGGTCCTCCAGGATCAGCACCACGAGGTCTTTCGGCCCGTGCGCACCGTACGCCAGCACTTGTTCGATATCGGCAGTTTTCGAGGGACCGGATACCAGCAGCGCGTTGGTCGGCATGCCCTTGGCCCATTCGAACTCTTGCTGCACCTGATAGAAGTTGTCGCGAATTTCGCTGGCCTTGAGCAGGGCGAAATGCACCGGCGGTACCAGGCTCATCAAGCGCGGTTCTTCTCGCGTCGGCCAGATAATAAGGCTGCCCGTGGCAGCGATTGCACCGAGTGTAGTGGTCAGGCTGGCCGGGGTGTCGTTGAACAGTTCGGCTTTCCACTCCTCAACCGGGCGGTCGTAGGCTTTGAGTGTTGGAAGTGTGGGATTGTTCGCCCAGTGCTGAGCGACACGTTCACCGTGGGGCGTCGTGGGTGCGATCAACAGGCTGGGTAATTGACGATCCAGCAGCAATTGCGCGAGCAGTGCCGGCCACTCTGCACTTGAAGTCAGGTGGATTTCCGTGTGCACGGCTTCCATCTGTTTGCGCAGTTGCGCGATGCGTTGGTCGGGGGCGTAGGTGTAAGGCGCTGTCACCAGTTCGACGTCGAAGTCGTCAGCCACTGGTGTGGTGCCTGTCAGACTGTTGCGCAATTTGGCGAGGATGTTTTGCTTGGCGCTCATCAACGGTCTCCCTGTTTGGCCAGGTGCGCGCGGGCCATGTCATGCAATGAGCGGGCGGCGGGTTTGGGTGCGCTGTGGTTTTGCGTCCAGGGCCCGACATTGCTCGGTGCCAGCGCGCGCAGGCGTGTGGCGAAGAAACCGAACAGTCGATAGAGCGTCGGCGAGCTGTTGAGCCTTGCCCAGGCGTTCCAGATAAACCGTTCCTTGCGTGAATATTTGCTGCCTTGGCCGCGCATCACTTTATGGGGCGTATCCGGGGCTTTCACGTTCTCTTCCCGTAGGCGCCGAAGCAAGGCAGGGATAGGGATTTTGACCGGGCAGACTTCACCGCAGGCGCCGCACAGTGACGAGGCACTGGGGTGGTCCGGAACTTTTGCCAGCCCGACCATATGAGGGGTGATGATTTTTCCGATCGGGCCCGGGTAGACCTCGCCATAGGCATGACCGCCGATTCGGGTATAGACCGGGCAATGATTCATGCAGGCGCCACAGCGGATGCAGTTCAAGGTCTGGCGCAATTCACTGTCGGCGAAGGCCTGGCTGCGACCGTTGTCGAGCAAGACCAGATGCACTTCCTGCGGGCCGTCGAGTTCATGTTCCTTGCGGGGGCCGGAAATCATGTTGACGTAGGTGGTGATCGGCTGGCCGAGGGCGGATCGGGTCAACAGGGACAACAGCGGGACAACGTCGCGCAGGTTTTCGACGACTTTTTCTATGCCGGTGACCGCGATGTGAACCGGCGGCACGGTGGTCGACATGCGCCCGTTGCCTTCATTTTCCACCAGCAGCAAGGTGCCGGTTTCGGCCACGGCAAAGTTGACGCCGGAGACGCCGATGTCTGCTTCGAAGAATTTCTGCCGCAGGACTCTGCGACCGATCTGAATGAGTTGGTCAACGTCCTTGGTGTATTCCACGCCAAGTTTGTCGTGGAACAAGGACGCGACCTGACCGGCATTCTTGTGGATCGCCGGCATAATAATGTGTGAAGGCTTCTCGTGGTCGAGCTGAACGATGTACTCGCCCATGTCCGATTCCAGGCATTCAATGCCACGATCAGCGAGGAAATGATTCATTTCCATTTCTTCGCTGACCATCGATTTGCCCTTGATCACTTGCCGCGCCTCGTGAGCCCGGATGATCGAGAAGACGATGCCATTGGCTTCGTCCACCGTTTCCGCCCAATGCACTGTCACACCGTTGCGGGTCAGGTTCTGTTCAAGCTGCTCGAGCAGGTCGGGCAGCTTGGATAACGCACGGGCGCGGACAGCGTTGCCCAGCGCGCGCAAATGTTCCCTTTCGTGGGCATCGCTGAAGGACGCTGCCCGTTTTGTCATCAGTGAATCCATCGCCGAGCGAAAGTTGTTTCGCAACTGCGTGTCACCCAAGGCCTCGTGAGCCCGGGTGCGAAAATCTTCTTCTACGGCAACCGTAGGAATAATCGCGGAAGCGTTCATAGAACACCTCCGGTTCGTTGCCAGAGGAAACTGGCCAAGTGTTGACCGCGTAACGCTTCCTGCTGTTTTTCCAGCGAGCCGTTGATGTTCATCAGGCAACCGCAGTCGGCACTGAGTACCTTGTGCGCACCGGATTCCTTCAACGACCGGGTCTTGTCAGCCACCATCGCGCCGGAAATGTCTGGCATACGGACGCTGAACGTCCCACCGAAGCCACAACATTCGCTTTCGTGACCGTGCTCGACCCGCTCCACGTTGCTCAGTTGTGACAACAGCTCGCGACCGTGCAGGTGGGTGTTCATCTCACGACGCGCCGAACACGACGTGTGCAGCGCCACTTTGATCGGAGCACCGCTGTCCTTGAGCTGCACCTTGCAGACGAACAGCAGAAACTCGGCCAACTCGTAGGTCCGTGCCGCCAGGGCCTGGACCTGTTTCAACGTGTGCGGCTCATCCTTGAACAAGTCGGCGTAATGCTCGCGCAACATACCCGCGCAGGAACCTGATGGCACCACCACCGGGTAATCTTCGGCGAACAGCGCCAGTTGCGAGCGCGCTACGGTCCGGGCCTGTTCGGTGTAACCCGAGGTGTAGGCCGGTTGCCCGCAGCAGCTTTGCCCTTGCGGATACTCGACACGAATGCCTTCGCGCTCCAGCAGGTGGATCGCATCCATCCCGGCTTCCGGGTAGAACAAATCCACCACGCACGTCCCGAACAGGTAGACCCGCTGCGGTTTTTCGCTGGGGTATTGCCGTGGCTCGGGCAGTGGCGGGGCGACTCGGGTCGCGTTCGGCACAGCGTTGTAAAAAAGCTCGCTCATCAGGCGTGTCTCCGGGTTGTCCCGGTTATCCGTCCGCTGAGGCTGCTGAAAATATAGTGAGGGAAGCTTTCAGCAGCCTTACAGACCGGGTTGTGAATAGCTGACGCCGCAGTCGTGGTACGGCGTCGGTTTATTGCGTGCAGCGTGTAGTCCTTAGTGCACCAGCATGCCGGTGAACCAGTAGGCCTGGGCCAGGGTGATCAAGCCGACAATCGTCGCGAAGAACAGGCTGTGCTTGAGGGTGAACCGGAACAGGTCGGATTCCTTGCCCACCAGGCCGGTCGCGGCGCAGGCCACGGCGATCGACTGAGGCGAAATCATCTTGCCGGTGACACCACCGCTGGTATTCGCCGCGACCAGCAACACATCGCTCACGCCGATCTGGTGTGCCGTGGTGGCTTGCAGCGAGCTGAACAGTGCGTTGGAAGACGTATCGGAACCGGTCAGGAATACGCCCAGCCAACCGAGGAAAGGCGAGAAGAACGGGAACGCTGCGCCAGTACCGGCCAATACCAGCGCCATGGTCGAAGACATGCCCGAGTAGTTGGTGACAAAGGCGAAGGCCAGCACCATGCCGATGGACAGAATCGGCCAGCGCAACTCGTAAAAGGTCTCGCGCAAAGTGGTCAGACCAGTTTTGAAGTTGATCTTCAGTACCAGCATCGAGATCAGCGCGGAGAAAAATATCGCCGTGCCGGTGGCGGAAATCGGGTCGAGTTTGAACACGGCAGGAAGAGCGGTCGGAGCGGTCACGATCGGCGCGACCTTGATCACCATCTGGTCCAGGTGCGGAATGGCGAAGTTAAACACCCAGCTGTACATCGAGCCGCCCGCCGCGAACATTGCCTTGAACGGTTTCAGGGTCCAGATAGTCACCAGCACGGTGAGGATCAGGAAGGGAGACCAGGCTTTGAAAATCTCACCCAGGCTGTAGGGAGAAGCCACGGTGCTGCGCGGCAGGCCGAAACCGCCGGCGCTGGCGGTTACGACAGACGCGGAGACTGCACCGGCGATGTGTTGGCCGGCGGTGCGTTTCGGCTGCCAGACTTTCAGGAACAGCGTCAGGGAAATCAGGCTGGCGAGCGCCGACGTGATGTCCGGCAGCTCAGGCCCGATGAAGTTTGACGTGAAGTATTGGGTGACAGCGAAGCTCAAACCCGCCACCAGTGCCGCCGGCCAGGTTTCGCGGACGCCACGCATGCCGTCCATCATAAATACCAGCCAGAACGGCACGAATAGCGACAGCAGCGGCAGTTGGCGGCCGGTCATTGCGCCGATCTTGAAGGCGTCAATGCCGGTAACTTGCCCGGCGACAATAATCGGAATGCCCAAGGCGCCGAAGGCCACCGGCGCCGTGTTCGCAATCAGGCATAGCCCGGCGGCGTACAGCGGGTTAAACCCCAGCCCTACCAACAGCGCGGCGGTAATCGCAACAGGTGCGCCGAAACCGGCTGCGCCTTCCAGGAAGGCACCAAAGCAGAAGCCGATCAACAGCACCTGCAGGCGCTGGTCGTCGGTGATCGACAGCACGGAGCTGCGAATCACTTCGAACTGGCCGCTCTTGACCGTCAGTTTGTAGAGGAATACCGCTGCCACGATGATCCACGCGATGGGCCAAAGGCCGTAGGCGAAGCCATATCCGGCTGCGGCGAACGCCATGTCGACCGGCATCTGGAAGGCGAAGATCGCTACCGCAATCGACAAGGCCAGCGTAATGCTGCCTGCCACATGGCCTTTGAGGCGAAACACTGCCAAAGCGAGGAAGAAAAACACGATGGGAATGACGGCTGCGAGTGCGGACAGGCCGAGGCTGCCGAGCGGACTGTAGAGCTGTTGCCAGGTTTGCATATGGGGTGGCCCCTAATTGTTGTTGGTCAGGCACTGATGAGCGTTCTTGGTTAATTGGTAATACCAATTTACAATCGCTGTTGGCTAGGGTAAAAGCCTTGTAGGCGGTGTGTCAATTTGTCGCCCTAAAACTTTTGTCGCAGGCAGGGTGCAGAGGCTGATTTGTTTACGCTGTCGAGCGTCGTCTGGTAGGTGCTGCTGCAGCGCCGATAGGCCAGAATAGAGACCCCGGCGAGCTGCCGGGATCGTGGAGAATTGAGTTATGGGGTTTGATCAGATTCGTCAGCGCCGTTTGTCTGACGATATTGTCGAGCAACTCGAGGAGATGATTCTTGAGGGGACGCTGAAGTCCGGCGAGCGTTTGCCGGCGGAACGTGCACTCGCCGAACAGTTCGGGGTGTCACGCCCGTCGTTGCGCGAGGCAATTCAGAAGCTGGCGGCCAAGGGCTTGCTGGTCAGTCGGCAGGGCGGTGGCAACTATGTAGTGGAGTCGCTGGGGTCGACATTCAGTGATCCGCTATTGCACCTGCTGGAGAGCAATCCCGAAGCCCAGCGCGATCTACTTGAATTTCGCCACACGCTGGAAGCGTCCTGCGCCTATTACGCAGCATTGCGCGCCACTGATGTGGATCGTGAGCGGCTGACCGCTGCGTTCAATGAACTGCAGGATTGCTACACCCGTCACGACGAAGTAAGCCGGGCGGAGGAGGGGGCCGCTGATGCGAAATTTCACCTTGCGATTGCCGAAGCCAGTCATAACGCGGTTTTACTGCACACGATTCGTGGGCTGTTTGATCTGCTCAAGCGCAACGTGGTGACAAACATTGGCGGGATGTACAAGCAGCGTACGGAAACTCGCGACATGTTGATTACTCAGCATCGTGAGTTGTACCTGGCGATTGTCGAGGGGCGGGCGGAGCAGGCGCGGGAAGTGTCCAGTCGGCACATTTTGTATGTGCAGGAAGTGCTGGAGGAGGTGCGGCAGGAAGTTCAGCGCATGGCTCGGGCGGAGCGGCGCAAAGGAACGTAGTCAGTCAGAGTTTGTGTCGGGTTTGCAATCGCCATCGCGAGCAGGCTCCCACATTGTTTTGTGTTGTTCACAAATCCACTGTGGGGGCGAGCCTGCTCGCGGTGGTGGCCTCAGGCAAAAGGAGAATTAATCTTCCTTGCCCTTGTTCCGCACTGCGCGTTGCAGCTCTCGGCCGGCATCGCGTTCGCGTTCGGTATCACGCTTGTCGTATTCCTTCTTGCCCTTGCCCAGAGCGATCTCGCACTTGACCATGTGCTTGCTCCAATACCAGGACAGGCATACGCAGGCGTAACCCTTTTGCTGCACGGCAGAGGCCAGCTTTTCCAGCTCGCGCCGGTTGAGCAGCAACTTTCGAGTGCGCGTCGGGTCAGCGATGACGTGGGTGCTTGCGGTCATCAGCGGCGTGATATGACTGCCGAGCAGCCAGGCTTCGCCATCCTTGAGCAGTACATAACTGTCAACCAGTTGCAGCTTGCTCGCCCGCAAACTCTTTACTTCCCAGCCGGCCAGGACCAGACCAGCCTCGAACCGATGTTCGATGAAGTAATCGTGTCGCGCCTTTTTATTTTGCGCGATGGTCCCTGTGGGGTGTTTCTTCTGTTTAGCCATAGGGGCGGCATTATAGGGAGTTGCGCGCGAGTCGGCTACGGTATCGCTACGTGCTTGAGCAGGTTGATTGAATCCCGGACAATGCGCCCTCTTTTTTGAACGCTTGGGCGTGATAACGATGTCGACAGACAAGGTTTCTGTCCACGGCAGTTGGGCTAGCCGCTGGGTCTTCATACTCGCCGCGACCGGTTCGGCCGTGGGCCTGGGTAGTATCTGGAAATTCCCTTACATGGTCGGCGTCTATGGCGGCGGCGCCTTCGTGCTGATGTTCCTGGCCTGTATCGCGCTGATCGGTGTGCCGGTGATGCTGGCTGAAACCCTGATCGGCCGTCGCGCCCGGCAAAGTCCGGCCAATGCATTGAAGGTGCTGGCAATAGAAGCGGGGCATTCGGGCAAGTGGTCCTGGGGGGCATTCGCCGGGATGATCACGGCGTTGCTGATCCTTTCTTTCTATAGTGTGGTGGGCGGCTGGTCGCTCGATTACATCATCGACATGGGGCGTGGGGACTTTCAGGGCGTCACGCCAGACCAGGTCGGCGCGTACTTTGGCAATGTAATCGCCGACCCCTGGCGCCTGACACTTTGGCACACGGTTTTCATGCTCCTGTCAGCCGTTGTGATCGCCAAAGGCGTGGTTGCCGGGCTTGAGCGCAGCTTGCGGATCATGATGCCGTTGCTCTTTGTAATGATCCTGGTGCTGTTGGGTTACAGCATGACCACCGGGCATTTCATGGAAGGCGTGCATTTCATGTTCGACTTCCATCCGGAAAAAGTACTCGATGGCTTGCTGCCAGCGATGGGGCACGCCTTCTTTTCCCTGAGTGTCGGGGTGGGCTCGATCATGATCTACGGTGCCTACATGCCGAAGAATTCGTCGATTTCCGGTACGGTTGTGGGTGTGGCGCTGCTGGACACATTCGTATCCCTCGTCGCTGGCCTGGCATTGTTTCCAATTGTGTTCGCTGCGGGCTTGAACCCAAGCGAAGGCCCGGGCCTGATGTTTGTCAGCCTTCCTTTTGCTTTTGGCAACGTGGCTTTCGGTCAGTTGATGGGCGTCGTGTTCTTTGTGCTGGTTGCGGTTGCCGCCTGGAGTTCGGCGATTTCGCTTCTGGAGCCGATGGTGGCTTACCTGGTTGAACGAACAAAAGTCCGCCGCGCCTGGGTGACTTTCTGGTTGGCGTTCACCTGCTGGTTCGTGGGTTTGGGCACAGTGTTTTCCTTCAATATCTGGAAGGAAGCCAAGTTTTTCGTGAACGAAGGCGGAATGTTCCACCTCTATCAATGGGGGGCGGCAGGCGGTCTGGACTTCTTCGGCGTGATCGATTTCTTCACCTCGCGGATCATGCTGCCTCTCGGTGGTTTATGTTTCGTGGTGTTTGCAGGCTGGGTGATGGGCCGTGAGGCAGTGCGTGATGAGTTGTCGATCCGCAGTCCGGTACTGTTTAACCTGTCCTTGTTTTTGATGCGCTATGTGGCGCCCATCGGCATTCTTGTAGTGTTTGCCGCCCAGCTGTGGAAGTGACGCTGACATGACGACACATATTCAACGTTCGGCCCTGCTGCCTTACCCGGCACAAGCGCTGTACGACCTGGTAAACGACGTGGCGCGTTACCCGGAGTTCTTGCCGTGGTGCTCATCGGCAGAGGTGCTGGAGAGCTCGCCCGAGCATATGCGCGCGAGTGTCGGTGTAGCCAAAGGTGGCCTCAGCCAGCACTTCGTAACGCGCAATACGTTGGTGCCCGGTCATTCCATCGAGATGAATCTCGAGGAAGGGCCATTCAATCAGCTGCATGGTGTCTGGGTCTTCAAGCCTCTGGGCGATAAAGCCTGCAAGATCAGCCTGGATTTGTCGTTCGACTACGCCGGTCCGATTATCCGCGCGACCTTGGGGCCGCTGTTCAATCAGGCGGCTAACACGTTGGTGGATGCGTTCTGTCAACGTGCCAAGCAAATGCATGGTTGAGGATATGATCGAGGTCGAGGTGGTTTACGCCGCCATTGATCGTCAGGTGCTTCTCAGTGTGAAGGTGCCGGCGGTCGCTACAGTGCGAGAGGTTTTGCAGCAGTCAGGTGTTGGAAAGGAATTTCCAGAGCTGAATCTCACCGATTGTTCTGTCGGGATTTTCGGAAAAGTGATCAGTGATCCGGACAGCCGTTTGGTGAAAACGGGTGACCGCATTGAAATTTACCGACCATTGCTCGCCGATCCGAAAGAAGTTCGCCGGTTACGTGCAGCCAAGGCTGCCGAGGCCAAGGCTCGAAACCAGTGATCTGCTAAACGCCAGGCAATAAAAAACCCGGACAAGCCGGGTTTTTTATTGCGTCGCAAATTATTGCGGCGTGGTGTCCAGTGGTTCTGGAGTCGGGACCGGAACGGTTTCTACGCCGTCTACGTCCTTCTGGATCTGATCCAGCAACGAACCCGGCTTGACCGGTTTTTCCGGTTTCGGCTTCTCGGCGTTTTCTGCAGGCGCGGTCACATTTGTGTCGCTATCCTTACCGAGAATGGCTTCGTCACGGCTCACGCCCGGCATGAAATCGCCGGAGAGGCTGACAAGTTGATCATTTGGGTTGAAGATAACGCTAATGCGTTCCTGTTGGCGTTCACCGCCACCCGGTTGCAGGCTGTACAGATAATCCCAGCGATCGGCATGGAACGTGTCGGTCAGCAGAGGGTTACCCATGATAAACCGTACTTGCCGACGGGTCATTCCCGGGCGTAACTGGTCTATCATGTCCTGCGTGACGACATTGCCCTG
>Ga0160470_100129_pt1 | contig 78267 bp, 69 predicted proteins | sample HID1973I_E11MG_FD_108214 | JGI IMG/M metagenome (GOLD analysis project Ga0160470, IMG submission 108214) | Enriched mosquito-associated microbial communities from UW Madison campus, WI, USA - HID1973I_E11 MG | ecosystem: Host-associated > Arthropoda: Insects > Digestive system > Unclassified ... | reverse complement strand
TAGGTAAAAGCTTTGGTTCGTTTCTCGGTCGTGGAGACAGCTCCGATTCTTAACTATCCGGATAAAAGCTTCGGTTGCTTCTCTGTCAGGAAGGGCTGTTCTGGTTCTTATTTGTCCGGGCGAAAGTTCCTGTTGCTTCTCTCGGGAAGAGTTGTTCTGGTTCTTATTTTGTCTAGGTAAAAGCTTTGGTTCGTTTCTCGGTCGTGGAGACAGCTCCGATTCTTAGCTGTCCGGGATAAAAGCTTCTGCTGCTTCTCTGTGGGGGAGGATTGTTCTGGTTCTTATCCGTCTGGGTGAAAGCTCCGTTTTTTCTCTGGCGGACAGGGCAATTTGGTTTTATCTATCCGGGCGAAGGTCTGGTTTGTTTGTATCGAGAGAATAGCTCTGGTTCGTTGGTTCTGGAGCGGAAAGCCCTGTTTGTGATTTTTCCTGAGCTGCGGGGATAGTACAGCAAAGAAGCGCGCAGGAGCATGTAGAGGAGTAGCGGCCTCCCGATGCAAATAAAAAAGCCGCCCCATCGATGAGGATAGGGCGGCGGCAACCGAATGACTGACGGATTACTGAACGACTGCATTTTTAATTTGCTGTTGTTGTGCTTGCGCAACGGCAGCCGCAGCCGTCTGACGCTGCTTACGCGACTTGCGGAAGAAGAACAGCTCGTATACGCACGGTATAACGATCAACGTCAGCAGCGTTGCAGCCGTCAGGCCGCCGATAACGACGATCGCGAGGCTTTGCGAGACGATGCTTCCGCTTTCGTGCGAGCCGAATAACAGTGGAAGCATAGCGGATACGGTAGCGATCGCCGTCATGACGATCGGACGCATACGCGTCGTTGCCGCTTCGATCAAAGCTTCACGGATGCTCATCGTTTTTTCGTTCTGCTTCACACGGTCAATTAGGACGATTGCATTCGTGACGACGATGCCAATGAGCATCAACGCGCCGAATATAGCCGTAATGTCCGGCGTGATGTCCGCTACGAGCAGACCGACGACTGCGCCGATCGATGCGAGCGGCAAGGAGAACAAGATTGCAAGCGGAGCACGCAGCGTCTTGAACGTCAGCACCATAATAAGATACACGATGCCGATTGCGATTAGCGCCGTCATGCCCATATCGGCAAAATCGCCCGATTGATCGACGGAAGCCCCGCCTACAATCAATTTCACATCTTCAGGCAGCGTAAGCGCGTCTGCCTTCTTCTGAATTTCGCTGCCGACGACGGACAGCTTGCTCGCCTCGACTTGAGCGGTAATCCGTACATAAGGCTTGCCGTCTTTATGATAGTACAGGCTCGGCTCTTCCGACTTCACGAGCTTGGCGATGCTGGTGATCGAAGCCGGTCCGTTATCGGTCATTACCGTCAGACCTTTCAAGCTTTGCTCCGAATCCGCCTTAACAATCGGCTGAAGCGTTACCGTGGATTCATGACCGTCAAGCGAGATTATGCCAATCGGCATCGGATTCAGCATACCCTGAAGTTGCTGGGCAACCTCCGTTCCGCGCGCCTTAAGCGGGTCGACTTCAAACGTATAAACCGGCTTTTTCTGTTCTTGGTTGCTCGATACTTTAACGATTCCGTCTACCGATTTAATTTGGTCGATCAACTGGGTTGCAGCCATCTCCAGCTTCGCCGGATCTTCGCCAACGACGTCGACGAATACACTGGAGCTGCCGACGCCCATAAGCAGGCTGCCTGCATCGGCCTGAATCTCGCCGCCATCCAGATTCGCTTTCTGCGCTTTCGTATCGTCCATTAATTGCTCGGCGTCGGCGCCATCTTTAACTTGCAGCATATAAGTGACGGCCGTCGGGGAAGAAACGCTGCCGTACTGAGCATTGTCCGCGCTGTTGCCATACTGCATGTACACCCATTCGACCGACGGATGATCCGTCAAATACTTTTCCAGCTTCTCGCCGTTTGCAAGCACCTTCTCTACCGTCGTATCGCTCGGGTATTCAAGCGTTACGTTGACTTGCTCTGCGCTTGAGGAGTCGATCGCTCCTTTCGGAATCGCAATATAAGTTGCGATGGAGCCAGCGCAAAGCGCTACCGCGAGCAGGATCGTCGCCCATTTATGCTTCAAATTCCAATGCAGAAACTTGGCGAAACGCTGCGATCCTTCATGCTCCTTTTGCTTCGTATTGCGCAGTAGCACCGCGCTAAGAATCGGTACAACCGTAAGCGCGACGAGAAGCGACGCCAGCAGCGAGTAGCCAACCGTCAATGCGAATGGCAGCAGCAGCGCTTGCAGCGAGCCGCGCAGAAGCGCCATCGGCAGGAATACGGCTACAGTCACGAGCGTAGAGGAAGTAATCGCTGTCGATACTTCTTTCGTCGCGTCGATAACCAGCTTGAACGAGAAGGTCTCCTTCTGCGCTCTTCGGTAAATGTTCTCGATAACGACGATACTGTCGTCGACCAACCGGCCGACCGCAACAGCTACGCCGCCCAGCGTAATAATGTTAAGCGAGATGCCGCTGATTTGAAGCAGGTAAAGCGTAATGCCCAGCGACAGCGGAATCGAAACGATTGTAATGATCGTCGCTCTAATATTCCGCATGAAGACGAGGATGACGACCGTTGCGAACAAAGCGCCCATCAACACTTCTTGAAGCATGCTGCTAACCGAATGGACAACTTGGTCCGACGTGCTAATCATGACTGCCGCATGCAAGTCCTTGTTCTCTGCATTAATACGATCTACCGCATCGCTGACCGAGTTGCCCACAGACACAGCATTGGCGGAAGCCGTCTTCGATACCGTAATCATGATCGTATCTTTGCCGTCGACGCGGCCAATGCTCTCCTGTTTCTTGGAAAGCTCCACCGCTGCTACGTCACCCAGCGCAACCCCCGGTGCAACAGGCAGCTTGCGAAGCGTCTCCAAATCCTCTATAACGCCGCTGACTTTGATATTGCCCGCTGCGCCGTCGATATTTTGCTCGCCGATCGAGGCCGCTCCTCCTCTGTCTTGCAGGACGCCCATAATGGCCTGGAACGGTATGCCTCTGCTCTCCAGCTTCGCCGTATCCGGCGTAATGCTCACTTGCGGCGCCACGCGGCCCTCGACGGCTACTTGACCCGCTCCGTCGATTTGTTTGATTTCCGTCTCGATTTTATTAATTTTGAGTTCCTTATCTGTATCGCTGATATTCTCGTCGAAAGTGACCGCGAGCCATGAAATCGGAATCATGGAAGTGTCAAATTGTACGACGAACGGCTTCATGACGCGCTCCGGTAGCTGAACGGCGCTGACGCTGCGCTCAATCTCCGCTTTCGCTTCTTTCATATTCGTCTTCGAATCGAACGCGACTTGAATGTTGGCGTATCCGTCGCCTGTCGTAGAGAACATGTCGGACTTGCCCTTGGTGAACTGTACCGCTTGTTCGAGCGGCCCCGTCACCATCTTCTCGACCGATTTGGCATCGTACCCCGGCGCGATGACCGTTACCGCTACGCTTGGCTGATCCATCTTCGGCAAAAACTCCATCGGCAATCTGGCATAGCTGATTGCGCCAATGCCTAATGCCATAATAATCAGCAGCGCTACTGCCGACCGATTCCGAAATGCCCATTCCGTCAATTTACTCATTGTCCTATCCTGCTCCTTTATATTCCATCTCTCTTATATCCACAAGTAATGATACAGGAGCACGCTTTTGACGAGAAACGTCCAAGGTCGGTATTTCCAACTCGCCCGGAGTTGGAAATGTATATCAGCCTTAAGGCGGAGCATCTTCATAAAAACAAGGAGTCCTTCTTCGGGACGATCCCGCGGAAAGACTCCTTGCACGTTAGTCCGCCGACCGCAGCGCTTCCGCCGGGGCAAGCTTCAATGCGCTGCGTGCCGGACCCAAGTTGACGGCTACGGCCGCCGCGAGCAGCAGCAGCAATAAGGATACGATGAGCACGTACGGGTATTCGAAGGCCGGCGGACTGGCGCCCGGCGCCACATCTTGCGAAAGCGTTCGGATTAAGACGGATGCGCCCGAGCTGCCAATTAGCCAGCCGACGATTAGTCCGACCACGCCAATTATACTGCCTTCGAGAATAAACATACGGCTGATTTGTCTGCCGGACAAACCGATGCATCTCATCATCGCAATCGTTCGCGAACGTTCCGCGACGGCCCGGAATTGCACGATAGCAAGGCCGAACAGGCCGATAAAAGCGGATATGGCCGTAAAGCCGATAAAGCCCCTTGACATTTGCAAATTGACAAGCTGTATGGCCCGATTGCTTTCGTAAGGCGACTGAAAGGTCGTCACCCCGTTCAACAGCATCTGCTCCTCGATGCGCTGCGTCTGCTTAATATCGCCGTAGTCATATTGCAGCAGCACGTAGCCCAATTGTTCATGTTCCGGCCACTTGGCGCTGTATGGGCGCAATCGTTCATGCAGCTCAGGATTCACATAGAACGACCGGAATATGGCCGTGTTAAGTTGCGAATCGGTATTTTGCTCCGCAAACCCCGCAACGATGAATGTCCGCGTCTCGACCGGCTGCCAATCCTCGTTCGATGAACGAGGCATGCTCTTATAAATCGGCAGCTCGATCGTCTGCCCCGCTTTTGCGAGCAGTTGCGTGTCGAAGCCGGACCGCCCCTGCCGCGTATCCGGATATAAATAGTCCAGCGGCAAAACGATATACCGCTCGTCGCTTCTAACTGCCTCCCAAGCCTCCCGCTCGCCTTGGAATTGCGACGACCACTCGCGCAAATGGAGACCTCCCCCGGCAAGCAGGGCGTCCGTTACCGGAATGACGGAATTCGCGATTCCGTTCTTTTTCGTAATCAGAGTGTAAGGCTCCACATACGTCGACTGCGACACCAATTGCCGGACCGATTCATTCGTCTTCACGACATGCTCAATCTTGTCTCGCTGCTCCGCCGTATCGTAACCGACATACCCGCCGAACCCAAGCAACGTCTGATTCGTCCGGTCTACATTTTGATTGGTCTGGAACAAGGACGATAGGCTGGCCGTGAATGTGAGCGTCATCATAAGCAAAGCGAACAGCAGCATGATTGTAACCGTGCGCGAAGGATGCTGCCTGGAAAATTTGCCAGCCAGCATGACGGATACGTTCGGAAATCGGAATGCGCGCGCTATGGCGCCGATCGGCCCGACTGCGCTGGCCGCAAGTCGGGAAGCGATTAGCACCGCTCCGACGCATGCCGTTAGCCAGAGAAGCAGAATGCCAAGCAGCGAGCCGCCGGTCGGTTCGGGCGGCTTGCCGAATAGCTGCGACATATGCGCAGCAACGACGGCAGCCGATAAGACAAGAACCGCCGCCGCGACTATCCGCTTCGCCTTGCCGCCCTTCCGGCCCGTGACGGCTCCCCGCCGCAGCGCGTCAACGATTCGTATTCGACCGGCCACGCGGGCGACGAACATCGCGATAACGGCAAGAAAACATACTATAATAGCCCACACTGCCACCAAGGAAGCGATCGATACATGCGGCTCTACCGGAATGTTGGCCTCGGCCATTCGGGCAAGTTCCTGCCCGTATGCGCCATAGAGCAGCTTCACCAGCAGCAGCCCCGCCCCCGCTCCGAGCAAGGTGCCGACAACCGCGCTAATGCCGGCCAGCAGCAGCGCCTCCGCTCCGAACAAGCCGCGGATTTGCCGCTTGGACAAGCCGATCGCCCGCAGAACGCCGAATAGCTCGCGGCGCGAGTCGGCAATCATGACGAGCACCTGTCGCATGAGCAGCGCGCTGGAAACAACCGCAACCGCACTAATCATCGAGACGACGAAAAGTTGGCTGCTCATACGGTCCGCTCTCATCCGGGCATCCCACTTCACCATGCGGATCGACAGCAGATCGCGAAGCTCGCCGGGATAGCCGAAGCTTTGCAGGCTAGCCGAAGCGCTGCCGGCGAGGATGATTTCATAACCCTCGGGGAGCTGCGCCAGCTTCCTGGCTGAGGCTTCCGATACGATGACCGTCGCCGCGGCTTTCTCCTTCGCCCCCCGATAGCCCGTCAACCCTTCAGGCGGTACAATCTGGCGGACTTGAAACGTAAGCCTAGTCCCAGCCGCCGATTCGAGCGCAATGGCATCGCCGGCCGATAAGCCAAGCATATCGGCTGCGCTTTGATCGATCAGCGCCGCGTCGTCGTCCAGCTTGGCCGCCCACAACGGGGCATGCCGAGGATCAAGCTCCGCCGCAGCCGCGAAATCGAACCCGAGCGTCTCTGCGCCCGGCAAAGCGCTCGCCGGCTGCCCTAGCCCGTCAAGACGCAGCAGCGTCATCTGGCTTTGAACGATGGGCAGCATCTTATAGTCGCCGGGAAAATGGCGATAAGCATCGCGGATCTTGGCGGCAGCCTCGTCATTAAATACACCCGAAGGGTCCGTTGAAGACAGCTCCCATTTCACGGGGCCGTAATGGCGCGCCAGCCAAGCGTCGCCGCTATAAGCCGTCGAAGAATAGTTTACGTAAGATATGACGACGAGCATCGCGCCGAGGGCGCCGGCCAGTACGGTTAACAGCGTCTGCTTCCAGCTCCGGCGAATGTTCGCCAGCGCCATCCTCCATACGATCCCCCGCGCTAGCATCGTACCGCGCCCCCGTCGTGGATCACTCGGCCGTTATGAAGCCGAATTGTCCGATCGGCTAGCGAAGCAACGCCGCTGTCATGCGTAACGGTGACGACGGTCGTCCCGTCATGCTTGTTCAGCATGGCGAGCAAGCCGACGATCTGCTCCGCCGCTTCCGAATCCAGCGCGCCGGTCGGCTCGTCCGCCCATAAAATATCCGGCTTGCCGACGATCGCTCTCGCAATGGCGACCCGCTGATTCTGACCGCCGGACAGCTCCGCGGGATAACGCTTGACATACTCCGACAAGCCGACTCGTCCGAGCGATTCCCTTGCCCTCCGGTTAGCCTCCGACTGTCGAATCCCTCGCGCTACAAGCGGCAGCGCCACGTTGTCAAGCGCCGACAGCACCGGCACGAGATGATAGGACTGGAATACAAACCCCATCCGTTCCAGCCGCAGCCTCGAGATGTCTTTCTCGGACATGGCGTGCAGCGCCGCATCTCCGATCCATACTTGCCCTTCATCCATCGGCTCGATACCCGCAAGCACGTTAAGCAGCGTCGTCTTGCCGCAGCCGGATGGCCCGACAATCGCGACCGACTCCCCTTGCCCGATCTCAAGACTTACTTCCTTTAATGCTCGCGTCTGTGCGCCTCCATGTCCATACGTTTTCGTTAAACCGACTACTCGTATCATGGTCCGCCTCCACCTCTATGTTTGTTCGGAATACGTTAAAGGTAACAGACCGATATGCAGTCGTTGTGGAGCAAATATGCAAAAGTTGTGCAGAAACGAGTTAAGCGATAACCGGAAGCTTCACTTGAAACGAAGCCCCTTCACCCCAGCGGCTAGCAGCTGTAATGGTGCCGCCATGCGCTTCCGTATATTGCTTGGCAATCGCCAGACCAAGACCAAGTCCGGGTCTTCGCGAGTCGCCGGACGGTGCATACGACTCGCCGCGATAGAAACGCTCGAACAAGCTCGGAAGTTGCTCTTCATCGATGCCGTATCCGTCGTCTCTAACGGTCCAGACGACGTCCGCTTCATACTGCGCAATATGGATCGTGACGCGCTTTCTCGCATGACGAAGCGCGTTGCCCGTCAAATTGACGATAAGCTGTCTCATTCTCGCCGCGTCCGCATAGACGGAGACATCCTTCTCCGCCTGAAGCGACAGCGCGACTCCCCGCTCCTCCGCTTCGGCCTGAAGCGCATCCGTTACCGCCTCGGTTAACGAGCGGAGCGAGAGCCAGCGCTTCTCTAGCGGCAGCTTGCCCGCCTCCGCCAGCGCAAGCTCCTGCAAATCATGGACGAGCTTGGACAGATGCAGCGTCTCGTCGTGCATCGCTGCCGCCTTCGCAAGCGGCAGCGGAACGCCGGCGTTCAGCGTGTTCTCCAGTTGGGAACGCATAACCGCAAGCGGAGTTCGCAGCTCATGCGCAAAATCGGCCACCATCGACCGCCGAACCGTTTCCAGCTTGCCCATATAGGCTTCAACCTGCCGCACGGTATGTTCCAGCTTGCCTTCCCGCGTCAAGCTGCCGTTGGCCTCGTCGGCTGCAGCCGACGCCTTCGCCGCCAATCCGGGAACCAATGCGGCCAATCGCTCGTACAGCCGCTCGGACTGCTCGCGCGCCTCGGCAACCCGCCGGGCGCGCTGAAGCATTCCAATTCCGAATGCGGCTGCCCCGGCCGCCGCGGCAAGCAGCCATACGAGCGGAGTAAGCGGCCCACGGCTCTTGCTTGCGGTTTCGGTGTAACCGATAATAGCGCCCTTCTCGACGATCGGCTTCCGCACGATAGCGCCCGCAGATGCGGTGCCTCCAAATCGCGCAACCGCTTGCCCGTCCGCGCCGATGATTGCAACGCTTTCAAATTCCGGCTCCGGGTAATTTTCCGCAATGCTCCGCAGCCGCGGCGCAATGCCGTCCCAACCGCGATGCAGCTCGTAATATTCGGCCGCGTACCGATTCCAGAACAGCGCAAGCCGTTCTTCCCGACCGTGCGACGCACTCGACGACGCGACGAACGATCCGGCCAGTACAAGCATCGCTAAACCTATGGCCGCCGCTCCGTTCAGCATAAGCTCCCGCAAGCCGTCCTTCCGCCTATGCCCTTCTCTCATGGCTCCGCTTCCTTCCATGTCCGCTATATCGCTTCGCCGAATTTGTATCCGACGCCGTATACGGTAATAACATACTGCGGCTCGGCCGGATCGACTTCAAGCTTCCGGCGCAAATTGCGGATATGCGAATCGATCGTGCGCTCGAACCCGAGATAGTCGCCGCCGAGCGCCGATTCCATCAGATGCGCCCGCGTGTATACGCGCCCCGGATGCTTGGCCAGTTGCCACAGCAGCATAAATTCCGTCCGGGTCAGCTCGACGGCGCGGCCGTCCAGTTCCACCTGATACCGGGCCGAGTCGATCAGAAGGGCGCCCCGACGAATAGGAGCTTCGGAACTGTCCGCTCCCGCAATGGTCTCGGCACCTCCGGCAGCTTGACGGCTTGTGCGGCGGAGCACCGCTTTGATCCGCGCGGTCAGCTCGCGAAGGCTGTACGGCTTCGCCATGTAGTCGTCGGCTCCCAGCTCCAGCGCAAGCACCTTATCGAATTCATCGCCCTTCGCCGTCAGCATAATAACGGGCAGCTTCCATTCCCGCTCGTTGCGCTTGCATAGATCGAGTCCGCTGCATCCTCCCGGCAGCATCCAATCGACGAGCAGCAGTTGCGGCTTTACGCGCTCGATCAGTTCGGCCGCATCCGCACAGCAGCCGGCGCCATATACTTCATACCCTTCTCCTTGAAAGAAATGGATCCCTTCCGCAAGCAGCGCTTGCTCATCCTCTACCCAGACGATTGAGATTGACATCCCGCAGCAGCCCCTCTTGTTCACCGTAAGTTCAAATATGGAGGTATTTTCTATCAATCTATCATAACAAAAGCCGGCCCGTCATCCATGAAATGGACATACAGGGCCGGCTCGATTCGTCTTGCAGGCTATTCGTGAAAAATAAAATCCCGGTGCCGTTACGCCGTCTTCGTCTGACTTGCCGGCGAGTTGCTGCGGTCGAGCCTGCCGAACTGAGCAAGCAGCGCCAGCGCCGCCAGCGATAAAATACCGCCGAGCAAATAGGGCAGTTGCAGGTTCAGATCGAACAAATAAGCGCCGAGCAGCGGTCCGGTAATACGTCCGAGGCTATCCATCGACGAGCTTAGTCCCGACGCAACGCCTTGTCCGACGGTTGTCTTCTGCGTAATAAGCGAGGTGACGCACGGCCGGATGAGCGCGTTGCCGACGCCGAATACGGCCAGCGCCGTCGTCGCCCATATGAGCGAATGCGCGTACAGCAGCAGGAAAAAGCCGGCTGCCGAAATGACAAGGCCAATCATAATATATTTCGGCTCCTCGCCTTTCTTAATGCGCCTGCGAACGACACCGCCCTGAACGAGCGCCCCTACGATACCGCAAACGAAGAACATGAAACCGACTTGCCCCGGCGTTACGTCAAACCGCCGTATGCCGAAAAATTGCAGCGTCGCTTCCATACCCGCCAGAGAGAACGATACGACATACGCGAGCACGTACAAATATTTGAGCGGTCCGGTGAACGCCGTCCAGCGGGACGGCCGCTTGTCGGCCGACACCCGGCGGCGCTCCGGAGGCAGCGATTCGTTCAGCTTCGCAAGCGCAAGCAGGAACGTAATGCCCGACAGACAAGCAGCGGCGTAGAACGGCGTCTCAAGCGAAATGCGGCTGAGCAGGCCGCCGACGCCTGGCCCGATCGTAAAGCCAAGGCCGATCGACATGCCGACAAGTCCCATTCCTTTCGTCCGCTGCTCCGGCGGCGTAATGTCCGCCACGTAAGCGACGATAACCGACGTAACGGCGCCGGAGAACAGGCCGCCCAACACGCGCGACGCATACATAAGCGGAAGATTTCCCGCGGCAAGACCGAACAGCAGGAACGAGACCGCGAAGCCCAGCACGCCGATCAGAATGACGGGCCTGCGCCCGATCCGGTCGGACAAGCTGCCCCATAACGGCGACAGCACGAACGAGACCGCCGAGTAAATGGCAAGCATCAGTCCGGTATGCATCTCCGCCGAACCCGCATCCGTTGCCAATATAAGCTCCGGCATCACCGGAATAATAATGCCGAAGCCGACGAACGTAATCATAAGCGTGGCCATCACGACCAATAAGCGTTTGTCTTTCATCTGGACAATCCCTCCAACTGCTATCGTACCATAACGGCCTGCTTTCTGGTGATGAACAAATGGAGAACAAACAGCGCGATCAGAACGACGCCGCTTACCAGGAACGGCGAGTGCGGCCCCAGGCTGTCGAACATTTTGCCGGACAAAATCGAGCCGATCACCATGCCCGCTCCTTCAATCGTCAAGAAAAAGCCCCATACGGCCCCGCGCTCCTCCTTCGGAATCGCTTCGGCAATGAGCGCGTTCCAGGCCGGAATGATGCAGGCGTAGCTTAATCCGACCAGCGCGACAATCGGCAGCACGAGCAGCAGATCGCGCGTATAGCCGAGCAGCGGCAGCGTTACGGCCGCGCCGGCAAAGCCGACATGAAGAAACCAGCGCGTCCCGTATTTATCGACCGCCTTGCCGACAGGAACAAGACCGAGCACCGTAAACGCGCCGCCTGCGAGCAGATACATGCTGTACTGCTGGGGCGTCAGTTCGAGCACCGTCCGCGCGTACAGCGTGAGAATCGGTACGAGCAGGCCGAGCGCGAAATTTTGCATGAACATGGCCGGGTACAAAAGGCGGCTGGCATGCATCGAGCTGCTCACTTTGGCGAAATAAGCTTTGGCCCGTTCGACAAGCGGCCGCTGGTCCTTGACGCCGCTCTCGCCCGAATGGTCGGATAGCCCTTCCAGCGCCCTCGATTTCGTCCGTCCGGGCAAAAAGAACGTGACGATGACAGCAATCACCATCATCGCAATTAGCAAAGTAAACGCCGGCTCGTACGAACGGGCGATAAAGAAGTTAATGATGACCGGTCCGACTCCAACGCCGGTCAGCCAAGCCATATATACGACGCTCATAATCGTTCCGCCCGCTTCCGAGCCCGCGACAGCGGTCGCGCCCGTAATGACGCACGGCCAGAGCGGCGAAGTGCCGATTCCAATCAGCAGGCACGCGAACACGATTAGCGGCAGATCGTCGGTTACGGCAATGATCCCGACCGCCGCGAACGTAATTAGCACGCCCGCAAGCATGACCATGCGATAGCCGGCGCGGTCGATAATCCAGCCGAGCGGGCTTCGAAACGCGTTGTCTCCGATATATTGCAGCGCAAGCGCCCATCCGACCGCATAGGCGGACAGCCCAAGCTCGGTCCCCATATAGACCGGAAGTATGGAGACGACAAGCGCCCCCTTCACAAACTCGACAAAGAACATAATAACAAGCAGTTGCACGACGAATGGGGACGACAGCACTTTTCTCCCCGCGATAGCTGAACTCATGGAAGACATAGAGAACTCCTTTCGAATGCGATGAACCGTTCCCTCATTGAAGACTGGGCCGGGCAGGCCCTCCGCGGTCAAAAACTTGCTTGCATTCCCCCCTGTTTTTGCTATACTCAACCTTGTTTGCTATTCGAAAGCTACAATGAAAGGCTGGGATGAAGCGATGGATCATAACCAAACTCCGCTCTTCAGCGCGCTTCGCCGTCATGCGGAGCATAATCCTTTGCAATTCCACATTCCCGGACATAAGAAAGGAATGGGCAGCGACCCAGAATTTCGGGAATTTATCGGCGATAACGCCTTATCCATCGACTTGATCAATATAGCGCCGCTTGACGATCTGCATCAGCCGACGGGCGTAATCGAACAATCGCAAAAATTGGCAGCCGATGCCTTCGGTGCCGATTATACCTTTTTTTCCGTACAAGGTACAAGCAGTGCCATCATTACGATGATTATGGCGGTCTGCGGCCCCGGGGAAAAAATTATTGTGCCCCGCAACGTACATAAGTCGGTTATGGCGGCGATCATCTTCTCCGGCGCGCGTCCGGTGTTCATCTCGCCTGCCCGAGACGGCAATCTGGGCATCGATCACGGCATTACGACCCGCTCGGTGCGCCGGGCGCTGGAGAAGCATCCCGACGCGAAGGCCGTGCTCGTCATCAATCCGACGTATTACGGCATCTGCGCCAATCTGAAGGAAATCGTCGACCTTGCGCACAGCTACGATGTGCCGGTGCTTGTGGACGAGGCGCACGGCGTGCTTATCCATTTCCACGAGAAGCTGCCGATGTCGGCCATGCAGGCGGGCGCCGACATGGCGGCGACAAGCATGCACAAGCTCGGCGGCTCGATGACGCAAAGCTCGGTGCTGAACGTACGTGCCGGACGCGTCAACCCGACCCGCATCCAATCGATTATCAGCATGCTGACGACGACGTCGACGTCGTATATTTTGCTTGGCTCGCTCGATACGTCGCGCCGCCACTTGGCGATCAACGGACATGCGCTCGCCGACCGCGCGATCGAGCTGGCGCAGTATGCGCGGGTCGAAATTAACCGCATTAAAGATTTGTACTGCTTCGGCGAAGAAATATTGGGCGGCGAAGCGACGTACGATTACGATCCGACCAAAGTGACGATTCATGTCCGCCACCTCGGCATTACCGGCTACGAAGCGGAGAACTGGCTGCGCGAGCGGTTCAATCTCGAAGTCGAGATGAGCGATATGTATAACATTTTGTGCCTGATTACGACTGGCGATACCCGCGATACGGTCGATCAACTGCTGACGGCGCTCCGGACGATGTCCGACGAGTTCCATGCGAAGGGCGAAGTGCAGGAACTGGTCATCAAAATCCCGGAAATCCCGCAGCTCTCCCTGACGCCGCGCGATGCGTTCTACGCCGAGACGGAGATCGTGCCGTTCAAGGAATCGGCCGGCCGTATTATCGCCGAATTCATCTACGTCTATCCGCCGGGCATTCCGATTCTGCTGCCGGGCGAGGTCGTGTCCCAGCAGAACATCGATTATATCGTCGACCACGTCGAGGTCGGTCTGCCGGTGAAGGGACCCGAAGACCGCAGCATTCAATTCGTCAAAGTCATCGTCGAGGAAGAAGCGATTTTCTAATTTACCACCAGCCGGCCTATGCGCCTGCACGAACGTGCGGGAGCTTAGGCCGCTTTTTTATGAGCTTCGCTCAAGGTCCCGTTGTCAGCTTTTCCCACCTCATGCTATGATGAGGGAGGAGGTGTCCGCATGAGTCACAACGCTTACATTCGGCTGGTCAAAAGCTCAGCCGCGCCGGAAGGCGTTACGCTTGCCGACTTGGAGCACACGCTTCATGCTTACCAGGACGCGGTTCGCCGAACCGGCAGTCAGCTTGATTGGGAATATGAGAACGCCGCCTTTCCTTACACGATTGAATCGGTCACGCCGCCGGCGGAGAGCGGGCCGTCTTGGCTCTATCTGCGCGGCCGAGCCGCCCGTTACCGCCACATCGCCTTAAGCGCCGTACCTGCGGACGCCGGCTCGGAGGAAAGCTGCCCGATGGTACAGGTTGTTCTGCCCGACGGCGCAACGCATGGGGACAAAAGTAAAGCGAACGAGCTGTGCCGCTTTATCGCCCGCAGTCTCAAAGCGGAGCTGCAATTGTTCAACGGACGCATTATGTACTACAATCCGCGCAAATAATAGCGATACAACAAAGAAACCGCCTGCGGCATATTGCCGCAGGCGGTTGTCGTTATTAAGCAGGAAGGCTTAGTTGTCGCCTTGCTGCGCGGCGATTTCGTCGTACAGCTTCGTGACGCGGTCCCACTCTTCGTCGTCTTCGATGCCGACGAGGAATGCCTCCTCGTTCTCTTCCTCGATGCGGAAGATCAAGCCGTCCGCTTCCGGTTCGTTGCGGTCGATCAGAACCGCGTATACTTGATCCTGCGATTCGAACGTGTAGACCATGACCATCTCACGCTCTGCGCCGTCCTCGTCCGTCATAATAAATACATGCTCTTCATGCTCGTGATCGTGGCCGCAGCCGCAATCGTCGCCATGCTGGTGCTCATGCTCGCTCATTCGTTTTACCCCATTTCGCTCATTAATACGCCACAATGTGCGTAACCCATAGTATCGTATCATGTTCCAAGATCGCGGTCAAACGAAAAGCTCCGTCCGTCATGCCTCAGCATGATGGACGGAGCCCGCCGTTATTGCGCCGTTATAAGCTTCTCCGATACTTGCTTCCATTCGTCCGCGTCGCTGGATTTCATATAGAAGCGAACCGAATATTTGCCCGCGGAGTCGAAGTTGTACTTGATGTCTTCCGTCCGGAACCAGAAGTTGTCTTTCGATACGTTGACGCTCTGCTGCTGAATCACTTTCTCCCCGCCGAACGGATCGAAGATCGACACTTTCACGGCCGCGACGTCGGTCAGCAAATTGTCGATCTGAGCGAACACTTTGAACGTGTAGCGATTGCCTTTATTGACGTTGCCGAATATGACGTTGTCTTGGAACAAAAACATGTGTACGTTCGGTTTATATACAGTAACCTTCTTCGCGTTCTCATCCCAAGAGACGAGAGCTTGCAGCGTACCGGCGATTTGACGAAGCGGCAAATACGTCTTCCCGTCCTGCAGCAGGCCGGAATCGTCCAGCTCGCTGCCATTAACGACGACGCGAACCTTCTGAACGGCGGAATCGGCAAAAATCATGCTTCCTCCCCACACTGACAGCAAAATCAGCGCAATGATTACCTTTCTAGCTCTCATGAATGTAAACCCTCCATCGCAGTTCTGATGTAAGGTTATACTCTCCATTTCGACCAAAGTTGCGCCACTATATGAAACATTTACGAATAGCTTGCCGTCGGCTGTCTGCTGTCGCACCGTGTAGAAACTTGCGCTTCCCCGGGAAATGAACGGACCGTTCGGATCGCGTTATTTCCCGAGCCGATTCTCGCCTATCGCCAATTAATGATAATACTTCGTTAGCGGACAAGGGATGCCTTGGCCGACGGCGCCCGGCTGCTGCATGCGCTCCCAATATTGCATGCCGCGGGCGCAAGGGGTTTTGCATACGCCGCATGTATCCGAGAGCACCAGCTTCATAAACATTTGCTTGCGGTCCGAGGCGGTTTTTTTCTTCTTCTTCGACGCTTTCGATTTCCCCTTGCTCATTCGTCCACACCTTCATTCGCATATTCATAGAAATGGTTTTATTCCATGATATGTAGGTGCGGACGGACGCGTACCGAAGCAGATACAGGATTGGGCGCGGCTGTCGCCGACGAGGCGACGGCGGTCGGTTTGCGGGGAGGGAAGGCTCGTGCTATTGTAAAATCAGAATCTAAACCAACGGAAACGAGGCAATATCCGATGACACCGACGATTACGATGATTGGAACCGGCAGCGCCTTCGCCAAGCATTACTTCAACAATAACGCAATCATCGACGCGGACGGCTTCCGCCTGCTCGTCGACTGCGGCATTACCGGCCCTGCCGCTCTTCACCGGCTCGACGTACGCTTCGGCGATCTGGACGGCGTGCTTGTCAGCCATACGCACGGCGACCATGTAGGCGGACTGGAGGAGCTTGCCTCCCAGATGATGCTCGTCCATCGACGAAAGCCGGTGCTCTACATCCCCGAGACGCTTCGCGAGCCGCTGTGGGAGCACACGTTGAAAGGCGGAATGGCGCAAGGACCGCTGCAATCGCTGAACGATTTCTTCGACGTCCGGCCGATGCCCATCGGCCAGCCGACCGAGATTGCGCCGCAGCTTGTCGTCGAGCCGATCCGGACCGAGCACATCGACGGCCGCCTCAGCTATTCGTTCCTTATCAATGAACGTTTTTTCTACAGCGCCGATATGCGGTTTAACCCGGAGCTGCTCCGTCAGCTTGTGGACGAACGCGGCGTCCGGCTCATCTTTCACGATTGCCAGCTAAGCTCTCCGGGCGTCGTGCATGCGAGTCTGGACGAGCTGCTGACGCTGCCGGAGCCGATTCAATCGATTACGAGGCTGATGCATTACGACGATACGATGCCCCACTTTATCGGCCGGACGGGCCGAATGACATTCGTCGAACAAGGCGCAGCCTATTCGTTCTAATGGGGACTCAAATCAAAGCGGGATCGGCCTCGGCAGTGACGGGACGCTTGCGCCCTCTCTGCCGTACCGATCCCGCTTGGCGGTTTTTAGCTCCATTAACTAAGCGGCTGCAGCCGCTTAGAACAACGGCAACTGATCCAGATTGTTCGTCGGGTCGCCGTCTGCATCTCCGCGAATGTACGTTTCGCCATCTTTACCTTTAAAGGCGTTAACGCCCGCAATTTGCCCCGATTGCACGAACTGCAGCGCTTCCTCGTACGCAAGCTCGCGGCCGGATGACGTCTTGAAGCCGGTCAGATCGCCGTCCCCGTTTTTACGCACCGCTACAAAAGTTTCACGATTGTCCTGCATGCTGACACGCTCCTCTATCTAGTTGGTCATGTCGGACGGAAGCTGATCTCGCATCGTCGGCGAGTACAGCTTGTCCACTTGATTCGAAGGCGACTGATGGCCGTTCATTTCTTCGCCCTTCCATTCGCCGTACACTTGCTCCCTTACGCTGCTGCCATACACTTGCGAGCGGACCGCGGAGGAGGTATGTGATTGTCCGAACCATCCCCGCTCATGCGCCGCGCTATAAGCCAATACGCACAGAAGCGACGCAGCCAATATGCCGACGGCTGCGCCGGACCATGCTGATATGCTCTGCTTCAACCAACAACGCCTCCATCGCTTTTACGTTGGATGTACGCTGTTAGTGTTGCCCGATTGGATCCTTTTCAACCTTTGCGCGCATCTTTTGGCAGCTTGCGCCTCCAGACGAACGGCTCATCATATGCGAACGAGTCCTTAATGACGAATCTCGCTACATATACAATCACAATGCCGACAATGCCGAACAACCCGATCAGCCACACGACCAGCTTGGCGTATTCCGCCGCCATCCAAGCATCCGCCTCCTAACGTCTTTATACCACCGTATGCGCTTGCGGGTCGCAATAGAACGGATGACGCGCCAGTGGGAATCCGACTACGACTGCGCCAAAAAAGTATTGACTGCGCCCGATCGATTTGCTATATTAATAAACGTCCGTTCCGGATAAAGTTCCCATTACGATCTGTTAGCTCAGCTGGGAGAGCACTATCTTGACAGGGTAGGGGTCAGTGGTTCGAGCCCACTACAGATCACCATACTTAACGATTCAACCTCTTGAGCATGTCTCAGGAGGTTTTTTGTTGCCTTGTCGACTGTTCGGATCGGAACGGGAATTTTATAAAAATCATTCATTTTCACAAAAAAACTATAGACATATCCGCTTCACCATGATATATTATTGCATGTCGCTTCAATTGTGATCTGTTAGCTCAGCTGGGAGAGCACCATCTTGACAGGGTGGGGGTCAGTGGTTCGAGCCCACTACAGATCACCATTAACTTTATAATTCGCTTCACTGTATGATCTGTTAGCTCAGCTGGGAGAGCACTATCTTGACAGGGTAGGGGTCAGTGGTTCGAGCCCACTACAGATCACCATACTTAACGATTCAACCTCTTGAGCATGTCTCAGGAGGTTTTCTTTTTGTCTTCGGCTGTTGGAAGCGCTGACGAACCCTCCCTCCTCTTCCCTGCATACGATATGGCGGAGGGATCACGAATGCCCAATTACCGTATCATCGTCGATTTGTCCGATCGTCGCCTCTACCTGCTTGACGGCGACGTCGTGACGCGCGCCTTTCCTATCGGCATCGGCAAGATGCTGACGCAAACGCCGACCGGCGAGTACCGGATCATTAATAAGCAGAGCAACCCGGGCGGGCCGTTCGGCGCCTTCTGGATGGGCCTTTCGCGCCCTCATTACGGCATTCACGGCACGAACGACCCCGCCTCGATCGGACACATGGTATCGCACGGCTGCATCCGAATGTACAATCAGGACGTGCTGGAGCTGTCCCGTATCGTGCCAATCGGCACGCGCGTTACGATTCGCGATTAACGGCATACGATACGCCGCCCCTTGCAGGCAGGCTGGTACGATTGCAACATTTTGCCGCATCGCGGCGTCAGTAATCGTACAATCCTACTGCGAAAGGGGCTTTTAAGCTATGAAGAAAAAATTTTCTCTCCTGCTGATCCTCACGACATGCCTGCTCGTACTGCTTGGCCAATCCGTCTATGCCTTCTCCGATACGAAGGGCGATCCGAACGAAAGTCAAATTGCCAGCTTGCAGAAGCAAGGCGTTCTATCCGGAAGCGGCGGCAAGTTTAATCCGAAGAGCAAGCTGTCGAATGCGGAGGGCATCGCGCTGCTTGTGAAAGGCTTCAAACTGAAGGACGACCGCGTCTATATCAAGGAGCCGAAAGCAAGCGATTATTTTACGAAAATTAAAGACAATGCATGGTATGCCCCGTCATTCATTATTGCGAACGCCGAAGGGCTCGATCTTCCGAAAGATATCGATCCGGCCGCCGCTATGACGCGCGAGCAGTTCGCCCATTATTTGTTCCAAGCGATGACCGCCAACCGCAGCCTCGCAATTATCGAGCTGGCCATTCTGTTCGACGATGAAGATCAAGTGGCGCCTGCCTATAAAGGAAGCGTTCAGAAGCTGCTCGTCACGAAAATTGCGACGCTCGACAAGTCCCGTTTCAACCCAAAACAACCGATTACCCGCGGCGCGGCTGCCGGCTGGCTTTATAACGGCATCCAGTTCGTTCAGGATCGCGACGACTCCGAGAGCGGCGGCGGAAGCGCGTACGACATGAAGCTCGCCGTTCATGCCGTTAACCATTCGGTTAATGAGGTATCGGTGACGGCGACGCTGCCGCATCCGGGCTACGGTCTTCGAATAGGCTCCATCACCTTCCGCGGCGATACCGCATTCATCTCGGTCGAGATAACGCAGCCCGATCCGGATCGGATGTACCCGCAGGTGCTGACCGACGCCACGGTCGTCACGTACGTATCCGCCGATTACAAGCCGGTGCTGGACGACGCGAACGTCAGCGTGTCGTCAAGCGCTGCCGGCTCGAGCGCAAGCAGCCCCGCTGCCGTCGCTTCCTAATGTCATCAAATAAAGCGCATCCCGCTTCGCGTGCGGATGCGCTTTATTTGATTCCTCAATGAAAGGTTCTGCCGGTACATAATTTGCTTTACTCCCCCCACTTGTAATATGCTCATAGAGTGGCTCGGTCGTGCCGACTAACGCTACGGGAGACGGAGGAGAAGCAGAGATATGAATACCAATTATCCAATCGAGCAATTCAAAACGTTTAAGAACACTATTACGCGATTTCTGATGGCCTACAAATTTGCGCTTGACGAAATGGAAACAAAGATCGAAATATTGAAGGAAGAATTTCATTTGCTGCACGAGTACAACCCGATCGAGCATACGAAGTCGAGGCTGAAGTCGCCGGAAAGCATTATGAACAAGCTGTTCCGCAAAGGCTGCGACCTGTCGCTCGAAGGCATCCGATCCAATATTAAGGATATCGCCGGGTTGCGAATTACGTGCTCTTTCATTAAAGATATTTACCGGATTAACGACATGCTCCATCAGCATCACGATCTGCGGATCGTGGAGGTCAAAGACTACATTCAGAACCCGAAGCCGAACGGCTATCAAAGTCTCCACCTGCTGATCGAGGTGCCGGTCTACATGTCCACCGGGTTAGAGCATATTTTCGTCGAGGTGCAGATCCGTACGATCGCAATGGATTTCTGGGCGAGCTTGGAGCACAAAATATTTTATAAATATAATGAAGCCGTCCCGCTTCACCTGCTGCAGGAGCTGAAATCGGCGGCCGAATCGGCGAACGCGCTCGACCTGCAGATGGAACGTCTTCATCGGGAAATTTCCGAAATTAAAGAAGCGCATGCGGAAGCCGAGAACGAGCAATTGAAGCGGATCATGATTAGCAATCAGCAATTTTCAATCCCTTCCGCCCTTCTGGAGCTGATCGGCGACGTGGGGAACGAGAAGAAATAGCCGCATTGCCCGAGCCTGACCTGAAACGACAAGGCGCCTGCCATCACTTTACGTGATGCGCAAGGCGCCTTGTTCGTTATCCTCCGGATGCTTCCGCCGTCCGCCCGATCAGCCACTTGTCCGCTTCCTGAACGATGGTCAAATCCCGCAGCAGCATGAACCGGGTGGAATGATCCTTCAGCGTCGCTGCGGATTGTGCGAGTTGCCGAATTGCATCCTTCATATTCATCCACGTCAAGCTCATTCCGAGCCGCTTCTCCTGCGCCGTCAGCATGACGGGCCCGCAATCGTCCGACGCTGTCGCGATATAACAATAAGAGCGCTGCATAAAATGATTGCGATTTTTATGCTCGTCGATATAGCCAAGCGCATGAACGATTTCGCAGACGTAGCCGGTCTCTTCCTTAATTTCGCGCACGAACGCCTGCTCGTAATTTTCCCCCTTCTCCACGCCGCCTCCAGGCAGCTTCGCAAGCTTCAGGGCCGCCAGGTCCATCATGGCGATTTGCTGCTTATCGTTGAGCAGAACGCCTCTGGAAGCTACCCGGGATACGAAAGGCAGCAGTGTCATTCTGCCGCCGATAAAGTCGCTGTCGGTAATCGTTCGAATAAGCTTCACAGTCATCACCCGCATTTGGATTGGAGTATAGAGCAAGGAATAGCAGTGCCTTTATATAAGGCCTCGAGTATCCGCTATATTTCGACAACGCGCATCCAAATTCCTTCAACAGGGAGAAAAAGGTTCGTTGCAACGGCTCTCAGGGATCAGGGATAGCGTACATTAGCGGGCAAATTAATCTCCATGCAGAATTGCGGCAGCCTTGCGCATGTAGTCGTGAACAAGCGTTATATTTCTTTCGTTGCGGCTTACATCTATAATTTTCTTATGTAGAAGTTCCTTTAATTCAGACCCATACAAACCTTTCGATCGTAACGATTGTATAATCGCAATGTCGGTATACTCGGTCAAATCATTACGCTCCATGACATCCCACAGCTCCGCTCGCATCGCTTCCAGCAATCGTTTATTACATCTCGGAACGACATAATACGAGAAGTAATGAATAAAGTTCGGGTCTCTCTCTTTTAACTTCAAGCTCGGTATAATGGAGTCCCCTAATGATAGGATGGATTCCGTAACTTCTTCTGCGGCTTCCATGTATTGCGAATTTTGCAACTGATCCAAGAAATCCAGCCATTTCGGAATAGCTTGAATTCGAGCGGCCGCTTCCCCCTTCATCGCTTCTCTGACCGCTCTTAATTCTCGCGCCATATCATCGTTCATGAAGGCAGCCTCCGTCCGGGGTAATTATATGTACCCTCTTGGTCGTTTGATAATTAGCGATTATAGTTCAGTTTTAATATTTCTGGTCTAATTGAAAAATTGCTGTTGGCGTCGCTTTCCCAACGAAAAAACCTCCTCACAAGCATCTGAATAATTCAGATCCTGCAAAGGAGGTACTATCCTATCGATTATATTACAACGATGTACATCATCAGAATCCAACAAAATCAAGGATTCATAAGTGGTGCCGAGGACGGGGGTCGAACCCGTACGGTGGTCACCCACCGCAGGATTTTAAGTCCTGTGCGTCTGCCAATTCCGCCACCCCGGCACGGAGTGTGAAGCTTAAAAATGGTGGGCCCTGAGGGACTCGAACCCCCGACCAATCGGTTATGAGCCGACCGCTCTAACCAACTGAGCTAAGGGCCCTCCTGGCAGCGAATCCATCAATCGGAATGAATTGCTGAACCGAGACAAAAACTAATATACTATATTTCATTCCATCAAGTCAATCATTTTTTATGGAATTGCCCGCCGTTCGGGAATAAAAATATAGAATGGCGTTACGGTAAGAACCGGACGCCGTATTTCCCTTTGCGCGAGCGGAATACCTCGACCTCGGACGGACTCTCATAGCCGTAAATCCACCAGTCGTTCTCCATTCGCCGGACTAAGCAGCCCGCTTGAAATTTCGTGTCGTAGAGTCTTCCCCAGTACACCCATTTCATGATTTCCGCCTCCAGAGCTGATGTTGCAACGATGTTGTCTTTAATGTACCCATAATCAGCGAAAACAAGCGGATCGCATCCAATTTGTATTCGAATCCGCTACGTGGCATCCGCAGCGCTTATATGAGCGTACACTCTGTCAGCAGGCTGTATGTATCATTCACCAAACAGCGCGCAAATAAGCCTGCTGCCCCTAGTCGCTCTTACGAGCGGCTGGGGGGCAGCAGGCTGCTTCCTATCACCTATTATCGATTAGTGCGGTAATCCCTTAATCTTCGACGCTTACTGCAACGGAATCCGTCGCCGTTTCTCCCGCCGCCTCTTTAATGAGCGGCTTCACGTCAATCGTCGTGTCGCTGCCGCCCTTCGGATTGTTTTTCAGCTTTGTCAATATTTCGTTGCCTTTCGTTTCCCACTCGGCAAGCGCTTCTTTCGCGGTCTTCGTCCCTTTCACGACCTCTGCAAACAGATCGTTGCCCGGGTATTGCGCTTCCCAGATGCCCGGCTTCGTGCGGTACAGCGCATCCATATCCGTCGAGGTTGGCGGGATCGGCTTGAGCGTGTAGAACGCCGCAATGTTGAAGTTGACGTTGCCGTCAGTCGGCTTCAAGAACTCTTTGCGAGCCGTCAGCTCATACTGGCTGCGCGACTTAAGCTTCGCCAGATCGCGGCTGTTGCTGAACTTGATGAACTCCCACGCATCGTCGGCATTTTGCGCTTGCGAGTTAATGCCCATCAACTGATTCAGATACATGTTGCCGCCGATGCCGGCCGCTTCCTGGAATTGCGGAACGGTGACGACATCCCAATCCACCGGCGTAAAGCCTTTAATTTTGTCCGCGCTGTTATTGGCAATATTGAGCTCGTTCACATAGTTGTAATCCCCGACAACCATCGCCGTACGGCCTGACAAGAACCAGTCGTTATCCAGCGGATTGTAGCCAGCGTTCGGCTCTTTGCTTTCGTTTATTTTGTTGATATCGTCCTGATCCGGCGTAATGTCGTCTTTATACAGCTTCGCGACGGTAGTCATTGCGCTCTCCCAGCCGGAATTGTTGACGAGCATTTTCTCGCCTTTGTCGTCCCACATTTTTAATTGAAGCGCCGAAGCGTAGTTCTGGACGTCCCAGATGCCGTTGCTTCCCGGCCAGCGGTTGAACATGAAGCCGTATTTCCGGTCTTTGCCTTCTCCCTTTGCCACGCGGCTGGCAAGATCGATGACGTCCGGCCAGAACATGTTGTCCGTTGGCGGCGTTACGCCCGCGTCCTGGAACAGCTTCTTATTGTAAAATAGAGCCGAGCTGCCGAACGTTGGCGACAGCGCGTACAAGTTGTTGTCGCCCACCTGCTTGATACCATCGATTACAGTCGGCACATAGTCCGTCAGATCGAACTTATCCTGCGTAATAAGCGGATCGAGCTGCTGCAGCAAATTGTCTTGGATGAACCGTTTCAGTTGGTTGTAATCGAGAATGACGACGTCAACCGGATTTTGGCCCGTCAGCAGTTTCTTGTATTCTTCATACGGGTCCGGCTCTTCTTTCTGCTTCTCGTTCGGATCGTAGGATTGGAACCGCTGATCGTCCGAATTGATCGCCGGAACAATCTCCAGTTCAACATTCGGATGCGAGAATTCGAACATATCGGTATACTGCTGACGGAAGTACGATTCGTTGTCCTTGCCGCCATAAAGCGTTCCGATGCGAAGCACATGCTTCTCGGTCGATCCTTTTTTGTCCCCGCTGCTGCATGCGGCCAAGGCAGGCACAACCATCGTCAAAGCAACCGATGTTACTGCCACGCGTTTGAGCCATACTTTTCTTTTCATATTGATTACCCCTCCAATGATTTAGGCGGCATGATGACAATACGCTCGCCGTCAAACTCTATCGTCGCCTTATCTTTAATGCCAAGCGCCGACAAATACTCTTTGGGCACCTGCAGCCTTCCTACCCGGTCGACGACCACATATGCTTCGTGAACCTGCAAGCCGCTCGGACCCGCAGCCATCTCTTCATCGAGATTCGGGTTGCGTTTAATAAACTCGGTGCTCGTTAATCCGTCGCGAATGGCGACGACGCGGTCTACTTTGCTGGCGAGCGTAAGATCATGCGTAACGATGACGATCGTAATGCCCAGTTCGCGGTTCATCCGCCGGAAAATATCCATAATGAGATCCGACGTACGCGTATCGACCGATCCGGTCGGTTCGTCCGCGAGCAGCATCTTCGGTCGATTCGACAGCGAGATCGCGATCGCAACCCGCTGCTGCTCGCCGCCGGACAATTGTTGCAGCTTGTTGTACATCCGGTCTTTCAGACCGACCCATTCCAGCAATTGCTTGGCGTAAGCGCGGTCCAATTTGCCTCTGAGCATCATCGGCATCTCGACGTTCTCAAGCGCAGTCAAGTACGGGAGCAGGTTTCTTGCGTTGTTCTGCCAGATAAAGCCTACCGTATCCCGTTTGTATTCGACAAGCTGATCCTCCGTAATTTTGAGCAGATCCCAGTCGCCGACCGACACCGAACCGGCCGAAGGCCGGTCCAGTCCGCCGAGAATGTTCAACAGCGTCGATTTGCCGCTGCCGCTGTTGCCGATTATCGCCATCATCTCGCCGTCTTCGACGCGCAAGTTGAGCCCTTGCAGCGCGACGACTTCCAGATCGTCGGTTTTATAAATTTTGACCAAGCCTTCGCAATCAATCATCGGTTACCGCTCCTCTCCCATTTTGACCGCTTGATGCACGCGCAGCCTGCGAATATGAAGGAGCAGCAGCATAGCGCCGATCAGAATCATCACCGATACGACCACATACAACTGATTCGTATCCTTCGAATCGAATACGACGCGGAAAGGCGGCACCGTATCGGCGACGTTCTCCGTCGTCTGCAAGAACGGCAGGAACAGCTTGCTGGCGATTTTGCCGATTGCGATCCCAAGACCGATCGACAAGCCTGCGGTGAACAACTGCTCCAGCAGCAGCATGCCGGTCAATTGAATACGCGACAGCCCCATTGCCCGAAGTACGCCGAACTGCACGACCCGGCCGGACAGGTTGAAAAACCAATACAGCACATAGCCGGTCAAGGAGACGATAATCGACACGAGGAAGCCGAGACTCAAAATACCGAATACGCCGCCGCGCGTCGGATGCTTCGATTGCGTCAGCAGCTCCGCTCTTGCATCTTCAACCGACGCCAGCTCGATGCCTTTCTGCTGAAGCGCCGTCATAAGCGGACCAACCTTCGCCTCCGGCTTCATCTTCAGCCAGATGTCGTACGGAATGATCGGAACCTGATCGTAAATATAATCCAGATTGGCAATAATGAACGGCGATTGATCCGGGTATTGACTCGGCCAATACGGCAGAATGCCCGCGACCGCGAATTCGATCATGCCGTCCGGCAAGCCGACTTGAATCGTATCTCCGAGCTTAAGCTGATATTTGTCCGCTACCCCGGACGGGATAATAGCCGCTTGCTCGAACAATCCGAGATTGTTCAAGTAGTAGAACGGATGAACCGGATACAAGTCGCTGCCGAACCATGCCACTTTCGAGAAATCGACGTTGTCGATGCCCATCAGCGTTCCTTGGCCGATCGATTTGTTCGCGATGACGACGTTGCCTTTCGTCTGCAGCACGCGAGCGGCTGCCTCGACGCCGTCCAACTCCTTGAATACTTGGAACGGAGGCTCCGTGTAGTTGATTCGCGACGGAACGCTTTGGCCGCCGCCGTTACCGTTGCCGCCCTGGCCGCCGCCCTGACCTCCTCCGCCTTGGCCTCCTCCTTGCCCGCCGCCTTTGCTTCCTCCGCCCAGATTGATCTCGGGCGTTCCGGTCCACACCGTCTGCATAATAACGTCTGTACCGTATTTATACAGCGTGCGCTCGGTCGAGTTCAGATCGATCGTACGCGCCGCCGAAGCGTTATATACGCCGAGTCCCAGCGTAAGGATGAGCAGAATCATAAGCGGATAATAGCCTTTGGCCGATCTAGACAGTTGCGTAAGCGTCAAATAAAGCGGCACCGGAAGCAGCTTGCGTCCGAGCCAATTGAATAGCCGCAGCAGCCAAGGGAAGATGCGCAGGAAGAATAGACCGAGCGCAAATATCGCAATGGCCGGAACGAAGAACAGAAACGGCTGAACGTTCAACTGGTCCGTCGTCATGCCCGTCTGGAACGTAATCATCTGCCGCTCGTTAAACAAATACCAGCCGTAGCCGGCAACCCCGAGCAGAAGAACATCCAGGAACCAGCGCTGCCATACCGGACGTCTGTCGGATCTTGCAAGTTGCTGCTTGTAGCTGACGATTGACGACCGCGCATACATGACAGCGGGAACAACGGTCGCCAGAATAGCCAATACGACGGCTGCGACGCCGGCGATAATCGCTTCGTTCGAGAAGCCGATCGGAATCGACTTGCGATCGACGAAGGTCAGGAAGCCGTTCGCCGAGCCGATGCTCTTCGCCATGAACCAGCCAAGCAGCGGACCGACGACAAGCGCCACGATGCCGAGCAGCACCCCTTCGAGCAAATAAATCATAATAATCTGTCTCGTGCGGGCGCCGCGGCTGCGAAGCACCGCGATGTCGGACCGCTGCTTGTCGAGCGCTTGGCGCGCGTTCATCGCAATAAAGAAGAATACCATCGCGATCATTGGCGCAGCCAGCGTGAACAGCAGCGTCTGGAGCTGCAAGCTTTGCTTGCGGAATTCCGTTAGCGTCGAGGCGAACGAAATTTCGATCTTCGTATCTTTCAGCTTCTGATACAGATCGATATTCAGCCGCTCCAGCGTACGTCCGAGCGGCGACAATTGACTCGTCTTGATTTCTCTTAAATCGAATGCATAATACCAGTTGGCCATATGAAGCGGCACATGCTGCTGTTCAAGCAGCCCCTTCACGAACGCGTCCGATCCGATCTGCAGCCCGCTCATCATGCTCTCCAGCCCTTGATACCAGTAAGGATCGGTATCCGCGATCGGCTTGTAGGCGCCGACGATCTTCACCTTCAGCGTCAGATTGAGCCCGCCGTATACCGGGTATTCGAACTCGTCGTCGATATGAATATCGTTGCGGTACATCGCTTCCTCCAGCATGACCGCTTCGATCGTATCCCCTTCGCCCGCCGCGCTGTCGTTAAACCAGCGGCCCTGCGTCACCTCGACTTTATCCTTCAAGCCCGACATCGTCATCAGCGTCATCTGGCGGACGCGGCTCGGGTCAACCTTCGTAATGTCGACGGGAACGACTTCCGTGCTGCGAATCGAGTAGGTTCGGACATCCGTCGATACCGGGAAACCGATTCGCGACGGCACATCCTCCTTGATATATGTATCGACATCGTTCAAAGCTTTCAAATCGGTCTTGGCGCCCGCCGTCGCTTGATTGCGAATGAGCAGGGAACCGGCAGGCAAGCCTTCGCTTTTCTCCTGCAACGATTGCGCTACGACCCGTTTAAGCGCCCCGTCGGTATACATCGGAATGCTCGTCGCAAAAGCGACCGCAATAACGAGGCCGGCGAACGTGCTGATCGTCAGCCAACGCGTGTTCCACATCTTGCGGAACAGAAATCGAAACAACGGAATCCCCATCGGTTATCGACCTACGACTTTCTGCCCCGGTGTCAATCCTTTCAGGATTTCCGCTTCCGTTGCGGTTTGCTGGCCTATCTCGACATCGACCTCCCGCTTCGTTCCGTCGCTCTCGACGACCTGCACGTAAGATCGGGAGCCGATGCTGCGCAGCGCGGACAGCGGAATGACGACGGCATTCTCCTTGCGGTTCACGATAATGCTGACCGACAGCGGCGTACCGCGCTTCGCTCCCTTCGGCAGCGAATCAAGCTGCACGAGCAGAAAATCTTCCGGACGCTCCGGCTTCTGCTGGCCGTTCCCGGGAAAGCCGCCGTTGCCGTTATTGTTGTCTTGTCCGTCGGACGGCAGCGGCAATTGCTTGACGACGCCCTTCACTTGACCGATGCCGTTAATATCGGCAACGACCGGCATGCCGATCGCGACTTGAGCCAGCTCATCCTTGCCCAGCTTCGCCGCGGCCGTCAATTGAGACGTATCGGCTACGACGCAGATCGGATCGTACGCTTTGATCTGATCGCCCTTCTGCACATTCAAGGACACGATCGTGCCGGAGAACGGCGCCGTAATAACGGCCTTATTGATCTCCTCCTGCAAATCGACAAGCGCTTGACGGCCTTCCTCGAAGTTGATGACCGCCTTCTCGAATTCGACCGGGTCCATCTCGTCTTTCTGGCGAAGCGTCTGCTTCATTTGTACTTCGCTGCTGCGGAAATCAAGCTGCTTCGTCCGCAGTTGCTTGCGCAAATCGTCGACGTCGAGCTCTCCGATCGGATCGCCCGCCTTCACGCTCTGGCCGTTCTTCACATGCAATTCCTTTAATCGTTTGCCGTCGAGCGTAAAAAACATCGTCTCTTCCTGCATCGAAATCATTTTGCCGACGGAGGACACTTTCTTCTCCAGCGTTGCCGTTGTCACGTCGTATTCCGGCTTCTTCGATATCGTAGGCGGCGTAATCGCCGGAAGCTGCTCCTCTTCCTGTTCTTTCGGCAGCAGACCGCAGCCCCCCGCCGTAAGCAGCGAGACGGACAGCATAACCGCTGCCCCTCGCTTAAATAAATTTCCCGTCCACCATCTCGTAAACATGGTCGGCAACCTCCAAAATCGTAGGATCGTGTGTTGTCATGCATATCGTTACTTGTTCTGTTGCGATGATATTTTGAAATACCGCCATAATTTGCGCCGCCATCTGCGAGTCAAGCTCGGCAGTCGGCTCATCCGCCAGCAGCAGCTTCGGTCGGTGCGCAATCGCCTTGGCGATAGCGACCCGCTGCTGCTCGCCGCCGGACAGCTCGAACGGGCGATGGTGCATCCTCTTCTCCAGCCCGACCAGCCTCAAGCAATGCGTCACGCGTTCCTTCCATTCTTTCTTAGGCACGCCGGCCATCCGCAGCGACAGCTCGACGTTCTCCCAAGCGGACAGCAACGGCATCAGCGCGAAGGCCTGGAATATGAATCCGATATCTTTACGCCGGACCAGCGTCCTGTCGCCGTCGCCCATCTTATGGAAAGGCTGACCGTCGAACCAAATCTCTCCCTTGCTCGGCTGATCCAGCCCTCCGAGCATGTTCAAGAGCGTCGTCTTGCCCGAACCGGACCGTCCTCTGAGCATGACGAGCTGGCTTGGACGAATTTGCATCGTAATGCCTTTCAATACATGCAGCGGCTGGCCGCCGACCTGAAAGCTTCGCACGACGCTGTCCACCGTCATTAGCGGCTCGCTTGACGCCGGGATCGGCGGCTTTCTGACCGGTATCGACACGGACGCGGCCTCTTTCTCTCCGACAGGCGGCCACTGGTCGGCCGCCGCCTCCGAAGATTCACCGGCCGCGACTTCCATTTCTGCCGTTATACTGCCGGGTTGTTTCGATTTTGTTCTCCATGCGGTCCACAAACCCATAGGCAGGCGGACACCTCCCCCATCTCACTCTTTCATTTTTCTCATTTATCCTTTAGACGGTTCAGTTGGAAAAAAAGTTACGCCATTAATCGAATATTTTTTATAAAGAAAATTTTATATATCGTTTAATAAATAACATCTTGCCAAAACGAGAAAGCTCCCTACACGGAACGGCTATTCGATCCTGTAAGGAGCTCTCTTATAAAGCTTTAAATACGCTGCCGACCGCGACAAATTGTGCATGATCCGCCGAAGCGAAGATACGGCATCCGACAATCGGCTTCAAAAAATAAACCGATATGGAAAAGCCGATCTTTCCCCATATCGGTCGCGATTTCGATTATTGGCCGAACGCTTGCGGATTGTCGCGCCACGACTTCAGCGCCGCAAGATCGGACTCCTGCACTTTGCCGATTTCCGCCGCCACTTCGATGAGCGCGGAATAATTGGACAGCGTCTCCAGCGGAATGCCGGCATTCGCGAACGCTTCCGTCGCCTGAGCGAATTGATAGGAGAAAATCGCAAGCACCGCATTGACGCTTGCGCCCGCTTCCTGCACGGCGATTGCCGCTTTGAGCGAGCTGCCGCCCGTCGAGATCAAGTCCTCGATGACGACAACGTTTTGACCTGCCGCAATGCGGCCCTCGATTTGATTCTGTTTGCCGTGGCCTTTCGCCTTGTCGCGAACATAAGCCATCGGAAGGCCCAGCTTCTGGGCAACCCACGCAGCATGCGGGATACCGGCCGTTGCCGTTCCGGCAATGACCTCCGCATTCGGATAACGCTCGCGGATAACCGCCGCGAAGCCCTCCGCGATCAAATCGCGAATGACCGGATACGTCATTGTCAGCCGATTGTCGCAGTAAATCGGCGATTTCAAGCCGGACGTCCAAGTGAACGGCTCTTTCGGACGAAGCGCCACCGCTTCGATTTCAAGCAAGCTTTTCGCAATTTCGCGCGGCAGTTGCTCTACAGATATCTTCGTCATACACCCGTCAACTCCTCTAGTATAGATTCAAGCGCAGCGCGCGGGCTCGGCGCCGCGGTAATCGGCCGGCCGATTACCATATAATCCGTTCCCGCCTTGATGGCGTCGCCAGGCGTCATAATGCGCGACTGGTCGCCGACATCGGCGCCCGCCGGACGAATACCCGGCGTAATCGTCCGGAAATCGTTGCCGCAAGCCGTTTTAATTGCAGCTACTTCCTGCGGAGATGCGACGACGCCGCCCAGCCCCGCCTCGCGGGCCAGCTTCGCATAACGGATAACCGCTTCGCCGACCGGACCGGCAATGCCGATCTCGTCGTTCAGCACCGGCTGGCTCGTGCTTGTCAAATGAGTGACCGCGATAACAGTCGGTCGCTTCGCGCCGGATACGCCGGCGAGCGCAACCTCGACACCTTCCAGCGCAGCTTCCATCATCGCTTTGCCGCCTGCCGCATGCACGTTGAATATATCGACGCCCAGCTTCGTAATGCTGTTCGCGCCGCCTTTGACCGTATTCGGAATGTCATGCATCTTCAAATCGAGAAAAACGTTATAGCCGCTTTCCTTGAGCATGGAGACGAATGCCGGCCCTGCCGCGTAATACAACTGCATGCCTACCTTCATGTAGCAAGGAATGCCCTCCAGCTCGCGAAGCAGCTTCGCCGCCGCCGCCGCTTCCGGATAATCGAGCGCGACCATAACGCGTCCCGCCGCTTGTTCCATCGTCAAGCCCATCGCTTCAGCTCCCCTTTCGTCTTGCCGTTAATAACAGGCCGTCACGGCCGGACATGGAAGGCGGCCACCCGCCGCCGCCTTTCCCTCGCCTGCGGCGAAGGTGAAGACGGCCGAACGTTGGCCGCTTTCGTTATCTTATTTGAACACCGGCATCGAACGGGACGAGAAGTTAAGCGTCTCGAGCATGCGGAGCAGCGCCCGCACCGTATCGAGCGACGTCAAGCATACCGCGCCGTTCTCGACCGCTTCGCGGCGAATGCGGAAGCCGTCGCGCTCCGGCGCTTTACCTTTCGTCAGCGTGTTGACGACGAAGTTCGCTTGACCCGTACGAATCAGGTCGAGAATGTTCGGCGTGCCTTCGCTCAGCTTGTTCACGCGGGTAACGCGCAGACCGGCATCTTCAAGCGCCGTTGCCGTGCCGCCCGTTGCGATCAGCTTATAGCCGAGCGCTGCGAAGCCTTCCATCAGCTCGACCGCGTCCTGCTTGTCTTTGTCCGCTACGGTGACGACAATTGCGCCCGTTGTCGGAATCTTCATGCCTGCGCCGATCAGACCTTTGTACAATGCTTTCTCATACTGTACGTCGCGGCCCATTACTTCGCCCGTCGATTTCATCTCCGGCGTCAGCGTCGGGTCTACGCGGCGCAGCTTCGCGAACGAGAACACCGGCACTTTGACCGAGACATACTCGTCTTCCGGCCACAGGCCGTCCGTATAGCCAAGCTCGGACAGCTTCGTGCCGAGAATCGCTTTCGTCGCGAGGTTCGCCATCGGCAGGTTCGTTACTTTGGACAGGAACGGAACCGTACGGGACGAACGCGGGTTAACTTCGATGACGTACGCTTTCTCTTCGTGGATGACGAACTGGATGTTCACCAGACCGACAACCTGCAGCTCTTTGGATATGTTGATCGTGATATCGATAATTTGTTTCTTAATGTCGTCCGACAGCGATTGCGGCGGATAAACCGCGATTGAGTCGCCGGAGTGAACGCCTGCGCGCTCGACATGCTCCATGATGCCCGGGATAAGAACCGTCTCGCCGTCGCAGATCGCGTCGACTTCCGCTTCTTTGCCCAGCATGTAACGGTCGATCAGAACCGGATGCTCCGGATTGATTTTGACCGCTTCCTTCATGTAGCCGAGCAGCTCCGTATCGGAGTAGACGATTTCCATCGCGCGGCCGCCGAGTACGTACGACGGACGGACGAGCACCGGATAGCCCAGACCTTGCGCAACCGCTACCGCTTCGTCGACGTTCGTCACCGTGCTGCCTTCCGGCTGCGGGATGTTCAGCTTGCGAAGCATCGCCTCGAATTTTTTGCGGTCCTCGGCAGCGTCGATGCTTTCGAGGCTCGAGCCGAGAATGCGCACGCCCGCTTTCGCCAGCGGCGCCGCCAGGTTGATGGCCGTCTGGCCGCCGAATTGGACGATGACGCCGAGCGGCTTCTCTTGCTCGATGACGTTCATAACGTCTTCGAAGAACAGCGGCTCGAAGTACAGACGGTCGGACGTCGAGAAGTCGGTCGATACCGTCTCCGGGTTGTTGTTAATGATAACCGCTTCGTAGCCGGCTTTCTGGATTGCCCATACGGCGTGAACCGTCGAGTAGTCGAACTCGATGCCTTGGCCGATGCGGATCGGACCGGAGCCGAGCACGAGCACCTTCTGCTTGTCCGTCTCGGTTACTTCGTTCTCCGTCTCGTAAGTCGAGTAGTAATACGGCGTCGTCGCTTCGAACTCGGCTGCGCACGTATCGACCATTTTGTAAACCGGCTTCAGACCTTGCTCCAGACGCAGCGAGCGAATCTCGTCCTCGTGCGTATGCGACTTCGCGCCGCCTTCGCGGCGAAGCTCTGCGATCGAGCGATCGGCGAAGCCTTTGCGTTTCGCTTCGTACAGCGTTTCGCGGGACAGCGTCGCTTCCTTGCGGATGCGGTCTTCGAACGCGACCAGACCTTCGATTTTGTCAAGGAACCACCAGTCGACCTTCGTCAAGTCTTGAATGTCGAGCAGCTTCCAGCCGCGGCGGAACGCTTCGGCGATCAGGAACATGCGCTCGTCGTCCGGCTTGACGAGACGCGCTGTGAGCGTTTCGTCGTCCAGCGAGGACGCTTCCTTCAGGTACAGACGGTTTACGCCGATTTCCAGCGAGCGAACCGCTTTGTGGATCGATTCTTCGAACGTGCGTCCGATCGCCATGACCTCGCCCGTCGCTTTCATTTGCGTGCCGAGCTTCCGGTTCGCCGACGTAAATTTGTCGAACGGCCAACGAGGAATTTTCGATACGATGTAATCGAGCGTAGGCTCAAAGCAAGCATAGGTCTGACCCGTTACCGGGTTGACGATTTCGTCCAGCGTGTAGCCCGATGCGATCTTCGCCGCCATCTTCGCGATCGGATAGCCCGTCGCTTTCGATGCAAGCGCCGACGAACGGCTGACGCGCGGGTTAACTTCGATGACATAATATTGGTAGCTGTGCGGATCGAGCGCGAACTGCACGTTGCAGCCGCCTTCGATGCTCAGCGCGCGGATGATTTTCAGCGATGCCGAACGGAGCATTTGATACTCGCGGTCGGACAGCGTCTGGCTAGGCGCTACGACGATCGAATCGCCCGTATGAACGCCTACAGGGTCGAAGTTCTCCATGTTGCATACAACGATGCAGTTATCGTTCGCATCGCGCATGACTTCGTATTCGACTTCTTTCATGCCGGCGATCGATTTCTCGATCAAGCATTGGCCGATCGGGCTGTAGCGAATACCCGAAGCAACCGTCTCCAGCAGCTCCTCTTCGTTCGCGCAAATGCCGCCGCCCGTGCCGCCAAGCGTATACGCCGGACGGACGATGATCGGATAGCCGATTTCGTTCGCGAAGTCGACCGCTTCCTGAATCGTCGTAACGATGACCGATTCCGGCACCGGCTGCTCCAATTCGCGCATTAGCTCGCGGAACAAGTCGCGGTCTTCGGCGCGTTCGATCGCGTCGAGCTGCGTACCGAGCAGCTTCACGCCCTCGCGCTCCAGCACGCCTGCGCGAGCCAGCTCAACCGCCATGTTAAGGCCGGTCTGGCCGCCGAGCGTCGGCAGCAAGCCGTCCGGCTTTTCTTTGCGAATAATTTGCGAGACGAACTCGAGCGTAATCGGCTCGATGTATACTTTGTGCGCCATGTTCGTGTCGGTCATGATCGTGGCCGGGTTGCTGTTGATGAGAACAACCTCAAAGCCTTCTTCCATGAGCGCTTGGCAAGCTTGCGTACCGGCATAGTCGAACTCTGCCGCTTGTCCGATGACGATCGGACCGGAGCCGATGACGAGAATTTTTTTTAGTTCATTATTTTTGGGCATACTGCAGTTCTCCCTTCAGCGTCTCCTGCAGCCGGGTTTGAAGCGGCTTTTTAGGGTTGTTCTTTTTATGGTCGCGAATCATCTCGAGGAATTGGTCGAACAGGTAGCTCGAGTCGAACGGACCTGGCGCCGCTTCCGGATGATATTGAACGGTGAATACCGGATGAACCTTATGTTTGAGACCTTCGATCGAGCCGTCGTTGTTGTTGATGTGCGTCACTTCAAGATCCGTACCCGCGATCGACTCTTCCAGCACCGTGTAGCCGTGGTTCTGGGACGTGATGTAGCAGCGGTTCGTCGCCAGCTCTTTCACCGGGTGGTTGCCGCCTCGGTGTCCGAATTTCAAGCGCGTCGTATCGGCGCCGCTTGCCAGCGCGAACAATTGGTGTCCGAGGCAGATGCCGAAGATCGGATATTCGCCGATCAACTGCTTGATCGTCTCGACCGCATACGGAACGTCTTTCGGGTCCCCGGGGCCGTTGGACAATTGAATGCCGTCCGGGTTCAGGCGGCGGATTGCGTCTGCCGTCGTGTTGTGAGGGACGACGATAACGTCGCAGCCGCGCTTGGACAGCTCTTTCACGATGCCGCTCTTCGCGCCGAAGTCGATCAGCACGATCCGTTCTTGGTCGCCCGGAGCCGAGAACAGGTTTGTCGTCGACGTACGCGCCACTTGGTCGCGCAGCAGCGGCGTAATGTTCAGACGCTCTTGCAGCTCCTCGATACGGTCGTTGCCGGTCGTCAGAATGCCTTTCATCGTACCGAAGTTGCGCAGCTTGCGCGTCAGCATCCGGGTATCGATGTCGCTGATGCCGACGATGCCGTATTCCTTCAGCAGGCGATCCAGCGAATATTCGCCGCGCCAGTTGGACGGCACCGGCTCGTGACGGCGTACAACGAAGCCGTGGATGTACGGACGCACCGCTTCGAAGTCGTCGCGCGTAATGCCGTAGTTGCCGATGAGCGGGTACGTCATCGTGACGATCTGGCCGCAGTACGACGGATCGGACAGCACCTCTTGATAACCGGTAATTCCTGTATTAAATACGACTTCGCCCGTCGATTGGCCCTCAGCGCCGAACGCGAGGCCCGTGAACAGCGTTCCGTCTTCCAACAACAATCTCGCTTGCATCCGTATCACTCCTTGAAGTTTATATTCGAAACGTTATTTTTGCGCCCTCGCTGCGCGGCAGATCATTCTTTCGATCGCTGTTGTCCTCGGATCCCTTGATTATATATGAACGATAAATGTTGGTATCCGATGACAAAGGCGACCGCTTCGCTTCTACAGAATGATTCCGCCCCTCCGCTCAAGTTGCAAAAAGTAAGTTGAATGGGTGTGGCGTTAGTAGGCTACGCTTTGTTGAAGACCACTTTGCCGTTGCAGATCGTCGTCGTTGCCCAGCCGTACAGCTTCCAGCCGCCGAACGGCGTGTTGTTGCTCTTCGATGCGAACGTCTCAGGACGAACCTCGCGTTCCGCCTCCAGATCGACGACTGTGATGTCGGCAGGCGCGCCGACCGTCAGACGTCCCGTCGGGAGGCCGAACACGCGAGCCGGGTCGGACGTCATCCGCTTCAGCAGAAAGCCGAGCGTCCATTGTCCCGTGCGGACGAATTTCGTATACAGCAGTGGAAAGGCGGTCTCGAAGCCGACAATGCCGAACGGCGCAAGCAGCGGTCCGCGCGCTTTCTCTTCGGCGCTGTGAGGCGCATGGTCGGTAACGATCATATCGATCGTTCCGTCCTCAAGCCCTTCGATGACGGCTTGTACGTCGCGCGGCGTGCGCAGCGGCGGGTTCATCTTCCAATTGGCGTCGTCTACGCCCGGAATGTCCTCGTCCGACAGCACCAGATGGTGCGGGCACACTTCGGCGGTAATGTTCACACCGATCGATTTCGCCAGACGAATCAGGCGGACCGATTGCTCCGTGCTGACGTGGCAGACGTGGTAATGAACGCCCGTCGCTTCCGCCAGCAGCGCGTCGCGGCCGACGTGAATCGCTTCCGACTCGTTCGGAATGCCTTTCAGACCGTGCTTTTTCGCAAAATTTCCTTCCGACGCCCATGCGCCTTCAACCAGCGAGTCGTCCTCGCAATGCGCGATAACCGGCATGCCGAGCGAATGAGCGAGCGTCATCGCATTTTTCATCATTTGCGCATTCTGCACGCCAACGCCGTCGTCCGTAAATCCGATCGCTCCCGCTTCCTTCAGCGCTGCGAAGTCGGTCAACTCGCGGCCAAGCTCGTTCTTCGTAATGGCTGCGTAAGGCAACACGCGTATGACGCCTTCCTTAGCCGCTTTGTCCAGAATGTATTTCACGGTCTCCGCCGTGTCCGTTACCGGACGGGTATTCGGCATGCAAGCAATCGTCGTAAATCCGCCCGCCGCCGCCGAGCGCGTGCCCGTCGCGATATCTTCCTTATATTCAAAGCCGGGATCGCGAAGATGAACGTGCATATCGATAAAGCCGGCGCTTACGAGCTTGCCTGCCGCATCGACGACTTCGGCGCCGTTCGTATCGGGCTGAACCGATCCGTCCGCGATTTCGGCGATAACGCCGCCTTCCGTACGTACATGCTTCTTCTCTGCCGTTCCCGTCTCTTCATTCCAAACCAAACCGTTCAATATCCACATTGCCATTCGTCTCCCTTCTTGCTATCCATTCGCTTGCATGCGACGCCTGACGTTAGCTTAGCGCCCGTTCCATAACCGCCATCCGGATCGGAACCCCATTGGACATTTGCGGAAAAATGCGCGATTGCGGATGCTCGACCAGCTCGTCGTCGATCTCAACGTTCCGGTTCACCGGCGCCGGATGCATAATGATGGCATGCGGCTGAATGCGTTGCGCCCGTTCGACCGTCAATCCGTAGCCTTCCCGATATTGCTCGGCGGACTTCATGACGCCGGATGTATGACGCTCAAGCTGTACGCGCAGCATCATGACGACGTCGGCGCGGACCGCTTCGTCCATCGAGATGTACGGCACATCCAGCTCCGGCGCCTGCATCTCGCCCGGCGAGCAGAAGCTCACATTCGCGCCGAGCTTGCGAAGCGCCCACAGATTCGAGCGCGCTACCCGGCTGTGGCGCACATCGCCGACGATTGCCACGTTCAACCCTTGAAGCTGGCCAAAATGCTTGCGCATCGTGAACAGATCGAGCAGCGCCTGCGTTGGATGCTCGTTGTTGCCATCGCCCGCGTTAATGAGCGGCACTTTAACGTTCGCCGCGATCCCTTCGAGCATGCCGACCGGCTTCAAGCGGATTACGCCGGCATCGATTCCCATCGATTCGAGCGTCTTCACCGTATCGTAGATCGACTCGCCCTTCTCGACGCTCGATGCCGCCGCCGCGAAGTTCATCACTTCCGCGCCCAGCCGCTTTTGCGCCATCTCGAAAGAAAATCTCGTCCGCGTGCTGTTCTCGAAAAACATGTTCGCTACAAATTTGCCTTGCAGCACGGGATTCAGCTTCTCCGGCCGGGTTTCCCAGTAAGCCGCCCGCTCAAGAATCGATTCGATCTCCGCCGCATCCAGATCCTTCAATCCCAGTAAACTGCGCTGTTTCAATGCCGTTGTCGTCATCCGGCTCGCCTCCCTAATGTGACCTGCTTGTTAGCCGCCTCTAGACCTCAACCTGCACCTTTAATGCGTAATCGTCACTTTATCGTCGCCGTCCACTTCCGACAGCAGCACTTGAATCTGCTCCTGCCTCGACGTCGGGACGTTCTTGCCTACATAATCGGGACGGATCGGAAGCTCTCTGTGACCGCGATCCACCAGCACGCCGAGCTGAATCAGCTCCGGCCGTCCGCAGTCCATTACCGCATCCATAGCCGCGCGAATCGTTCTGCCGGTATACAGCACATCGTCGAACAAAATGACTTTCCGGTCTTCGACCCGGAGCCGGACTTCAGCCGATTCGGATGCTGCGCGTTCGGCCCGCTTGGCTCGACGATCGTCACGGTAAGCCGTAATGTCCAGATCGATGACTTCAACGGGGTTGCCCTCGATCTCTTCGATCAGCACGGCAATTCGCTCCGCCAGATGAATGCCTCTCGTCCGGATGCCGACCAGCAGACAGTTGTCGATTCCTTTGTTCTTCTCGACAATTTCATGCGCAATTCGCGTCAATGCCCGACGAATCGCGGTTTCATCCATTAAGATCCGATACTGCTCAACGGTCACGGAAGCCGCTTCCTCCTTTCGCGCTATCCCTCTACGATACATAGGCTGGCGTACAAAAAACTCCTTGCCGCAGGGCAAGGAGTCAGCACGATAACCCGATGGACACCGTCAGCGAAAACAAGCGACCGCTGGGACGGATTGGACAAAGCCAATCTGCACATAGCAGTCTCTCGTCTTGCCGGCTGCGGGCCGACCGAGACTTTAGTTATCACGCTACCTTGCCAGTCTCTCTGGACTGAGTTAAAGGTACAGCTTTATCGAAAAAATTATCACATATTCGACACGAGCTGTCAAGGCTCTAGGCTCGTTTTTCGCCATGTTGTTTATGGAATGAAGTAATCTTATTATGGCTGCGGAGCTTGCGCAATAATCGATCCGGCGACAACGGATTGCTGGCGATGCAGGCTTAATTTGTTGTCCCGTATTTCAGGCCTATAAATAAGTTCATGAACGGCCCGAGCTTTGCCGACATACGCTCTCTCCCAACCGCTTAGTCGCTTAACCGCTAACGAACCTGAGATGCGCTATTCGCTGCCAAATGGCCCTTTCGTTTATGCAACGAACTTGAGCATCGTTATTTCTTCGTAATGTCTGCACTTAAGCCTTCAGGTAACAGAATAGCGTTAGTTCGATTCCTTAGATTCGCAAATGGCGGTTCGAGGTCCAAATAGTGCCGCCAAGATTCGTTAGCCACTTCGGCCGGATAAAAAAGAAAGGCCGACTCCAGAGTCGGCCTTTCTTCTATGTAACCAGCTAATTAAAATTTAAGATTGCGAATCCGCTCGACCGCTTTCTCCGTATTGTCGCGGCTGCCGAACGCCGTCAAGCGGAAGTAGCCTTGGCCGCTCTGACCGAAGCCGACGCCCGGCGTACCGACGATGTTCGCCTCCGACAGCAGCCTGTCGAAGAACGACCACGAATCCATGCCGTTCGGCGTTTTCAACCAGATGTACGGCGCGTTGACGCCTCCGAATACTTCCAGACCGATGGAAGCGAGACCGTCGCGAATGATGCGCGCGTTCGTCATGTAATAGTCGATCGTCGCCTGAATCTGCTCTCTGCCTTCCGGCGAGTAGATGGCGGCTGCACCGCGCTGCGTTACGTACGATACGCCGTTGAATTTCGTCGTGTGGCGGCGGTTCCACAAGTCGTTGACGAGCAGCTCGTTGCCGTCTTGGTCGTAGCCCTTCAGCTCGCGAGGAACGACCGTGTACGCGCAGCGCATGCCGGTAAAGCCGGCTGTCTTCGAGAAGCTGCGGAATTCGATCGCCACTTCCTTCGCGCCTTCGATCTCATAGATGCTGCGCGGCACGTCCGGCTCTTGAATGAACGCCTCATACGCCGAATCGTACAGGATGATGCAGTTGTTCGCCTTCGCATAGTCTACCCAGCGCTTCAGCTCTTCCTTCGACAGCGTCATGCCCGTCGGGTTGTTCGGATAACACAAGTAGATAATGTCCACTTTACGCTTCGGCAGCTCCGGCGTGAAGTTGTTCTCCGCCGTGCATTCGAGATATTCGATATTGTCGTAGCGGTTCGTCTCTTTGTTGAACTTGCCGGAACGGCCCGCCATAACGTTCGTATCCACATACACCGGATAGACCGGATCTTGCACCGCGATAACGGCATCCTGGCTGAAAATTTCTTGAATGTTGCCGACATCGCATTTGGACCCGTCGCTCAGGAACACCTCGTTCGACTGAATGTCGACGCCGCGCGCTTTATAGTCGTTCTCGACAATCGCTTGAATAAGGAAATCGTAGCCTTGCTCCGGACCGTAACCGCGGAACGTTCCCGGCTGCGCCATCTCGTCGACAGCCGCGTGCATCGCCTGAATGACCGCCTCCGGCAGCCCGCGCGTAACGTCGCCAATACCGAGGCTAATAATTTCGGCGTTCGGATTTTCTTGCATAAATTTCGTGCGGCGTCTTGCCACCTCGGAAAATAAATAGCTGCCCTGCAGCTCCAAATAGTGCTGGTTAATTTGCGTCATTGCTTAATCACCTTTCCGTGACAGCCGCGGGAAAACGCTCCCGAACCGATTCATTTGATGTAATCAGCATAGCTTATACTACGCGATAACATAAATATACGATTACGCAAAAAATTTGTACTATTTGACCTTAACGCTGGCGAAGGCTATGCAAAACATGCTCCATATCGGCCGGAATCGGCGCTTCAAACTCCAAGTATTCGCCCGTTCTCGGATGCTTGAAGCCGAGTACGGCGGCATGCAGCGCTTGCCCGTTCAGATCGACGGTCTTGCTCCTTCCATACATCGGATCGCCCGCAAGCGGATGGCCGATATACTTCATATGAACGCGAATCTGGTGCGTGCGGCCCGTCTCAAGCTGCAGCTCCAGCAGCGAATAATCGTCGAGTCGTTCGAGAACCGAGAAATGCGTAACGGCGTGCCTGCTGTTTTTGTCCGTTACCGTAAACATTTTGCGGTCGCGCTCGTCCCGTCCGATCGGCGCGTCTATCGTTCCCCGGTCGTGCGGCACATTGCCGTGCACGAGCGCGATATATTTGCGCGTAACGCTGTGCTCCTTCAACTGCTCGGATAGCGACGCATGGGCGGCATCGTTCTTGGCGGCCATCAATAACCCCGACGTATCCTTGTCGATCCGGTGTACAATCCCCGGGCGGATGGAGCCGTTAATGCCCGACAGATCGTTGCAGTGATACAGCAGCGCGTTGACGACCGTGCCGGACGAGTGGCCCGGCGCCGGATGCACGACGAGACCGCGTTGCTTGTCGATGACAATGACGTCGGAATCTTCGTACACGATACGGAGCGGAATCGGTTCGGCGGCAATTTCCGTCGGCTCCGCCTCCGGCACGGCTACGGCAACGATGTCGCCTTCGAGCAGCTTATGCTTCGGCTTCGTCTCGGCGCCGTTGACGAGCACCGCGCCATTCTTGATCCATTCTTGGATTTGCGTCCGGGACACGGCCGCGTCGTCGAACGCCTCCGCGACGAATTTATCGAGCCGCTCGCCGGCCGATTCGCCGTCTACGACCCATTCCAGCTCGTCTCCGGCTTCTTCGCCCAGATCCAAGTCGTCTTCTTCATATATATATTCCACTTCCGTGTCCATTAGCTGCTCTTCGTACCCTTTATCTTTCATCATTATTCTGTTCGATCCTTCCGGTCGTAATCTGGCTGCAGTTGCGCGCCCGTTCCTGCCGCTGCTCGTGCGGCCTCCGCTTTCTCGGTTCTTGCGCTAAGCAACGAATCGAGCAATATCATGCCGACGCCGATGCAGATCGCCGTATCGGCAAGGTTGAAAATCGCAAATCTATAGCTGCCGAATGTGAACTGCAGGAAGTCGACAACTTCTCCTACCCGAGCGCGATCGATAAAATTGCCCAGCGCTCCTCCGAGCACAACGGCCAGCCCCGAGAGAAGCAGCGCCTTTCCGCTATGGCGAACGGTACGCGCCATATACCATACGATGCCTACCGTAATAACTACGGTCGCAATCAGAAAAAACACGCGCTGATTTTCGAGCAGGCTGAACGCCGCTCCAGTGTTGCGAATGGACGTAATCATGAAGAAATCGCCGATGACGCTTATTTCATCGCCGATCTCAAGCTTATTCACGATGATCCGTTTCGAAATCCAGTCCACTGCAAATACGATTCCGCTAAGTATAAAATACATCAACAAGCGCATGAATTCCCGATTCCTCCCTAATGAAAGTCTTGTCTATTGTAACATAAAGCCAATGCCGCCTACCACAGCGCACGATTCCTCCCGCATTGGCGAATGTTTTCAATTCAGGATGGAATCTGAGCCCCCGCATGCTGTTAAAACAGCGCCGCTCGGTCCAACCTAAACCCTATAGCGCATCGATACGAAGAGAGGAAGGTGTTTCAAGCATGTCGAACCTGACACAGCAGCAATTGAGCGGATTTCGAGGCCGGCTGACAGCGATGAAGCGATCCATCGAACGTTCGCAGCATGACAGCGAGCACGGCGGCCTGGCCAACTCCTTGAAGGATCAGACCGGCGAGCTGTCGCCGATCGACAACCATCCCGGCGACGTTGCCACCGATATGTACGAGCGGAGCAAAGACCTGGCTATGCACGAGCTGCAGGATTTCAAGCTGGAACGAATCGATCTGGCGCTTGAAGCGATCGATAACGGCACTTACGGCGTCTGCCAGACATGCGGACGGGACATTCCGCTCGAGCGGCTGGACGCGCTGCCCGATTCGCTTTACTGCGTCGAGCATGCGCCAAGACAAGAGCTGTCCGACAATCGGGCGGCGGAGGAAGACTTTATGGAGCCCGTATTCGTATTTGACCGAAGCAACCGAGACGACGCCGACGGCTACAACGGCTTCGACGGCGAGGACGCCTGGCAAATCGTCGAGCGTTACGGCAACTCCAATACGCCTGCCATGTCGGACAATCGAGATGTCGAATCCTACAACGAAATGTATACCGAATCCGACGAGTACGACGGGTTCGTCGAGCCGCTCGAAAGCTTTGTGGCGACGGACATTACGGGGAGGGTCGTCTCCGTTGTCCGCAACCGTCAATACCGTCATTATTTGACGCACGGCGAAGGCGATAACGGGCTGTCGGTCGATGAAGCCGATGACGATCGGGGATAGTTAGTATACTTTGCCTTCAAGCTGCGCTTGAACGACTCTGACCAGATCGGCGATATAATCGCCGATAATCGGGAGATTCAGCGCGCCGAGCGCTCTCAGCACGTATAGAATGGTCGCGGCGAATACGGAAAAGCCTAGCGCAATGCCGACGCCGCGCGCCGTTCCGGACAGGAAGCTGCGCCACATCAGCAGGAACGGCCGCTGCAGCAGCTCGATATAATCCCGAATATGCGAGCGTTCCATATCGGCCGCAACCTTTTGCAGTTGCCGGTCGACGGCGCTCAACGATATTCGAAGCGCCGTCAAATCCTTTTTCTCGTCCGCATCCGTTGCTTTCATCGCTCATTCCCCCTTCGATCAGCAAAAAAACGAGCCTCGATGCTCGGCAGCAGCCGATCATCGAGAATTGCTCGTTTTTTTGATTGCTTCTATTCAGTTTGCCCCTAAACGCGAATTTGAATTCCAATCGTCTTGCCGCCGAGCTCTACCCGCTCCATCTCTTCGGACGTACCGAACGCCACGCTGCTGAGAAGAACGTTATCGCGCAGGACGTTGTCGAACGATTGAAGCGCCGCTTGCAGCTCCGCGTCGGCGTCCAGCACCAGATCGATACGCTTCTCGATCGGCAAATCAAGCTTCTTGCGCGTATCCTGCACGGCGCGGATCACTTCGCGAACCCAGCCCTCTTGCTCCAGCTCCGGCGTAATGTCCGTATTCAGCGCGACGGTCAGCGAGTAGCCGGAAGCCGATGCGAAGCCTTCCTTCGCCTGCTTCTCGACGAGCAGCTCCTCGACCGCAATCGCGATCGATTCGCCTTCCGGCGAGACGAACGTCAAGCCGCCGCCCTGCACGGCCGCGCGCGTCTCGTCGGCCGAGAGCAACTTCAAGTAGCCTTGAATCGGCCCGACGTTTTTGCCGAACTTTTTACCCGCCACTTTCAGATTCAGCTTCAGCGCGAAGTTGACGAAGCCGCTGTCGCTGTTCTCGATGACGATCGATTTGACGTTGATCTCGTCCTTCACGATCTCTTCGTAAGCCGCAACGTCGAAATCGCGGCTCAGCGATACGATCAGTTCGGACAACGGCTGACGCGTCTTGATGCCCGTCTCGTTGCGCACGTTGCGCGCAAGCTCGACGATTTGGCGAGCCGTCTCCATATCGCGCTCAAGCTGCTCGTCGATCGACGCCTCGTCCGCCGCCGGATAGTCGGCCAAGTGAACGCTGCCTTCGCCGCCAAGGTTGCCGTACACATCTTCCGCGATAAGCGGCGCATAAGGCGCGATGACGCGGGAGAGCGTGAGCAAGACGTGACGCAGCGTACCGTAGGCGTCCAGCTTGTCGTCCGTCAGGCCGCTGCCCCAGAAACGGTCGCGTGAACGGCGGATATACCAGTTGCTGAGCTCGTCGACGAACGTCTCGATCTCTTTCGCCGGATTGAGGAAGTCGTTGTCGTCCAGCCCTTTCACGACTTGGCGAACGAGCGTGTTCAGCCGGGATACGATCCAGCGGTCCAGCTTCGCCACCGATGGACGGTACGGATGCTCGGCCGGATTGTAGCCGTCGATTGTGGCATACAGCGCGAAGAACGCATGCGTGTTCACGATCGTATCGATCACCTTCGACTTCGCTTCGCCTACGATGCCGCGGGAGAACCGTTTGCTGTTCCACGGCGCGCTGTCCGCAAGCAGCGCCCAACGGAAGGCATCGGTGCCGTACTCGTTAATGATTTCCCAAGGGTCGATAACGTTGCCCTTGGACTTCGACATCTTCTGTCCGTTCTCGTCGAGGATGTGGCCCGTCGAGATGACCGCCTTGTAAGGCGCTTTGCCGTTGAACAGCGTCGACACGGCCAGCAAGCTAAAAAACCAGCCGCGCGTTTGGTCGATGCCTTCGCAAATGATGTCCGCCGGATATTGATCCGCGAACTGCCGCTCGTCGCCGAACGGATAATGCTGCTGCGCGAACGGCATGGAGCCGCTGTCGAACCAGACGTCGATCACTTCCGGCGTCCGCGTCATGACGGCGCCTTCGGCGAACGGCGATTTCAGCTTAATCTCGTCGACGTACGGCTTATGAAGCTCGATGTCTTCCGGCACGAAGTCTACCGCGCGCTCGCGCAGGTCGGCGATGCTGCTAGGCGCATATTCCTTGCCAGTCGCTTCGCACACCCATACGTTCAGCGGCGTTCCCCAGTACCGGTTGCGGCTAATGTTCCAGTCGACCAAATCTTCGAGGAATTTGCCGAAGCGGCCTTCCCGAATATGCCCCGGATACCAGTTCACTTCGTTGTTGTTCGCAATCAATTGATCCTTGATCGCCGTCGTCTCGATAAACCAGCTTTCCGTCGCATAGTAGAGCAGCGGCGATTTGCAGCGCCAGCAGAACGGATAGCTGTGCTCGTATCTTTCCTTGCTGAACAGCAGACCTCGCTCGCTGAGCAGTTTAACGATATCGACGTCGCAATCTTTCACGAATCGGCCGGCCAGATCCGTTACTTCTTCCACATAGCGTCCCGCATTGTTCACGACACTCAGCATGCTGAGGCCGCTTGCGCGCGCCGCCTTGTAGTCATCGTCGCCGTGCGCCGGCGCGATATGAACGATACCGGTGCCGCTCGCGTCGCTGACGAACTCGGCGCCGATGACGACATGGCCTTTCTCCACCGACACATAGCGGAACGGAGGCTCGTAGCTCAAGCCGACAAGCTCAGCCCCCTGCACCGTGCCGACGATTTCGTATTCGCCGTCCTTCTCCTTAAATACGGACTCGACAAGCGCCTGCGCAACGACGTACGTTTCGTCCCCGCGCTTTACTTTCGCATACGTCAGCGACGGATTGACGGCCAGCGCCACGTTCGCCGGGAGCGTCCAAGGCGTCGTCGTCCAAGCGAGCGCATACTCGTTCGTGCCCGCAAGCTTGAACTTGACCGTCGCGCTCAAATCTTTAACGTCCTCGTAGCCCTGCGCCACCTCGTGCGAGCTGAGCGTCGTCTGGCAGCAAGGGCAGTACGGGCTGACGCGGTGGCCGCGATACAGCAGCCCTTTGCTATGAATCGTCGACAGAATATGCCATACGCTCTCGATATACTTGTTGTCGAGCGTAATATACGGGTTATCCATATCGGTCCAATAAGCGATCGCTTCGGTCAGCTCGCGCCATTGCTTCTCGTATTCGAATACGCTCGCTTTGCATTTCTTCACGAACGCTTCCACGCCGTATTTCTCGATCTCCTGCTTGCCCGAGATGCCGAGCTGCTTCTCGACGCCAAGCTCCACCGGCAGACCGTGCGTATCCCAGCCCGCTTTGCGGACGACCCGGTAGCCGGACATCGTCTTATAACGGCAAATAAAGTCTTTGATTACCCTGCCCAGCACGTGCCCGATATGCGGTGCGCCGTTCGCGGTCGGAGGACCTTCGTAGAATACGAAATTCGGCTTGCCCTCCCGATGGCTGATCGATTGCTTGAACGTGTCGTTCTTTTTCCATTGTTCCAATACGCGAAGCTCGCGGCTCCGCGCGCGTTCCTTGACGTCTACGCGCTGCATGCCATTCAATCCCCTTCCCTGTGTCCCGAAAATAACAAAAAGACCCGTCCCCGTAAGGGACGAGTCATGCTCGCGTTACCACCCTTGTTCCAATCGCTGTAGAACCGTTTCATTCACGGAACCTTCCGGCATCTTGCCGAAGCGGCGATTGGCACCTCTGTCACAAGCGCATCCCTGGGGAGCGCTCGCGTTCCGGGTAACGGTGGAAAGCCGTCGACGCTTACTGATGGCAGGCGGGTTGCCGCGCTGCGCAAGTTCTGCGCCGCTTCTCGGAGAGGATATTCCGATGCGCACCGAACACCGGCTTTCAGCATATACCGGCTCTCTGGAGAACGGCGAACGCAACGTACTTGTTCTCGTCAACGAAAGTAAAGATCATTTCATAATATTCTAGTTATAGCCGAATGCTTCTCAATTGTCAAATGACAATCGCCTATTCGCGCGAAGCGGAGCGATTAATATTTCTCATGCGTCGCGGCGGCGTTCGTAGCTTCGAGCGCTTCCCAGCCGTCCTGGCTGAGCAGCTCCAACTGCGCTTCGACGAGCGTCCGGAACCGGGCGCGGTAGATCGAGGCCTGCTTCTTCAGCTCCTCGACCTCCAGCGCGACTTTACGCGACTTGGACAGCGATTCGTTAATGATCCGGTCGGCGTTCTTCTCCGCTTCCTTCACGATAAGCTGCGCTTCCTTCTTCGCGTTGTTCTTCACCTCGTCGGCCGCTTCCTGCGCGACGATAATCGTCTTGCTGAGCGTCTCTTCAATGTTGGAGAAGTGGTTCAGCTTCTCTTGCAAGGTGAGCAGTTGATTCTGCATCTCTTTATTTTCGCGGATTAACGCCTCGTAATCTTTAATGACTTGGTCAAGAAATTCGTTAACCTCATCCTCGTCGTAGCCGCGCAGTCTTCTCCCGAATTCCTTATTATGTATGTCCAATGGCGTAAGCGGCATTGGCGCACCTCCTATGGATATGACGGTTCTGTGTTGATTGTACACAAGGGTTTCGACAGCTCCGTCCAAAATCCTGCATCAGATCAAATAAATTTCCCGATGGACACACGAAATCTGCCTTTTTTCGTCATGCCTTCCACGTCCAACACTTTGAACCTGCCAAGCCCCTTCATCGAGACGACATCGCCTGCTTGGAGCGCCGCTGAAGGATTCTCTTCCACCTTCCAGTTGACGCGGCAGCGTCCCGCGCGGATCGGCTCGACAATCTTCGTCCGGCTAATCCGGAACGCATCGCTCGCGATGCCGTCCAAACGCATAGAAGCCACCGATATGCTCATCTCCTCCAGCTTCGGTTTCATGACGCGAAGCGAGGACAACGGAATCAATTCCGTAAGGACATGGACTCGGTGGACTTGCCTGAGATGAATATTGACGTAATCCGCGATCTCTTCCGTCACTAAGCAGTGGCAGCCATCCTCCAGCACATGAATGTCGCCGATCAAATCCCGTTTAACGCCGAGGCCGAGCAAGGCGCCCAAATAATCGCCGTGATCGAGCTCCAAATGCCCTTGCGAATCCGCCGTTACGGCCAATGCCTGAACGCCCATCGGCTCATCGTCAAGATAAGCGTAGTCCGGGGCTATAAGCGCCCGCTGGCGTTCCGAATCCGGATTGCCGCCCTCGAATCGAAGAACGACGCTGCCGCTGCGATTCGCGAGAGAGCGGACAATATCGAGCTGCCGCGGATCCATGAAATCGGTCCGCTTCCATTCATGGCGCTCCGCCGCCCGCTCGATCCACTCCTCCACCCGGTCGACGAACGCACGCTCGTCCGGGTGGAAATGGTCGTAAATTTTATTGTTCGAACTCATGTCGACCGCCCTTCGCCCCTACACAAACAAATTCAGTACGAAGATAACGCCGTATGCAACGAAGTTGAGCGCGAACACCGCAACGATCGGCGAAATATCGAGCATACCGCCGATTGGCGGAATAAAGCGGCGGAAAATAGACAAGTACGGCTCGACCAGCTTGCCCAGCAATTGGCCGACGAAGCTCTCGCGCGCATTCGGCAGCCAAGAGAGCAGCACGTAACCGATAATCATGAACGTATAGATTCTTTCAAGCAAAAATACGAAGTTTTGTATATCGCCCAAATCAAGGTCACCTCATTCGTTTGTAATCCTGTTCGTCCACCAGCAGTTCGGAGATGGTGCCTTGAATTTCCACATTCTCGGGAGCGCAGAAGAAAATACCCGGACCAATCCGGTTCATCGTGCCGCTGACCGCATAGAGCGTGCCCAGCAGGAAGTCGAATATCCGCTTGGCCACGTCGTTGGGCACCCGCTGCAAGTTCACGACGACTCCGCGGCGCGCCTTCAGATGGTCGGCAATCTCTTGCGCTTCTTCGAAGGAGCGCGGCTCATTCAATACGACACGCACGTTCTTCTGCGAGTGGATGCTCACAATGTTAGAGCCTTTAGTTTGTTTACGCGCTTCGAACGGCGAAGTTTCAAATTCGTGCTCCGGCTCGTCCATTTGCGGCGCTACCTTCTCTCGCTCGACAACCTCTTCTTCGTCCTGCAGACCAAAGTAGTTCATAAACCGGTTAATTACGCTCATTCCTCATGCCTCCTCTTTCCCCACTAGTATCGTACCCAATCGCACCCATGTTGCTCCCTCTTCGATCGCAACCGTGAAATCGTTCGACATGCCCATCGACAGCTCCGTAAGCGGCTCGGCCAACAGATTCAGCCCGTTGATCCGATCCCTAAGCCGTCTCAGCTCTCGGAATACCGGTCTTGTCTCCTCGGCTTCCGCTTCGAACGGCGCCATCGTCATGAGTCCGATCGGTTTAATGGAAGGATACTGGCGAAGCGCCTGCAAGAACTCGGGCAGCGCTTCCGGCGTCAGCCCCTGCTTGCTCTCTTCGCCCGACACGTTCACCTGCACGAAGCACGGCACCGTAATGCCGAGCTTATCCGCTCGGTCTGCGATTGCTTCCGCCAACGACAGCCTGTCCAGTGAGTGAATGTATGTAAATTTGCCGATGACATCCTTCACTTTGTTCGTCTGCAGCGATCCGATATAATGCCAGACCGGCTGCTCCGCCTCGGGCGATTGCCGCAGCGCCTCCCACTTCGGCTTCGCATTCTGCCAGCGGTTCTCTCCCAAGTGGACGATATGATGCTTGACGACCTCACGCGCCGTATCGACCGATACGTATTTCGTCACCGCGACGACATGGATCTCGTCCCTGCTGCGGCCGCTTCGCTCGCAAGCGGCTGCAATTAATGCCTCGACTTCTTGTATCCGTTCTGCCAACGTCGACAAGAGGTTCACCTCTTCTCTATGCCAATCCAGCTTGCCATTCTTCCTGTCGCCCCGTTCTCCGCACGATGGGAGAACAGCAGCTCGTTGCTGCAACTGGTGCACCAATTGGATAATTCGATATGGATCGGCAAAATTCCTGCTTTTATCATAATGTGTCGGTTGATTTCTTTCAAGTCAAGCATCGCCTTGCCCCCGCTTTTATGACGAACCATAAAATCCGCGGCGCCGGCGGCTGCAAAACTTCGGCACAGCTCCTCCATTCTGCCGATGACCGGACCGTCCACCTCGTAGCAGCAGACGCCGATTGCCGGACCGATCGCGCCGCGCAGCTTCGCCGGATCGGTGCCATACCGCTCTTGCATCGTCTCGACCGTTCGGATCGCTATTTCCGACGCCGTCCCTTTCCAGCCCGCATGGGCCAGACCGACAACACCGTTCTCGGGATCGTAGAAATATAACGGCACGCAGTCGGCATAGAAAGACGCCAGCAGCACGCCCGGCACATCCGTCACAAGCGCGTCCGTATCCTGGAATGCGGTTTGCCGCGAATCGCGCCCCCGTCCCGCATCCCCCGCGGAGACGCTCTGCACGCGGTCGCTGTGCACCTGCTCCGCGCAGGTGAACGACTCGAACGGCCACCCCAGCGCTTCCGTCAGCCGCCGCCGATTCGCCACGACATCCTCATGCCGATCGCCCACATGCAATCCCATATTAAGCGACGACCACGGCGTATCGCTAACGCCGCCCAGCCGCGTCGTAAAGCCGGCCGTCAAGCCGGCATGCCGCTGCGTCCAACCGCGAAGCGCCAGCAGCGACGCCCCGCCCCTCTGCGCTTGATCCCATACGAAAGGCTCCATCGTCGTCTCCACCTCGTCATTGTGTTCACACTAGTGTAACATAGGGCCGGAGGTTGGAAAAGGAAGGCGGAAGGCCGTCCGCGACAAAAGAGGACCCTGACGCGCCGGCATCCAGGGCCCCGCTTACGTGCGGACTTGCACTTCCTCCTCGTCGCGATAAACCGTTTTGGCTTCGTCCAGCCGGACAAGCACGACATCGGCCCCAATTTTCACAATATTGCGCCACGGAATAACGACGTCGGTCCCACCGCCGAACATCCCAAAAAAACGGGTAAACGTAGGTACAACGATCGAATCTATTCGTCCGTGCCGCAGATCGAGCTCCAGGTCGCTGACTTGACCGAGCTTTTTGCCATCCACGATATTAATGACGTCCTTCGTCTGGAAATCCGATATTTTCATGCTGAATCACCGCTTTCTTCGCCGGATGGAAGACAAGTGCCGATAGGCTTCTGTTACTACTATATGACCGCCCCGCGCAAAATGTCCTGCCGGACGCAAAAAAACGGCACCCGGGCGCCGTTCGATTGTTATCGGCAGCCGGCGCATCGTCCGCGCCGGCTGCGCGGTTCCGATATTAAGTTTTTACGTGCTTCTGCATTTGCTGAATGGCCGATTTCTCCAGCCTCGACACCTGCGCTTGCGAGATGCCGATCTCGTCGGCCACTTCCATCTGCGTCTTGCCTTCGAAGAATCGCATCGACAGAATCATTTTTTCCCGTTCGTTCAGCTTGTGCATAGCCTCGCGAAGCGCGATTTCCTCGATCCACGAGATATCCTTGTTCTTATCGTCGCTGATCTGGTCCATCACATAGATCGGGTCGCCGCCGTCATGGTAGATCGGCTCGAACAGCGAGACAGGGTCCTGAATCGCATCGAGAGCGAAGACGACGTCCTCCTTCGGCACGCCGAGCACTTCCGATATTTCGAAGATCGTCGGCTCCCGCGAATTCTGGTTCGTCAGACTGTCGCGCACTTGCAGCGCCTTGTAAGCGATGTCCCGCAGACTGCGGGAGACGCGGATCGGATTATTGTCGCGCAGGTAGCGGCGGATTTCGCCGATAATCATCGGAACGGCATACGTGCTGAATTTAACGTTCTGGCTAAGATCGAAATTATCGATCGCCTTCATGAGGCCGATGCAGCCGACTTGGAACAAATCGTCCACATATTCGCCGCGGTTGTTGAACCGCTGAATGACGCTGAGCACAAGCCTCAGGTTGCCGTTCACCAATTTCTCTCTTGCTGCCCGTTCGCCACGCGTTTGCAGTGCTGTGAACAGCTCGCGCATCTCCGCATTCGTCAGGACAGGCAGTTTCGCGGTATCCACACCACAGATCTCGACTTTGTTTCGGGTCAACGTGATTACCTCCCAAGGAGAAACATTAATGTTCATTATCTCCCCGCCCCCCCGAAATATTCCTGTCTGCGACATCGTTCGACACGTTCTTCGCAATCGATTTTTTGAACCCAAACGGCTATACCGATAAGCCAATCCGATAGACGGGCTAGCCAACCTGATAAATCCGGCATAAAAAAGAGCCGGCGCGCTCCCCCCTCCACTACCCACGTCAAAACAAAACTGCCCGCCGGCGCCAGCCGAACGGGCAGTTCTCCTAAACCATCTTGTTAAACTCTTTGCGCAGCCGTTTAATAATTCGTTTCTCCAGACGGGAGATGTACGACTGCGAAATGCCGAGCAGGTCGGCTACATCCTTCTGCGTCTTCTCCTCGCCGTCCGCCAGACCGAAGCGAAGCTCCATAATGATGCGCTCCCGCTCCGTCAGCTTGTCGAGCGCTTTGTGCAAGAGCTTGCGGTCGACCTGCTCTTCGATGTTCCGATAGATCGTATCGTTCTCCGTTCCGAGAACGTCCGACAGCAGCAGCTCGTTGCCGTCCCAATCGATGTTCAGCGGCTCGTCAAACGACACTTCCGTGCGCGTCTTGCTGTTGCGGCGCAAGTACATCAGAATCTCGTTCTCGATACAGCGGGACGCGTAGGTGGCGAGCTTAATCTTTTTTTCCGGATCGAACGTGTTGACCGCTTTAATAAGACCGATAGCGCCGATGGACACCAAATCCTCGATATGTATGCCCGTGTTCTCGAACTTGCGGGCAATATACACAACGAGCCGTAAGTTACGTTCGATAAGCATAGCCCGAATTGCCGTATCGCCGGAAGGCAGCTTCTCCAGCAAATATTCTTCTTCTTCGCGTGTTAGCGGAGGAGGCAGCGCTTCACTGCCGCCGATATAATAAATTTCATCGCTTTTCAGCCCGAATAAAAACAGAATGCGATAATAATATAGCTGAAGAATCAGTTTCCATTTCACTAGCATGGCTCCATGCCTCCCCGTCAAGATGGTGTGCGCCGTTACGTTACGCTTCGCCGCTCCGCTCCGCCATCGACGGATGGATGACTGCCCGGTACGCGCGATCAGAAGACAACTGCCCGCCGTCCAGACCAATCAACGCCTTGCGGGTGACGATCGTGTCTTGGCCTAACTGTACGGTAACGGCATCCGGCTTCAATGCGAGCATAAATTGCGTACCGCGATTTATGCCACGGTAAGGCACCAGCCGCAGCCGGTCCTGCCATACAAAATCATCATCCGCCGAATCGCCCGAATCGCCGATTATAAGCTTATCGACTTCGGCCTCTCGAATTCTTTTCAGCCAAGTAGACGGCAAATCCGCTTCCAGCAGCGACGCCTCGATGATCGTCACCGGCGTCCGCGTAAGCGGATCGTACAATTGATTGCCCGTATCGATTAACCCCTCGCATTCAAATTCCCGTTCGCCGATCGTCACCTTCATCCGGGCGATATGCGCCTTAATAAGCGCCTTCTCTCGTCGGTGAACGATAACGGAGCGCGCGATGTACAGCCCGACGCAAGCGGACGAACCGACAAATATAAATCCCGTCTTCATCTCGGAGCGCACGCCGCCGTCGATAAATTGCAGCCCTTTCCACAGTGCATTCGAGCCTTGCTGCATAATTAAATAATAAAATCCGAGCACCGCTCCCGCGACGATAAAATTAATGGCGTAGAATGCGGCCAGCGTTCGCGCGAACGACCGCAATCCCCCATAGCCGAAAGCGATAAGCAGCATAACGATCGATATGCCGATCTTGAACAGAAACGTATACAGAAACGACAATGGCGGAACGAACAGCAAGGCGACATATAAGGCGCCGACGGCGCCTGCTCCGACAATGCGATACCAAGCGGCGCGAATTCCTCTGACCCAAGCGGTTACGAGCAGCAGTGCTCCGTCAATCAACAGCTCCTTCATAAATAAGACGTCTACGTATATCGCCAGGACGTTCACCTGCCCGCCAGTTCCTTGCCCTACGGCCGTACGTCCGTATGCCGGCAGGAACGATTGAGACTAGTATATTGTAATCGTATTTCAATGTCTGTCTATTCATGACGCTCGCGACGATCTTTTTTTGTCGGAACTTGATGCGCCGTGACAGACGGCAAAAAGCCACTCGCAGGCGGAAATTCCGCTTGCGAGTGGCTCATAAGTATACTGAATTATAGCGATTAACGGTCGCTGCGCGGACGATTCCGCAAAAATGCCGGGATGTCCAGTTGATCGCTGGACGTCGTTGCGCCGAACGAACGCGTCGAATTCGACGACGATGCGGAGGATGCCGCAGGGCGGGATTCCGTCGATTCCGTCGGCTGGCCTGGACGGCGAGCCGGATCAGGCATCGCCTTGTGCTCGAATCCCGTCGCGATAACGGTTACTTTGATGTCTTCCTTCAAGTCTTCGTCGATAATTGCGCCGAAGATCATGTTCACTTCCGGATCGCATGCCGCGATGACGATTTCCGCTGCTTCGTTCACTTCGTACAGCGACAGGTTCGCGCCGCCCGTAATGTTCATAATGACGCCGCGAGCGCCGTCGATCGACGTCTCCAGCAGCGGGCTCATGATCGCCTTGCGGGCAGCCTCTGCCGCACGGTTCTCGCCCGATGCCATGCCGATGCCCATCAGCGCCGAGCCGCGCTCGGTCATAATCGTCTTGACGTCCGCGAAGTCGAGGTTGATGAGGCCCGGAACGGCAATCAGGTCGGAGATGCCTTGCACCGCTTGCAGCAGCACCGTATCGGCCACGCGGAACGCCTCCAGCATCGGCGTCTTCTTGTCGACGATTTCGAGCAGCCGATCGTTCGGAATAACGATCAGCGTGTCGACTTTCTCCTTCAGCGCCTCGATGCCGTTATCGGCTTGTCCGGAACGCTTGCGTCCTTCGAACGTGAACGGACGCGTAACGACGCCGACGGTCAGCGCGCCGCACTCGCGTGCGATCTCGGCGATGACCGGCGCTGCGCCGGTTCCCGTGCCGCCGCCCATGCCGGCCGTAACGAACACCATATCCGCGCCTTTGAGTGTATTGCTAATAAGCTCGCGGGATTCCTCCGCCGCCTTCTTGCCGACATCGGGATTCGCGCCTGCGCCGAGCCCTCGCGTCAGCTTATCGCCGATCTGCAGCTTATGCTCCGAGTGCGCCAGGTGGAGCGCTTGCGCATCCGTATTCACCGTAATAAATTCGACGCCCTTGACGCCGTTCTCGATCATCCGGTTAACGGCGTTGCTGCCGCCGCCGCCAACGCCGATTACTTTAATTTGTGCCAGTTGTTCCATGTCCATATCGAACTCCAACATCTCCGTTTCCCCCGATCAAATGAATTCGCTAAATATATTTTTGAGTCGCTCGAACAATCCGGGTTTCGGCGATGTTGAGACGCTGCTGCTCGTTGCTTTGCGGGATGCCGTCTTCTTCGTGGAAGTCGATATGCTCCGATTGCGTGCCATTCGCAAGGCGTATTGCAGAATGCCTACGCCGTTGTTGAATGCGGGATCGCGTACGCCGATAAAGTCGGGAACCGCAATGCGGACGGACGATTCCAGCTCCTGCTGGGCCAGTCCGAGCGTTCCCGGCATCGAGACCGCTCCGCCCGTCAGTACGTAGCCGTGCACTTTGTCGCCGTAGCCGAGTCGTCTAATCTCCTGCCGTACAAGATGGAAAATCTCCTGCATTCGAGGCTCAATAATGTTCGCCAAATCCACTTGTGAAAATTCTTTCTCTACATTGCTGCCCATCCGCATCACTTTGAACTTCTGATCTTCCGCCGCGTCGCTGACGAGCGAGCAGCCGAACTTCAGCTTGATCTTCTCCGCTTGCTCGGCATGGGTGCGCAATCCGTACGATATATCGTTCGTCACATGCTCGCCGCCGACAGGCAGCGTAGACGAAGCGACAAGGCCGCCGCCTTCAAAAATCGATATGCCCGTAGATCCAGCTCCGATATCGATGAGCGCCGTTCCGATCGACTTCTCGTCTTTCGTCAGCGACATCGAGCCGGATGCAAGCGACATCAGAACGCGGTCCGCGATTTGCAGTTCCGCCTTCTCTACGCAGCGCAGCAAATTATGTAACGATGTCTTCGTTCCGGTAATAATCGTAGCCTCTACCTCGAGACGAACGCCAATCATCCCGCGCGGATCAGAAATTCCCTCCAAACCGTCCACTAGAAACTGTTTCGGTACAACGCCGATAATTTCGCGCTCCGGCGGCAACGCCACGACCTGCGCCGCCTGCATAACGCGCTCGATGTCTTCTTCGCCGATCTCGCGGTCCTCGTTCGATACCGCAACCACGCCATGATTCGTCTGTAATGCAATATGATTGCCTTGGATGCCAACATACACTTCGCTTATTTGAATGCCGACCATTCGTTCAGCATGATCGATCGCGTTGCGAATCGACCGTACCGTCTGATCGATGTCGACGATAGCACCCTTGCGGATTCCTTCCGAGTCGGCAGATCCAACTCCAATAATATTAATGGTTCCATTCGTCACTTCACCAATAATAGCACGAATTTTGGATGTACCGATGTCCAAACTGACGATGATATCACTGTTGCTCATCGCGCGGCACCTCCATTTCAACAGAAAGTAGGACATTCAGTCTTTAACCAATCTACATATTCAACATGATTGACGGCTTTCCTCTTTTTTCTACAAAATTTTCGACCCTTTTGCGGCTTCCAATTTCCAGCAGTTGACGAACCGGTCTTATGCGAGGCCGTCACTGAACCTCCTGAATTCATAACTAAAATTTTACCATCGATTGCTTCTATTGAGTAGACTCATTTTAAGGAGAGTCCTGATTTCCCGACGAATCTAGGACATAAGGCTCATATGTATCGGCTAGCAGCATCGTTACTTTGCCGGGCTCCTGCGTCTCCGTAACCGCGTTAAGAGTTTCCAGTTTCTCCGCCAGCACGGACACGGCCGTCACAACCTCGAACCGGGTTCTCGTATAAATGCGGATACGGTCGGGATACGCTTTCGTCGGGTCCGGCCGGATTTCCGACAGATCGGACAACTGCTGCGCCGGAATGGCGGCAAGCTGCTTCGAAAGCGCCGTCTTCACCGGATCGGTCGGCTTCCAGCCCGACAGCAGCGGCTTATCGACAACGAAGTCTCCATTGGTCGCCCCGACGCTTGTCCCGTTCGACAGAATCGCCATAATTTCACCCTTGGGCGACAGCTCGTAGGCGACCGCCGCATATTCTTGGACGTGTATTCGGACATCGCCCGGAAATTTCTTCGTCACTTGCGCATGCTCGATCGCCGGATTCGTATGCAGCTTGTTCTCGATCGAACGCTCCGTAAATCCGAAGAACGCGTCCCCGATCGAGACGCCGGCCGTCTTCCGGATCGCGTCCTGGCTGATGAACCGTTCGCCTTCCACGGTCACGCTCGAAACCTCGCTTATGGAGGAGTTGAAGAATAAGACCGACAGTACGACGATAAACAGCAGCAATAGGACGATTTTTAGCTTGCGTCCGCCGCGGCGCTTGACGACGGGCTCCCGCAGAACGGGCATCGGTTGTTTCATGCTTGTCCCTTCCTTTGTGAGAAAACCTCTACCGCGGCCTCTCGCAATGAGCGACCGCGACTAAAGGTAGGTTTTAACGCCAATAGGAAAGTCCGTCTCGCTATAAAGCCTGCGCAAACTTAAACCTTCCTGTATGGTCAAAAGCATCCGGCTTCCGCAGCTTGCGCGCAGTCGCCGGCCTGTTGTCCATCCCGTCAGCCGTTCGTTACCGCCCGGTCGTCCGGAACCGGCGTATAACGGGTAACCCGGGCGCCGAGATGGGTAAGCATTTGTTCGATTCGATCGTAGCCCCGATCGATATGATGCACCTGCTCGACGACGGTTCGCCCTTGCGCCGCAAGGCCCGCAACGACGAGCGCCGCTCCCGCGCGCAGATCGGTCGCCTCCACGGTAGCGCCGTACAATCTCGGCACGCCGCGGATGAACGCCGCGTTCATATCGACTCGTATATCCGCTCCCATGCGAGTCAGCTCGCCCACATGCTTGAAACGTCCTTCGAAAATCGTTTCTTTCATAATACTTACCCCGTCAGCCAGCGTTAGAAGCACCATGACGAGCGACTGCATATCCGTCGGAAAAGCCGGATAGGGCGACGTTACGATACGTTCGATCGCTTTCGGACGCGACGAGGCGTTTACTTTTATTATATCACCGTCAGCCAGCACCTGAACACCGGACCTTCGCAGGACGTGAATAAGAGAAGATACATGCGACGGATTCGTATTCTGCAGGACGACCTGACCCCGGGTAGCCGCAGCGGCAACCATCAGCGTTCCCGTCACAATCCGGTCCGGAATGACCTGATACCGGCACGGCGTCAGCGTCTCCACGCCTTCGATCGTAATCGTATCGGTGCCCGCGCCGATAATGCGCGCGCCCATCGCGTTCAGAAACCGCTGCAAATCTTGAATTTCCGGCTCGCGGGCCGCATTGTTGATCGTCGTGCGTCCCTCGGCCAGCACGGCCGCCATCATAATGTTCTCCGTTGCGCCGACGCTCGGGAAGCTCAGGTGAATGTCCGCCCCGACCAGCTTGTCGGCCTGGCAGATCATTTTGTTGCCCGTCTCCGTAATCGTCGCTCCGAGCGCCTCCAGCCCCGATAAGTGAAGATCGATTTTGCGTTCGCCGATCGCGCAACCGCCCGGCTGATAAACGTGAACTTCTCCGAAGCGTGCAAGCAGCGGTCCCATAAGAAAGATCGAAGAACGCATTTGGCGCATGAGCGTCTCCGGCACGTGCGGCGAATGCGCCGTCGACGTGTCGAGCACGACCGTATCTCCAATGTGGTCAGCCTTGCAGCCAAGATCGCGCAAAATGCTAAGCATGACCTCGATGTCGCGCAGCTTCGGCACATGATCGATCGTTACGGTTCCGCAAACGAGCATGCTTGCGGCCAGTATCGGCAAAGCGGCGTTTTTCGCTCCTTGGATCGCAATGGTTCCTGAGAGAGGTTTCCCGCCTTCAATCACCAATTTGTCCAATGTATCACCTCCGAATTACCGCTCACCCACCACCAATACTTCCGGCACCAGCTCGATGCCGTAACGGTCTTGGACGGTGCGCTTGATTTGCGCCATTAGGGTGAGTACGTCTTCGGCTTTCGCTTGCCCGGTATTGACAATGAAATTGGCATGCTGCTGCGATACTTCGGCGGCGCCGACGCGAAGCCCTTTGAGCCCCGCCTCCTGAATGAGTCTGGCTGCGTAATCGCCGATCGGATTCCGGAACACGCTTCCCGCGCAGGCAAGCTGCAGCGGCTGCGTGTTCAATCTGCGCTCTTTATAGGCGGCCATAACCGTTTCAATTCGAGCGCGGTCCCCTTCCCCCAGTTCAAACGTCGCCTCGACAACGATGCCCTGCTGCTCGTGAAGGATCGAGTGGCGGTAAGAGAACGCCATATCCTCCAGTCCGTATGTCACGATTTCTCCTGTCCCCCGAACAACGACAGCCGATTTAAAAATACGCGATACATCCGATCCGTGCGCCCCGGCGTTCATGTAGACGGCGCCGCCGACCGTTCCCGGAATTCCGCCCGCGAATTCCAGTCCGGTCAAGCCAGCCTTGCCCGCCATGACCGACAGCTTGATGAACGAATACGCTGCGCCGGCGCGTACGGTCGCTCCGTCGAACTGCGCGAAGTCAAGCCCTGCTCCCGTCTTGATGACGACGCCCCGAATGCCCTTGTCGGATACGAGCATATTCGAGCCGCGTCCCAAGCTGGTCCAAGGAATGCCCCGTTCGTTCAACAGCCGGATGGTCGATACAAGCTCTTCGATTCCGCTAGGTATGATAAGACAATCGGCAGGACCGCCGATTTTCCAAGTCGTATGTTTAGCAAGCGGCTCCTGAAGCAGAACTTTCCCCCATCCGTTCCGTTCCAGCTCCGCCATAGTTGCATCCATTGAGTTGTACCTCCCCTTCTGTCCGTAAGCGGCCGCGTCCCGACGATTGTCTTAAGACACGGCGCTGCCGAGCGCATCGAGTACATTACGCAAATCGTTCCGCACGGTAACGGTCGCGATTTATAACGTATCCTATGCCCCCGGCATATGGAGTGTGACAGTCGCCCAGGCGACGCCACGCTGGTATGATGAAGCCCTCTTCATTCGTGTCAGGCTGCGGATCATCGGCTGCCGCGCAAGCTGCGCAGTTCGCCTACGATCGTTACGGCCGCGTCCGGCATGCCGAGCTTCCGAGCCGCGAGCCCGGTCTCGGACAGTGTCTTCTCGCCCTCGAGCATCGAGGCGATCGTCTTAAACAGCGAGTCCCCGCTCAGCTCCCGCTCCAGAATCATCCGGGCTGCGCCGGCGTCGACCAAACTGCGCGCATTCGCCTCCTGATGATTGTTCGTCACATTGGGCGACGGAATCAGAATCGACGGAATGCCGAGCGCCGTCATCTCCGCGATCGTCGAAGCTCCTGCGCGGCACACGACAAGCGAAGAAGCGGCAAGCACGTCGGGCATGTTGTGCAAATACGGCACGATATGCAGTTGGCCGCTCTTATAAGCCGCCAGCGGCTTCACCCGGGCAAACGCGTCCTCGTAATAAATTTCTCCGGGCACGAACACAAAGTGTACGCCCTGCACCCGATCCAGCTTCGGCGCCATCGCCAGCATCGCTTCGTTGATTGCCTTCGCGCCGCGGCTGCCGCCGAACACAAGAACAATCCGCTTCGCACCGCCGAGCTCAAGCGACGAGCGTCCCTTGTCCGCATCCGCGCGCATAACGTTCGTGGCGCACGGATTGCCCGCGTACACCGCGCGCTTCGCCCGCTTGAAGTAGCGCTCCGATTCCGGGAAGCTGACCGCCACGCAATCCGCATAACGGGCAAGAAATTGGTTCGTAAGTCCCGGGATGACATTCTGCTCGTGGATGAGCGTCGGGATGCCCAGCTTCGCCGCCGCGTAGACGACAGGACCGCATACGTAGCCGCCCGTGCCGACGACGGCGTCCGGCTTGAATTCGCGCAGCAGCCGCTTGGCTTTCCTGACGCCCTTCAGAAACCGGAGCACTGTTTTGATATTATCCAGCGACAGCTTCCGCTTGAAGCCGGTAATTTCAACAGCCTCGAAAGGAATGCCCAGCTTCGGTACGATGCGGCTCTCCAACCCCCGCGTCGTGCCGATATACAGCAGCTCGGCGCCCGACTCCTCCTGAGCCTGCTTTCCGACGGCGACTGCGGGATAAATATGTCCGCCGGTCCCTCCTCCGGTCAATACGATACGCATGAACTCGTCACCTCGAATAACGGGATATATTAAGTAAAATGCCGAGCGCCGTCAGCAGCAGCGTGAGCGAGGAGCCCCCGTAGCTGACAAGCGGCAGCGTAATGCCGGTAACCGGCATCATGCCGATGACGACGCCGATATTAATGAGCACTTGTACGCCGACAATGCCGATAATGCCCGCCGCAAGCAAGCTTCCGAACGTATCCGGCGAAGCGATCGCCGTACGGATGCCGCGCCAGACGAGCACCAGGAATAAGCATATGAGCAGCGAGCCGCCGATAAAGCCCGTCTCTTCCGCAAGAATCGAGAAGATGAAGTCCGTCTGCGGCTCCGGCAAGTAATTGTACTTCTGACGGCTCATGCCAAGACCCAGCCCGATCAGACCGCCCGGACCGACCGCATACAGCGATTGGATCGATTGATAGCCTGCGCCGAGCGGGTCCTGCCACGGGTCGAGAAAAGCGGTAATCCGCTGCAGCCGATACGGCGCCATCGCGATCAGCACGACGAGTCCCGCCACGCCGACGAGGGCCAGCGAGCCGAGATGCTTGAGCCTGGCGCCCGCCGAATAGATCATGAGCAGCGAGGCTCCGACCATCACGGCTCCGGTGCCCAGATCGGGCTGCAGCATGATGAGGCCGAACGCGGTGCCCATAAAGCCGAGCGGCGGCAGCAGCCCCTTCGTAAACAGCGTTACCTTCTGCTGATTGTCGGACAGCCAACGGGCAAGAAAGATAACCATCGCCAGCTTCATAAATTCCGACGGCTGAATGCCGAACGAGCTGATGCCGAGCCAGCTCCTCGCGCCGCCGCGCACGACGCCGACGCCCGGAATAAGCACGATGACAAGCAGGCCGAAGCAGATGAGCAGGCCGATGCCTCCCCACCTTTTCCATATGCCGTAGTCCAAATTCATCGTGAAGAGCATCGCGCCGACGCCGAGCGCGGCGAACAGCAGTTGGCGCTTCACATAATAGAACTTGTCTCCGAATTCGTGAAAGGCGAGCACAGCGCTTGCGCTGTATACCATAATAATGCCGATCGTCAAAATTAACGCTATCGAACCGATCATCCATACGTCCGGGGCGGACCGAGCTTTTGCCATCGCGCTGACACCTCTGAACCGTCAATAGTAGGGACATGCCCCCTATTTACAAGGTATGCGCCGATTGTTTAAAAATGCGCCCGCGCTGCTCATAGGACTTGAACATGTCCCAACTTGCGCATGCGGGCGACAACAGAACGACGTCGCCGGAGCCGGCCAGCGCGGCAGCGCGCCGCACCGCCTCCCGCAGCGTCGCTTCGGCGTCCTCCTCAGGTTCGACCGTTTCGACAACGGTTAAACCTGCGAGGCTCGCCACGCGAGCGAGCTTGCCTCTCGTCTCGCCCAGCGCCACCAGCGCTTTCAGGCCGCCGAACCAAGGCAGCAGCTCCATATAATCGGAGCCGCGATCCAGACCGCCCGCAATCAGCACGACCCGCTCAAGCGGGAACGATTTCAGTCCGGTAATCGTCGCGACTGGATTCGTCGCTTTCGAGTTGTTGTAGAACGAGACGCCGCCGCGTTCGCAGACGAATTCAAGCCGGTGCTCGACGCCGCGGAACGAGCGCAGCGGCTCTCCGAGCGCCGCCGCCGGCGCGCCGGCGGCGATAGCCGCAGCAATAGCCGCCATCGCATTGGCGGCATTATGCCGTCCCGGTATGCCCAGCTCGGCAACTGGCACGATGACCGTCTCCGCGCCGCTATGATCGCGGTACACGATGGAACGCGCCGGCTCGGCGGCAGACACCTTCTCGTCCGGGGCCTCCTGCGGCTCGCCGGAGTCCGCCGGGAACGGCGGGTCGATATAGAGGCCGTGAGGAAGCCGCTCGATAAGCGAGAACGGCAGCAGACGCGCGTTAATTCGCCCCGCAATGGCCCGGCACGTCGGATCGTCCCAATTCAGAACGGCCGTATCCTCGGGCGTCTGATTCGCGAACAGCTTCGACTTGGACAGAACGTAATCGTCCATTCCGCCGTGATAGTCCAGATGAGTCTCGACAACATTAAGCAGCAGCGCGACGCGCGGCCGGAACGACGTCGTCCCTTTTAATTGAAAGCTGCTTAGCTCCGCTACGATAATATCGCGCTCGTCCGCTGCTTGCGCCGCCTCGCACAGCGGCGTTCCGATGTTGCCCGCCACGATCGGCGACATCCCCGCTCCCTTGAGCAGCTCGCCGATCCACGTCGTCGTCGTCGTCTTGCCGTTCGAACCGGTAATGCCGATCATCGGCGCCGGCGACAGCAGGTACGCGACCTCCACCTCCGTCACGATCTCGACGCCGTGCGCCTCCGCTTGCTGCACCGGGCTGGCCGAATACGGAATGCCCGGGTTTTTGATGAGCAGCGCCGTGTCCGCCGTAACGAAATCTTCCGGATGGTAGCCGCAAATAACCGTGATGCCTAACGCCTCCAGCTCCGCAGCCTCCGGGCTTTGATCCCGTTCCTTCTTATCGTTCACGACGACGTCCGCGCCGAGCTGATGAAACACTTTCGCGACGCTGACGCCGCTCTTCGCAAGACCGAGTACGGCGACACGGCGGTTCCGGTACAATGACGGGTGATCCATATGCTTGACCTCTCTCTCTATCGAATCATGACTCGTATCTGAAAACGGCTTCGCCGTCCTCTCGGCAAGCGAAAGGACGGCGGGCTGTTAGCACTTCCTTAGAACGCGTTGCCGACGACAAGACCTATGGCTGCCAGAATGAAGCCCGCGATCCAGAACGTCGTCACGACGCGCCACTCCGACCAGCCGGACAGCTCGAAGTGATGGTGGATCGGGCTCATTTTGAACACCCGCTTGCCTCTCAGCTTGAACGACGTTACTTGAATGATAACCGACAGCATCTCGAATACGAACACGCCCCCGACAATGATTAGAATAAGTTCCATCTTCGTCAGCATGGCGACCGCCGCCAAGCCTCCGCCAATGCCGAGCGAGCCCGCGTCGCCCATAAACACTTTCGCGGGATGCGCATTGAACACGAGAAAGCCGAGCACCGCGCCGATCATCGCCGCCGAGAATACGGCCGATTCGTATTCGTTCACGCTGAGCGCCAGAATGGTGAAGGCGCCGAATGCGATCGCGCTCGTGCCCGCGAGCAGACCGTCCAGACCGTCCGTGAAATTGACCGAGTTGCTCGTCGCGAACATAATAATGACGACGAACAGATAGTAGAACCATCCCAGATCGAAGGAGAAATGCGTGCCCGGAACGCCGATCTCCGTGCTGTGCCCCATCCGGTTCAGCAGCACGCAGACGACGATGCTGAACAGAAGCTGGCCGGCCAGCTTCTGCTTCGCCGTAAGGCCGAGCGAGCGCTTGAACACAATCTTGATATAATCGTCGAGAAATCCGACCAGGCCGAAGCCTAGCGACGCGACGAGCAGCACCCAGAACTCGTCGGTCTTATCGGAAAATTTCAGAAACGCAAGCAGCAACGCAATCATAATGATAATGCCGCCCATCGTCGGCGTTCCCTGCTTTTTCAGATGGCTTTGCGGGCCGTCCGTCCGGATCTGCTGCCCGAACTTCAGGCGGCGCAGGAGCGGGATGAACAAAGGTCCCAGCAGCACCGCTAGAAGAAATGAAGCTCCAATTGTAAGCAATATGACCTTAATGTCCACAGTTTCACCCCCCGTCAGCTCTCCAAAGCTTGGACGACTTGCTCCATACGCATGCCCCGCGACCCTTTGACAAGCACGAGATCGTCGCTGTGCAGCCGCTCCCGCAGCCACGCCGTCAGCTCTTCCTTCCGTTCGAAATGACGGACGTCGTCCGCGCGGCCGCCTCCAGCGAACGCCCCCGCAGCTCCCTCAGCAATATATTGCGCAAGCGTTCCCCATGTGAGCAGGGCATCCGCCTTTTCAGGCGTTACATAAGCGCCGACGCCGCGATGCATCTCAACCTCGTCGTCGCCAAGCTCCAGCATGTCGGCGAGCACGATCCATTTGCGGCGATAGCCGCCTAGCCGCTCGACGAGATCGATCGCGGCTCTCACCGCCGTCGGGTTCGCATTGTAAGCGTCGTTCAGCAGCTTCGCGCCGTTGAACGCCGTTACCGGCTGGATCCGCATGCCCGTCAGCGCAGCCTTCGACAGCCCTTCCCGAATCGCCGAAGCCGGTACGCCGAACCGGTAAGCGGCCGCGATAGCCGATAGCGCGTTCATGACGTTGTGCTCGCCCGGCACGGGCAATTCGACGCCGCGCAGCGCTTCGGCCTCGTCGGCCGCCAGCAGCGGCGATACGACGTCGAATGTTGAAGAATCTGCGGTCACCGATACGTTGGCCGCGGACCAGAGGCAGTCCGGCGAGCCGCCGAACGGCACAAGCTCCGTGCCCTCGGGCAGTTCAAGGGAAGCAAGCTGCTCTCTCAGCAGCGGCTCGTCGCCGTTATAGATGAGCGCTCCGCGATCTCGCAATCCCGCGGCAATCTCCAGCTTCGCCTGCGCAATGCCGGCACGCGAGCCGAGCTGCTGCATGTGGGCGTCGCCGATATTTGTGATGATCGCGGCATCCGGCGACGCGATCAATGTGAGCAGCTCGATCTCGCCGAAGTCGCTCATGCCCATCTCGAGCACGGCCGTCTCGATCGTCTCGTCGAGCTGCAGAATCGTCAGCGGAACGCCGATATGATTGTTCAAGTTGCCTTCCGTTTTATGAACGCGGAACACAGTGCCGAGCACCGCCGCCGTCAAATCCTTCGTCGTCGTCTTGCCGTTGCTGCCCGTAATGCCGACCACCCGCAAGCCGAGCTCCTCGCGGTAAGCCGAGGCGAGCCGCTGAAGCGCCGACAGCGTGTCCGGCACAAGAACGAGCGGAGCGTCCAGCAGTTCGTCCGGCACGGGACAACCTTCTTCCCATAGCGACGCCGCAGCCCCGTTGGCAAGCGTCTCCGCGGCAAATTCGTGTCCGTCGAACCGCTCGCCAATAAGCGGCACGTACAGCTCGCCGGCTCCAGCCGTCCGGGAATCTCTCGTCACGCCATGAATCTCGATGCGGGAGTCCCGTTCGCCGTGGGCCAATGTTCCGCCGCACATTCGGGCTATTTGCCCCAAAGTTCGTCTAATCACAATACCGTTCCCCTTATCGCTTCTTCGGCCACCAGACGGTCGTCGAACGAGAACGTTACCCCGCCGATGATCTGATACGTCTCATGACCTTTCCCCGCAATCAATACTACATCGCCCGGGCTTGCCATTTCAACCGCTTTTTCAATCGCCTTCCGACGATCCGCGATCATCGCGTAGCGCTCTTGCGGCACGCCGTCGGCCTTTAGCCCTTCTTCTACATCCAGCAGAATCGCGTCCGGATCCTCCGAGCGCGGATTGTCGCTCGTAACGACGCACACATCCGAATACCTCGCCGCAATGCTGCCCATAATAGGCCGCTTCGTCCGGTCGCGGTCGCCGCCGCAGCCGAATACGCAGATGATCCGTCCTTCCGCGAACTCTTTCACGGCGCGAAGCACGTTCTCCAGGCCGTCCGGCGTATGCGCGTAATCGACGACAACGGCGAACGGCTGTCCCGCATCGACCGATTCGACGCGCCCCGGCACGCCCGGCAGCGCCTCCAGGCTCGTTTTGACTTGCTCGACGGACAGCCCTTCCAGCAGCGCGGCCGCCGTCGCGGCCAAAGCGTTATATACGTTGAACTTGCCGACCATCCGGATCGTAATGTCCGCTTCGCCGCGGAACGAATGGAGCCGGAACGACGTGCCCCGCGACGTAATGCGGATGCCGGACGCCCGCACGTCGGCCGCTGCGTCGATGCCGTATGTAATCGTCTCCGCGGCCGTCAGCTTGGCATACAGGGCGGATGCGGCATCGTCCGCGTTCAGCACGGCGTAGCTGCGCTCCTCCTCCGACTCGCCGAACTCGTTGCCGAGCCGGGCGAACAGCAGCCCTTTGGCCGCGGCATACTCTTCCATCGTATGATGATAATCGAGATGGTCCTGCGTCAAATTCGTAAACACGGCCGTTCTGAACCGGCAGCCGAGAACGCGTCCTTGATCGAGCGCATGCGACGATACTTCCATCGCGCATACTTCCACTCCAGCTTCCGCCATATCGGCGAGATGACGCTGCAGCTCAAGAGCGCCGGGCGTCGTGCCGGACATCGGAACGGTACGGCCTGCGTATCGCGTCTCGATCGTGCCGATAACGCCCGAGGAACGGCCCGCGTCCGCCATCATTCGTTCGATCAAATACGTCGTCGTCGTCTTCCCGTTCGTGCCGGTCACCCCGATCAGCCGAAGCTTGCGGCTCGGATGGCCGCAGAAACGTTCCGCGATGACGGCCATTGCCTGCCGGCTGCTCTTGACGACCAGTTGCGGCAGCGCAATGTCGAGCTTGCGCTCGACGACCAGCGCCGCTGCGCCGTTCTCGGCCGCCTTCGCCGCGTAGTCATGCCCGTCGGTCTTGTAGCCGGGAACGCAGAAGAACAAGGCGCCCGGCTGCACTTTGCGGGAATCGTCCTCCAGCCCCGTCACGGCTATGCCGCCGTCTCCTTCGACCGATGCCGTCTTAAGCCATTGCGCAATTTCATTTAATATCATAAAGGCGCATCCCCTTCCGTCGTCGCGAACCGATATGGATCGGTCTTGCTTTCTTCATTGCTACTGTCGTTATTACACCATTATGATCGATCTGAACCGCATTTCAATCCGTCGGCTGCGGCGCCCGTCTGGCCGACGCTTCGGACGCCGCATACTTGTTCCGGACGCTAATGGGAGTGCGTGTCGCCCTCGTCCGGGACGCTGTCCTCGCTTCCTAAGTATATCCGAATCGTCGAGCCTTTCTCTACCCTCGCCCCTGCGGCCGGCGCTTGACGGATGACCGTCGTGCCGGTGCCTGCGGTTGCCAGGTTAAAATTCATATTCATATCTTCATAAATATCCGATACCGTCTTGCCGATCAAATTCGGCACGGTTACGATTTTGTTCTCGCCAAGCTTATAAGCCTTATCGATCTGCTTCGTTCTTGGCGGGATACCGAGATATTGCAGCGAATCGTCCAAAATGTTGCGTACGATCGGCGCCGCCACGACGCCGCCGAATTGAATGCCTTGCGGGTTGTCGACGGCCAGATAGACGATAATCTGCGGGTCATCCGCCGGTGCGAAGCCGACGAACGAGACGATATGCTCGTTCGGCGAGTAGCGCCCATTGACGACCTTCTGCGCCGTACCGGTTTTGCCGCCTACCCGATAGCCGTCGATAAAGGCGTTGCCGCCCGTGCCTTGCGCCACGACGCTTTCGAGCGCTTCGCGCACCTGCTTCGAGGTCGATTCGCTAATCACGGTGCGGACCGCCTCCGGCTCGATCGATTCGACCGTCTCGCCCGTCTCGGGGTTAATCCATCCTTTGGCGAGATGCGGCTTATACAGCGTGCCGCCGTTAATGGCGGCGGCGACCGCCGTTATTTGCTGGATCGGCGTAACGGACACGCCTTGACCGAACGCGGTCGTCGCCAGCTCGACGGGACCGACTCGGCTTAGCTTGAACAGAATGCCGTTCTCCTCGCCGTTAATGTCGATGCCCGTCTTCGCTCCGAAGCCGAAGCCGCGAATGTATTCGAACAGCTTTTCCTTGCCGAGCCGCTGCCCCAGCGCGACGAAGCCGGGGTTGCACGAATTTTGCACGACCTCCAGAAACGTCTGGCTGCCGTGGCCGCCCTTCTTCCAGCATCGCAGCCTCGCCCCGCCAACCTCGACGGCGCCCGGATCGAAGAACCGCTCGTTCGTCAAATTCACTTTATTCTCCTCGATCGCCGCGGCAAGCGTAATAATTTTGAACGTGGAGCCGGGCTCGTACGTCATCCATACCGGCAAGTTCCGATTGTACACCTCGGCAGGCACCTCGCGGTACAGATCGGGCTGGTACGTCGGCCGGCTCGACATCGCCAGCACTTCGCCGTTGCTCGGATTCATCGCGATCGCAATAATATGATCGGGATGAAGCCTCGCCGCCGCCTGATCGAGCTCGCGCTCCATAATCGTCTGAATCTGCTTGTCGATCGTAAGCTGCAGATTCAGGCCGTCCTTCGGCGCATTGTACGTATCGCCCGAGCCGGGCATCAGATTGCCCGCGGCGTCGGACAAATAAGCGACGTTGCCCGCGATGCCCTCCAAATATTTGTTGTACTTCGCTTCAACGCCCGTCAGCCCCTGATTGTCGATGCCGGTAAAGCCGAGTACGTGCGCGGCAAGCGTCCCGTACGGATAGAAGCGCTTGTTGTCTTCGCCGATCATGACGCCCGGAATGGCAAGCTCGCGCACCTGCTGCGCTTTTTCCAGCGTTATTTTACGGCCCTCGGGCTTGATCTGGACGATCCGTTCCGATTTCTTCAGCATCGGCAGCAGCTTCTCCGTCGTCATGCCGAGCACCGGAGCCAGCCTGCGGGCGGCCTCTTCCTTATCTTTAATCTGCACCGGCACGGCCCAGATGGTCGGCGAGCTGACGTTATAGGCAAGACGAACGCCGTTGCGGTCCAATATTTCGCCTCTCTTCGCAGAGAACGGCACCTCGCGCCGCCATGAGTCCTCCGCCTTGGCCGCCAGCTCCTCGCCCTTCCACAACTGGACGTAAGCAAGACGTCCGATTAATGCTGCGAACGCAACGATGCCAAGCAGCAACGCGACATACATCCGCCTTCTTACGGTCACATTGGATACCTTCACTTCCGTTGTCCCCCTTCCGTCACGGAGCAAGCCGTCCGGACCGGACAGACCGTACGCCGCTTACAGCCATCGTATTCGGGACAACGGAGCAATAGAACAAGCCCGCGCTCTTACGGAGCGCCGGGCTTGTCGGATGCGCTGCCGCCCTCGGCAGACGCTTCGTTGCTTTCATCGCTTTGCGGCTTGAGCACCAGCTTCAGTACCCGTTCGCCGTTTAATTTCGCCATCGTCTGCGAGACGACGTAGCCTTCGCCCTCGGTTACCGTCCGAATGTCGAGCAGCGTGCTTACCTCCATCGCATCGCGCAGCGACAGCCCCTTCATATCCGGGACGGCCAGCTTATCCCGCTTCTCCGTAATGAGATAGATGCGCTGGGAGGTAGGAACGACCGAGCCTGCGCGAGGAATTTGCTGCTCGACCTTCGTGCCGTTGCCGACAACGACGAATTGGATCGCCTTGCCCTCCAGCTTCGCCTTCGCCGTCGCCGCGGTCAGCCCGTTCAAATCCGGCACCTCGATCGTCGGCGCTTTTTTCTCCTCGCTCGCTTCTTCTTTCTTGTATGCCGCTTCTTCCTCCGACGTCAACTGCGGCTTGACGCCCATTCGGCGCAAGCTTTGCTGCACGATCTCCTTAAATACCGGCGCCGCCGCCGCACCGCCGCCGACGTATTTGTCGTTCGGCTCGTCAATGACGACATACACCAATATTTTCGGATTGCCGACCGGCGCGAAGCCGATGAACGAGACAACGAATTTGTCGTTCGAATATCCGCCCTTGCCGCCGTTGAGCTTGTTGTCCCATTTCTGCGCCGTACCGGTTTTGCCGGCTACGCGGTAGCCTTCGATATACGCGTTCTTGCCGGTGCCGTGCTCGCGGTCGGAGACGACCTGCTCCAAATATTCGCTTACTTTGCGCGACGTTTCCTCCGAGATTACTTGCCGGACGACCTCCGGCTTGCGCACCTCGACCTTGCCGGATACCGGGTCCTCGATCTGCTTCACGATCTGCGGCTTGAGCAGCTTGCCGCCGTTCGCCACCGCGGACACGGCCGCCACCTGCTGAATCGGCGTCACCGATACCCCTTGGCCGAACGTCGCCGCGGCGATTTCGGTCGGATAGTGGAAGCGGATCGAGCCGACCAGTTCGCCGGGAAGCTCGACGCCCGTCTTCGTGCCGAAGCCGAAATTCGTTATATAGCTGCGCAGCTTGTCCTCGCCGAGTCCTTCGTACCCGAGATGGACGAACGCGACGTTACTCGACCGCTTGAGCCCTTCGAGATACGTAATTTCGCCCCAGCCGTTACGGTTGATATCCCGAATCGTTTTGTCCCCTACCCGGATGGAGCCGGACATGTACTTCGCATCCGGATTAAAAATGCCTTCCTGCACGGCGCCCGCAAGGGTAACGATTTTGAACGTCGACCCCGGCTCGTAGAGCGAGCGCGTCGCATGGTTATAAAATCCGCCCGCGTCCTGCGTCCAATAATAGTTCGGATTCGCGCTCGGCAGATTGGCCGTTCCAAGAATTTCCATCGTATTTGGATCGACGGCGATCGCCGTTATGCTCTTCGGATTATATTTGTCGTATGCCTTCTGTATCGCCTGCTCGACGTAGTTTTGAATTTCCGAATCGATGGTCAGCTTAATGTTTTTGCCGTCGCGGGCCGGCTTGTAGTCGACCGTTCCGCCGTCCAGTTGAATCCGGTTGCCGTCCTTCTGGTATTTGCGGTAGCCGTCCTCGCCCCGGAGCGTCTTGTCGAAGAACGACTCCAGACCATAGTTCGCTTTGCCTTCTTTGTCGACGTAGCCGATCAGTTGCGCCGCCATCGTATTTTTCGGATAATAGCGTTTCGTTTCATTCATCAAATAAATGCCGACGTCGACGCTGCCGGTTTCGTCGGACAGCTCTTTCTTGAACGCCTCGATCTTGTCGCCCAGCTCCTGATCGATCTTCCAGCCTTTCGGACGCACTTCGCGCTGCGCGTACAGCGCATTGCCTTTGTCCGGATTCCGGGCCGTTGCAATCTTCTTCATATCCGGCTCCGACATCCCGAGCAACTGCGCCAGCTTGACGGATGCTTTATCCGTAATGCCGAGCTTGTCGAGCTGCGCCGGACTGACCGCTACCGTATACGCCTTGCCGTCCATCGCCAGCACATTGCCGTCGCGGTCCGTCACCTCGCCACGCTTGGCGACGAGCTTCTCCGAAGCCGCCCAATACTGCTCGGCGTTGCCGAGCCAGAAGTCGGCTTTGACGACCTGCACCCAATACAGCCTCCCGACCAAGACAACAAAAAGGAGGGTAATTAGCCCTCCGATCAAAAACAGCACGCGCAATTGGACTCTTCTTTTCATAATCGTCACCTAATTTCTTGCAAGTTCCGTCTCGGTGTCTTTTTTGCGCACTTTAATAGCGTCTTCCTCGTCGATCGGGTAATAGAAGCCAAGCGCTTCGGCCGTACTCGCGATCGTTTTCGGGTCTTTCATCGTCTCGACCTTCTGCTGAAGCTCGACGAGCTCCGCGTTCAGCTTCGACTGCTGATCCGTCAGTTGCTTCGCTTCATACTTCATTTCGTACACTTGCGAGCTGCGGAAAATGACGACGAACGCGACGAACACGGCCGCGGCGATAATGAGCATCACGAAGAGCCGCTCCTTCGTCGGCAGCGTCCGCTTGACGACGACCGTCCGTTTCGTATCGCGGTAACGCTGCTGCTGTTGCTGCTGCGGCTTCTTCTTCGGCTGCAAAGCCAAGTTCCCGTTCGTATATGCCATTAATGATCCCCCCTCGTTAATGCGCTCCGCCAATCGCGGGCTCTCTTCTATGTCTACTGTTTCATGTACGATTCGTTAATGGAGCAATCGTCCGCCCGACGCCGAAATCTCTTACAGCTTCTCCGCTACCCGCAGCTTCGCCGAACGGGCGCGCGGATTCGCCTCCAGCTCTTCCTCGCCCGGCACGATCGGCTTCCGGTTGACAAGCTTCAGCGTCCCTTCGCCGCCGCATACGCACATCGGAAAGTCCGGCGGACATGTGCATTTCTCGACGTATTTCACGAACGTCTGCTTGCAGATTCGGTCTTCGAGCGAATGGAACGTAATGACCGACGCTCTGCCGCCCGGCTTCAGACAGCGAACCGCCTGCTCCAGCGCGTCCTCTTCGGCGCCCAGCTCGTCGTTGACGGCGATCCGGAGCGCCTGAAACGTCCGTTTGGCCGGATGGCCGCCCGTTCGTCTGGCCGCCGCGGGAATGCCCGCCTTCACCAGCTCGACAAGCTCTCCGGTCGTTTCGATCGGCGCTTCCGCTCTTGCGGCGACGATCAGCCTCGCGATTTTGCGGGCAAATTTCTCTTCGCCATACTCGATAAGAATGCGCGCGATGTCGCGTTCATCCCATGTATTGACGATATCCCCCGCCGTCAGCGCAATGCCGCGATCCATCCGCATATCGAGCGGCGCATCGTGATTGTAGCTGAAGCCCCGCTCCGCTTCGTCCAGTTGCGGGCTCGAAACGCCCAAGTCGAACAAAATGCCGTCGACCTGCGGGACGCCGTCCTTCTGCGGAACGCCGCATTCGAGCAGCTTCTGCTCCAAATATCTGAAATTGCTTTTGACCAGCGTCACTTTATCCATATAAGGCCCGAGTCTGACTTGCGCGTTGTCATGCGCCCATTCATCCTGGTCGAACGCGATCAAGCGGCCGCCTTCGCCAAGCCTTGATACGATTCCCGAGCTATGTCCCGCCCCTCCGAGCGTACAATCGACATAGATGCCGCCCGGATTAATGTTCAGCCCTTCTATCGCTTCTTCCATGAGCACCGTTACATGCTGAAACACGCGGCCAACCTCCCGTTCCTGCTGTCTGTCTGAGATGATCGTCTAAAAATGAATATCGAAATCGACGAGTTTCTCGGCAATTTCATTGAAAGCTTGTTCCGACTGCTCGTAGTAGCCCGTCCAAGTCTCTTTGCTCCAAATCTCTACGCGGCTTGATACGCCCAGCACCATACAATCCTTATCCAGCTTCGCATATTCGCACAGATGCTTCGGCAAATTTACCCTTCCCTGTTTATCAAGCTCGCATTCCGTAGCGCCCGAGAAGAAAAAGCGGGTAAAGGCGCGCGCGTCCGACTTCATCAGCGGCAGCGCCTTGAGCTTCTGCTCCAGCACGCTCCACTCGTTCATTGGGTACACGAATAAGCAACTATCCAAACCTCTCGTGACGATGAAAGTAGCGCCTAGCGCTTCCCTGAACTTGGCTGGAATAATGAGACGGCCTTTGTCATCAATGCTGTGCTGATGCTCGCCCATGAACACGACCGCTCCACCCCTTCCCCCAAGTCCTCCACATCGCCCCACTTTTCACCACTAAGTCACACTTATTCGCCACCTAAAATAAAAATCCTGCTCCCTTTTGATAATATCGCAAGAAATTTTAGGTGATGAATTATTTGCTCCGCCCTGAGCGGGGCATCAGAGGGCGCTTCCCTCCGAGCTCCCGATAAGCTGTGTCGAGGACTTCCGGCAAGCTGTGTCGAGGGCTCCGCCCTCTGGACTCCCCCACGACGAATCTAGCTTCCTCATGCCCTCTCCCGCTTTCCGTCCCTCCGGACACGCTCCACTGCCTGCGCATCTAGCTGCGTTACGTCGGCCGCGATCGGTTCGACGCACGCCCCCTCGCACGCACTGCTATCCCTCGCTTTTCCTCCCTTCGGGATACCGACGCCCCCCCACTTTCCTCCCTGCAGGAGGATGCTTCTAGCTTCGCCTTCGGGGGTTAATGGCGCTAACGAACCGTGGGGTTGCTATTTCACGCTTTTTGGTGGTTTTCAAGAAGCAACGAACTCCAGCGGCGCTATTTCGTGTTTCTAACGCAATGGGATGGGATGTGGGGTTGAATAACGTTAGTTGAGTTCGTTAAATGCTTCAATTAGTCGCTTTCGAGTAAATAACGTTACCGAGATTCGTTACCGCACTCGCCGTGAGGACGACCCGAGCACGCATTCGGAATAGTGTGAATACGGAGGCCGTGAGAGGGAGGTTCGAAATAATGCATACGCAAAAAGGCTGCCGAATCTTTCGACAGCCTCTCGTTAACCCAATTAAGCTTTCAAAAACCCCGGCTGGGCAAAGCTCGGATTCGGGTATTTGTAGAAGCCTTCACCCGTCGCTCGGCCAAGCTTGCCTTTATCGATATACGACGTTTTCAGCAACTCCGCCACTTTCGCCATTTCCGGATCGCCGGTTGCCGCCGCTTTCGCCTGCCCGATGTTGTAAGCCGTATTAATGCCCACGACGTCGAGAATAGCGAACGGCCCAAGCGGCGCTCCCGTCCCGACCATCCATGTTTTGTCGATCGTTTCCGCATCCGCCACTTCTTTCACCAAAAGCAACTGGGCCGCCTCGAGCAAAGGAACCAGCAACGAGTTCAAAATGTAACCCGGCTGCTCCTTATACAGCGGCAACGCAACCATTCCGATCGCCTTGGCGAAGGCGATCACCTCCTCGAACACCTTCGGGTCCGTTCCGGGATGCTTCATAATCTCGGCCGTATTGTTTTTCCATATTTCATTGGCAAAATGCAAAGCGAGAAATTGCGCCGGACGCCCCGTCGCCTCCGCGAATTGACTAGGCAGCAGCGTGGACGAGTTCGTGGCGAAACGGGTGTCGGCCGGCGCCACTTTCGCCAACGCCTGATAAAAATCGGTTTTGATCTGTACGACCTCAGGGACCGCCTCGATCACAAGATCCGCTTGCGCAACGGCTTCCTTCAAGTCGGAATGGTACGCTATGCGCTGCTCCGCCGCTCGAAGCTGCTCCTCCGTCGCCCCAAGGTCTTCCTTGTAGCGCGGAATCAGCAATTGGATTCGCTCGCACGCTTTTCCCAGCGCCTGATCGTTAATATCGTATATCGACACGCCGAAGCCTTTGAACGCCGTTTGAAACGCAATTTGACTGCCCAGCACGCCGCTTCCCGCAACGGTAATATGCTTGTACTCCATCGACATTCTCCTTTATGCGCAATTCGAGCCATCCGTTCTGTTCGTTATGGGGTTTCATTATGCTGCCACCATATGGATTAAACTTCCCTTCCGGGCTCAAACCATACTTGCCTAACGGCCAATGCAACAAGCGCGGCTGCCGGCCGATCGCGCCCCTGTAATAATTAAACGGTCGACTCGAAAGTGAATTTGGAATTTTTCAGCCCCGCTTCCAGCACACAGACGGCTCCCTTCAGCAATCGGCGGCTAATGATTCAACGGTTCATCGTTTATCGACTAATCTCCTCGGCACCCCGTGGAAGTCTGCAAGAAATACATCGATTTTCCGAAGCCGAGGCAAAGCTCCGGCCTCCGTGTCGAGAACCCCGCATCTTGTTCCATGACGTCCGGGCTCGGTCCGTTCCGGTCGATCCGCTCCTTACGCGTGAAATAAGGCTCTGCGACAGACTCTTATTCTACTCGCCAAACGTTCCCACACCGGATTAAGCGTCTCGCAGGTACTCCTAATCACAAACATACGTTACTTTTCAGCACACAACGAGCATTTAAGCGATCTTGCGGAGCACTTATTCGACGGAGCGCAAGGCTCATAACGAGATAAGCGCCTTAGGGGAGCACCTATTTCGTCAGGCCGGCGAGAACCCCGCATCTTGTTCCATGACGTCCGGGCTCGGTCCGTTCCGGTCGATCCGCTCCTTACGCGTGAAATAAAGCTCTGCCACAGACTCTTATTCTACTCGCCAACGTTCCCACACCGGATTAAGCGTCTCGCAGGTACTCCTAATCACAAGCCATCGTTACTTTTTAGCACGCAGCGAGCATTTAAGCGAGGTACTCCTAATCACAAGCCATCGTTACTTTTCAGCACGCAGCGAGCGTTTAAGCAAACTTGCGGAGCACTTATTCGACGGAGCGCAAGGTTCATAACGAGATAAGCGCCTTAGGGGAGCACCTATTTCGTCAGGCCGGCGAGTACGCCGTAGCTTGTTCCATGACGTCCGGGCTCGGTCCGTTCCGGTCGATCCGCTCCTTACGCGTGAAATAAGGCTCTGCCACAGACTCTTAATGTACTCGCCAAACGTTCCCACACCGGATTAAGCGTCTCGCAGGTACTCCTAATCACAAGCCATCGTTACTTTTTAGCACGCAGCGAGCATTTAAGCGATCTTGCGGAGCACTTATTCGACGGAGCGCAAGGCTCATAACGAAATAAG
>Ga0160470_100128_pt1 | contig 78520 bp, 61 predicted proteins | sample HID1973I_E11MG_FD_108214 | JGI IMG/M metagenome (GOLD analysis project Ga0160470, IMG submission 108214) | Enriched mosquito-associated microbial communities from UW Madison campus, WI, USA - HID1973I_E11 MG | ecosystem: Host-associated > Arthropoda: Insects > Digestive system > Unclassified ... | reverse complement strand
ATGAACCGGCAGTGGGGCGGCATCGTCGACACCACGCCGGATGCCTGCCCGATCATCTCGAAAACGCCGGTACCGAACATGTTCTTCAACTGCGGTTGGGGCACCGGCGGCTTCAAGGCAAGACCTGGCTCGGGCAACGTATTTGCCGCGAGCCTGGCCAAGGGTGAAATGCACCCATTCGCCGCACCTTTCTCAATCGACAGTTTCCACAACAGTCAGTTGATCGATGAACACGGCGCTGCTGCGGTTGCCCACTAACAGGAGAAATCCCCATGTTGCATATCTTCTGTCCTCACTGCGGCGAGTTGCGCTCCGAAGAGGAATTCCACGCATCTGGCCAGGCGCACATCCCGCGTCCACTGGACCCGACGACCTGCACCGACGAGGAGTGGGGCGACTACATGTTCTTCCGCGATAACCCTCGCGGTCTGCACCACGAACTGTGGATTCACGCCGCCGGTTGCCGCCAGTACTTCAACGCGACCCGCGACACCGTGACCTACGAGATTCTCGAGACCTACAAGATCGGCACCAAGCCACAATTCACCGACAAGACCGATAGCCCGAAAGCGGCCACGACGGCTCTGGGAGAGAAGGTATGAGCCAGATCAATCGCCTGTCCAACGGCGGACGGATCGACCGCAACAAAGTGCTGAGCTTCACCTTCAATGGCCAGACCTACAAAGGCTTTGAAGGCGATTCCCTGGCTGCCGCCCTGATCGCCAACGGCGTCGACATCATCGGTCGCAGCTTCAAGTATTCCCGTCCACGGGGCATTTTCGCCGCCGGTGCAGAAGAGCCGAACGCGGTGTTGCAGATCGGTGCCACCGAAGCCACGCAAATCCCCAACGTGCGTGCCACGCAACAAGCGCTGTACCAAGGTCTGGTCGCCACCAGCACCAACGGCTGGCCGAGCGTGAACAACGACATGATGGGGATTCTCGGCAAAGTCGGCGGCAAGCTGATGCCGCCGGGCTTCTACTACAAAACCTTCATGTACCCGCAATCGTTCTGGATGACGTACGAGAAGTACATCCGTAAGGCTGCCGGTCTTGGCCGCTCGCCGACCGAGAACGATCCGGACACCTACGACTACATGAACCAGCACTGCGACGTGCTGATCGTCGGCGGTGGCCCTGCTGGTCTCGCCGCTGCATTGGCGGCGGCCCGTAGCGGCGCCCGCGTGATCCTCGCCGATGAACAGGAAGAGTTCGGCGGTAGCCTGCTCGACTCCCGCGAAAGCCTCGACGGCAAACCGGCCGTGGAATGGGTTGCCAGCGTCATCGACGAATTGAAAAACACCCCGGACGTGCTGCTGTTGCCCCGCGCTACGGTCAACGGTTACCACGACCATAACTTCCTGACCATTCACGAGCGCCTGACTGATCACCTCGGCGACCGCGCGCCGATTGGCCAGGTGCGCCAGCGCATCCACCGGGTTCGCGCCAAGCGTGTAGTCCTGGCGACCGGCGCTCACGAGCGTCCATTGGTTTACGGCAATAACGACGTGCCGGGCAACATGCTCGCCGGCGCTGTGTCGACTTACGTACGTCGTTACGGTGTGGCACCGGGCAAGAAGCTTGTCCTGAGCACCAACAACGATCACGCCTACCGCGTGGCACTGGATTGGCTCGATGCCAGCCTGCAAGTCGTGGCCATCGCCGATGCGCGCAGCAATCCGCGTGGTGCACTGGTTGAAGAAGCACGCGCAAAAGGCATTCGCATCCTGACCGGCAGCGCCGTGATCGAGGCTCGTGGCACCAAGCGCGTGACCGCTGCTCGTGTGGCGGCGATTGATGTCAAAGCTCACGCAGTGACCAGCCCGGGTGAGTGGCTTGATTGCGACCTGGTCGTTAGTTCCGGCGGTTACAGCCCGGTGGTTCACCTGGCTTCGCACCTGGGCGGCAAACCGACCTGGCGTGAAGACATCCTCGGTTTTGTACCGGGCGAAGCACCGCAGAAGCGTGTGTGCGTCGGCGGAATCAATGGCGTTTACGGTCTCGGCGATTCCTTGGCCGATGGGTTCGAAGGTGGCGCACGCGCAGCCAGCGAAGCCGGCTTCGGTGCGGTCGAAGGCTCGTTGCCGAAGGCCCTCAGCCGTCTCGAAGAGCCGACCCTGGCGCTGTTCCAGGTGCCTCATGAAAAGAACTCTGCACGAGCGCCGAAGCAATTCGTCGACTTCCAGAACGATGTCACCGCTGGCGGCATCGAACTGGCGACCCGCGAAGGCTTCGAGTCGGTCGAGCACGTCAAACGCTACACCGCGCTGGGCTTCGGTACGGACCAGGGCAAGCTGGGCAACGTCAACGGTCTGGCCATTGCCGCCCGTTCGCTGAACGTGACCATCCCGCAGATGGGCACCACGATGTTCCGTCCCAACTACACGCCGGTGACCTTCGGTGCCGTGGCTGGTCGTCACTGCGGGCACATTTTCGAACCTGTGCGCTTCACCGCGCTGCATCACTGGCACGTGAAAAATGGCGCCGAGTTCGAAGACGTCGGTCAGTGGAAACGTCCATGGTACTTCCCGAAAAACGGTGAAGACCTGCACGCCGCCGTGAAGCGCGAATGCAAAGCCGTGCGCGACAGCGTCGGCCTGCTGGACGCCTCGACCCTGGGCAAAATCGACATCCAGGGCCCGGATGCGCGTGAGTTCCTCAACCGCATCTACACCAACGCCTGGACCAAGCTCGACGTGGGCAAGGCGCGTTACGGCCTGATGTGCAAAGAAGATGGCATGGTGTTCGACGACGGCGTAACCGCCTGCCTCGCCGACAATCATTTTGTGATGACCACCACCACCGGCGGCGCTGCACGCGTGCTGCAGTGGCTGGAGATCTACCAGCAGACCGAATGGCCAGACCTGAAGGTGTACTTCACGTCGGTCACCGATCACTGGGCGACCATGACACTGTCCGGGCCGAACAGCCGCAAGCTGCTCAGTCACGTCACCGACATCGACTTGAGCAACGAAGCCTTCCCGTTCATGACCTGGAAAGAAGGCTTGGTGGCTGGCGTGCCGGCGCGGGTTTTCCGGATTTCGTTTACCGGTGAACTGTCGTACGAAGTCAACGTGCAAGCCGACTATGCGATGGGCGTGCTGGAAAAAATTGTCGAGGCGGGCAAGCAGTACAACCTGACGCCGTACGGCACCGAAACCATGCACGTACTGCGGGCCGAGAAGGGCTTCATCATCGTCGGCCAGGACACCGACGGCTCGATGACCCCGGACGACCTGAACATGGGCTGGTGTGTAGGTCGTACCAAACCGTTCTCGTGGATCGGCTGGCGCGGCATGAACCGTGAAGACTGTGTGCGGGATCAGCGTAAGCAGTTGGTGGGCCTCAAGCCGATCGATCCGAACAAATGGCTGCCGGAAGGCGCGCAACTGGTGTTCAACACCAAGCAAGCGATTCCGATGAGCATGGTCGGCCACGTGACGTCCAGCTATGCGCACAACTCCCTGGGCTATTCGTTTGCCATGGGCGTGGTGAAAGGCGGGCTGAGCCGGATGGGTGAGCGAGTGTTCGCACCGCTGGCTGACGGCAGCGTGATCGAGGCGGAAATCGTTTCTTCGGTGTTCTTCGATCCGAAGGGTGAGCGCCAGAACGTTTGATACTGATCGTTCCCACGCTCTGCGTGGGAATGCATCCCGGGACGTTCCGCGTCCCAAGAGCGGACGCAGAGCGTCCATGGCGGCAATTCCACGCAGAGCGTGGGAACGATCAAGAATTCAGGAAAGGTGCTTTATGACCGCAGCCAATGTTTACCAACAACGTCCAACCACCGGGGCCAAGGCCGAGTCGTCGCTGCACCATGCCGACCTCGCCAGCCTGGTGGGCAAGGGGCGCAAAAACGCCGGCGTGATCGTGCGTGAGAAAAAACTCCTCGGCCATTTGACTATCCGTGGCGATGGCCACGATGCCGCGTTCAGCGCTGGCGTGCACAAGGCCCTCGGCATCGAACTGCCAGGCGCCCTGAGCGTGATCGTCAAAGGCGAAACCAGCCTGCAATGGATGGGGCCGGATGAATGGCTGCTGATCGTGCCAACCGGTGAAGAATTCGCCGCCGAGCAAAAACTCCGTGAAGCGTTGGGCGATTTGCACATTCAGATCGTCAACGTCAGTGGCGGCCAGCAGATCCTCGAACTGAGCGGGCCGAACGTGCGTCAGGTGCTGATGAAATCCACCAGTTATGACGTGCACCCCAACAGCTTTCCGGTGGGTAAAGCGGTAGGTACTGTGTTTGCCAAATCACAGCTGGTGATTCGTCATACCGCTGAAGACACCTGGGAACTGCTGATCCGCCGCAGTTTCTCGGATTACTGGTGGTTGTGGTTGCAGGATGCGGCGGCTGAGTATGGGCTGAGTGTTCAGGCTTGATGAATGATCGTTCCCACGCTCTGCGTGGGAATGCATCCCGGGACGCTCTGCGTCCCAAAAGCGGACGCAGAGCGTCCATGGCGGCGTTCCCACGCAGAGCGTGGGAACGATCAGTTTCGCTACAGGAGTCACCGCACTATGAGCCGCGCACCAGACACATGGATTCTGACCGCCGACTGCCCAAGCGTCCTCGGCACCGTGGATGCGGTGACCCGCTTTCTGTTCGAGCAGGGCTGCTACGTCACCGAGCACCATTCCTTCGATGATCGCCTCTCCGGGCGTTTTTTCATTCGCGTCGAATTCCGCCAGCCCGACGGCTTCGACGAACAGTCGTTCCGCGCCGGCTTGCAAGAGCGCGGTGCAGCGTTCGGCATGATCTTCGAACTGACCGCGCCGAACTACCGGCCGAAAGTGGTGATCATGGTGTCCAAGGCCGATCACTGCCTCAACGATTTGCTCTATCGACAGCGCATCGGCCAGTTGTCGATGGACGTGGCCGCCGTGGTCTCCAACCACCCCGACCTCAAACCTTTGGCCGACTGGCATCAGATTCCGTATTACCACTTCCCGCTGGACCCGAACGACAAGCCGTCCCAGGAACGTCAGGTGTGGCAGGTCATCGAAGAGTCCGGCGCCGAGCTGGTGATCCTTGCCCGCTACATGCAGGTCCTGTCGCCAGAGCTGTGCCGCAAACTCGACGGCAAGGCGATCAATATCCATCACTCTCTGCTGCCAGGTTTCAAGGGCGCCAAGCCCTATCACCAGGCCTACAACAAGGGCGTGAAGCTGGTGGGCGCGACGGCGCATTACATCAACAACGACCTGGATGAAGGCCCGATCATCGCCCAGGGCGTGGAGGCGGTGGACCACAGTCATTACCCGGAAGACTTGATCGCCAAGGGGCGGGATATCGAGGGGCTGACGTTGGCGCGGGCGGTGGGATATCACATCGAGCGAAGGGTGTTTTTGAACGCCAATCGCACGGTCGTTCTTTAGATCGCTATCGCTGGCAAGCCAGCGATGGCGGAGTAGAAGACAGCACAAGGCTTACAGGCAACACCCAGAGCAATCAACGCGCCGCACATCGATGGCGACGCGAGCGCTACATAAAAACAACAGCGAGGTGAAAGCATGTCTGGCAATCGTGGTGTGGTGTATCTCGGCAATGGCAAAGTCGAAATACAGAAAATCGACTATCCAAAAATGCAGGACCCGCGCGGCAGGAAGATCAATCACGCTGTCATCCTGCGCGTGGTGTCCACCAACATCTGTGGTTCCGATCAGCACATGGTGCGCGGTCGCACCACCGCCCAGACCGGCCTGGTGCTGGGTCACGAAATCACTGGTGAAGTGATCGAGAAGGGCAGCGACGTCGAAAACCTGCAAATCGGTGACCTGGTTTCGGTGCCGTTCAACGTCGCATGCGGGCGCTGCCGTTCCTGCAAAGAGATGCACACCGGCGTTTGCCTGAGCGTTAACCCGGCGCGTCCTGGTGGCGCTTATGGCTATGTCGACATGGGCGACTGGACTGGCGGCCAGGCTGAATACGCGATGGTGCCGTACGCTGACTTCAACCTGCTGAAACTGCCGGACCGCGATCGCGCGATGGAAAAAATCCGCGACCTGACCTGCCTCTCCGACATCCTGCCCACCGGTTACCACGGTGCAGTGACTGCGGGCGTTGGCCCAGGCAGCACCGTATACATCGCAGGTGCCGGCCCGGTCGGTCTGGCGGCTGCCGCGTCTGCTCGGCTATTGGGCGCTGCCGTGGTGATCATCGGTGACGTCAACACCGTTCGCCTGGCGCACGCCAAGGCTCAGGGTTTCGAAATCGCCGACCTGTCCCTGGACACTCCGCTGCACGAACAGATCGCCGCACTGCTGGGTGAGCCGGAAGTGGATTGCGCCGTCGACGCCGTGGGCTTCGAAGCACGCGGTCATGGCCATGACGGCGTGAAGCACGAGGCTCCGGCTACCGTGCTCAACTCGTTGATGGGCGTGGTTCGGGTGGCCGGCAAGATCGGTATTCCGGGCCTGTACGTGACTGAAGATCCGGGTGCTGTGGATGCTGCCGCGAAAATGGGCAGCCTGAGCATTCGCTTTGGGCTGGGCTGGGCCAAATCCCACAGCTTCCACACTGGGCAGACGCCAGTGATGAAATATAACCGCCAGCTAATGCAGGCGATCATGTGGGACCGCATTCATATTGCTGACATCGTGGGTGTTGAGGTTATTAGCCTGGATGATGCACCGCGTGGTTATGGCGAGTTCGATGCGGGTGTGCCGAAGAAGTTTGTGATTGATCCGCATAAGTTGTTTAGTGCGGCATAGTTAAACTAAAAAGGGCTACATTCATGTCGCCCTTTTTATTTTTGTTATTGAATGAGTCAAAATGGAGCTTCGGAAGCTCTCGGCAGTATCGGTTTTTTCTGTTTTTCAAGCATTCTTATTGATATGGATTTGTAGGATATCTCACTCATAATAATTTCCATTTCATTGAGTTTGCGATGTATTAACCCGCCTTCTCCCATAGTTCTAAAACGGTAATGGTGCCCTGGCCGCATCGAGGTGAAGTTATTAACGTGCACCGCGAATACTTGAGGTGTGCCATTTGCTGTATAGCTTGCTGCTGCTTCTGAGAAGTCGATGGCAGTTTGTTTGGTGGGGGCTACGTAGAACCCCTTTCCACTGCTTAGGCCGCCCGCACTATCCATATGCTTGGCGTCAATTCCTGCGATTAAACTGGCAGTGTTCTCTTTTGTCGAACCATGATATCCAATAAGTGATGCTTTTTTGGAAACGGAAGCATCAAGAGCTTGTTCCTGGCGGGGTAAATAAGCGACTGAACGACGCCTCGAAACTAGAAGGGAACTAAATTGGTTTTCGATTTTTGTGCGCTTGACGGCTTTAGTGAGGTTTTTTGCAAGCAACTCCCAGCCACCGGCGTGTCCGGTGGGATCCAAGTAGTTAACAGGATCCCCCCCACAATACCCATACGCATTCAACCCTCCCTCCCCAAACGGACTCCAGCTGTCCGGACTGTTAAACCGCATCAACACCGGGTTAAACGCCCGATAGCCATTCCCTAGCAAATAACACCCGGTCACCGGATCCGACCGTTCGCCGTTGAAACCGAGCAGGCTGAGCAAGCCGTTCTCCGGATGGCGGTAACCATAAGGCGTGTAGGAAAGAGAATCGCGGCGTGCCGCATCGAGTACGTTCAACACCGAACGCTGTTGGTCAGTGGCTAGCAACCGGGATTCCACTGTGCCGCTCTGCCGTTGTTGCTGCGCCAGCAGTTGATCCTCGTACTGCATGATGGAGCGTTGCACTGCGCCTTGGACCTCAGTGACCAGGCGATCTTTGAGGTAGAAGCGCTGGAGGTGGGGTTGCATGCACGGCGTGCAATCAATCAGTCGATCCAGTGGGTCGTAGCAATATTTGCACAGCAGGGTTTCACGGTTGGAATTCATGGGTCAGCCTCCCTGAAAGATCCGTCGATTCAAGGTTTGACTATCAAGCAATCGGCCTCGATTGCCTACTAGCGGAACTGATAGGGTCGCTGGGCGCTCAGGATTCCCGCAAACGCCAAAACCCAGGGTTTCGAAGTCGCCGAACTGTCCCGCGACACTTGCTGTACGAACAGATCGCCGCGAAAATGGGTAGCCTGGGCATTCGCTTCGAGTTGGGCTGGGCTAAATCCCACAGCTTCCACACTGGGCAGACGCCGGTGATGAAGTACAACTTCCAGCTGATGCAGGCGATCATGTGGGACCGTATACATATTGCGGACATTGTGGGTGTAGAAGTGATCAGCCTGGATGACGCGCCACGCGGATATGGCGAGTTTGAGGCGGTTGTGCCGAAGAAATTTGTGATTGATTCGCATAAGTTGTTTAGTGCGGCTTAATAATCACGGGTACATAAAGGGGTGGCCTAGTAGTCGCCCCGTTTTTTCTTTAACGTGGCTCGGCAGTGCTTCCTCTTCGTAAGCTCACCCCGGTTACTCTCATGTTTTTATCTGCGACTCCTCTAACTCCAGCGGCTGAGATGTTGAGAAGCATTCCGGAGAAATTGACGCCGTTTGGTTCTTTTACAAATTTTTTTGCCCATGACGTCGCCTCTTGAAGATGTGCGGTAGTGTTGCTTGTTTTTCCGTCATTTAGTTGCTTTACTATTGAGTTTAATGTTTCAACTTGAGGCATTTTTAGTGCGTTATTGCTGTGACTACCCAGATTTTGATTAACAGCCTGTAAGGTTTTCACGTACGGCTCGGGATTTGGATTTTGGGTGGTGATTTTGTGCAGGAGTTGCCTTTCAGTTGGCATTGATTTCGGAGGGGTATTACCTCGAGTCATCGCTTGCGAAGTTGTCGTAAACATTTCGTCCATAAATTGCAGAATTTTATCAATCACATGTCCTGATTTATCCGAGAGATTTATCGGGTCTCCTACGCAATAAGTATACCCATTCAACCCACCCTCCCCAAAAGGACTCCAACTGTCCGGACTGTTGAATCGCATCAACACCGGATTAAACGCCCGATAGCCATTCCCCAACAAATAACACCCGGTCACCGGATCAGGCCGTTCGCCGTTGAAGCCGAGCAGGCTGAACAAGCCACTCGCCAATGGGCGGTGACCGTAGGGTGTGTGAGCGATTGGCTGAGACCCGGACTTATCGAGTACGGTCAACACTGAGCGCTGTTGGTCAGTGGCGAGAATGGAGGTTTTCAAGGCGTCGCTTTGGCGCTGTTGCTGCGCCAACAGCTGGTCTTCATGCTGCATGATCGAACACTGCGCCCAGCCTTGAATTTCGGTGGTGAGACGATCTTTCCGATAGAAGCGCTGCGCCATGGCCTGTGTTGAGGGGGCGCAAACCAGGCGATTCAGCGGGTCGTAGTGGTAGCGGCAAAGCAGCGTTTTGCTGTGAGTCTGCATGGGCGTGGGCTCCCTGAAGAGGTCATCGATTCCGGGATCAACTGTGGCCTAATCCACTGGGGTTGGGTACTGGCAGAACTGATAGGGTCGAAGCCGCTTTCAGGTGTCCCCTGGCCTTCGTCGCAGCATCAAAACATGCCATTCATCGCGTAGCATCCGGGGTTTCACACTTCCTATACGTACGCCGCGTGAAAATGGATGCAGGGCCGAGGAACATGCCGGGTGTTGCCCGGTCCAAACGGCAGTTTTTTCCGTTCCTGAGTGGGCGGTTTTTCATGACGCTAGAGGATGTCTGGATGAAGATTTCACGCGGTTTTGCACTGGCTTCGCTGATGAGTCTGGCGGCCAGTCCGGTCTTTGCTCAGTTCAGCCTGAACGATGCGGCCAATGCCATTTCGGGCATGAAGGGGGATAACGCAGCGAAAGCGGCAGCACCGACTCCGGAAACGGCGGACCTGTTGGGTGCGCTCAGCCAATTGAACGTGACGCCGCAACAGGCCGTTGGCGGTACCAGCGCGATGCTGGGGTTGGCGAAAAATCAATTGAGCTCGACTGACTATTCCGAGTTGGCCAAAAGTGTGCCGGGAATCGACAAGTTGTCCGGTGGCGGGCAATTGGGTGCGCTCGCCGGTTTGCTCGGCTCATCGGGCAAATCGGCCGGTCTGGAAAACGCCCTCGGCAATGTGAAGGACACCAATGACCTGAACAGTGCCTTCAGCGCGTTGGGCATGGACAGCGGCATGATCGGCCAGTTTGCCCCGGTGATCCTGCAGTACCTTGGTCAGCAGGGCGTTGGCGGTTCGCTGCTGCAAAGCCTGGGCGGAATCTGGGGCGCCGGCACCGGTACTTGATTCAACGGCGTTCGACGCGCAACGCGTCGATGCGCTGATCTTTTTCGATCCAGAGCTGGTTGACCCAGTTCTGGATTTTTTCGCGAAACAGCGGATCGTTTTCGTAGTCGCCTTGCCACAGGGCGGGGTCGAGCTCGCGGGTCTTGATGTCGATGATGACCCTGGGCACGTTGCCGCTGATCAAATCCCAGAACCCCGGAATCTGCTGCTGCGGATAGACCACGGTCACATCGAGAATGGCGTCCAGCTGTTCACCCATCGCCGCCAGCACGAACGCCACGCCACCCGCCTTGGGTTTGAGCAGGTGCTTGAAGGGCGATTGCTGCTGACGGCTTTTCGCCGCCGTAAACCGTGTGCCTTCCAGGTAGTTGACCACCGTGACCGGCTGGCGCTTGAACAGCTCGCACGCGGCTTTGGTGATCTCCAGATCCTTACCTGCCAGTTCGGGATGTTTGGCCAGAAAGGCCTTGGTGTAGCGCTTCATGAACGGGTAATCCAGCGCCCACCACGCCAGCCCCAGAAACGGTACCCAGATCAGTTCTTTCTTGAGGAAGAATTTGAAGAACGGCGTGCGCCGGTTCAACGTCTGGATCAACGCCGGAATGTCGACCCAGGATTGGTGGTTGCTGACCACCAGGTAGGAGGTGTCGCCGCGTAGATCGTCGCCACCGCGAATGTCCCATTGGGTGGGGATGCACAGGCGGAAGATCAGCTTGTCGATTTCGGCCCAGGTCTCGGCGATCCACATCACCGCCCTGGAGGCGACATCGCGAAACTGGCCGGGCACGACAAGCTTTAACAAGGCGAACACCATCAGCGGTCCGATCAGGACGAGGGTGTTGAGCAACAGCAGCAGGGTGACGAAACAGCCGGTGAGCAGGCGGCGCATAAGTAACTCTTGGAATCATTTGGGCGCGCCATGATAAGCAGCTTAGGGCGAGAGGCCAAATCGGCGGTGACGAATGTTTCATCTTTGAACCGTTAACCTCTCTCCACTGATCGTTCCCACGCTCTGCGTGGGAATGCAGCCAAAGACGCTCTGCGTCCCAAAACGTGACGCAGAGCGTCACAAGAGGGATTCCAACGCAGAGCGTGGGAACGATCTAATCGATAACGGTCTAAAATTCCGCTGCCCATTCCTCAAGGAAGTCCTTACGTGAAATCCATCCTCGCACTGCTTTCCCTCGTGGCCCTGCCGGTTCTGGCTGCCGAGCCGACGCTGTACGGTCGTTACGAATACATTGCCCTGCCGGAAATCGGTGGCGAAGTGCTCAAGGCCAAGATGGACACGGGCGCCCTGACCGCGTCGCTGTCCGCCAAGGACATCGAGATGTTTACCCGTGATGGCGATGAGTGGGTGCGTTTTCGTCTAGCCACCAAGGATGCGAGTAACAAGGTTTACGAACACAAGATCGCGCGGATCAGCAAGATCAAGACCCGCTCGGAAGAGGATGCGGATGACGACGAAGCGACCGCCCCGACCAAGCGGCCAGTGGTTGATCTGGAGCTTTGTCTGGGTAACGTCAAGCGTACGGTCGAGGTCAATCTGACGGATCGCAGCAGCTTTAACTATCCGTTGCTGATCGGGGCGAAGGCGTTGCGTGAGTTTGGGGCCGCAGTGAATCCGGCTCGGCGGTTTACGGCGGACAAGCCGGATTGTTGAAAAAATATATTCTAAAACCGTTTTATATCTACTTGGAATGCCGGATCTTATTGCGACGAGCCTCGGCAGAGGCTCGCAACTGCGCTTTTGCATCAGCTACTGTTTTGAATCCTCCAATGGGTTCGGGCACTTGTGGGATGAAACGAATTTTCTCAGAACCAGGGGGGGCAAGGTTGAGGCGGGAAGCTCTCTCAGGTGGAGGGGTGTACGTGGAGTTCTCGTGCTGTTTCAATGTTAATTTAATGTAATTATCTCTGGTTGGTATGCGTTCGCCTGATGGCAGCTGGGTGTAGGCCCCAGTGGTGGCGTGGTGTTTTGGATCTGTTAAAAGTCCAGAATAATTAAGGTTGCGAACTTTATTTAATCTGAACAGTTCTTTATATCGCTCCTCCGTTAAGTTCTTCGCCATGTATTCATTGTTTAAACTGTTTCTCATGTTTTCCATGAGATCAGATGACTGCTGTTCCGAAGGTGTGCTGTGACGCACCTTCATAATGCCAGCTGGCTTTGGTGTTGAAGATTTAATGCGGGGCACATTCATGATTCCCAACGTTCTAAATATATATTTTATTAGAGTTGGAGTATGCCCTGTGAAATCTGTCCTGTTTACCGGGTCTCCCAGACAATACGCATAAGCATTCAACCCACCTTCCCCAAACGGACTCCAGCTATCCGGGCTGTTGAACCGCATCAACACCGGGTTGAACTGCCGATAGCCGTTCCCTAAATGGTAATGCCCGGTCAGCGCGTCCGGCGGTTCGCCGTTGAACCCCAGCAGGCTGAGCAAGCCATTCTCCGGTGAACGATGACCATAGGGCGTATAGGCGATAGACCGACGTCCGTTCCCATCCAGGGTGTTCAATACCGACTGCTGTAGATCGGTCGCCAGCAAAATTGTTCTTCGAGTGTGTGCGGACATCGCTGATCTCCGTAAAAAGATCCCAATAGCGGGTGCCCCAGCATCAACCCCTTATCAACCCTTGCCTACTATCAGAACTGTTAGGTTCACTGCCGATTGACGCCCAACCCACCTTGGTTCACCGTTCGACCATTCAATTGCCGCGCCCGGATGCCATGCCTCATATCCTGATTGTCGAAGACGAAGCGGCGATTGCCGACACCCTGATTTTCGCCTTGCAGGGTGAGGGCTTTACCACTTCTTGGGTTAGCCTGGGTGCGGCGGCGCTTGAGCATCAACGCCAGACGCCGGCCGATCTGATCATTCTCGACATCGGTTTGCCCGACATCAGCGGCTTTGAAGCCTGCAAGCAATTGCGGCGCTTCAGCGAGGTGCCGGTGATGTTCCTCAGTGCCCGGGACGGGGAAATCGATCGTGTGGTGGGCCTTGAGATCGGTGCTGACGATTACGTCGTCAAACCGTTCAGCCCTCGGGAAGTGGCGGCGCGGGTCCGGGCCATTCTCAAGCGCATGGCGCCGCGAGCGGTGCCCGAACCAACGTCGGCATTGTTTCGCGTCGACAACGAGCGCGTGCAGATCAGCTATCGCGACCAGCCGCTCAGCTTGACCCGTCACGAATTTCGTCTGCTGCAGTGTCTGTTGGATCAACCCGAGCGCGTATTCAGTCGCGAGCAGTTGCTGGATGCGTTGGGTGTCGCGGCCGATGCCGGGTACGAGCGCAGCATCGACAGCCACATCAAGAGCGTGCGCGCCAAATTGCGCCTGGTGAAGGCTGATGCCGAGCCGATCCAGACTCATCGTGGCCTCGGTTACAGCTACAGTCCGGGGCGCAGCTGATGCGGTTGGGGATACGGATTTTCCTGGTGTTTGTACTGTTTATCGGGCTGACCGGCTACTTCGTGCTCAGCACCGTCATGGAAGAGATCCGCCCCGGCGTGCGCCAATCCACCGAAGAAACCCTCGTCGATACGGCCAACCTCATGGCCGAGATTCTGCGCGATGACTTCAAGGCCGGCACCCTCAATCAGAACCGCTGGCCGCAGCTGCTCAAGGCTTATGGCGAGCGGCAACCGAAGGCGAGCATTTGGGGTTTGCCGAAGAATCAGGTTAGCCACCGCATTTACGTCACCGACGACAAAGGTATTGTGGTGCTGGACTCCAGCGACGAGGCAGTTGGGAAGGATTACTCACGCTGGAACGACGTCTACCTGACCCTGCGCGGCGAGTACGGCGCGCGCTCCACTCGCAGCGATCCGCAGGATGCCAGCTCCTCTGTGATGCACGTGGGCGCGCCGATCCGCGACAACGGTCAGATCATCGGCGTGGTCACCGTGGCCAAGCCCAACAGCTCGCTGCAACCTTATGTTGATCGCACCGAACGGCGGCTGCTGGTGTACGGCGCCGGATTGATAGGCCTCGGCCTGTTGTTCGGCGCGCTGTTGTCGTGGTGGCTGAGCTCGGCGCTACGTCGTTTGACGGTGTACGCGCAGGCCGTCAGTGAAGGCCGGCGAGTCGAGGTGCCGCACTATCGCGGTGGCGAGCTGGAGCAACTGGCGACAGCGGTGGAGCAGATGCGCACGCAGCTCGAAGGCAAGGCTTACGTGGAGCGTTATGTTCACACCCTGACCCATGAACTGAAGAGCCCGCTGGCGGCGATTCGCGGCGCCGCGGAGTTGCTGCAAGGCGAGATGCCGTTAGCGCAGCGGCAGCGGTTCGTCGACAACATCGACAGTGAAAGCGTGCGGATGCAGCAGTTGATTGAACGCTTGTTGAACCTGGCGCAGGTGGAACAACGGCAAGGGCTGGAAGAACGGGTGGCGGTGCCGTTGGCTGGCTTGGTGGATGAGTTGTTGAGCGCGCAGGCGGCGCGGATCGAGGGCAAGCAGTTGCGCGTCGAACAGCGAATTGCCCCGGAACTTGAACTGCACGGTGAGTCTTTTCTATTGCGTCAGGCGCTGGGTAATTTGCTGGAGAACGCCCTGGATTTCACACCGGTTCAGGGTGTGCTGCGATTCAGTGCCGAGCGTATTGGGGGTCAGATTGAGTTCAGGTTGTTCAACCAGGCTGAGCCCATTCCCGACTATGCATTGCCACGCTTGAACGAGCGTTTTTACTCGCTGCCGCGTCCGGACAGCGGACGTAAAAGTACCGGGCTTGGGCTTAATTTTGTCGAGGAAGTGGTGAAGCTGCATGGCGGCGCCATGGTTATTGGCAATGTTGAGAGTGGCGTACAGGTGATTTTACGGCTGCCATAAAGCAAAAAGATCGCAGCCTGCGGCAGCTCCTACAGGGGATGGTGGTGGGTTTGGGGATCTGGCTTTGACACAAATCCTGTAGGAGCTGTCGAGAGAAACGAGGCTGCGATCTTTTCGAATTCCACACACTCTCCACATTCCCCACATAAATCCCTCATACGGCCACACCAGACTCTCCCCATCCAAACAAGGAGAGTCCCATGAACCGAAGCCTGACCTTAAAACTCGGGGCCATTGCTCTGCTGATTTTGTTGTTGCTCATTCCATTGCTGATGATCAGCGGCGTGATCCAGGACCGTCAGCAACTGCGCGATGGCGTACTCGAAGACATCGCCCGCAGTTCCAGCTACAGCCAGCAGCTCAGCGGTCCATTGATGGTGGTGCCGTATACCAAGGTGGTGCGCACCTGGAAGCTCAACGAGAAAACCAACCAGCGCTACCAGGAACTCGGTGAAGAACGGGGCCGCCTGTATTTTCTGCCAGAGCGTTTCGAGCTCAATGGCCAGGTCGAGACGGAATTGCGCAAGCGGGGGATTTACGAGGCGCGGCTGTTCCACGCCGACAATCGCATCACCGGGCATTTTTCACTGCCGACGCACTTGGGCATCAAGGAAGATTTCGCCGATTACCAGTTCGACCAGCCTTTTCTGGCCGTCGGTATCAGCGACATTCGCGGCATCGAGAACGCGTTGAAGCTTGAGCTGGACGGCCAACGTCTGGACTTCGTGCCAGGCAGCCAGGTTCGCTGGTTGGGGGAGGGCGTGCACGTCATGCTGCCTGCCTTGGACGCGAAGGCGCCGACTGAACTGAATTTTGGTTTCAACCTGCGCCTGCAAGGCACCGGTCAATTGCTGGTTGTGCCGGTGGGCAAGACCAGCAAGGTGTCGTTGGCCGCCAACTGGCCGCACCCGAGCTTTGTCGGCAACTACTTGCCGGCTCAGCGTGAAGTCACCGATCAAGGCTTTACCGCTAATTGGCAGACCTCGTTTTTCTCCACCAACCTGCAAGAAGCCATGAACGGCTGCGTCTCCGGAAAAAACTGCGAAGTGTTCAACAGCCGCAGCTTCGGCGTGAGCTTTATCGACCCGGTGGATCAATACCTGAAAAGCGATCGGGCGATCAAATACGCGCTGCTGTTCATCGTCCTCACATTCGCCGGATTCTTCCTCTTCGAAGTACTGAAAAGCCTGGCGGTGCACCCGGTGCAATATGCGCTGGTGGGGGTGGCATTGGCGTTCTTCTATCTGCTGCTGTTATCGCTGTCCGAGCATATCGGGTTTGCCCTGGCGTATCTGTTGTCGGCCGGTGCCTGCGTGGTGTTGATCGGGTTCTATGTCTGCCATGTGCTGCGCAGCGTGCGTCACGGGTTGAGTTTTTCAGCGGGCCTGGCGGCTTTGTATGGCTTGCTCTATGGCTTATTGAGCGCCGAGGATTACGCGTTGTTGATGGGCTCGCTGTTGCTGTTCGGGTTGCTGGGCGTGTTTATGGTGCTGACGCGCAAGCTGGATTGGTATGGGGTTGGGCAGAAGACCGCCAAGCCGCTGGCGTTTGATATCGGAGCGGTGGAATGAGCCGGTCACTGGGTTTGCGTGAGGATCAGCGGGAAGGGCGGGTGTTGGCGACGCTGATTTTTCGATTGTTTCCGGTAGATCCGGTGCGGTGCTATAGCGAGCAGGCTCGCTCCCACAGGGATTCGCGCTGAACGCAAACCTCTTGTTCACCGGCGATCAAATGTGGGAGCGGGCTTGCTCGCGATGAGGTGTGTCAGGCGACATCGATGCTGCCTGTGCCTCCGCCATCGCGAGCAGGCTCACTCCCACAGGGATTCGCGTTGAATGCAAATCTCGTGTTCACTGGCAATCAAATGTGGGAGTGAGCCTGCTCGCGATGAGGACATAAGAACACTGTTTTGGTGATGGTTAAAATAAATGTCGCATTATGTTCTTTCAGAAGTAATTTTTTATTTGAGTTGGCGTATGGCAGCACTGCTGGCTGCTGGAGAGGCAGTAGTGGGGATGGTCTTGATCTTGTTTAAAATAGCATGTTGATGTTCGAATCCCATTACTTGAGAGTGCAAGTTCATTACCGCCCTGTCCTTGCTGCTCGATCCGCTGGTTGCTGAAGGGTACTGTATCGGGCTGGCCATAAACTCGACGGCCTCTCGTTTTGCTGGGGAATCTGGTAGTTGCTTTAATAAATCGATTTGTTTTTTTATCAAGTTGGCATTGGCTTCCTCGATTATTTCTGCGTGGAGATTTATCTTTCCAATGCTCATGTCGTCAAGACTCAGTAGCTTTGAATGTTCGCCAAGTTGATATCCTAACGTCTCTCCGTTGTACCGCATTCCTCGTTTCATCGTCATGAGTTCACTAACGTTGTTCATTATTTCAGGCGATCTTGCCAGCGAAGTTCCTGGCATGAATTTAACAATAACTCCCATCAAAGAGTGCCCATTAGGATCAACATGGTTTATCGGGTCGCCAGCGCAATACGCATAAGCATTCAACCCTCCCTCCCCAAACGGACTCCAGCTGTCCGGACTGTTGAACCGCATCAACACCGGGTTGAACTGCCGATAGCCATTGCCCAAGTGATAATGCCCGGTCACCGGGTCTGGCCGTTCGCCGTTGAATCCCAGCAAACTCAGTAATCCATTCTCCCTGGGGCGGTGACCGTAGGGTGAGTAGACGAGGGGATTGGGCTCGTTGGCGTCGAGCGCGTGCAGTACCGAGCGTTGTTGATCAGTCGCCAGGAGGGTGGCAGTCATTTTGGCACCATCACGCTGCTGTTGTGCCAACAACTGGTCATCGTGCTGCAGGATGCTTCGATGCACACCGTTTTGTATTTCAGTGGCCAGGCGAGTTTTGCAGTAATAGCGCTGGGTGGGTTGTTCAAAGGGAGTGCTATCGACCAGCCGATCAAGCGGATCGTAGTTGTAGCGGCTCAAGAGGAACTCGCGGTTAGAAGTGGGCATTGACTGAAGCTCCATGCAAAGGTCGAAAAAGCCGACCTTTAGCATCAATCCTTTCCCAGTCGTTGCCTACCTATCAGAACTGCTAGGGTTTCGCCGGTTCTGCTTCCTCGGTATAGGTTGCTTCTCTCGCCGGAAAGTAAGTTTTCCTACAGGAAAAACTGGCCTCCTACAGCGCTCATCCCTTCCTTTTGCAGGACGTTTCCTAGATTATTTCGCACGCTTGCGCCGACCGATTTCCGTGCCTAGTCTTCGCCCGTCACTGCTCATCAGTGATCGGGTTTAGTCGCCCGGTTCCGGTCAGGCGCACAGCGTCACCTCATATCAGGTATTTTTTATCGCCTGAAATCTATGGTGGCTGTGCGCAGGGCACCCTCGGGTGCGCCGGTTTTGCCTGACGGCCGGTCGACTAACCTGTGCGCAGCCGCCACCCCTTGTTCGTTTAGTCGCGATATCGGTTGGCTCCCCATTAATGTCAGGAGCACTACCAATGAAGAAGCCAGTCCCCGATCCACCCTCCAATGCAACCAGAAACGACGATCTGCTCAGAGACCGCTCAGCACTCTACCGGGCAATCGATTTCTACCTGACCGGCGAACAACCGTCGGCGCCGGATGAACTGCGGTTCTACAACGTCAGCAACGACGTGAGCTTCGAAGACACCCAACTCTATGTCGCCGACCTGCTGCGCTGTGCCTCGGTCACTGCCTATCAATGCGGTGACCACCTCAAAGGCGCAGACAGGGCGATGGTTTTTTCCGTGTGGCATTTGCTGGAAATTGCCAAGGCCATGGTTGATCGGTCGATTGATTGTTTGGGGATGAAGCAGGCTCAGGACTAATTGAAGTAGTCGGTCGGTGTTGATATTGCTATCGCGAGCAGGCTCGCTCCCTCAATGAAGCTAAGACAAAATATGAAAAGCGGGACAGATTTTCAGGTTAGAAAATTTGTCCCGCTGATTTATGTGTGTATTTAGATAAACTTGTCTTCTTGTCTCTTGATGGGCTGCTAAATCACCTTATTCAGAATCAGGATCTGTATAAAAACCGATCGGGGTCGGAAGGGGTTTTTGAAACTAGACGACTTCGCTCAATGGCTGCGCTTTCCTTTAATAATGCATTGTTTTTTATACCTTGAGGGTGTTGATTCCAGAGGCTTAATGAGCTGTGTCCATGTCTGCCTGATCGCAAGGAGTTAGCTATGTTATTGATAAATTCTGCACTGTCCCCGCTTATGCCGCTGAGGGGGATTATACTAACTAGGTCTGGTTTATTCACGATTATATTTACTGGTATTGGCAGTTGTGTAGGTGTGACTCTGATCTCGTAGATTGAAATTTCGTTTTGATATGTGGCACGTAAAGTATGTCCGTCGCTTTGTTTTGATACGATTTTGCCGTTGGTTATATTATTTTTTGCAAAATATGGCGCTGAGAAAAAATCGTGATCTGCACTAATAGAGTCATTAGAAAGTTTTCGCGGTAATGGAGCGGTTTTCGTTTTAGCCTTGCGGCCCAAAAACTTAAAGAACCAATCAAATAAATGCCCTGTTGGATCCACTCTGTTAATTGGATCTCCCCCGCAATATGCATACGTATTTATACCACCCTCCCCAAACGGACTCCAACTGTCCGGGCTATTAAACCGCATTAACACAGGATTGTACTGTCGATAGCCGTTGCCCAAATGATAATGCCCGGTCACTGGATCCGCTCGTTCGCCGGTGAACCTCAGCAAACTGAGTAACCCGTTCCCCATCAAATGATGGCCGTAGGACGAGTAAGCGAGCGAATGAAAAAGGTTTGCATCGAGTGCATTCAAAACCGAACGCTGTTGATCCGTCGCCAGCAACGTGGCGGTCGTCTTGCCACCCTCACTCTGCTGCTGCGCCAACAGCTGGTCGTCGTGCTGCACGATGGTGCGTTGCACACCACCTTCTATTTCCGTGGCCAGGCGGGTTTGGCAGTAAAAGCGCTGAGTGAGTTGTTCAAAGGGAGTGCTATTGACCAGCCGATCAAGCGGGTCGTAGTTGTAGCGACTCAACAGGGTTTCGCGAGTTGAAGTAGGCATTGACTGAAGCTCCGTGCAAAGGTCGAAAAAGCCGAGCCTCCAGCATCAATCCTTTCCCAGTCGTTGCCTACCTAGCAGAACTGTTAGGGTTTTGCCCTTTCTGAAGTCAAACCTTCGGCATTGTCGCCAGCATCGATGCTCGCTGGCTCACCTCGAAATACCAGCCCGCCAGCTTGGGATTCGCTTCGCGCCAGTCCAGATCCGGGTGGCGCAGATCCAGATAGCCCAACGCACAGGCCACACTGATTGCGGCCACATCAAAATGGCTGGTCAGCTCGGCGATGGCGTCTGCTTCCAGAACGGCCAACGCCCGGCGGATCTTGTCGCGCTGGCCGTCCAGCCATTCGTCCCAGTGTTTTTCCGGTGCGCGCAGGGCCAGTTCGTAGCGGGTTAATACCGCCGCGTCCATGATGCCGTCGGCCATGGACGCGAGGGTCAGGCGCCGCCAGCGGGCCGAGCCGTCACGGGGGATCAGTGGGTTGCCGACGTGCTGGTGATCGAGGTAATCGAGAATCACCCGGCTGTCATGGATGACGCTGCCATCGGCCAGGCGCAGGGCGGGGATTTTGCCCAGGGGGTTGTCTTCGATGAGGGTCAGGTCCGGGCTGACCGGGGTGAGAACGCTGGATTGCAGCGCCACGCGGTCCTGTTGGCCGGTTTCGTGGAGCAGCACCATGACTTTGCGAACGAAGGGCGAGAGAGGGTTGTGGTACAGCGTCATGCTCGTGGTGGACATGGTGGCGTCTCGTTCGGTGGTAGTCACGGCAGCATAGCGCGTAACTTTCGAGGGCCGAACTCTGTAGGAGCTGTCGAGTGAAACGAGGCTGCGATCTTTTGATCTTGCCTTACCCGTCGAAACAAGATCGAGATCAAAAGATCGCAGCCTCGTTTCACTCGGCAGCTCCTACATAGGTTCTCGGATTGGCATAGAGGGATTTGGTGACCGACAAAACGTCAGCGGCGTTGCAGCAGTCCGCGCAGGGCGATGATGGCGGGGATACCCAGGCCTAGCCAGCTCAGGGCATCCCAGACGCCGTCGCCCAGCAACGCTGCGAACAATCCGGCAGCGCTGAACAGACCGATGACTGTGGGTAGGGCGAAGACTTTCCAGAAATTTGACTGACGCGGCCTCATGCTTGGGCCTGCGCAATGTCCGCCACGGGTTTCGCTGCTTTGCGTCGCACGATCCAGAGGTAAACCCCACTGCCAAGAACGATGATGGTCAGCACGTCCAGCGTCGCCCAAAGAATTTTCATCGGCATTCCGCCGTAATCACCAAAATGCAGCGGCTGCGACATGCCCATGGCGTCCATGTACCACGGCCGTTCTGCCACGGCGGTGACTTGCAGGGTGCTGGCGTCGATCAGCACCGGCGTCAGCAGGTGGGAAGTCAGGTGCGTACTGCCTTTCATGAACACGGCGTAATGGTGTTCGCTGGAAAACCGAGTGCCCGGGAACGCAATGAAATCGGGTTTCATGCCCGGCGCAACTTCCTTGGCGATATCGAGCAGGCGTGTCGCCGGCGCCAGTTGTGTCAGCGGTGGCGCGTCGCGGTAGGGCGCGATCATCGCGCTGAGGGTGTCGGTCCGCCACGCGGCAATCAGCAGATCCGCGCAGGCACTGATAACGCCGGTAACACCGACCACCAGCGCCCAGGTTAGGGTCACGACGCCGATCAGGTTATGCAGGTCGAGCCAGCGCAGGCGCGTGGATTTGTCCTGGCGCACGGTGGCGAATTTCAATCGGCGCATGAACGGCAGGTACAGCACCGCACCGGACACGATCGCCACCACAAACAGTATCCCCATGAATGCCAGCAGCAACTTGCCCGGCAGGCCGGCGAACATGTCCACGTGCAGGCGCAGCATGAACATCATGAAACCACCGTTGGCCGACGGCATCTCCAGCGCTTCGCCGGTGCGGGCGTCGAGCATGAAGGTATGGGAGGAGTTCGGCTCGGTGCCGGCTGTGGCCGCCATGATGGCGATCATGCCATTGGGATCTTCGTCGTCGTAACCGAAGTACTGCATGACTTCGCCGGGACGATGTTTCTCGGCCGCCAGCACCAGTTGCTGCAGATTGAGCTGGGGCGTGTCGGCCGGCATTTGCTTGAGTTCGGCGGCATCGCCGAGCAGGTGATCGATCTCGTGATGAAAGATCAACGGCAGGCCGGTCAGTGCCAGCATCAGCAGAAAGACCGTGCAGATCAGGCTGGTCCAGGTGTGGACGAACGACCAGCGGCGGATTGTTTTACTTTTCATTTCCAGACCTTCAAAAATACCAAAGCCGTCCATGAAGGACGGCCGGGTCTTGGGGTGTGTCAGGTCAGCCCGTTACCACTTGTAGGTTGCACTGGCGACGACGCTGCGCTGGTCACCGTAGTAGCAGTAGAAACTGTCACAGGTGGAGATGTAATCCTTGTCGAACAGGTTGGTCGCGTTCAGTGCCAGCGATGCACCTTTCAAGCTGTTGTCCAGACGGCCGAGGTCGTAGTGAACCGCGGCGTCGAACACAGTGTAGGCGTCCGCCTTGCCGAGCTCGGTGTTGGCCTGATCGCCGTAGGTGTTGCCGGTGTAGCGAACGCCACCCCCCACGCCGAAGCCGTCCAGTACGCCGGTGTGCCAGGTGTAATCGGTCCACAGCGAAGCCTGTTGATTGGGCATCAGTTGCAGGCGATTGCCCTTGAACGTGCCGTCCTGTACTTCGGATTTGGCCAGGGTGTACGCGGCGATGACCTTGAGGTTATCAGTGACGTCGGACACGGCTTCCAGTTCCAGGCCTTTGACTTTGACTTCACCGGTCTGGCTGGTGATCGACACGTTGTCCGAGTTGATCGTGGTGACGGAGACGTTTTTCTGGGTCAGGTCGTACACCGCAGCGGTCAGCAGGGTATTGCTGCCAGGCGGTTGGTATTTGACGCCCAGTTCCCATTGCTTGCCTTCGGTCGGTTTGATCGAGTCGGTCGGCGAGGCGGTGGCGTTGCTGGTTGGCTGGAACGATTCGGCGTAGGACAGGTAGGGCACGACGCCGTTGTCGAACACATAGCTGATCGCCGCGTTGCCGCTGAAATTCTTGTCCCGCTCGGTGTTGGTGGCGTCGCCTTTGTTGAAGAATTTGGTGCCGGTATGGACCCAGTCCTCACGTCCGCCCAGGGTCAGGCGCCATTGGTCGAGGGCCATCTGGTCCTGAACGTACAGGCCGGTCTGGTTGGTCTTTTGATCGTAATCGTAGAACGCTGTCGAACGAGCTGGACGAACGATCGGCAGGCCGTAGATCGGGTTGTTGACGTTGGTGGTCAGGCCATCACCGAAGATCGAGGTGTAGTTGGTGTTGGTGCGCTGGTGATCGAGGCCGAGCAACAGGGTGTGACTGACGTCGCCGGTGGCGAAGTCGGCCTGGAAGTTGTTGTCCACGGCAAACTGGCTGATGTCTTCGTCGACGCTGGTGCTTGAACGACCCACGTTGCCGTCGGCATCGACTTGCGTGAACGGGTAGGCGCCAGGGGTGAGCGCCTGGAACGACAGGTCCGATTTGGTGTAGCGCAGGTTCTGCTTGAACTGCCACACATCGTTCAGGCGATGTTCAAACGCGTAGCCCAGGGCGTAGTAGGTGCGGTCGTAGTATTCCCAGTCCGGGTCACCCAGGTTCTTGTGATGGGAAATATCACCGAGGGGCGAACGGATCTTGGTGCCTTGTACCGGCAGGAACTGGCTGGTGATGCCGGTATCATCGCGGGTGAACTGGGTCAGCAGGGTGAATTTGGTGTCATCGTCGATGTTCCAGGTCAGGCTCGGCGCAATGTTGTAGCGCTTGTTGTCGACGTGGTCGATCTGCGTACCACTGTCGCGGATGACACCGCTCAGGCCGTAGAGGAACTGGCCTTCGTCATCGATTTTGCCGGTGCTGGCGAAGTTGATCTGGCGGTGATTGTCACTGCCATATTGCACTTCGATTTCATTGCTCGACTCGGCGCTGGGACGGCGGCTGACCATGTCCAGCAAACCACCCGGCGGGGTCTGGCCGTACACGGAGGAGGCCGGGCCACGCAGCAGGGCGAGGCGATCAAGGTTCCAGGTTTCCTGTTTCGGGTTGGCGTACACGCCTTTAGGCAGGGGCAGGCCATCGAGGAACTGGGTCGGTTCGAAGCCGCGCACGCGCAGCCAGTCGGCACGGGTGTCGCTGCCATAACTGCTGGCGACGATACCGGGCATGTAGCGCACGGCATCATCGATGTTCTGAACGTTGCGGTCGTCCATCTGCTGGCGCGTAGCGACCGAAATCGAGCGCGGTGCTTCAACCAGTGCGGTATCGGTCTTGGTGCCGGCGGCGGTGCGAGTGGCCAGGTAACCGTCTACCGGGCCCCAGGCGCTTTCCGTGTTTTCCACACCCATGATGCTGGTTGTCGGCAGGTCCATCACGCCCTCAGGCACGCCCACCAGACTGAAGGTGCCGGCGCTGCTTTGTTCCAGTTGCAGACCGGTGCCGCGCAAAGCTTCGCGCAGGGCGCCCGTAGCGTCGAACTGGCCTTGGACCGGAGCCGAAGTTTTGCCCGCTGCCAACGATGGGTTCAGTGACAGCGCAAGACCGGCCTGGCTGGCGATCTGGTTGAGCGTGCTGGCCAAAGGGGCGGACGGCAGGTTGTAGGCGCGAACGCTCGACGCCTGATCGGCGGCCATCAGCTGAGCACTAAGCAGAGGGGCACTGAGTGCAATGGCGACAGCCAGCAAACCGGGGCGCAACAAGGCGTCTAGCGAACGGGACATACATCGGCTCCTGAAAGGGAATACTTCTCAATTGCCTAGGTGCCGAACGAGAATCCAAAAGTGATAGGGCTGGATGAAAATAATTTCGATTCATTGAATAAGTTTTGGAGTGAGGCTGGCGGCCCCATCGCGAGCAGGCTCACTCCCACATTGGATCTGCTGTGAACGCAGATACCGTGAGTGGCATCAATCCTCTGTGGGAGCATGGCTTGCCCGCGATGGCAATAGACCTGTCGACACAAAACTCAGGGCTTGGCTTCAGCCTTCGCCACCGTCACCCACCATTGGGTGTGCTGTTCGATCTGCACCGGCAACGTGGGTAGCAGCGCACTCAGGGCCTTGTCCGTATCGTTCAGCGGGAAGCTCCCGGTGATGCGCAAATCAGCGACTTCGGGCGCGACGCCGAGGTGTCCACGTCGGTAGCGACCGAGTTCATGGATCAGGTCTTCGAGTCGTGCGTTATCCACGACCAGCATGCCGCGGGTCCAGGCATCGGCACCGAGGTTGAGCGCGAGGATCGGGCCGAGGCCGTTATTGCGCATCAGCACTTGCTGGCCTTCGCGCAGGATCTGCTCTTCGGGACTCGACTGCGGATGCGCGGCGACCGCCGACTTCAATACGCTCAGACGTGTGCCGTCTTCCTCGCGCTTGACCAGGAAACGCGTGCCCAGTGCGCGCATGCTGCCTTCGCGGGTTTCGACGATGAAAGGCCGGGCATCGCCGTGGCCTGTCTCGATGAGGATCTCCCCTTCCTGCAGGACAATCAGTCGTTGCTTCTCATCGAAACGTACGTCCACGGCGCTGTGGGTGTTGAGGTTGATCAGTGTGCCGTCGGCCAGGTGCAAGGTGCGTTGTTCACCGGTGGCGGTGCGCTCGTCCGCCAGCCAGTAGTCGATCGGCAGGTAACGCTCACCGGCGAAAAGCGCCAGGCCAACCACCGCGACAATACTGGCCAGGCCGCTGCCAAGTTTGCGCACCCTCCGGCGAATACCTTCGCGCGATTGCAGCAACGCGGTGCGAGCCGGGCCATTGGCCGCGCTGAAGCGCTGATCGAGCATGCCCAACTGGCGCCAGGCGCGAGCGTGTTCTTCGTGGGCGGCGTGCCATTTGGCAAACTCTTCGCGCTCTACCGGGTTGCCGGAATCCAGGGACAATTGCCAGGCAATGGCTGCATCCAGTACCTGCGCCGAGACGGGTTTGGAACTGACCGGGCTCATACCGGCTCACCGTACAGCGCGATGTAGCATTGACGGATGCCTTGGGCCAGGTACTGACGCACGCGAGGTACCGAGACACCCAAGCGCTCGGCGATCTGCGCGTGGCTGAGGCCGTCGAGGCGGTTATAGAGGAATGCGGCGCGGGCCTTGCTGGACAGCTTGCCGAGTAGACGGTCGATGTTTTTCAGGTCTTCGAGGATGAGCTGCTGCTCTTCGATCGAGGGGTGTTCGCCTACGGGAATCAGCATCAGCTCGGTGAGATAAGCCTGTTCCAGTGCCGCGCGACGGAAATAGTCGAATAACAGGCCCTTGGCAATCGCCACCAGGAAGGCCCTGGGCTCGCGGGGTTCCTTGAGTTCATCGCGTCCGAGCAGGCGGACGAAGGTGTCCTGGCTCAGGTCTTCGGCCCGTTGCGGACAGGCCACGTTGCGTCGAAGCCACGCCAACAGCCAGCCGCGATGGTCGCGATATAACGCACCGACGAGGTTGCTGTGGGGGCTTTGGACTGACGACACGCAGCATCACCGATTGGGAAGGGTTAACTAACGAGAATAGTTCGCGATTGTGTCAGAGGCGGGGGAGGTAAGCAATTGGCGCTGGTCGGGTAGGAATGTTCCTGTTCAAGCGCCCGACGCGATCCCTTGTAGCAGCTGCCGAAGGCTGCGTCCGGCTGCGCAGCAGTCGTGAAATCATTGTTCGCGGTGCAGCAGGTAAACCGAGACGGAGGGGTTGACGACTGCTGCGCAGCCGGACGCAGCCTTCGGCAGCTGCTACAGGGATCATGGTCATGGTCAGAAGGACGGTGCTTGCTGCCTGCGCTTCCATTGGTTCAACCGCTGCTGCAGGTTCAACGGGCTATGAATCTGCTGCTGTCGTGCGCGGCTGAAGAGGATCAGCGCCAGTTCTGCGGTGGCCAGCGCGTCGGCACTGGCATTGTGTCGCTCGAAGACTTCGAGCTTGAACTGGTCGATCCATTCATCCAGCCCGGCCTCGCGGATGTTCGCCTGCGGATACAGCAGCGGGGCGATGTCGGCCACATCCAGAAACGTATTTTGCAACTTGTAGCCCAGATGATCTTTCAGCGCACGGCCCAGCATGTGCTGGTCAAACGGTGCATGAAAGGCCAGCACCGGGCTGTCGCCCAGAAACTCCATGAAATCGACCAGCGCCTCGGCCGGGTCACTGCCGGCCGCGATTGCGCTTGGCCCCAGGCCATGAATCAGCACGCTGGGGGCCAACTTCAAGTCGGCGCATTGCAACGTGCGCTCGAACTGCTGGCTGAAGTCGATCGCGCCGTCTTCAATCACCACTGCGCCAATGGATAAAACCCGATCCTTGTTCAGGTTGAGCCCGGTGGTTTCCAGGTCAAGCACGACCCAACGTTGCTCGCGCAGGCTGCATTCACCTAATCCGGCGACCGCTGGCAACTGGCGGATGCGCTGTTGCAGTTCACCCGGCAAACTCGGACTGGCCGGGCGCAGCCATGAAAACAGGCTCATAGCTGATACCGCAGGGTCAGGCTGCTTTGCAGGCGTTGGGCCTGGCGCAGGGACTCACGCAGGATGCGTCGATCAAGGTGATTGAGGCTGTCAGGATCGACCCGGTTGGAGTACGGCAAGTTCTCCCGGGTTTGTAGCTGGTGTTGCTGCATTCGGGTCTGCTGAATGAAGTGATACGCCTCTTCATAGGCCGCACCGTCCAGCCGCTCGATGACCTCTTTATCGACCAGTTGGCGGAAACGCTCCAGGGTGTTATTGGCCTCGATGCCATGAGCCAGCGCCAGCAATCGGGCCCCGTCAACGAACGGGGTGAGCCCCTGGACTTTCAGATCCAGCGTGGCTTTCTCGCCATGCTTGCGGGCCAGTACAAACTCGCGGAAACGTCCTACCGGTGGGCGATTGCGCAGGGCGTTTTCAGCCATCATCCGCTGGAACAACCGGTTGTCCGCCACCTGATCGAGAATTCCCCGACGCAGTTGGTCGCCACTCTGCTCATCGCCCCACACCACGCGCAAATCGAAATAGATGCTCGAACCCAACAGGTTTTCCGGCGTGGCTTCGCGGATGAACGCCGAAAACCGGCGTGCCCATTCGGCCCGGGACAAACACAGCTCAGGGTTGCCGGCCATGATGTTGCCTTTGCACAGGGTGAAACCGCAAAGCGCCAGGCTCTGGTTGATCTGGTGTGCGATGGGCAGCAGCTTGCCGCGTATTTCTGCCGCGTGGGCGGCGTCACGGGCTTCAAACAGAATGCCGTTGTCCTGATCGGTGTGCAGGGTTTGTTCGCGGCGACCTTCGCTGCCAAAACACAGCCAACTGAACGGTACGCCGGGGTCGCCTCTCTCGGCCAGGGTCAGTTCGATCACCCGGCAGACGGTGTGGTCGTTGAGCAGGGTAATAATGTGAGTGATCTGGGTCGAAGACGCGCCGTGGGCCAGCATGCGCTCAACCAGTTGGCCGATCTCGCCGCGCAACGCCACGAGGTTTTCCACGCGTTGCGCGCTGCGGATTGTCCGGGCCAGGTGCACGAGATCGACCCGTTGCAGGGAAAACAGGTCCCGTTCCGACACCACGCCACACAGGCGCTGGTCCTTGACCAGGCACACATGGGCGATGTGTCGTTCGGTCATGGCAATGGCCGCATCAAACGCACTGTGGTCTGGCGACAGGTAAAACGGCGCCTGGGTCATGTGACGTTCGATGGCCTCGCTGAAATCGTTGATGCCCTCGGCCACTACATGGCGCAGGTCGCGCAGGGTGAAAATGCCCAGGGGCGCTTTGTGCTCATCCACGATCACGATGCTGCCGACCTGCTGTTCGTGCATCAAAGTCACGGCTTCGCGAAGGGGGGTGGTCGGGCTGCACGTCACCGGATGGCGCATGGCCAATTCACCCAGTCGGGTGTTCAGGGAATATTGGGTGCCAAGGGTTTCCACGGCTTTTTGCTGGACTTGCTGGTTGACCTGATCCAGCAGGCTGCTAACGCCGCGTAGGGCAAAGTCGCGAAAGGTGCTGGAAAGCGCGAACAGTTTAATGAATGCCAATTTGTTCAGCTGCAGGCAAAAGGTGTCTTCGGCCGCGAGGTGTTCGGTGCGCGTCGCTCGTTCGCCCAGCAGCGCCGCCAGCGGAAAACATTCGCCGGTGGTGATTTCGAAGGTGGTTTCGGTTCCGCCCTTCGCGGTGTGGGGACGTTCACCCACGACCCGGCCTTGTTTGACGATATAGAAATGTTCAACGGGGCCATCGGCGGGCTTGATGATGCTTTCGCCAGGGCCATAGAAACGTAACTGGCATTGCTCTACCAGATAGGCCAGGTGGGCATGTTCCATCTGATTGAACGGCGGGAAACGCTGAAGGAATTGCAAAGTGCCCTGGATGTTCTGCAACACCGCGGTTTTCCCTGCCTGTGTGAAGGCGTCCGCTTTACTCATAACCATTACCGCAGTCTTTTTTTGAATTGTTGTTGTCGGATGACTCAGCCATGGTCGACCCCTATCCGCAGGGTGCCCATTGGACGTAAGTCTAGGTAGGCAAATGGTGTGAGCAAATGTCGGAGAAACCCTACGCAACTGTGGGAAAAATCCCACCGTTCCCCTATTGGAAATATTTCCGACGAAGTGCACATTGAACATCTGCGTGGCGATGTCTCACCACTGGGCCAGGAACGATTTTGAACATTTTGAGATAGCCATGTCTGACCACGATATTTTGAGTGACGCCGAGCGCGAGGCGCTAAGTGCCGTCATGCTCGAACCCGATCTGCCGCCGCAGCGAGTATTGATCGTTGATGACGATAAAGACGCACGCGAGTTGCTGTCGGAGATTCTTGCATTGGACGGCATTCGTTGCATGACCGCAGCCAGTGGTGAAACCGCACTCAAAATGTTGAGCGAGAAGCCTTCGATTGGCCTGGTGATTACCGATTTGCGGATGGGGCATGTCGATGGCCTGGACCTGATTCGCCAGGTGCGTGAGTCGGTGAGGGCGGCATTGCCGATCATCATTGTGTCCGGCGATGCCGATGTGAAAGACGCTATCGCGGCGATGCATTTGAGCGTGGTGGATTTTTTGCTCAAACCCATCGATACCGGCAAGTTGCTGGGGTTGGTGAAGCATGAGTTGGGGATGGATTTGTGAGGAGCTGAAAGATCAAAGATCAAAAGATCGCAGCCTTCGGCAGCTCCTACATGGGACTGCATGAACCTGTAGGAGCTGCCGCAGGCTGCGATCTTTTGATCTTGCTCCAAATAAAAAAGGCCCTGATCTTTCGATCAGGGCCTTTTTTTGTCCGGCATCAGCGCTCAGTTACAGGCCATTGGCAGCCTTGAACTCGCGACGACGACGGTGCAGTACCGGCTCGGTGTAGCCGTTTGGCTGCTTGGTGCCTTCTACCACCAGTTCGACGGCTGCCTGGAAGGCAATGTTGCTGTCGAAGTTCGGTGCCAGAGGGCGGTACAGCGAGTCATTGGCGTTTTGACGGTCAACCACGGGCGCCATGCGCTTGAGGCTTTCCATCACTTGCTCTTCGGTGACGATACCGTGGCGCAGCCAGTTGGCGATGTGCTGGCTGGAGATACGCAGCGTTGCACGGTCTTCCATCAGGCCGACGTCATTGATGTCCGGCACTTTCGAACAACCGACGCCCTGGTCGATCCAGCGCACCACGTAACCGAGAATGCCCTGGGCGTTGTTGTCCAGTTCGTTCTTGATCTGCTCCGCCGTCCAGCTCGGGTTTACGGCCAGCGGGATGGTCAGGATGTCATCCACCGAAGCGCGCTCACGCTTGGCCAGTTCGGCCTGACGGGCGAACACGTCGACCTTGTGGTAATGCAGCGCGTGCAGCGCGGCAGCGGTCGGCGATGGGACCCAGGCGGTGTTTGCACCGGCCATCGGGTGAGCGATTTTCTGTTCGAGCATCGCGGCCATCAGGTCGGGCATTGCCCACATGCCTTTACCGATCTGGGCGCGACCTTGCAGGCCGGTGCTCAGGCCGATGTCGACGTTCCAGTTCTCGTAGGCGCCGATCCATTTTTCAGCCTTCATGTCGGCTTTGCGCACCATCGGGCCGGCTTCCATGGAGGTGTGAATTTCGTCGCCGGTGCGGTCGAGGAAGCCGGTATTGATGAACACCACGCGCTCGGCAGCAGCCTTGATGCAGGCCTTGAGGTTGACCGTGGTACGGCGCTCCTCGTCCATGATCCCGACTTTCAGCGTGTTGCGTGGCAGGCCCAGCACGTCTTCGATACGGCCGAAGAGCTCGTTGGTGAACGCCGCTTCTTCAGGACCGTGCATCTTCGGCTTCACGATGTAGACGGAGCCGGTGCGGGTGTTTTTGCGCGACGTGTTGCCGTTGAGGTTGTGCATTGCCGCGAGGCAAGTCACCAGGCCATCGAGAATGCCTTCCGGCACTTCGTTGCCCTCTTTATCGAGGATCGCGTCGATGGTCATCAGGTGACCGACATTGCGCACGAACAACAGCGAGCGGCCGTGCAGGCTCAATTCGCTGCCGTCGACACCGGTGTAGGTGCGGTCGGCGTTCATGGTGCGGGTGAAGGTCTTGCCGCCCTTGGTGACTTCTTCCGACAGGTCGCCCTTCATCAGGCCGAGCCAGTTGCGGTAGATCACCACTTTGTCGTCAGCATCGACGGCGGCGACGGAGTCTTCGCAGTCCATGATGGTGGTCAGCGCGGCTTCCATCAGGATGTCTTTGACACCGGCGGCATCGGTCTGGCCAACCGGGGTGGTGGCATCGACCTGAATTTCAAAATGCAGACCGTTGTGCTTTAGCAGGACCGCGGTCGGTGCCGCAGCATCGCCGTGGAACCCGATCAGTTGGGCGTCGTCGCGCAGGCCAGTGTTGCTGCCGCCTTTCAAGGCAACCACGAGCTTGCCATCGACAATCTTGTAGCCGGTGGAATCGACGTGGGAGCCGGCTGCCAATGGCGCCGCTTCGTCAAGGAAGGCGCGAGCGAAGGCAATGACCTTGTCGCCACGAACCTTGTTGTAGCCTTTGCCTTTTTCCGCGCCGTCAGCTTCGCTGATGGCATCGGTGCCGTAGAGCGCGTCGTACAGCGAACCCCAGCGGGCGTTCGAAGCGTTGATGGCGAAGCGCGCATTCATCACCGGCACCACGAGCTGTGGACCGGCCATGCGGGCGATTTCGTCATCGACGTTTTGCGTCGTTGCCTGGAAATCAGCCGCTTCTGGCAGCAGATAACCGATGTCTTGCAGGAAGGCTTTGTAGGCCACGGCATCATGGGGTTGACCGGCACGGGCTTGGTGCCAGCCATCGATACGAGCCTGGAAATCATCGCGTTTGGCGAGTAGGGCTTTGTTCTTCGGCGCCAGCTCGTGGATCAGCTTGTCGGCACCGGCCCAGAAAGCGGCAGCTTCAACACCGGTTTCAGGAAGGGCTTCGTTGTTCACGAAATCCAGCAGGACTTTGGCGACCTTAAGGCCACCGACTTGAACGTGTTCAGTCATTGCTTGCCTCACTCTGCTCAGCTATTTCGCTTTTCAGCTCTTCAATTATGACAATGAAGCCTCTGGCCATTTAAACCACAAACCCGTTCACCAGTACATGCCATTGCGGGCGGCTGGGATTTGGTCCAATCAACGGCTTGGGGCCTTGCTGACGGGGCTTTCAGGGTTGCGACTGCGCCTTGGCAGACATCGATCCAACGTTATGTAGTGCGCGCTGCGGCATACTACATGATGAATTGCGGTTGTGAAAATTAGACTAATTACGTCGTTCTGCGACCCCATGACGCATTGCGGTCGCGTCGGGGAACGGGATGTTCTCAAAAAACCATCGGATTGTTCCAGTTAAATATCAGAAGTTGTACACGATTTGTGGTTTTCACTTAAATCGGTGTCGCTTCATTCGCGGGCAAGCCTTGCTCCCACAAAGGCTTCAGCGCAAAAACAACCCTTGCCTATACTTCCTTTTCTATAACAAAAGAGGGCTGCGCCATGGACCACCTCGTACTCACTGTTTTCGCTCCGGACAAGGCTGGGCAGGTCGAGCGCATCGCCCAGTGCATTGCCGAGCATGGCGGCAACTGGCTGGAAAGCCGTATGTCGCGCATGGCCGGACAGTTTGCCGGGATTCTGCGGGTGGGCGTGCCAGCGGAGGCCTACGATGAATTGGTGGATGCCCTGCAGGCGTTGTCGGCCCATGGCATTCGAGTGTTGATTGCCGAGAGCGGCATCGAACAATCCTGCACCTGGAAGCCCATCGCGATGGAGTTGGTCGGCAATGATCGTCCGGGGATTGTGCGGGACATCACCCGGTTGCTCAGTGAGCAAGGTGTCAACCTGGAACGGTTGGTCACCGAAGTGCGTCCGGCGCCAATGAGCAGCGAACCGCTGTTTCACGCCGAAGCGATTCTCGCCGTACCCCTGACACTGTCTTTGGATGTCTTGCAATCGCGCCTGGAAACCCTGGCTGACGATTTGATGGTCGAATTGGTACTGCGCAGCGAGCCCTGACAGGATTAGTCAAAAAAGGTTATCCAAGTTAAACGTGCACCTGCCTGTGGATAACCTGTAGAGACAGCCCGCCAGCCCACGCGGGCCGGGCTTTTTCTAGACTTGATCAAAAAACCAGCAGTTTCAATAAGTTGCGCACAAACGCCGGGGATCACGCTGTGGATAACCTTGGGGCAGATAGTCGCAGGCCACGTGATTCGTGGCCTGCAGAGGTTTGTGTGTTTTTTGATCAGCGGCGACGACGAAGACTTATCCACGCATCGACGCTGTAGACCGCCAAACCCGCCCAGATAAAGATGAACGCCACCAGCGTGCTGGACGACAGGTGTTCGTCGAATAGCAAGACGGCCTGCAACAGCACCAGTGTCGGCGCCAGGTATTGGAGAAATCCCAGCGTGGTGTAGGGCAAATGCCGTGCGGCAGCGTTGAAACAGACCAATGGCACCAACGTGACCGGACCCGCGGCCACCAGCCACCAGGCTTGCGACGTGGTCCAGAACTCGGCTTGAGCGCTACTTGCCGAGGGATTGAACAGCAACCAGGCAACGGCAATCGGCACCAGCATCCAGGTCTCGACCACCAGGCCGGGCAGGGCTTTGACGGGGGCTTGCTTGCGGATCAGGCCGTAGAAGCCGAAGGTCAGCGCCAGCACCAGCGATACCCAAGGCAAGCTGCCGACTTGCCAGACCTGCTGTGCCACGCCTACCGCTGCCAGGCCCACCGCCAGCCATTGCATGCGCCGCAGCCGTTCGCCAAGAATCAGCATTCCCAACAGCACGTTAACCAGCGGATTGATGTAGTAACCCAGGCTGGCTTCAAGCATGCGCCCGTTGTTCACCGACCAGACGTAGGTCAGCCAGTTGGCCGCGATCAGTGTGCCGCTCAGCGCCAGGATCGCCAGTCGTCGCGGGTTCTCGCGCAGCTCGCGCCACCAGCCTGGATGCTTCCAGACCATCAGCAGTAATGCGCCGAACAGCGCAGACCAGAGCACCCGGTGGATGATGATTTCCACGGCTGGCACGCTGGCGATGGCTTTGAAGTAGAGCGGGAAAAGTCCCCAGATGATGTAGGCGCTCAGGCCCAGGATGTACCCGCGACGCGGGTTGGCGGCTTGCATGAAGAATCCTTGCTTAGGCAGCTAACAAAGAGGGGGATTGTAAGGAGATTTGTCTACATATGCAGATTCGTTGTAGGAGCAAGGCTTGCCCGCGATGAACGATAACGCGGTCAGGCTGACAAACCGCAGCGCCTGAATCGCGGGCAAGCCTTGCTCCTACAGAGGTATTGGTCAGAAGAGCTTCAACGGTTCTTCGTTGAGCGCAGACAGTTGCTCGCGCAATGCCAACACCTGATCCCCCCAATACCGCTCGGTACCGAACCACGGAAAGCTGTGGGGGAAGGCCGGGTCATCCCAGCGACGGGCGAGCCAGGCGCTGTAGTGCATCAGACGCAATGCCCGCAACGGTTCGATCAGCGCCAGTTCCCGTGGGTCGAAGTCGTGGAATTCGTTGTAGCCATCCATCAACTCCGACAGCTGTCCGAGGCATTCCTGGCGATCGCCCGCCAGCATCATCCAGATGTCCTGGACCGCAGGGCCCATTCGGCAGTCATCAAGGTCCACGATGTGGAACATCTCGTCACGGCACATCATGTTGCCGGGGTGGCAATCGCCGTGCATGCGGATGTTCTGGTGCGGCGTGGCCTTGTAGACCTCTTCCACGCGCTTGAGCAGGTCGCGCGCCACCGATTCGTAGGCTGGCAGGAGGCTGCGGGGTATGAAATTGCCTTCGAGCAAGGTGTTGAGCGAGTCATGGCCGAAGTTCTTCACGCCCAGTGCTTCGCGGTGTTCGAACGGTTTGGTAGCGCCTACAGCGTGCAGTCGACCCAGCAGTTGCCCCAGGCGATAGAGCTGATCGAGATTGCCCGGCTCCGGCGCGCGGCCACCACGGCGGGGGAACAGGGTGAATCGGAAACCATTGTGTTCGTGCAGGCTCGCTCCGTTGTGGATCATCGGCGCGACCACGGGGACATCGCATTCGGCGAGCTCGAAGGTGAACTGGTGTTCTTCGAGAATCGCTTCGTTGGTCCAGCGCTGAGGGCGGTAGAACTTGGCGATCAGCGGCTCGGAGTCTTCGATGCCGACCTGATAGACGCGGTTTTCGTAGCTGTTGAGCGCCAGAATGCGGGCGTCGCTGAGAAAACCGATGCTTTCGACGGCATCGAGTACGAGATCTGGGGTGAGGGTTGCAAACGGGTGGGCCATGCTGACTCCTGCGCGCAGCAGGCTGCCGCGTCCGGCCAAGCATGGTAGCGCAGACGGGGGGTGTTTAGGGGTTGGGTTGAGGTGTCGGTTGTCTGGTCTGACGCTATCGCGGGCAAGCCTTGCTCCCACGGGGCACGCGCCAATTTCAACATGGCACATATCCCGTGGGAGCAAGGCTTGCCCGCGAAGGGGGCCGATCAGGCGCCGACGATGCCGCCATCTTCGCGGGAAATGGCCATCACCGAAGACCGCGGTTTGCCGTTCGGCAGGTGTTCAGGGAACGTCGAACCGCCGTTCTCCCCCGGGTGCTGAATCCCGACGAACAGGGTTTTCTGGTCCGGCGAGAAACTGATCCCCGTGACCTCGCAGCCAATCGGCCCGACCATGAAGCGACGGATTTCGCCGGTTACCGGGTCGGCACAGAGCATCTGGTTGTTGCCCATGCCGGCAAAATCACCAGCGTTGCTCGAATCTCCGTCGGTGAGAATCCACAACCGTCCAGCCTTGTCGAACCCCAAACCGTCCGGACTGTTGAACATGTTCTGCGGCGTAATGTTCGTGGAACCACCCTTCGGCGAACCCGCGTGAACCCCCGGATTACCGGCGACCACAAACAAATCCCAGCTGAAGCTTTTCGCGCCGTGATCATCACGGTCGGTACGCCAGCGCAGGATCTGCCCGTAGATGTTCTTCTCCCGCGGGTTCGGCCCACCCACCGGTTGGCCGTCTTCTCCGCGTTTGGCGTTGTTGGTCAGGGTGCAATAGACCTGACCGTCCTTGGGGCTGACGACGATCCACTCCGGGCGGTCCATGCGCGTGGCTTTGACGACACTGGCAGCGAGACGTGCATGGATCAATACTTCGGCCTGATCGGCAAAGCCGCTGCTGGCGTCGATGCCGTTTTTGCCGTGGGTCAGCTCGATCCACTCGCCTTTGCCTTTCGGGTGATCGGCATTACTGTCGCCCGCGTCGAAACGCGCAACGTACAGGGTGCCGTGGTCCAGCAGGTCGCGGTTGGCTTTAGGGGATTTGTGGTTGATCTTGTCGCGGCTGACAAATTTGTAGATGAATTCGCCGCGCTCGTCGTCGCCCATGTACACAACTGCATGCCCGTCAGCGGTTTCTGCTAGTGCGGCGTTTTCATGTTTGAAACGACCCAGCGCCGTGCGTTTGACCGGTGTCGACTGAGGATCGAACGGGTCGATCTCCACCACCCAACCGTGACGGTTGAGTTCGTTGGGGTTCTTCGCCATGTCGAAGCGTGGATCGTGAGGGTGCCAGTTGATTTCTTTGCTGGTGGCCACCACGCCATAGCGCTTTTGCGCGGCATCGAAGGTTTGCTCGGCGTTGGTGCTGCCAAAACAGTCGGTGAAGTTTTCCTCGCAGGTCAGGTAGGTGCCCCACGGCGTCTTTCCGTTGGCGCAGTTCTGAAACGTGCCAAGGACGGTTTTGCCCTGAGGGTCGGCGCTGGTTTTCACCAGGGCATGGCCGGCAGCGGGACCGCTCAGGCTGATCGGTGCATTGCCGTGAATGCGTCGGTTGTAGCGCGAGCCCTGGACGAAATGCCACTGGCCGTTCTTGCGCTGCACTTCAATCACCGACACGCCTTCGCAGGCCAGCGCCTTGTGCACCTCGTCGGCTGACTGCGGCATGCCGCCGTGGGGATAGAGGTAGCGGTAGTTGGTGTATTCGTTGTTGATCGCCATCAGCGCCCGGTCGTGCTCTCCGGGAAACTCGAACAGGCTCATGCCGTCGTTGTTGTCGCCGAACTGGACTTCCTGCTGCTGTGCTGTGCCGTTGCCACTGGGGTCGAACGCCGGGCCATCTTTGTGCAGAGGCTGGCCCCAACTGATCAGCACCGAGGATTTGTAACCTGGCGGCAGGCTGATGGCGTCGTTGGTGGCGGCGGGAATGCTGTCAAAGCCCAGGAGTTTGCTGGTGCCTGCGCTGACGCTCGCGGCCAGCACGCTGCGACTCAGCAGGTTGCCGCCCATGAACATGGCGGCGCCACAGAGGGCGCCGGCGCTGATGAAGCCACGACGGCTGAGACCGACCATCTTTTCGAGGTCGGTGGATTGATTGTCTTCTAATAGGCTCACATCAGGCTCCCTGCTGGTTTTTGCAGACACCTTAAAGACGGTCGATGAAGGTTTTGTTGCAGTGGCCAAAGCGTGATCCTGTAGCAGCTGCCGCAGGCTGCGTTCGATTGCGCAGCAATCGCAAAACCTGCCACTGCGATTCTGTATGGATGTTCGGTGGCTTGATGGCGATCGCTGCGCAATCGAACGCAGCCTGCGGCAGCTGCTACAAGGCTGGCGTATGACTACAGGGGCGTTCCTAAAAGGACATTCGACGGTGCGAACTGCACTTGCACGGGTGCGCCGAGGGTCAGGCCAAGCGTGCGCAAGTGAAATGGCTCGGCCAGTGCGCAAAGTGTCTGGCCGTTCGGCAGGCCGATTCGGACTTCGCTGGGGCCATCTTCGGCATCGAGGATTTCTTCGAGGATGCCTTGCAGGCAGTTGTTTCCAGGTGCTGTCGGGTGGTCGATGGCGAGCAGCTCCAGCCATCCGGCCTTGATCAGCGCCACCACTTCGGTGCCGGTTTCCAGCTCCAGGCGCAGGGTGCTGTCGTGGGTGATCTGCGTATCAATGATCAAGCCGGCGGCCAGTTCCAGCCGGATCCGGTCGTTACGTCCCTGAGCATCGATCGCGACGACTTTGCCGTGCAACTGATTACGGGCGCTGGTTCTGAGCATCAGGCGACCGAGCAGGTCCAGGTCGCTCGCATCTTCAGCGGCTTCGAGTACCTGAGCCTGCAAGGCTTGCAGCTTTTGATACAGGCGCAGCACGCGTTCGCCCTCGCTGGACAACTTCGCGCCACCGCCGCCCTTGCCGCCGACACTGCGTTCCACCAAGGGCTTTTGCGCGAGGTTGTTCAGCTCATCAATGGCGTCCCAGGCGGCCTTGTAACTCAGGCCCGCGCTTTTCGCGGCGCGGGTGATCGAGCCTTGTTCGGCGATGTGCTGCAGCAGGGCGATGCGCTGCGGTCGGCGGACAATGTGCTGGGACAGCAGTGTCGATAGGGGCATGGAGCGGTCTTTTAATGAATGGCGGTGGCGTCGAGTGTAAGGGAAATCCACTTGATGCGAGGCCTGCCGGCGCAACCCGGGCGGGAGCCCGCTTGCCCTGTTGGGGCGTCACTACGGCGCGTGCTCCGTTGTCAATAAGGCGGAACCGGTTTTTTTGTCACGCCGGTGAACGAAATAAATCCGTGCATTCAACAATAGAAAACCGGCACCTGCCGCTGCACTTTGAAGCAGCAAGAACGTCTCGAGATCTGCAGTGTTGAATGGAAGGCTGTAGAGGGTCGGCGTTAAAATCAGCAGCATGATCGCATTAATCGATAATTGCGGGATAAAGGTCTCGCCCCGCGCTCGAAGGTGGGCAATGGTCAGCGACAGCAATGAACTGCAGGTGAGGAATATCAGTAACGTAAAATAAAGCTTCGTTGTGTAATCGGTGACGGAGCCTCCGACAGCAAGAAATACATAGTCGGCACAGAAATACATAATGACGCCGCTTAGTAACATCATCCCGATTATCCAACTCAGTCCAGCCCGATAGAATTTTGCGGACTTTTTAATCTGTCGACTGACTTCAAGGCTATGAATTTGGCTGAAGGCGAGCGAAGGAATGATGAGCAGTCCAATCACCGTCATGAATACGGATAGTTGAGCGACGAGCTGTGTATCAATTCGCGCGAGCCTTTCCGTCAGCAGATAAAAATATACTTTTTGCCCGCTCAACCCCGCGGCGATTGGAAGGCCTGTGCCCAAAAAATAGCGACACGCTGTTATTGCCGATTTTAGAGAGAAATAACGTTGGTCTTTGGTCAGGTTTATTAGATACAGCAAGGTTAGGAGTTCAGTGCCTATAAAGTAGGACATTGCATAGTATTTGAAGTTGTCGCTGCTGATGACTACAAAGAGTATCGTGAGCACAATGCAGCCCAATAAGGTGATAGCTGTTTTTGCCTTTGCGCAGCTTGAGGCCTGTCCGGTTGCTTCCAGAAAAAGCTGCAGATAAGTATTGATCACTAGCAGCGGAGTACAGGCTATGTAGATAAGCGCGAGGGTCCAGAAAGCATCTCTGTCCAAATCCTGGAGTCCGTCTACACTGCTGATAAAATAGGTCGCTGAAAAGCACGCCAAATACGTTATTGTTGCAATGATCAGTGCAAGGGTAAAGCCGCCGGTAAATACATCACGTTGCTCCGCAGGATTTTGCGCTAGAGAAGCTGCTCTATTACCAATGGTGGCCAGTATTAAAGAGAAAAACGCTGATATTATCGATGCGGCAGCTAGCACGTAAGAAAAAACTGGTAAATCCTCAGCGCTTTTATGAGCCATCAGCACAAAAACGCTTGAAACTCCAATCGCTGGCGTTAAGCGGCCTACCGTGAATGCCGGCAGTGCTTTCCTGACTACCTCGCTATAGCTCACTCTCGTGACTCCAGATGCTTAACATTTTGTTGCCGAACTCAGCTTCGTGAAGCTTTTGGGTCAATTGAAAAGCCGTATCGAGATTTTCCTTGTCGGAGTGATTTCTAGTCCCGAAGTAAGGGAAGTGATGAAAATAATAGCCAAATATTTTGTTGCAATCATTGATGTATCTGCGCGTATCCAGTATGTGGTGGTGCCAAATTTCGTCGACTTCGAGCATCGGTGGAATAACTGGAAATTCATCAATATATTTTTTGTTCAAAAATAAGAAATTTTTATAATATTGAATGGCTACTTCTGCTTCAATTGGTGACCATTTTCTGCAGAGTAGTCGGTCTGCGGAGCACAGCTTTTCAATGATGGAAGAGAAATCAATTTTGTCGATGTGGTTTACCGCTTCTTCCAATGTTGGATGGTAGATGTTGCCTGTAGGAGGCTTCACGCTATGTGGTAGAGTTTCCGCTATTTTCTTGTAGTGACTATTCATTAAGCGTCCTGATTGTATCATTTTAGCTGCCAGATTTTGACTGGCAGCTGTTTACTGGGTTATGACCAGCCGCCGCCTCCGCCGCCTTGGCAGTGACCGCCGCCACCATTGTTATTGCGTTTGCTCAGGAATTTCTTTGCTTCGGCTGAAAGTTTTTGGTCAGGTTTAATGGTTGATTTTCGATTCGTTTGATTGCGCATAAGTTGCTCCATAGTTTGAGTAGTGCGTTTCCGTGTTGCCATGTTGAAGATAGGTGTTAAAGATTTAGATGCAATACTTTTTCGAAAAAACAGTAATTGACTACATACTTTTCTGCATACGCTGTAGGAAAAATCTTATATATTAATATCAGCATTTAAAAACGCTTCAGCATCGAATGCCACATGATGATCAATCCCCTGGTTTCGCCGTCCGTGCCAGGCAATACACATCGACCCGTCGCGCGCCTTCGTCGATCAACAGGCGGGAGATAGCGTCGGCGGTGGAGGCGGTGGTGAGTACGTCATCTATAAGTGCGACATGGCGGCCTTTTACCTGCTCTGCGTTGAGCAGGGTGAATGCGCCGCGCAAGTTGTGCTTCCGAGCCTTGGCGGTCAAGCCTTGCTGAGCGGAGGTTTCCTTGGTTCTCTTTAGTAATTGTTCATTGACCGGCAGATTCAAGAAGGTGCCCAACCAGTGGGCCAACATGGCCGCCTGGTTATAGCCACGCTGACGCAGGCGTTTTTTGGCCAGCGGCACGGGTAGCAGGCAGTCGGGGCGCGGCGAGCCTTCGTCGAAGCGGTGCTGCAAGAATTGCCCAAGCATTTGCGCCAACAGACGCCCCATAGGCCAATTACTCTGGTGTTTGAAGCGTAATACCAGGCTGTCGACCGGAAAGGCGTAAAGCCATGGCACCAGGACCTCGCTAAACGCTGGTGGGTGAATGATGCATTGGGGGCAGCTAAGGCCTGACCCTAGTAAGGGCAGCGCGCAGCTCTGGCATTGATCGCCGAGCCACGGCAGCTCGGTTTCGCAGGCCATACAGATGGGCGCGTTGTCTTCGGAGGCTTCGTTGCAGAGTAAACACGACTGTTCGTTTTTTAACCAGATGTAAACCGGCCTGTCGTAACATGGTTGACAGCTCATCGCTCTTCCTTAAATATGCCGAACATCCGTGTCGCGCCTGTGGGTATTACGTTCCCCAGTCGCTCGCCAAGCATAAAACAAGGAAATGCCCATGAGCGCCAGCACCACTGCAACCCTGCGTCATGACTGGTCTTTGGCCGAAGTCAAAGCACTCTTCGTTCAGCCATTCAACGACCTGTTGTTCCAGGCGCAGACCGTGCACCGTGCGCATTTCGACGCAAACCGGGTCCAGGTGTCGACGTTGCTGTCGATCAAAACCGGTGCCTGCCCGGAAGATTGCAAATATTGTCCGCAGTCCGGTCACTACAACACCGGCCTGGAAAAAGAAAAGCTGATGGAAGTGCAGAAGGTCCTTGAGGAAGCTGCACGCGCCAAGGCCATCGGGTCGACTCGTTTCTGCATGGGCGCGGCGTGGAAACACCCGTCGGCCAAAGACATGCCGTACGTGCTGGAGATGGTCAAAGGCGTGAAAGCCATGGGCCTGGAAACCTGCATGACCCTCGGTCGTCTCGATCAGGACCAGACCGAAGCGCTGGCCCAGGCCGGCCTCGACTACTACAACCACAACCTCGACACCTCGCCGGAGTTTTACGGCAGCATCATCACCACCCGCACCTACGGCGAGCGCCTGCAAACCCTGGCTTACGTGCGTGATTCGGGGATGAAAATCTGCTCCGGTGGCATTCTCGGCATGGGCGAATCCCTCGATGACCGTGCAAACCTGCTGATCCAGCTGGCCAACCTGCCGGAGCATCCGGAGTCGGTGCCGATCAACATGCTGGTGAAAGTGGCCGGTACCCCCCTTGAGAACGCCGAAGATATCGACCCGTTCGACTTCATTCGCATGCTGGCCGTCGCGCGCATCCTGATGCCGCAATCCCACGTACGCCTGTCCGCTGGCCGCGAAGCGATGAACGAGCAGATGCAAGCCCTGGCGTTCTTTGCCGGTGCCAACTCGATTTTCTACGGCGACAAACTGCTGACCACCGCCAACCCGCAGGCCGACAAGGACATGCAGCTTTTCTCGCGCCTGGGCATCTTGCCGGAAGCGCGCGAAGAGCACGCGGACGAGGTGCATCAGGCCGCGATCGAGCAGGCGCTGGTTGAACAGAAGAGCAGCGAGCAGTTTTATAACGCCGCTGTTTGATTCGATGCTGAACACTTGTAGGAGCTGTCGCAGGCTGCGATCTTTTGATCTGGATTTTTTAAGATCTAAAGATCGCAGCCTGCGGCAGCTCCTACAGGGGATGCGTCTCCTTCTTTATCTGCGAGGCCTGCATGTCTTTCGATCTCGCCGCACGCCTTGCTACCCGTCGTGCCGAAAATCTCTATCGCCAGCGTCCACTGCTCGAAAGTCCTCAAGGTCCGGAAGTGGTCGTCGATGGCCAGCCTTTGCTGGCGTTTTGTAACAACGATTACCTGGGGCTGGCCAATCACCCACAGGTCATCGAAGCCTGGCGCGCGGGCGCTTCGCGCTGGGGCGTGGGTGGCGGCGCTTCGCACCTGGTGATCGGCCACAGCGGCCCGCATCATGCTCTGGAAGAGGCGTTGGCCGACTTGACCGGTCGCCCTCGCGCGCTGCTGTTCACCACAGGCTACATGGCCAACCTTGGCGCGGTCACCGCGCTGGTGGGGCAGGGCGATACAGTGCTGGAAGACCGGCTCAATCACGCGTCCTTGCTCGATGCCGGTCTGTTGTCCGGTGCACGTTTCAACCGCTACCTGCACAACGATGCTGTGAGCCTGGCCAAACGCCTGGAAAAAGCCACCGGCAACACGCTGGTGGTCACCGATGGCGTATTCAGCATGGACGGCGATCTCGCCGACTTGCCGGCGCTGGCGCGGGAAGCCAAGGCCAAAGGCGCGTGGCTGATGGTCGATGATGCCCACGGTTTTGGTCCGCTGGGCGCCCATGGCGGCGGGATCGTCGAACATTTTGGCCTCAGCCAGGACGACGTGCCGGTGCTGGTCGGCACCCTGGGCAAGGCCTTCGGAACGGCGGGGGCTTTTGTGGCAGGCAGCGAAGACCTGATCGAAAGTCTGATCCAGTTCGCTCGCCCGTACATTTACACCACCAGCCAGCCACCGGCCCTGGCCTGCGCGACGCTGAAAAGCCTCGAGCTTTTGCGCACCGAGCATTGGCGGCGCGAACACCTGAAAACGTTGATCCGCCAATTCCGCCATGGTGCCGAGCAGATTGGACTGGAGCTGATGGACAGCTTTACCCCGATCCAGCCGATCATGATCGGCGACGCAGGGCGAGCGGTTCGCCTGTCACAGATGCTCCGCGAACGCGGGCTGATGGTGACCGCCATCCGTCCACCGACCGTACCGGCTGGTAGCGCACGACTCCGGGTGACCTTGAGCGCCGCCCACAGCGAGGCGCAGGTACAGCTATTGTTAAATGGACTGGCCGATTGTTTTACACAACTGGGACCGGAGCCAATCCATGCGTAATCGACTGATTCTGCTGCCAGGCTGGGGCCTCGGGGTTTCGCCGCTGGAGGCCTTGGCCGCCGCGTTGCAGGGGCTGGATGAGCACCTGCGGGTAGAGATCGAGCCGTTGCCGGAGCTGGAGTCGAGCGATCTTGAAGAATGGCTGGATGAACTCGACTCATCCGTGCCCCAGGACGCCTGGCTCGGCGGTTGGTCTCTGGGCGGCATGCTCGCGTCCGAGTTGGCCGCGCGGCGAGGGGATCGCTGCTGCGGTCTATTGACCCTGGCGAGCAACCCTTCGTTTGTCGCCCATGAGCAGTGGCCCAGTGCGATGCCCGGTGAAACCTTCGATGCGTTTCTGGCGGGTTGCAACGCTGACCCACGAATGACCTTGAAACGCTTCTCGCTACTCTGCGCCCAGGGCGCCGAGGACTCACGCGGGCTGTCGAGGCTGATGCTGGGCGGTGCGCCGCATACGGCTTCGTCAGTGTTGATGAGCGGCCTGGAACTGCTGGCGCAACTGGATACCCGTGCAGCGTTGCAGGCGTTTCGGGGGCCGCAACTGCATTTGTTTGCGGGCATGGACGCGCTGGTTCCAGCCGAAGCGGCGAGCGAGCTGCTGACGCTGCTGCCAGATGTCGAAATTGGTCTGATTGAACAGGCCAGTCACGCGTTTCTTCTGGAAGACCCTCACGGTGTGGCGGGGGCGATCCAGGCTTTTTTGCATGAGTGCGGTGATGACTGATCTATCTCTTCCCAACCTTCCTCAGGGCTTGCCCGACAAACGTCAGGTGGCGGCCTCTTTTTCCCGCGCGGCGGCGAGCTATGACAGCGTTGCCGAGTTGCAGCGTGATGTGGGTAGCCAGTTATTGAGTCGCTTGCCCGAAGGTTTTTCACCTGATCGCTGGCTGGACCTGGGCAGCGGCACCGGCTATTTCAGCCGGGCGCTGGGCGAGCGTTTTCCTGCAGGTGAAGGGGTGGCGCTGGACATCGCTGAAGGCATGCTCAATCACGCGCGGCCGCTGGGCGGCGCCACGCATTTCATCGCGGGGGACGCAGAGCGTTTGCCGCTGCAGGATTCAACCTGCGACCTGATCTTCTCCAGCCTCGCGGTGCAGTGGTGCGCGGATTTTGCTTCGGTGCTCGGTGAAGCCCATCGGGTGTTGAAACCGAGGGGGATTTTCGCGTTTGCTAGTCTGTGCGTGGGTACGTTGTTCGAGTTGCGCGACAGTTGGCGTCAGGTGGATGGCAGGGTGCACGTCAACCGTTTCCGTGAGTTCGAGGTTTATCGGCAGTTGTGCGCTGATAGCGGACTGAGGATAGCGAGTCTGCAAGTGTGTCCGCATGTGCTGCATTACCCGGACGTGCGCAGCCTGACCCATGAACTCAAGGCATTGGGAGCGCATAACCTGAACCCCGGTCGGCCGGGTGGTTTGACCGGTCGGGCGCGAATCCTCGGTTTGATCGAGGCTTACGAACAATTTCGTCAGGCCGAAGGTCTGCCCGCGACTTATCAAGTGGTCTACGCCGTTCTGGAGAAACCCTTATGAGTGCAGCCTATTTCATCACCGGTACGGACACCGATGTCGGCAAGACCACCGTTGCCGCCGGTTTGCTTCACGCCGCGCGGTCGGCAGGCATGAGCACCGCAGCAGGCAAACCGGTGGCGTCCGGCTGCGACGTGACGCCCAAGGGTTTGCGTAATTCGGATGCACTGGCGTTGCTGGCGGAATGCTCGCTGCCACTGACCTATGCGCAGGTCAATCCGGTCGCGTTCGAACCAGCGATCGCACCGCATCTCGCCGCGCGGGAAGCTGGCGTGGCGTTGACCGTGCAATCCTTGTTGGTGCCGATGCGGCAGATCCTGGACATGCAGGCGGACTTCACCCTGATAGAAGGCGCAGGCGGTTGGCGTGTGCCGCTGGCGGATCAGGACAACCTTTCTGACTTGGCAATCGCGCTGGGCTTGCCGGTGATTCTGGTGGTCGGCGTGCGGTTGGGTTGCATCAATCATGCGCTGCTGACGGCGGAAGCGATTGCACGGGATGGCCTGCAGTTGGCGGGGTGGGTGGCCAATATCATCGATGCCAAGACGTCGCGCCTGGAAGAAAACCTGGCGACGCTGGCTGAACGAATCCCCGCGCCGTGCCTGGGTCGAGTGCCCAAGCTCAAGTTGGTGAGTGCAGAAGCGGTGGCCGAGCATTTACAGCTGGATCTGCTGGACTAGGTTTTGCCTATGACAAGGCACTGTGCCATTAGTGTTTTTGACGGGCCTTTTGCCTGCCTGTCTGTTTCAATGCCAGTTGTTGTTCCTTCCCAAGGACGAGTTCTCCCATGGAAATCTCAGGAAACACCGCTTTTTATGCCGGTCTGAGCACTGTTCAGGCTGGGCAGAGTCGCGTCGACCAAGCTGCCGGGCAAATCGCCAGCAACACCGTCGACCGTTCGGTGGTCAGTCAGTCGTCGGACGTTCAGATCGATCGTTTGCGTGGCGTCGACCGCAGTCAGCAATCCGACCTGGCCAGCAGCGCGGTGGAGATGGCTCAGGGCAAGCTTCAACTCGAGCTGGGCGTGAAGGTGGCCAAGGCTTCCGATGAAATGCTCGGCACGTTGATCGATACCTACGCCTGATTTTTTTCACTGCATCCGCACCCTCGACGCCGCGCTTGTTCGCGGCGTTTTTCTGCGTAAGTCCTTCTCGCTCAACTAATCTTTTCTCTAGCGTCCGTTGCTCCATCAACGGCCGTACACGGCCGCGCGTGCGTCATGCAAAAGCCGTGATGACGAACGGCAAAAGATCGATGCTTGACAAGATTTGGTCGTAAACGTATGTTTCAAACAACTGTTTGACCGTCACAACAAATCATTACGGTCGTTCATTCCCGGTTACATCAGCAGAGGTTTATCGCTATGCCTGACTACAAGGCCCCCTTGCGTGATATTCGCTTCGTTCGTGACGAACTGCTCGGCTACGAAGCGCACTATCAGAGCCTTCCGGCTTGTGCGGACGCAACTCCGGACATGGTTGACGCCATTCTTGAGGAAGGCGCCAAGTTTTGTGAGCAGGTACTGGCTCCGCTGAACCGCGTGGGTGACACCGAAGGCTGCACCTGGAGCGAGTCCGGCGTTAAAACCCCGACTGGCTTCAAAGAGGCCTATAAGCAATTCGTTGAAGGCGGCTGGCCAAGCCTGGCTCACGACATCGAGCACGGCGGCCAAGGCCTTCCGGAATCGCTGGGTCTGGCCGTCAGCGAAATGGTCGGTGAAGCCAACTGGTCGTGGGGCATGTACCCAGGCCTGTCCCACGGTGCGATGAACACCATCAGCGAGCACGGCACGCCTGAGCAGCAAGAGGCTTACCTGACCAAGCTGGTTTCCGGCGAATGGACCGGCACCATGTGCCTGACCGAACCGCATTGCGGCACCGACCTGGGCATGCTGCGTACCAAGGCTGAACCTCAGGCCGACGGTTCCTACAAAGTCTCCGGCACCAAGATCTTCATCTCGGCCGGCGAACACGACATGGCCGATAACATCGTCCACATCGTGCTGGCACGTCTGCCGGATGCACCGGCTGGCACCAAAGGCATTTCGCTGTTTATCGTTCCCAAGTTCATGCCGAACGCTGACGGTTCGATCGGCGCTCGCAACGCCGTGACCTGTGGTTCCCTGGAACACAAGATGGGCATCCACGGTAACGCCACGTGCGTAATGAACTTCGACGCGGCCACCGGTTTCCTGATCGGCCCGGCGAACAAAGGTCTGAACTGCATGTTCACCTTTATGAATACCGCTCGCCTGGGCACCGCGCTGCAAGGTCTGGCGCACGCCGAAATCGGCTTCCAGGGCGGTTTGAAATACGCTCGTGATCGTCTGCAGATGCGTTCCCTGACTGGCCCGAAAGCGCCGGAAAAAGCCGCTGACCCGATCATCGTTCACCCAGACGTACGTCGCATGCTGTTGACCATGAAGGCGTTTGCCGAAGGCAACCGCGCGATGGTTTACTTCACCGCCAAGCAAGTTGACGTGGTCAAGTACGGCGTGGACGAAGAAGAGAAGAAGAAAGCCGACGCACTGCTGGCCTTCATGACGCCAATCGCTAAAGCCTTCATGACCGAAGTCGGTTTCGAGTCCGCTAACCACGGCGTACAAATCTACGGCGGCCACGGTTTCATCGCTGAGTGGGGCATGGAGCAGAACGTTCGCGACAGCCGCATTTCGATGCTGTACGAAGGCACCACCGGTATCCAGGCACTCGACCTGCTGGGCCGTAAAGTGTTGATGACCCAGGGCGAGGCTCTGAAAAGCTTCACCAAGATCGTCCACAAGTTCTGCCAGACCAACGAAGGCAACGAGGCTGTCAAAGAGTTCGTCGAGCCGTTGGCTGCGCTGAACAAAGAATGGGGCGAGCTGACCATGAAGGTCGGTATGGCGGCCATGAAAGACCGCGAAGAAGTCGGCGCGGCGTCCGTGGATTACCTGATGTACTCCGGTTACGCCTGCCTGGCCTACTTCTGGGCTGACATGGCGCGTCTGGCTGCTGAGAAACTGGCTGCCGGTACCACCGAAGAGGCGTTCTACACCGCCAAGCTGCAGACTGCGCGCTTCTACTTCCAGCGCATCCTGCCGCGTACCCGCACTCACGTGGCAACCATGCTGTCGGGCGCTAACAACCTGATGGACATGAAAGAAGAGAACTTCGCGCTGGGCTACTAAGTCTTAACGCAGTCGTTCAAAAACCGCTGCTCCTTTGGGAGTGGCGGTTTTTTTTTGGCTTGTGACTCAACTGTGGTGGACGAGACCCATGAATGGGCCCCAGTTCCCCCGTCTATAACCGCTGCCGATGTTTGAAACACCTTGATACAAGGCTGCGAAGCGCCTGGCCGATTTGTTGCACAACGGCTGATAACCGGCAGCGAATCAGGGTGACGCGCATGAACATTCTTCGAATATTCAGTTTGACTTGCCTCCTCACTCTGCCTGCGCAGAGCGTGTTCGCTGCGCCCGCGCCGGAAGTAGACCCACCCATACCTGAAGTGCCGAGCCTGCAATCGCTAAAAGGAATGACTCCGCCCGATCCCTCTGGAACAGAGGGCGGACGCAAGGTCGATCTGATGACTGACTACGTCCTCAATCGGGGTGCCGCGATCCTGCTGGGCAAGGCGCTTTTCTGGGACATGGAGGTAGGCAGCGATAGTGCCACCGCGTGCGCGTCCTGCCACTTCCACGCCGGTGTTGACCATCGCATCACCAATCAGATCAATCCGGGTCAGGCGCACACCAATGCCAACGTAACTTCGATTTTCAACAAGCCCTTCGTGGCATCCGACATTCCGGGTGACGTGGCGTCCTATGCAACGTTGTCAGCGGGCAAGGGTGGGCCGAACTACACGTTGAAGAAGACCGATTTCCCCACTCACGTGCTGGCTGATCCACTGAACCGCAATTCGCCGATTCTGTACTCGAGCGACGATGTGATCGGCTCGCAGGGTGTGTTCGACGCCAACTTCGTCAAGCCGAACCAGCCGCGTTTCGACAAGTGCACCCAGCAACCGGACGGCATCTTTCAGGTGAACGGCATCAATGTCCGGCGCGCGACCGGGCGCAATGCTCCGTCGGTGATCAACGCCGCTTTCAACGTGCGCAACTTCTGGGACGGGCGAGCCAACAACGTCTTCAATGGCTTCTCGCCGTTTGGCAATCGCGACCCTGATGCCGGGATCTTCGTCACCAGCGATCGCAGCGGCGTCGCGACAAAAGTACGGCTGGCGCTCAACGATGCCTCTGCGGCTTCGCAGGCCGTGGGACCTCCGGGCAGTGCGGTTGAAATGTCCTGTGGCGGTCGCACCTTTGCCGACATTGGCCGGCGCATGCTCGACACGCTGATGCTCAAGCAACAGCGGATTTCATCCACCGATTCGGTGCTGGGGCCGGTGTCCGGTGCACGTCGTCCGACTTACCGTGAGCTGATCAAAGCCGCCTTCCAGCCACGACTATGGAACGCCACGCAGCAGGTGTCTCTGGGTGGTGCTCCGTACACACAGATAGAAGCGAATTTTCCGCTGTTCTTCGGGCTCGCGATCCAGATGTACGAATCCACCCTGATTTCGGATCAGGCACCACTGGACACTTATTTGCAGGGTGATCATTCGGCCATGAGTGAGCAGCAAGTCCAAGGCATGAATCTGTTCCTTGGCAAGGGCAAGTGCGTGAGTTGCCACGGCGGGGCGGAGTTGACCAACGCCGGTAGCCGTTTGCTGTTCCATCCTCGGGAGCGCATCGAACGGATGGTCATGGCCGACAACCTGACGACACTCTATGACAATGGTTTCTACAACACTGGCGTGCGCCCGACTTCTGAAGACCTCGCGCTGGGCGGGACGGACGCCTGGGGCAATCCACTGGCTTTCACCCGTGAGTACAATTCGCAAATCCAGGGCGCGAAAGTGCCTGACCCGCTGGACGTCGACGTGTGCACATTCGAGGCGCCCCTGAGTTCGGCGTTGCCCTGTGACGCGACGCTCAAACCCACTGTGGGTTTCCGCGATGCGGTCGACGGTGCGTTTAAAACGCCGACGCTGCGCAACATCGCGCTGACCGGTCCGTACTTTCACAATGGCAGCCGTGCGACCCTCAAGCAGGTCATGGAGTTTTACAACCGCGGCGGTGACCGCCGTGGTTCGGAAGCCAACAACACCAGCGGTTTCGAGCATCCGGGTGTGAATCAGCACAACACCTCGAACCTCGATCCGGACATGACCTCCCTGAACCTGACACCCGAGGAAGTCGATGCCCTGGTCAAATTCATGGAAGTCGGGCTGACCGATCCGCGCGTGGCCTGGGAGCAGGCGCCGTTCGATCATCCTTCGCTGGTACTTCCACAAGGTCATCTGGGCGATGAAAACGCGGTAACGCCCAAGCCGGTCAGTCCGAAGATAACGACCAGGCAGGCCACGGACGCTTTGGTGACGCTCAAACCCATCGGTGCGGAGGGTCGAACCGCCGCAGAAGGACCCTTGCAGTCTTTTAACAACGACCTATAAGTGAGCCAAAACGCTAAACCTGTAGCAGCTGGCGAAGCTGTGGGAGCAAGGCTTGCCCGCGATTCAGGCGACTGGGTTTCCCGGCCGTACGAAATACCGCATTCGCGAGCAAGCTTTGCTCCCACAGCTTCGCCAGCTGCTACAGGGTTTGTGTTGTGGCTGGTTGAAATATGCCGTCTAAAAAAACCTTACTAAATTACTCAGAAAGTCTCGGCATCTGCCGTTACAAGGAGAGGGCACAATGCCATCAATCGATGTGACGGTCGGAGCTTTTACCCTTGCCGCGTTCTTCCGCTGTACGTTTCAGTCATTTTTTGCCGTCGTTGGTGCTTTTGCTGGCAGGGCTCGCGGCTGCCTACGTTAAAGACCTCAATGTCTTCTTCACCTCGCTGTTCAACGTATTGCCAACGCTGGTGCTGTTGCTGGGTGGGGCCTACTGCGCGGTTTATCGCCGCCAGCGCGAATTGTTCCTGATGGTCACGGTGTACATCGCCTATTACTTGCTGGACGCGCAAACCGACTATTACCGCGACAACGGCAAGGTACGTGATGACGCCGCAGTGATTTTTCATCTGGTGTGCCTGCTACTGCCCCTGATGTTCGGTGTGTTCGCAGCCTGGCAGGAACGAACACATCTGTTCCAGGACATGGTGGCGCGCTTCGCCGTGTTGCTGGCCGTCGGCAGCGTGGCGCTGGGGCTGGAGCAGAGTTACCCACAGGCGCTGTTGTTGTGGCTGGCAGAAATCCGCTGGCCCGCGCTGCATGGCGCCTGGATGAGTCTGATCCAGCTGTCTTATCCCGTATTCATCGCCATGTTCGCGCTCTTGAGCTGGCAATACTGGCGCAAACCGAGACCCTTGCACGCCGCACAGCTTGTGGGCTTGCTGGGGTTGTTCTGGATGTTGCCGAAGACGTTCATCCTGCCGTTTACGCTGAACATCATGTGCAGCCAGGTGATGTTGATGATTGCGGCGGCGGTGGCTCATGAAGCCTATCAAATGGCCTTTCGCGACGAACTTACGGGGTTGCCGGGTCGCCGCGCGTTGAATGAACGCATGCAGCGCCTGGGACGCAATTACGTGTTGGCGATGAGCGACGTCGATCACTTTAAGAAATTCAACGACACCCATGGCCACGATGTGGGCGATCAGGTGCTGCGGCTGGTCGCCAGCAAGCTGTCGAAAATCGGCGGGGGCGGCAGGGCGTATCGTTATGGCGGTGAGGAATTTGCGCTGGTGTTCGCCGGCAAGACCCTTGAGGAGTGCCTGCCGCACCTGGAAGTCATCCGCGAATCCATCGCGACGTACAACATTCATTTGCGCAACCAGGACAGCCGTCCTCAGGACGATCAGCAAGGACGACAGCGCCGGGCCGGTTCGAGTGCTTCAAGTGTGTCGGTCACGGTTAGCATTGGCGTTGCGGATCGACTGGAGCAGCGCACCTCGGAACAAGTGCTCAAGTCCGCGGACGAAGCGCTCTACAGCGCCAAGGGGGCCGGACGTAACTGCGTGGTGGCCTATGGTCAGAATCGCCGTGGCGCCGTGCGTATGGACGCCGCTACGGATTGAGTGATGATGGCGCATTCAGCGTCTGGACTGTGATTGTAGGGCGTGGTCGGCGGCAGTAGGTTTGGGTGATCTGCTGACGGAGAAAATGCCATGCCCGAGTACAAAGCTCCCCTGCGCGACATGCGCTTCCTGATCGACCACGTCTTCGATTTTCACGGCAACTACGCGGCTCTGGGCGCCACTGACGCCAGCCCGGACATGGTGGCGGCGATCCTCGAAGAGGGCGCAAAATTCTGTGAGAACGTGCTCGCGCCGCTCAACCGCAGCGGCGACGAAGAAGGCTGCCATTTCGACAATGGCGTGGTGACAACGCCAGCAGGTTTCAAGCAGGCCTTCGCCCAATACGTTGAAGGCGGCTGGCACGGTCTGGCAGCGGATCCTGCTTACGGCGGCCAGGGATTGCCCAGTTCCCTGGGGCTGGTGATCAGCGAAATGGTCGGCTCCAGCAACACCTCCTGGGGCATGTACCCGGGATTGACTCACGGTGCCATGTCGGCCATTCATGCCCACGGCACCGAAGAACAGAAGCTCACCTATTTAAGCAAACTCACCGCCGGGCAGTGGACGGGCACCATGTGCCTGACCGAAGCCCATTGCGGCACCGACCTGGGCATCATCAAGACCCGCGCCGTACCGACGGCCGATGGCAGTTACGCGATCTCCGGCAGCAAGATTTTCATCTCCGCCGGCGAGCACGATATGAGTGACAACATCATTCACCTGGTGTTGGCGAAGCTTCCGGATGCGCCAGCAGGTACCAAGGGGATTTCGCTGTTTATCGTTCCTAAATTCCTGCCCGATGGCGACGGTGAGGCGGGGGAGCGCAACGGCGTTTCCTGTGGCTCTATCGAACACAAAATGGGCATCAAGGCCTCGGCCACCTGCGTACTGAATTTCGACGATGCGAAGGGCTACTTGATCGGTGAGCCGAACAAGGGCCTGAACTGCATGTTCACCATGATGAACCACGCTCGTCTCGGCACCGGTATGCAGGGCTTGTGCTTGGGCGAGGCGAGCTTTCAGGGCGCGATCAAGTACGCCAACGATCGCTTGCAGATGCGCTCGTTGACCGGGCCGAAAGCACCGGAAAAACCTGCGGACCCCATCATTGTTCATCCTGATGTACGGCGGATGTTGCTGACCATGAAGGCCTTCAACGAAGGCAACAGGGCGCTGACTTACTTCACCGCACAGTTGCTGGACACTGCGCATCTGAGTCCCGATGAAACGGCGCGCCAGGACGCTGAAGATTTGCTGGCGTTCCTGACACCCATTTGCAAAGCCTTCATGACCGATACCGGGCTGGAAGTGACCAACCACGGGATGCAGGTGTTTGGCGGTCACGGTTTCATCCGTGAGTGGGGCATGGAGCAATTGGTTCGCGACTGTCGGATCGCCCCGATCTACGAGGGCACCAATGGTATTCAGGCGCTGGATCTGCTGGGACGCAAAGTGCTCGGTAGCCAGGGCAAATTGCTGCGGGGTTTCACTAAAATCGTCCATAAGTTCTGCGCAGCAAACGCCGGGCATCCGCAACTCGCGCCTTACGTCGCGCAGCTCAACGATTTGAATCGGCAGTGGGGTGAGGTAACGACCCAGGTGGGCATGGCTGCGATGAAGAATGCGGATGAAGTGGGTGCCGCGTCGGTGGATTACCTGATGTACAGCGGCTACATCATCCTCGGCTATTTGTGGCTGCGCATGGCGCTGGTGGCGCAGGCCCAGATCGACGACGGTAGCGGCGATGCCGATTATTGCCTGGGCAAACTGGCGACCAGTGAGTTTTACTTCAAGCGATTGCTGCCACGTACTGCCGCTCATCGGGCGGCGATCGAGGCCGGCAGTGATTGCCTGATGAAGTTGCCGGCGGAGTTGTTTGCGCTCTGAATTTTTTCTGTGGCGAGCGAGATTGTTTGCGCAGCACATTAGTGGGACTGCTGCGCAGTCCAGTGCGAGCAAGCTCGCTCGCCACAGGGTTTTCGCGATCCCCCCGCACTGCGTTATTGTGACCATAAAATACATTGTGGTCACGGCATGACCCTATGTGTCGTAAAAGTTGTTGGGTTACACTCGAACTCAACAAAGACACCATTCATGTGAATCAACTGTAAAGATCCTGCGAGGTTTGCCATGGCTGACTACAAAGCGCCCCTGCGCGATATGCGCTTCGTCCTCAATGAAGTGTTCGAGGTCGCTAAACTCTGGGCCGAGTTGCCTGCATTGGCCGAGTCGGTCGATGCGGAAACGGTTGAAGCCATTCTGGAAGAAGCCGGTAAGGTCACCAGCAAAAGCATCGCGCCATTGAGCCGTGCAGCGGACGAAGAAGGTTGCCATTGGGCGGACGGTGCCGTCACCACGCCGGCAGGTTTCCCACAGGCTTATCAGACTTACGCTGAAGGCGGATGGGTCGGCGTAGGGGGAGATCCGGCCTACGGCGGCATGGGTATGCCCAAGGCGGTGTCGGCCCAGGTCGAAGAAATGGTCAACTCCGCGAGCCTGTCGTTTGGTCTGTATCCGATGCTGACCGCCGGGGCTTGCCTGTCGATCAACGCCCACGCCAGCGAAGAACTCAAAGCCGCGTACCTGCCCAACATGTACGCCGGCGTCTGGGCAGGCTCCATGTGCCTGACCGAGCCACACGCCGGTACGGACCTTGGCATCATTCGCACCAAGGCCGAACCTCAGGCCGACGGTTCCTACAAGGTCAGCGGCACCAAGATTTTCATCACCGGCGGTGAACACGACCTGACCGAGAACATCATCCACCTGGTACTGGCGAAACTCCCGGATGCACCGGCAGGGCCCAAAGGTATCTCGTTGTTCCTGGTGCCGAAGTTCATGGTCAATGCCGATGGCAGCCTGGGCGCGCGTAACGCGGCCAACTGCGGTTCGATTGAACACAAGATGGGCATCAAGGCTTCATCGACGTGCGTGATGAACTTCGATGAAGCCGTGGGTTACATCGTCGGCGAGCCGAACAAAGGCCTGGCGGCAATGTTCACCATGATGAACTACGAGCGTCTGGGTGTTGGCATTCAAGGCCTCGCCACGGGTGAGCGTTCGTACCAGAACGCGATCGAGTACGCACGTGACCGGTTGCAAAGCCGTTCGCCGACCGGCGCGCAGAACAAGGACAAGGTCGCTGACCCGATCATCGTTCACCCGGACGTGCGTCGTATGCTGTTGACCATGAAGGCCTCGAACGAAGGCGGCCGTGCGTTCTCCACCTACGTGGCGATGCAACTGGACACCGCCAAGTTCAGCGAAGACGCCACGACCCGCAAACGTGCCGAAGACCTGGTGGCGTTGCTGACCCCGGTTGCCAAAGCATTCCTGACCGATCTCGGCCTCGAAACGACAGTCCATGGTCAGCAAGTATTTGGCGGCCACGGCTACATCCGCGAGTGGGGCCAGGAACAGCTGGTGCGCGACGTGCGTATCACGCAGATTTACGAAGGCACCAACGGCATCCAGGCGCTCGACCTGGTGGGCCGCAAGATCGTCGGTACCGGTGGGGCTTTCTACAACCTGTTCGCTGACGAGATTCGTCACTTCACCTCGACGGCCAGCGCTGATCTGGCGGAGTTCACCAAGCCGCTGAACGATGCCGTAACCACGCTCGACGAGCTGACCGGCTGGTTGCTGGATCGGGCGAAAAACAATCCGAATGAAATCGGTGCCGCCTCGGTCGAGTACCTGCAGGTCTTCGGCTACGTGGCTTACGCCTACATGTGGGCACTGATGGCCAAGGCCGCAATTGGCAAAGAGGCGCAGGAAGATTTCTACGCAAGCAAAATGGGCACGGCGCGGTTCTACTTCGCGCGTCTGTTGCCGCGGATCCACTCGTTGAGCGCGTCAGTGAAGGCGGGCAGTGAATCGCTGTTCCTGCTGGATGCAGCACAGTTCTAAAAATGTAACGTCATGTAAGCATTCTCTTACATGACGTGCTGCCTTTCTGCCCTATGCGAAAATTGGATCCAGAGCTAATCTACTTCACATGGACGTAGCGCAGGAAGCGCACTAGCAACAACATGGACACGTAGGATTCTGCCAGGATGGCGGAGCGAAATGGATGTCAGGGAAACAGTCTGCAAAGCCCCGCTTCGGCGGGGTTTTCTTTTGCCCGCAGAAAAGTGCTCAGCTGAGCCCGTCGATGTTGACCGGGTTGTTCAAGCGATCAAGCGGCCCGTTGATGACTTCTTCCAACAGTGTGCGCAACAAAGCCAGAGAGGCTTGTTGGCGCTGCACATCCCGGCACACCAGCCCGACTTTTAACGGCACCCGTGGTTCGGTCAACGGTTTCCATAGCAACTCGGTGTTGCCCAGTGCCTTTTGCGAGCGCCCCGGAAGGACCGTCGCCAGTCGGGTATTCGGCAGACTGTCGAGAATCCCTGCCATATTGTTCAATTCCGCCTGCACCTGCGGTCGCCGTCCCAGGCTGGCCAATTGCGTCTGCCAGATCTGTCGGACTTGAAACTCTTCCCCCAGCAGCAACATCGGCAATTCGGCCGCCTGGCTCATCGAGACCTTCTTGAATTCCCGCAACGGGTGATCCGCCGGGATGACCAGCGTCAGTTCGTCTTCGTACAGCATTACCCCGTGCAACCCCGGCTGGCGTGGCGGCAGGTAGCTGATGCCGATGTCCAATGAGCCGTTAAGCAACCGACGCTCGATTTCCAGTCCCGTTAACTCGTAGATCTGCACGACAAGATGCGGCTGCGCCTTGCGTACCCGTTCGAGCATCTGCGGTACCAGGCTGGTGTGCACGGTTTGCAAGACGCCGATGGCCAGGGTTCGCAGTGCCTGCCCCTTGAAATTACCCAACGCTTCGCGTGCGCGTTGCAAGCCATCGAGCAAGGGCAGTGCGTGGTTGTATAGCGTATGGGCCGCCAGCGTGGGCAGCAGCCGTTTGCTGCTGCGTTCAAACAGGCTGACGTCGAGGTTTTGTTCGAGGTGGCGGATCTGCTGGGACAGGGCGGGTTGGGAGATGGACAGTCGCTCGGCCGCACGGCCCACATGGCCTTCTTCGTAGACCGCGACGAAATATCGCAGTTGCTTGAAATCCATAAGTAACTCTTATCGAAAATGCTGGTAAATCGAAATGGCTCAGAGCCGTGCCTGAGCCTAGTCTAACCGCATTCAAAAGGCTTGCAGGGCCAAAAACCGAGATGAATACCGTTGATGTCGATGGCATTTGCATAGGCAAGACAAAAAACCTCGAACGAGGCTTGATCGGATGAATTTGTTCAATTTGCGTCGTAGTCCACCCAGTCTCGATGACCTTGTGGAAGGCAATTACCAGACTTGCAGCGACGAAAAGCCGTCCAGCGATTGCCTGATGCCTAGCGTCGAGCGACCTGCGCAAGTATTCGTTCGTGGTCAGGGCTCGTGGCTGTGGGACAGCGATGACCGTGCCTATCTGGACTTCTCCCAGGGCGGCGGCGCCAACAGCCTGGGGCACAGTCCAACGGTATTGGTCAATGCGATCACCGAGCAGGCGCAATCGTTGATTAACGCCGGTTTCGGGTTACAGCATCGCGGCATGCTCAACCTCGCCAATCGGCTGTGCAAGAGCACCGGCAGTGATCAGGCGTACCTGCTCAACAGCGGTAGCGAAGCCTGTGAAGCGGCGATCAAGTTGGCGCGTAAGTGGGGTCAGCGATATCGCGGCGGCGCTTCAAGGATCATCGTTGCAAACAACGCGTGTCATGGTCGAAGTCTTGGAACGATCTCGGCGTCGGACAGTGCATCGCTAACCAATCGATTCGAGCCGCTGCTGCCCGGTTTCAGTCATGTACCGTTCAATGATCTGCCTGCCCTGCATGCGGCGGTTGATGCCCAGACCGTGGCAATCATGCTCGAGCCGATTCAAAGCGATGCAGGGGTTATCCCGGCCACCGAGCGTTACCTTAAAGACGTCCAGCAGTTGTGCCGCGAGCTCGGCATCCTGTTGATCTTCGACGAAGTGCAGACCGGCATGGGCCGTTGCGGCGCCTTGCTTGCGGAACAGTCCTACGGCGTGCGGGCAGATATCGTCGTTCTGGGGAAAGGTCTGGGTGGCGGCGTTCCCATGGCGGCGTTGCTGGCGAGAGGGAAGGCCTGCTGTTTCGATATCGGCGAACTGACCGGCACCCACCATGGCAACGTGTTGATGACCTCGGCTGGCCTGGCTGTACTCGACAGCGTGCAGGATAAGGGCTTCCTCGATCATGTCGACAAAGCCGGTCAGCACCTGCGTGAAGGTCTGGCGCGCCTGGCCCATCGCTACGGTCACGGCGAATTGCGCGGGCGAGGGTTGCTATGGGGGTTGACCCTGTCCGACGACTCGGCTGAGGCGGTGGTCAAGGCGGCTTTGCATGAGGGCTTGCTGCTAAATGCCCCACAGCCGGATTGCCTGCGCTTTACCCCGGCACTCACCGTCAGCACATCCAACATCGACGAAATGCTCCTGCGGCTGGCCCGCGCTTTCTCTCGCGTGCGTACCGCACAACTGCAATGTCGCAAAGGGATTGCCGTCTGATCGGACCCGCCCTACACGAATTCCCGAACCGTCTCGCGGTATAACGCATCGCCCCACGCCTGATTCTTTTGGCGTGGGGCGTTTTTTTGTCGCTGTGTTTTTCCAGAATCCCTCAGCGTTTGTGAAGCAGTGGGAGGCGGGGGCTAAACAGCCCAGTGGCATGGCGCTTAAACTGCTAAGCATCGTTCAAAAACACGGTCTTGAAATACTCGCCTGAAGATCCGTACTGAACCCTGACGAACGGCGCGTGTCGATTAGCTGTGTGGCTCGCATGAGCCGATTTAAATCAGGAGCTGACCCATGGATTTCATTCGAATCATCATTGCCATTCTGTTGCCGCCACTGGGTGTTTTCCTGCAGGTGGGTTTCGCCGGGGCATTCTGGCTGAATATTCTGTTGACGTTGTGCGGATACATTCCGGGGATCGTGCATGCGGTGTACATCATCGCCAAACGCTGAAAACTGTAGCGTGCGTTAGATCGCTTCGCGAGCAGGCTCGCTCCCACAGGGTACGAGCCGGTCAACCTGTGGAGCGGGCCTGCCAGCGACGGAGTATCAGCTGTCGAGCGCCGTTACCCTTCGATAAAACAACCACTCCTGCTCCAGCGCATGTGCCTGATTGCCTGCTTTGCGAAAGCCATGGCGTTCGTCGGCGTAGTAATGCGCTTCCACCAGAATACCGTTGTCTTGCAGCGCCTTGACCATGTCCCGGGTTTGCTGCGGCACCACCACGGCATCCAGTTCACCCTGAAAGAAAATCATCGGGACCTGGATGTTGCTCGCATGTAGCAATGGTGTTCGCGCCTTGTAGCGCTCGGCATCCTTCTCGGGATCGCCGATCAGCCAGTCCAGATAATCACCTTCGAACTTGTGGGTCGCGCCGCCGAGTGCAACCGGGTCGCTGACGCCATAAAGACTGGCGCCGGCGCGGAACACGTTGTGAAAGGCCAAGGCACAAAGGGTGGTGTAACCGCCGGCACTGCCGCCACGAATGAACGCCTGGTCGCCGTCGATCATCCCCCGGTTCGCCAGGTAAGAGACCACCGCGCAGGCGTCCTCGACATCTACTGCGCCCCAGCTCAAGTGCAATGCCTGGCGATAGGCCCGGCCATAGCCGCTGCTGCCGCGATAGTTGAGGTCGGCCACGGCAAAGCCGCGTTGCGCCCAATACTGAATGCGCGGGTCAAGCATCGGGTAGCAAGCAGAAGTCGGCCCGCCATGGATAAACACCACCAGCGGCGGTTTCGCCTTACCAGTCATCGCCGGGTAGAAGAAGCCATGGGCCTCGCCTGAGCCACTGGGGTAACGCAAGGTGCGCGGAACGCTGATGTGTTCGGCGGGTAACGGGGTGATGCCGCCGGCCAATACCTTTACCTGGCGAGTGCCGCGATCGATCGCGATGACGGCTGATGAGCTGATAGGTGATGCAGCGATGCAGTAGATAAACTGCTCGTCGATCGCCAAATGACGGAAGCGGCTGTAAGGGCCGGTGAAGTCTTCACTGACGTCACCGACTAGGCCCAATTTGCCGAATCCATCTTCGGTCCAACTCGCCAGGTAGCTGTCTTCACTGAGCGCAAGCCACGTGCATCCGCCGAGTTGCCAAGGGGCGGGTCCGTGGTCGGCCTCTGCACTGGGCAGCGGACTCAAACCTTCTGGAGATTCCACCCAGGGCTGCCAGAAGCCGGCACGATCCGTCAGGCAATACAGTCGGCCACTGCGATCGAACCTGGGTTGTTGCAGCGATTCCTCCGCACTGTCGCCGGCCACGCACCGCGGCGGGGAAAAGCCGCCATTGTCTAGACGCTCGGCGACCATCAGGCGAGTGGCTGTCCACGGCTGATCCGGTCGGCTCCATTCGATCCAGGCCAAGCGTTGCGAATCGGGACTCAATGTTGGCGCCGCATAAAAATCAGCCCCTTCGACCAGCAGATGACGCGTGCCGTTAACGACATCGATAGCCACCAGGCGATGTTGGTCACCGTTCTCCTCGACGGCCATGACCTGTCCGTTGGCGTACTGCAAATCGCCATAACGGCACTCGCCGCCCGTCAGCACCTCTGGCGTCTCGCCCGTTAGCGGCTGTCGATACAGCTGCTGGTCGGCTTCGTTGACGAACACAACACCCTCTTCGGTCAGACAAAACGCGCCGCCGCCATATTCATACACCCGACTGCGCACGCTGAAACCAGGTGGCGTCAGGCAATGCGCCTGACCCTCTCGCCAATGCCAGATTCGGCAAGCGGCGTCTTCGGGTCGGTATTCGTTCCAGAACAGGCCATGTTGACCGACCTGCAATTCGGCAAAGTCGACACCGGCAGCGACGGCTTTGGCGGCGCTGAAGGACTCAGCTTTTAGCGATGAGGCGTGAGTTTCGTTCATTGCGAAAGGCCAGTTGTTCGATGGTCTGAGTCGCGTGTTCGGCTTCTTCGCGGGCCTTGAGAATCACGCCGTGATGTTGCGATTTACTACACACCGGGTCAGCGTTGCTGGCGTCACCGGTGAGCATGAAGGCCTGGCAGCGGCAGCCGCCGAAGTCTTTTTCCTTCTCGTCGCAAGAGCGGCACGGCTCGGGCATCCAGTCGTAGCCGCGAAAGCGGTTGAAGCCAAACGAGTCGTACCAGATGTGCTGCATGCTGTGGTCGCGCACGTTGGGAAACTGCACCGGCATCTGGCGGGCCCCGTGACAGGGCAAGGCGGTTCCGTCGGGTGTGACGGTCAGAAAAATACTGCCCCAGCCATTCATGCAGGCTTTCGGGCGTTCTTCGTAATAGTCCGGCGTGACGAAAATCAGCTTGCACGGATGCCCTTCGGCTTCGAGCCTGGCGCGATACTCGTTGGTGACGCGCTCGGCGCGGACCAGTTGTTCTTTGGTCGGCAGTAAACCGACCCGATTGAGTTGCGCCCAACCGTAAAACTGACACGTCGCGAGCTCGACGAAATCGGCCTCAAGAGCGATGCACAGCTCAATGATCCGGTCGATCTTGTCGATGTTGTGCCGGTGAGTGACGAAGTTCAGCACCATCGGGTAGCCATGGGCCTTCACCGCGCGAGCCATTTCCAGCTTCTGAGCGAAGGCTTTTTTCGAGCCCGCCAGCAAGTTGTTCACTTGTTCGTCACTGGCCTGGAAACTGATCTGGATGTGGTCCAGGCCCGCTTTCTTGAAGTCGCTGATTTTCTGTTCGGTCAGACCGATTCCCGAGGTGATCAGGTTGGTGTAGAAACCCAACTTGCGTGCTTCTGCGATCAGCTCGGCAAGGTCCTGGCGCACCAGCGGTTCGCCGCCGGAAAAGCCCAATTGAGCCGCGCCCATTTCCCGCGCTTCGCGAAACACCTTGATCCACTGCTCGGTGCTCAACTCTTTACCCTGTTCGGCGAAATCCAGCGGGTTGGAGCAGTAGGGGCATTGCAGCGGGCAACGGTAAGTCAACTCGGCCAGCAGCCACAGGGGCAGGCCGATTTCAGGTTTGGGCGGCAACGTGCCTGACACAGTGTCAGGCAAGTTCGATCCAGTGCTGAGCACGGGCGACCTCCATGAATTGCTCGATGTCTTCACCGAGCTCGGGCACGCCGGGAAACTTCGCATCAAGTTCGGCGATGATCGCCGCAACGTCACGCTCGCCATCGATCAAACCGCCAATCAATGCAGCGCTTTCGTTGAGTTTGATCATGCCTTCAGGGTAGAGCAGCACGTGGCCTTTCTGTGCCGGTTCGTACTGATAACGGTAGCCGGTACGCCAGGTCGGGGTCTTGCTGCGGTCGAAACTCATAAGGTGATTCCTTTATGCCAGACCCGCTGTTCGGTCACGCTGTGATAGGGCGGGCGGTTCAGTTCGTAAGCCATGCTCATGGCGTCGAGCATGCTCCAAAGAATGTCGAGTTTGAACTGGAGAATTTCCAGCATGCGCTCCTGGCCTTCACGCGTCGTGTAGTGCTGCAGGGTGATCGCCAGTCCGTGTTCGACATCGCGCCGTGCCTGGCCCAGGCGAGTACGGAAGTATTCGTAGCCGGCCGGATCAATCCACGGGTAGTGCTGCGGCCAGCTGTCGAGACGTGACTGGTGAATTTGCGGGGCGAACAATTCGGTCAGCGAACTGCTGGCGGCTTCCTGCCAGCTGGCCCGGCGAGCGAAATTGACATAAGCGTCCACGGCGAAACGCACGCCGGGCAGCACCAGCTCCTGGGAGCGCAGTTGATCCGGATCGAGCCCGACTGCTTGGCCCAGACGCAGCCAGGCTTCGATGCCGCCGTCTTCGCCGGGAGCGCCGTCATGATCGAGCAAGCGTTGAATCCACTCGCGGCGGATCTCGCGATCCGGGCAGTTGGCGAGGATTGCGGCGTCCTTCAGGGGAATGTTCACCTGATAGTAGAAACGGTTCGCGACCCAACCCTGGATCTGCTCGCGGGTCGCCCGGCCTTCATACATCGCCACGTGATAGGGGTGATAGATGTGGTAGTAGGCGCCTTTGGCGCGCAGGGCGGCTTCGAATTCGGCGGGGGACATCGGGGTGTCGGTCATTTCGGTTCTCCGGGGCATAACCGTAGAGTTGTAGCGCCTGTGCCGGCCTCATCGCCAGCCTGCTGGCGATAGACCGCGCAGCGGTCTCGATTTCTTACAACACAATACTCATGCCGTCATACGCCACTTCAACATTGCGCCGCACCAGCTCCGCTCGCTCGGGCGAATCCTCATCGAGAATCGGGTTGGTGTTGTTGATGTGGATAAGTACTTTGCGTGGCTGTGGCAGTTGTTCGAGCACTTCGAGCATGCCGCCGGGGCCATTCTGTGCCAGATGACCCATTTCACGACCAGTGCGCGTACCGACGCCGCGGCGCTGCATTTCGTCGTCATCCCACATCGTGCCATCCACCAGCAGGCAATCGCTGCCGGCCATGATCTCCAGCAGTGGCGCATCGACTTTCCCCAGGCCCGGTGCGTAGAACAGCTTGCCGCCGGTGTTCACGTCTTCGACGATCAGGCCAATATTGTCACCCGGGTGCGGGTCGAAGCGGTGCGGAGAATAGGGGGGCGCGGCGCTACGCAGAGGCAGCGGGGTGAAGCGCAGGTTGGGGCAGGCGGGAACGGTGAAGCTCTGGTCGAGTTCGATACGGTTCCAGCTCAGGCCGCCGTTCCAGTGGGTCAACATGGTGAACAGCGGAAAACCGGTGCTCAGGTCTTCGTGGACCATGTCCGTGCACCACACCTGGTGCGGGCAACCTTCACGCAAACTGAGCAGACCCGTGGTGTGGTCGATCTGGCTGTCCATCAGGATGATGGCGCTGATACCGGTATCGCGCAGGGCACGGCCCGGTTGCATCGGAGCGAAGCTCTGGAGCTGGGCGCGGATGTCCGGAGAGGCGTTGCACAGAACCCAATTCACACCGTCATCGGAAATCGCGATGGACGATTGGGTGCGCGCTGTTGCCCGCAGGCTGCCGTCGCGAAAGCCTGCGCAGTTCACGCAGTTGCAGTTCCACTGGGGGAAACCACCGCCAGCGGCGGAACCTAGAATCTGGACAAACATGGTCGCTCCATCATTTCGAATCTGAAAATAAAAACGCCCCGGTGAACCGAGGCGTTGAACCGCGAGAGATCTTAGCGGCTTGCGAAGTACATGGTGACTTCAAAGCCGATACGCAGGTCGGTGTAAGCAGGTTTGGACCAGGACATGGGAGTGCTCCTTAGGGTGGTTGGACGGTTGAGATCTATACATATAGTCCACCTCCAGGCGGAGATGTTCAGATAGTTAGGTGGCTATGTTACTCAAAATTACAGAGTCCTTGCCCGTGAAACTTTGAGAAAGCTAATTGCGCCACCGGTAAAGATCATTTTGCCACTTGCCAAGGTGACCCAGGGCACGCCCCGCTGGCCAGGCAGCGCCATCCGCCGTCGGCTTGAATCAGTCGCTGTGCAGCGGCCAGTAAAACCTGCCGGTCGATCATCAGAATGGCATGGGGCAGACGCTCCAGATAATCCGACGAGTGGCCAGCCAGCTTTCCTTGCCAGAGCAGTTCAGCCGCCTGGGTGTCGGGAAGCGTGGCGCTGTCAAATTGATCAGCCAGGGATTGGCGCTGTGCGACGAAGGTCGTTTCGTCGATGCGTTCGATCATGCCCGGCAAGTCGACCAGGAATGTTTTCACGTGCTCCAGCAGCGCTACCGGAGCCGCTGTCGGCGACTGCACACCGAACTTAATTCCCGTCTGCCCATGGACCTGGTGCAGGGCACTGAACACCGCATATCCCAGTTGAAGTTCCACACGCAGGCGCTGATAGAACGGTGTCTGGCAGACATGCGCGAGCAAACGCCAGGCGGCTTCATCAGTGATGTCCCGGCTCGGAGGCGGACAGAAAAGCAGTAACGCATGCTCATTGGACTGCGTGTCGATGGCGGTCCACAGGTACTGAGCGTGGATCGAGGGTGCGGGCGTCGACTGACTGTCCGCAGTGCCCGGCACCCGGCTCAAGGCAAAGCCCATCGCCGCTTGTGTTTGCGTGGACAGACCGGTCGCGAGCCCATCCCAGCGCGCTCCCGACCAGAGTTGCTGCAGCTCGTCCGAGTCAGCGGTGCGCTCAAGGCAGTGGCCGGGCAGCGCTTGAAGCAGCTGCCGAATCGGAATCAGTGCCACCTTCTGCGGTGCTGGCAGCGGGGCGTCCGCATCGGATTTGGTCAGCTCTTTCAGCGCATGTTCGAGAATGGTCGGCATGGGTTCTTGCAGGCCGGTCATCTTCAGTAACCATTGATTGCCTGATGCACTGAAGGAGAAGTCGACACCGGCCTGACGCGCGTCTTCGCGCAATGGCTGCAGACGGGTCTGCAGGTTCGCTTGAAGGTTGCTGCTTGGGGTCGCTGTCAGTTGCCAGCGCAGGTACACCGCGCCTGCATCGGTATGATCCGGCAATGCCTGACTGAATTGCATCGGCGAATGTTCACGACGGGTGCGCGAGCGATCTTGAGCAAAAGTGCGCAGACCTCGGTGTTTGCTGGTCTGACCGCGAATCAGGCCGGCGTTCTGGGCTGGCGCCTCGTTACGCAGAAACGGGTTGGGTGCTGGCAGTTGCCATTTGCCGCTGAAGTTATCCACCGCGCCCATTTGCTTCAGGATTTCTCGAAGTGCGATAACGCCCTGGTTGGATAATCCGGGTTCCTGCTGCGTGACATCCAGTTGAGCCAATTGCAACGCGCGAGCCACCTGCTGCTCGCGGTGCAGGAGCGCGCTGTATTCTTCACGCAATCCGTCCCAGGGTTGGTGGGAGGCAAAAAATCCGAGCCAATCCAGAAGCGGTTCACGCAGTGCCTTCTGCGATTGAGTGGTCGCGAATTCGATGTCCAGCAGGGCCTGGCCGCCAAACCGATACAGCGGCGTGGCGTTCATATGCTCCGCTAACCCGCGTGCCTGCAGCTCGGCCAGCAGGCCGCCGGGCTTTGCAGCGTTGAGCCAATGACACAGAAAGGCCAGCGCTTCGGACGACGAATCTGGAAGTGCTTCGAAGGCAAACAGCAGATCCAGTCGATGGTCAGCAGCCTGTTGATAACTTTTGCCCGAAGCATCCATCAGCGCAGGAGGTGTTTGTTGCGGGACTGTTGCACCGGCTGCAATGGCGCTGCCGAAGGTCTCGGCCAACGCTCGCAATTCTTCGATACTGTGTGGCCCGACCAGACTCAGCGTCATCTGTCCGGTTTGATAGAAGTGCTGATGAAAGCCCCGTAATGCCTGCTGAAACTCAGGTTGCGAGACGGGCAGGCTGTCGCGGTTGCCCGCATGAAAGCCCCGCAGTGGATGAGTCGCCGAGAGTCCGTCGCACAGCGCGCGTTTCTGTCGGGCTACCGCGTCCTGAGACCAGGCAACCCATTCCGCCTCCAGTACTTCCCGTTCCCGCAACTGATCGTCCAGGTTCATGCACGGGTGAGCGAGCATGTCCGACAGACGCTCCAGCCCACCGGCAAATGCCTGCGGCGGCAGTTCGAAGAAGAAGTCAGTGGTGCGTTCGCTGGTCCGCGCATTGACCTGGCCGCCGTGACCTTGCACGTAGGCCATCAGCCCTTGGCCCGCAGGGTAACGCGCGGTACCGAGGAACAGCAGATGTTCAAGAAAGTGTGCCAGCCCCGGCCATGCCGATGGCACGTCGTGACTGCCTGCAGCAACCCGCAACGCCGCGGCGCAACGCTTCAGTTGTGGCGCATGACGCAGCGTCACCCTCAGGCCGTTGGCCAGGGTTTCAGTGTGGGGGCGGGAGGGATTCAACGCAGGCATGAGCACTTCCAGAACAGAGAAGCGCTAATGCTAGCGGATAACGGTGGATCAGCGCTTGTTCAGCTCGCCGTAAAGCTCAGGGCGACGATCGATAAGGTAGTGATACGCGGCGCGCGAATCGACCAGCAACTGCCGATCCAGCTCGCCGACAATCAGTGCTTCATCGAGGCCGGCCTGGGCAACGCGGCTGCCATCCGGCGCGGCGATGCTGCTCTGGCCGCAGTAGTGAATCTCGCCTTCGTGCCCGCAATAGTTGGCGTAGGCCACATAGCACTGGTTTTCGAAGGCTCGGGCGCGGACGGTGACGTCAGCGATGAAGTCGTACGGCACCATGTTCGCCGTGGGCACCAGAATCAGTTCGGCTCCCGCCAGGGCAAGGCGACGAGCATTTTCCGGAAACTCCAGGTCGTAACAGATCAGGAAGCCGAGCTTCCAGCCGTTGAGTTCGACCAGCGGTAACTCGTCACCGCCGGCGCTGAACATGGAGTGATCAAGATCGCCGAAGAGGTGGGTCTTGCGGTAATTGCACAGGCGCTCACCTTCGGCATCGATCAGTTGCACCGAGTTGTAGATCTGACCGTCCTCGGTGCGCTCGGGGTAGCCATACAAAATGGCGATCCCGGCTGTCTTGGCAATGCGCGCGATCTGCTGCGCCGATTCACCGTTGTGCACTTCGGCCAGCACGCTGACGGCATCGACGCCGATGTTGTAGCCGGTCAGGAACATCTCCGGCAGCACCAGCAAGTCTGCACCCTTGGCCTCCAGCGCGAGCTGATGCAGGCGATGCAGATTGCCGGCAACATCAAGGGGCAGCGGCGGACATTGGTAAAGGGCTACGCGCATTTGGAACTCCTTTTACTCGGGCAAGGCGATCGGACCGATCTCGTTGAACACATCTCCTGGACCCGGGTTCTCGGCGTGAGTTTCACCGCCGAAGTGCTTCATGATGCCCCAGACCGCGTTAAGGGAGGTCTGCACCGCGCCTTCGACCCATGCTGGCGTCCACGAAACATCGTCACCGGCGATGAAGATCCCGCGCTGTTCGGCGGGCATGTCTTGCTGCATGAAATGTGCGTACATACGCTGGTTGTAGCGGTAGTGGCCGGGCAGGGCGCCTTTGAATGCGCCCAGGAAATGCGGATCGGATTCCCATGACACGGTGATCGGGTCGCCGATGATCCGCGCAGCGATATCGACTTTCGGGTAGATCTTCTTCAAGGCGTCCAGCGCCAGTTTTACGCGCTTTTCGACCGGGTGCGGGAGCATCTTCAGCGCGTCGCTCATCCACGAATAAGACAGGCAGATCACACCTGGCTTGTCGTCGCCATTGTCGAAGAGGTAAGTGCCGCGGGTCAGGCGATCGGTGAGGGTCATGCTCATCAGGTCGCGGCCGGTTTCCGGGTCCTTGTCCTTCCAGAAAGGCCGATCAACCATCACGAATGTTTTCGAGGACTGCATGTAACGGGTGCGGTCCAGGGCCATCCACATCTTTTGCGAAAACAGGGTTTCGTCGCATTCGATCTGGGTGGTCAGCAGCCAGCTCTGGCAGGTCGTCAAAACAGCCGCGTATTCACGGGTGTCGCCGTAGTTGTCGGTGACCGTAAAACGTCCGTCCGGCGCATGGGCAATTTTTTTCACGCCAGAGCGCGGCGCACCGCTGTGCAGCGAACTGAGGCTGGTGCCTTGCGGCCAATGCACGCAACGTTCCGGCACATGGCGCCAGATGCCGAGGGGGACTTGTTCCACGCCGCCCACGACCAGGTGCTGGTGGTCGTCGCAGTTGGTCATCACCACGCGGAAAATTTCCAGCATCGAGTTAGGGAAGTCAGAGTCCCAGCCACCCGTGCCGAAACCTACCTGGCCAAACACTTCGCGGTGATGAAACGACAGTTTCGCGAAGGCTTTTGAGGTGGCGACGAAGTCGTAGAAAGTGCGGTCGTCCCACAGCGGAACCAACGTGTTCCATAGCTCTTTGAGGCGCGGCACGTCGCGGTCGCGGATGGCTTGCTGGATATCGGAGAACTGCGAACCGGCTTCGAGCGCATCCGCCCAGGCGTCAGCGACTTCCTGGAACAGCGCCGGAAGGTCCGCCAGTTTCTCTGCGTAATGGGTTTTACCTTCCAGGTCGATGACGGTACTGCCCGAAGCAGGCGTCAGCGGATTAGGGAAAGGTTTGGTTTCCAGGCCGAGCTTGTCGACGTAATGATAAAACGCGGTGGATGACACCGGAAAACGCATGCCGCCGAGTTCGGCAACGATGCCTTCGGCGCCGTTGAATGCCTGTGAGCGCAGGCGTCCGCCCATTTTCGAGGCTTCGTAGACGACGGGCTTGAGGCCCAGTTTCATCAATTCATAGGCCGCCACCAGGCCCGCGATGCCGGCACCTACAATCGCGACTTCAGCACCGTGGTTGTGTGCGGGAATGCTGCCCAGGCCAGCCGGGTGCTCAATCCAGTCGTCGAAGCCGAAAGGAAAGTCAGGACCAAAGATGGTGACTGGTTTTTTACCGTCTGCAGGATGGCGATTATTCTTGTTCATGGCTGACCTTGCTGGCGACCCGACGCGGTAGGCGCATCTGAGTATAGGAAAAGATGGCAGCCATTCTAGAGAGCGTAGAACACGTTAATAAGACGCAAAGTGTCGTCGTTTTGCTATTTAGTTGATCACTATGACGACGAGCTCATACACACTGACCACTGTGGGGGGCGAGCAGGCTCGCTCCTACAAGGAATCGGGTTTAAACCGGGTGCCCCCGGTCAATCTTGCTACTGAGGATGATCGACGTCGTGGTCTTCTCCACACCGTCCACGCTCCCGATCTGATCCAGCAACTGATCCAGCTGCTCCGGCGAGTCAGTGCGCAGCCACGCCACGTAATCAAATTCACCACTCACTGCACACAATTGCTGAACCTGCGCCATCGCACTGAGCCGTCTCAGCACTTCTTTGCCCGAGCGCGGCTGCACGGTGATCCCGACATACGCCTGCAATCCGCCATCCACTACGCGCTGACCCAGTCGCACGCCGTAACCGGTGATGACTTTTGCTTTTTCCAGTCGGGCAAGTCGCGAGGTCACCGTGGTGCGGGCGATGCCCAGTTGGCGAGCAAGCATGGCCACACTTTCGCGGGCATTGATCTGCAAGGCGGCGATCAGTTGGCGATCGATTTCGTCAAGAACGGGTGGGCGAATGTCAGGCAAGGGGCGTCTCCAGCGGCACAGATCGGTGGATGGGCATGTTACAGGCACCGCTCGCACAACGGATCCCTGATCCATAATCAGTACCGTTCAGGACATTTTCAGCTGCGACAATTTGCCATAAGTAACTAGGTAGTACATCATTTCGCGCTTGTCACACATGGGGAAATTGATCGACATGAATAATTCTGGGGCTGCTGGCGGCAGCCAATGGTTGCTGCGGGGGCTGGGTGTCCTGATTGCCTTGATCGGGCTTGGCCTGGCGGGTGGTGGTGCTTACCTGACCTCGCTGGGTGGAAGCTGGTACTTCCTGCTCATGGGGTTGGCGATGCTGGTTTCCGGGCTGATGATCGCTCGTCTTAAACCGCAAGGGGCCTGGCTGTATGGCCTGGCGCTGATCCTGACCGCGCTTTGGGCTGTGTGGGACACCGGTTTCGAATACTGGCCGCTGGTGTCGCGCGTGCTGACATTTGCCGTGATCGGACTGGTTGTTGCACTGATCTACCCCACACTGGTGCGTGCTTCCGGCGCAGTGGCGGGGCGTGGTGCTTATGGCCTGGCAGGCATTCTGGGCGTTGGCGTGGTTGCAACGCTGGCCTATATGTTCGTGCCGACCCACGTGGTCCAGGCCACGAGTGAACCATCGGTGACGCCGGTGACACCGGGTACCGAGCAGAAAGACTGGGCCCATTGGGGCAACACGACGGCGGGCAACCGCTTCGCTGCACTCGACCAGATCAACAAGGGCAATATCGACAAGCTGCAGGTTGCCTGGACCTTCCGCACCGGTGACCTGCCGCAAAGCACCGGCGCAGGCGCAGAAGACCAGAACACGCCGCTGCAAATCGGCGACACCGTCTACACCTGCACGGCGTACGGCAAAGTCTTCGCGCTCGACGCTGACACGGGGGCACAGCGCTGGAAGTTCGACCCGCAAGGCACTGCACCGAACTGGCAACGCTGCCGAGGCCTGGGTTATTCAGAAACCCCTGCGGCCCCGGAAAATCAGCCAACGGCCTGTACGAAACGTCTGTTTCTACCGACCGGCGATGCGCGTCTGATTGCAATCAACGCTGAGACCGGCAAACCGTGTGAAGAGTTTGGCAACAAGGGAACGGTCGATCTCACAACCGACATGGGCGAAGTGAAACCGGGCTACTACCAGCAAACCTCGACACCTTTGGTGGCCGGTGATGTGGTGATTGTCGGTGGTCGCGTGGCGGACAACTATTCCATCGGCGAGCCACCAGGAGTGGTTCGTGCGTACGACTTGCGCAGTGGTGAGCTGGTGTGGGCGTGGGATCCGGGTAACCCGAACACGACCAAACGCCCTCCAGCGGGTGAGACCTATACCCGCGGCACCCCGAACGTCTGGTCGGCGATGTCCTACGACGCCAGGCTAGGTCTGGTTTACTTGCCAACCGGCAACGCCACTCCAGACTTCTTCGGCGGTCAGCGCACCGAATTCGATGACAAATGGAACTCGTCCATCGTCGCTATCGACGTAAAAACTGGCCAGGTGCGCTGGCACTTCCAGACCACTCACCACGACTTGTGGGACTTTGACCTGCCTGCGCAACCATTGCTGTACGACGTGCCGGATGACAAGGGCGTGATGCAGCCTGCTTTGGCACAGGTCACCAAGCAGGGCGAGATCTTCCTGCTCAACCGCGAAACCGGCGTGCCGATCGCCCGTGTAGAAGAGCGTCCGGTGCCGCAAGGTAACGTGCCCGGTGAGCGCTATTCGCCGACCCAGCCGTTCTCGGTCGATATGCCGTCGATTGGTAATCAGAAACTGACCGAATCGGACATGTGGGGCGCCACGCCGTTTGACCAGTTGATGTGCCGGATTCAGTTCAAGGGCATGCGTCACGAAGGTGTATATACCCCGCCCGGCCTTGATCGTGCGTTGCAATTCCCGGGATCCCTGGGCGGCATGAACTGGGGTAGCGTCTCGGTGGATCCGACCACGAACTACATGTTCGTCAACGACATGCGCCTGGGCCTGGCCAACTACATGATCCCCCGCGACAAGATCGCTGCGGGCGCCAGTGGTATCGAAATGGGCGTGGTACCGCAGGAGGGCACGCCTTTCGGGGCGATGCGCGAACGTTTCCTTTCGGCGGCCGGCATTCCTTGCCAGAAACCACCGTTCGGCACGATGTCCGCCATCGACCTCAAGACCCACAAACTGGTCTGGCAGGTGCCGGTTGGCACCGTACAAGACACCGGCCCGCTGGGTATTCGCATGCACTTGCCGATCCCGATCGGCATGCCGACTCTTGGCGCGTCGCTGGCCACCCAGTCCGGTCTGCTGTTCTTCGCGGGAACCCAGGATTTTTACCTGCGTGCTTTCGATACCGGCAACGGCAATGAGATCTGGAAATCCCGTTTGCCGGTCGGCAGCCAGTCCGGGCCGATGACGTATGTTTCGCCGAAAACCGGGAAGCAGTACATCTTGCTAACCGTGGGTGGCGCGCGTCAGTCGCCGGATCGGGGGGACTATGTGATTGCGTATGCGTTGCCTGAGTAAAGGTTGAATCGCAGACACGAAAAGCCGCGCCATTGCGCGGCTTTTTGCTGGGCGAAAAAGAGGGTGTGAAAATCGACTAGGATTGAGGCAGGCGAGGGTGCGAGGTGAAGGGCATGGCAACAACGCTACCTACCGCAGTACGCGACCGTGCGTTGCAAGTCGCCCAACACGAAATGGGACACTACGTCGTGGCCCGCGCGCTGGGATTTGAAACGGGCGGTGTGACACTGATGGTGACGACAGACTTGAGGCATAAAGGTGGCGCTTCCATTGGCTTGGTGCGGCCAATTACGTCGATGGACGCCATGAAGGAACACCTGGGCGCCCGGATGATGGTTCTCCTGGCTGGCGCGATGGCGCAAACACTGCCTTCAAAACCTTCAGCCGCCAAGCGCGTCGATAAGCCCAAAGCCACAGCCATCCTCAAAGGTGAGCAGGGTGCGGAGCAGGATTACGCAAAAATCAGGGAGCTTCAGCATCTGCTGCGCAACATCGCCTACCCGCAAACCATTCCTGCGCCGGGCGAGCGCATAGCAACGCAGCTTAAAGCGATGACCGAGCGGCTGTGGTTTCGGACTCAGGAAATCATCGAAGATCAGGCCGATACGATATTGGAACTGGCAGGGACGCTGGTGGACGCTATGACCCTGGTGGAGCAATGGGGGCGAGCGGCGGATACGTATGAGGTTGTGTACACCGGGCAGATGCTGGAGCGGCTGCGCGCGGTGCAAGCCATCCCTTCGTCAGGTGTTGGGACTGACAGTTGCCGTGATGTTGTTCAGCGCTGCAAATAACGAATAAAACCAAACGTCAGACACGAAAAAGCCGCGCAAATGCGCGGCTTTTTTGTTTGGTGGGCCCACACGGACTTGAACCGTGGACCAAAGGATTATGAGTCCTCTGCTCTAACCAACTGAGCTATAGGCCCTCAGTAGGTCGCGGATTATAACGACGGTTTCTCTGCTGTGCTATCCGAAAAGTCCGAAACTGCTATACGAAGAAACGTCTCGGCGAATTCGTCCGGTGGAAGTGGCAGGCTGACGATGTAGCCCTGGATCTGTTCGCAACCTTCTGCCGCGAGGAACTGTAGCTGCGCCTGCGTCTCGACGCCCTCGGCGATCACGGTGAATTGCATGCTGCTTCCCAAGGCAATGATTGCTCGCACGATCGCCACGTCGTGGGGGTCATCAGGCAGGCCCCGGACGAAAGACTGATCGATTTTCAGGATGTCCAGAGGGAGGCGTTTGAGATAACTCAGAGACGAATAACCGGTTCCGAAATCATCAATCGCCAGCTGCACACCCAGGTGTTTGAGTTGGTGCAGCACGGCCAAGGCTTCTTCGGCCTGGCTCATGATGAAGTTTTCGGTAATTTCCAGTTGCAATAGATCGGGTCTGAGTCGGTTGTCCTTGAGCAGTTGTTCGATGCGTCCCAGCAGGTTCGGCTGGCGCAGTTGTGCACCCGCGAGGTTGACCGACAGCGGGCCCAGAGGCTGGTAGACCTGGTTCCATTCGAACATCTGTCGGCAGGCGGTTTCGAGCACCCAGTCGCCGATTTGCAGGATCATGCCGTTTTCTTCGGCCAGCGGAATGAAGTGTTCCGGCGGTACATCGCCGAAGGTTGGATGACGCCAGCGAATGAGCGCTTCGGCCCCGACCAGGCGATGGTCGTCGAGGCTGATTTTCGGCTGGTAATGAAGGTGCAACTCGTTGCGCTCGATGGCGCGTCGCAGTTCGTGCTCCAGCGCCACGCGCTCGCTGGCTTGGGCGGTGAGGTCGCGTGTGTAGCTTTCGACTCGGTTGCGACCCTTGGCCTTCGAGCGGTACATCGCGGCGTCGGCGTTTTTGACCAGCGTGGCGACGTCGCAGCCGTCTTTTGGATACAGGCTGGTGCCGATGCTGGCGCTGATGAAAAACTCGTGCTCACCGGCCTGGAAAGGGGCGGCGAAGCAATTCAGCAGTTTATTGGCAATGTGATCGGCGTCGCTGGACTGTTGCAGGCCGGGAAGCAGGATGATGAATTCGTCGCCGCCCAGGCGCGCTACGGTATCGATGTCGCGCAGCTGCTCTTTCAATCGTACGGCAATGCCTTTGAGCAGCAAGTCGCCGACCGGATGACCAAGGCTGTCATTGATGTGTTTGAAGCGATCCAGATCGAGGAAAAGCACGGCGCCCTGACCGCCGTTCTCTTGTTGATTGTTGAGTGCGGTGAGCAGTCGGCTTTCGAAAAGTGTGCGGTTGGGCAGCCCGGTCAACGGATCGTGGTGCGCCTGGTAGTCGAGCTTGGCCTGGGCATGCTTGAGGCTGGAGATGTCCGCGAACACGGCGACAAAGTGAGTAATGAATTTGTCCCGGTTGCGCACCGCGCTGATCGTTAGCCAGCTCGGGTACAGCTCGCCATTTTTGCGCCGGTTGGAAATCTCGCCCTGCCAGTGCCCTTCGGCGGTGAGCTGATGCCACATGGCCGCATAGAAAGCGCTGTCGTGCAGGCCTGAGGCGAGCAGGCGAGGGGTGTGGCCCAATGCTTCGCTTTCGCTGTAGCCCGTGATTTCGGTAAACGCGCGATTGACCGCACTGATGTGCTGCTGAGTGTCGGTGATCAACACGCCTTCGGCGGTGCTCTCGAATACGGTGGCGGCCTGTTGCAGCTTTTCCTGCATGAGATGGCGCTCGGTGATGTCCCGGGCGATGGTGAGCATGCAGTCTTCATTGCCGATCGGCAGCGGGCGACTGGACACCTCGCAGAGGCGGATTTGCCCATCGCTGCGACGGATGTGGCAACTGAAGTCACGAACGAAGCCATCCCGCTTGAGCAAATCGAGCATCTGCTTGCGCTCGTTGAGGTTGACCCAGATCCCGAGCTCCAGAGACGACCGGTCCACCGACATCGCGCTGTTGAAACCGGTGATGCGGCTGAAACCGTCGTTGACTTCCAGAAGCAAGCCGTCGCTTTGACGCGACAATAGCAATCCGTCCGGGGACGCATGGAAAGCCTTGGCAAATTTCTCTTCGGAGATTTGCAGTTGCTGCTGTGTTTCCTTGAGTTGGCTGATGTCACGCACGACCACGACCAGTGCCGGGGTTGTAACCAAGTCGAACGGTTCGGCCGAGATCAGGCCGGTAAAAACCTGGCCATTGTTGCGGCGAAAGGGCATTTCCAGGTTGCGAATGCTACCGGCCTGCAACCGCTGCAACAGTCCCGGGCCGACGCCGGGAATGCCCCATATGTTCAGGTCAGTGGCCGTCTGGCCGATGACTTCTTGAGCGGTGAGGCCGATCTGTTCCTCGAACGCCTCGTTGACCTCCATCAGGCAGCCGTCGGAGAGTCGCGCAATCACCAGGATGTCGGGGCATTGCTGGAACACCGAAGCGAATTTCTGCTCCGAGAGGCGCAATGCTTCTTCGGTGCGCTTGGCGTCACTGATGTCGATCATCAAACCGCGCAAGACCGGTTCATGGCCGTGTTCGATCAGGCTGACAATATCGCGCACCCACAGGCACCTGCCGTCAGCGGTGATTACCCGGTAATCCACCGTGTGATCGCGACCGGCCAATACTTCGTGATCGCAGAAGGTCTGGGCACGGGTCAGGTCGGCGGGGTGAATGATGCTGCGCCAGAAGCCCGGAATCAGCCAGTGGGACAGTGGGTAACCGAGCAAGTCTTCGGCATGGGGCGACACGTAGCTGTAGGTGAAGTCGCTGATGCGCGCTTCCCAGGCAATCGCGGAAAGGCTCTCCACCAGCCCGCGGTAGTGGTACTCGCTGCTACGCAGTTCCTGTTCCAGGTCGACGCGCCTGGCGATTTCCGAGCTGAGTCGGCGGTTGATACGGATCACCATGGCCAGCACGGTGATCAGCAGCAGCAGTCCCGGCAGACCATATACCAGCAGATCCGACCAGAAAGTCCGGTGATCGAGGACGTTGCCTACCCAATGTTCCTGAATGGCACTGATTTCGGACGGGGACATGTCTGCCAGGACTTTGTCCAGAATGCCGACCAGTACCTTGTTGTCCTTGGGTACGGCCATTGCCAGTTGGTAGCGGTAGGGGGTCTCGCCACTGACATAGAGGCCTTCGAGCTTGAGCTGACGCAGGCTCCAGACGCTTGAAGCGAGATCACCGACCACCGCGTCCACTTCATCGGTGGCCAGTGCCTGCAAAGCCGAGCTGACGTTGGGCATCGCCACCAGATTCAGGTCGGGATGATGATTGCGCAGCAGTTCGTGAGGGGCATAGTTCTCGACGACGGCAATTTTCAGCCCGTACAGGTCCTCGATTTTGCGTGGTTGGGCGCCGCCGACGTGGGCAAGGATGACGATCGGGAAATCCAGGTAAGGGCGGGTGAATGACAGATAGGTCTGGCGTTCCGGTGTCGACATGATGCCCGGCAACAGATCGATCTTGCCTTGCTTGACTTGCTCCAGAACGACTGTCCAGTTGACGGGCTCAATGGGGGTGAGCTTGATGGACAGGCGTTGGCGGATCATGTCGATATAGTCCGCTGCAAGGCCCTGGTAACGGCCCTGGTCGTCGCGGTACTCAAAGGGTGGCCATGATGCATCTACACCCAGACGCAGGTCTGGGTGGGCCGTCAGCCAGCTACGTTCTTCGTCGGTCAGAGTCAGCGCGCCAGCCGTTGCGGTCCAGGTCATCAGCGACAGCAAAAAAAGCACGGTCAGCAGTCTGGGCATAACGGTCTCGTTATGGCTCGGGGGAATGTTTCGAGTGTAGACGGGCAATTCGGAGGGAGGGAAGAGCGGGGGATTTAATCTGCATAAAGCAAAACCCCCGGCCTGGGCCGGGGGTTCTGTTGTCACTCGTCGAGGAAGGAGCGCAAATGCTCGCTTCTCGTCGGGTGGCGCAGCTTGCGCAGCGCCTTGGCTTCGATCTGACGAATCCGTTCACGGGTCACGTCGAACTGCTTACCAACCTCCTCAAGGGTGTGGTCGGTATTCATGTCGATACCGAAGCGCATGCGCAGGACCTTGGCTTCACGGGCAGTGAGGCCGGACAGTACTTCGCGAGTCGCTTCTTTAAGGCTCTCAACGGTGGCGACATCGATTGGCGACTGCATGGT
>Ga0160470_100126_pt1 | contig 78846 bp, 65 predicted proteins | sample HID1973I_E11MG_FD_108214 | JGI IMG/M metagenome (GOLD analysis project Ga0160470, IMG submission 108214) | Enriched mosquito-associated microbial communities from UW Madison campus, WI, USA - HID1973I_E11 MG | ecosystem: Host-associated > Arthropoda: Insects > Digestive system > Unclassified ... | reverse complement strand
TCCCGGCCCTGCAGGCCGGCGGCGTGTCGATGCTCAAGGCCTGGCAAGGTCCGTTCGGCGAAGTGCAGTTCTGCCCGACCGGCGGCATCCACGCCGGCAATGCTCACGAGTTCCTGGCGCTGTCGAACGTGGCCTGCGTCGGTGGATCGTGGATCGTGCCGAACGAGTCAGTGCTGTCGGGCGACTGGGCGCGCATCACCCAGCTGGCGAGCGAGGCCAGCGCGCTCCCGCGCTGACGCGGGACGGACAAATAAAGGAGACAAGGCATGACGGGACAGGACCAGGCAAGCGAACTGAAGGTCATTGCCTTCGACGTATTCGGCACGGTGGTCGACTGGCATGGCGGCATACGGGCCGAGGTCGAGCGCATGCTGCCCGGCGTGGACGGCGACGCTTTCGCGCGCGCCTGGCGCGCCGGCTATGCGCCGGCCATGCGCGCGGTGATGGCGCGCATCGCAGCGGGCGAGGGCGGATTCACGCTGGTCGATGAATTGCACCTGCACATCCTCGACGAGGTGCTGCGCGACTTCGGCGTTGAGGACCAGCTGGACCGGGACGCCCGCCGCCGGCTCAATACCGCCTGGCACCGCCTGCCGGCCTGGCCGGATGCGGTCGAGGGCCTGACGCGGCTGAAGGCGCGCTACACCATCTGCACGCTGTCCAACGGCAACATCGGCCTGCTGACCGAGATGGCCAAGCGCGCCGGGCTGCCCTGGGACTGCATCCTCTCGGCCGAGGTGTTCAAGGCCTACAAGCCGGACCCGCGCGTCTACCTGGGTGCGGCCGGCGTGTTCGACGTGGCGCCGAACGAACTGATGCTGGTGGCGGCCCATGCGGACGACCTGGCGGCCGCGCGCGCCTGCGGGCTGCGCACCGCCTACGTGGAGCGTCCGCTGGAGAACGGCCCGGGCCGGCCGAAGGACGTCTCTCCGGACCCGGACAACACCTTCCACGCGCGCGACATCGTGGCGCTGGCCGAGCAACTCGGCTGCTGATCAGCGCAGGCCGGCGCCGGCGGCGTCCTCGGCGCGCTGGATGAGTTCGATCTTGTAGCCGTCCGGGTCCGTGACGAAGGCGATCACCGTGGTGCCGCCCTTGACCGGCCCGGCCTCCCGCGTGACGTTGCCGCCGGCCGCCTTGATCTTCTCGCAGGCGGCGTACGCGTCGGGCACGCCCAGCGCGATGTGGCCGTAGGCGGTGCCCATCTCGTAGCTGTCGGTGCCCCAGTTGTAGGTCAGTTCGATCTCGGCCTGCGCCGGGTTGCCTTCGTAGCCGACGAAGGCCAGGCTGTACTTGTATTCCGGGTTCTCGGACTTGCGCAGCAGTTGCATGCCCAGGACCTTCGTGTAGAAGTCGATGGACCGCTGCAGGTCGCCGACGCGCAGCATGGTGTGGAGAAGGCGCATGTTTTTTCTCTCTCGTGGGTCTGAAGAATGGGTGCGAACGCCGATTTTGCGTCCATTCGCAAGGATGGCGCGGCGCCGGGGTCATGGCGGCGGCCTGCAGCGCCACCGCCGGCGCCGGTCACGCGTGAGCCGACTGATGCCAGTGCGTCAGCCGGCCGTTGTGCATCACGCCGACGTGATCGGCGATGGCATGCGCCTCGGCTTCGTTGTGGGTGACGAGCACGGCCGTCTGGCCCGCCGCGCGCAGGATGTCGCGCACCTGCACCGTCAGGCGTTCGCGCGTGGCCGGATCCAGGTTGGAGAAAGGCTCGTCTAGCAGCAGCAGTTGCGGCGAAGGCGCCAGCGCCCTGGCCAGCGCAACGCGCTGCTGCTGTCCGCCCGACAGTTCGTGGGCGAACCGCCCGCCATGGTCGGGCAGGCCCACCAGGGCGAGCAGTTCGGCGACGCGTGCGCGCCGTGCTGGCGCCGGCAGGCGCCGCAGGCCGAATGCCACGTTGTGCGCGGCGTCCAGGTGCGGGAACAGCGCGTACTCCTGGAACATCATGCCGACGCGTCGCTGCTCCGGAGGCAGGTGCGTCGCCGCTGAGGACAGCAACTGGTCCCCAAGCCGGATGCTGCCGCTGCGCACGGGCTCGAAACCAGCAATGGCGCGCAGCACGGTGGTCTTGCCGCAGCCCGACGGGCCGAGCAGGCAGCCGATCCGGCCGGCGTCGAGCGCGAGCGACACTCCGTCGAGCGCCAGGTGCCCGCCGGTCGAGCCGTGGTAGGCCAGCCGAACGTCCTGCAGCCGCAGTGCCTGTCCGCTCATGGTGCGGTCTCCGTGCGATGTGTTGTGGTGCCGGTCTCCGTCGGGGCGGCGGGGTGCTGGCGCGCCAGCAGGATCACGGGCGCCAGCCCGGCCAGGACGATGGCCAGCGCCGCAATGGCACCTTCTTCGTAGGTGCCGCGCGCCGCTTCGGCATACAGCCAGGTGGCCAGGGTCTCGAAGCCCGGCGGCCGCAACAGCAAGGTGGCAGGCAGTTCCTTCATGGTGTCCACGAACACGAGCAACGCGCCGGCGGCCAGTGCTGGCCGAAGCAGCGGCAGGTGCACGCGGCGCAGCGTGCCCAGCGGGCCTTCGCCAAGCGATCTCGACGCGTGTTCGAGTGCCGGCGGCAAGCGTGTCAGGCCGGCCTCGATGTTGCCCAGCGGCATTGCCAGGAAGCGGATGGCGCAGGCCGTCACCAGCACCACGCCGGCCGTCATCAGCGGCAGGCCGGGCAGGCCCCGCCATTGCGCCAGCCCGGCATCCAGCGACAGCGCCGGGGTCAGCAGGCCGATGGCCAGCACAGTGCCGGGCATGGCGTATCCCAGGCTGGCGACGCGGGCCTGCCAGCGCGCCGGATTGGGCGTCGAGCCGATGCTGCGGGTGGCCCACGCCACCACCAGCGCGGCGCTAACCGCGACACCCGTCACGCCGAGGGCCAGCGCCAGGCTGCTGCCCAGGGCTGACAGAAGTTCGCGCGAGATGCCGGCGCCCAGCGCCAGGCGCTTGCCGGTTTCCACCACCAGGTAGAGCGCCGGCAGCACGAACCCGAGCAGGACCGGCAGGCTGCCCGCGGCCAAGGCCAGCCAACCGGTGCCGCCGGGCAGGCGGCGTGGCCGCATGGCACGCATCCGCTGAGCGGAGCCGAAGCGCTGCTGCCGGCGGCCGCGCCGTTCCAGCCAGAGCAGGGCGGCGACGAACAGCAGCATGCTGCACGCGATCTGCGCCGCGCCTGCCAGGTCGGAGCGCGTGACCCACGTCGTGTAGATGGCCACGGTGAGCGTGCGCACGCCGAGGAATTCCGATGCGCCGATGTCGTTGAGCGTCTCCAGCAGCGCCAGGCCCGTGCCCACCGCCAGCGCGGGGCGCGCCAGAGGCAGCGCGACGCGGAAGAAAGCGCCGGCACGCCCCTCTCCGAGCGTGCGGGCGGCTTCCAACAGGTGTGCCGGCTGGCTCAGGAACATGGCGCGGGCGGTGAGGTAGACGTAGGGGTAGAGCACCAGGCCGAGCAGCACGATCGCGCCCGGCAGCGAGCGCAGGTCGGGCAGCCGGAATGCGCGCGGGCTGTCGTGGCCCAGCAGCCAGCGGATCGCGCCCTGGATCGGCCCGATGGGATGCAGAAGGTCGAGGTAGGCAAAGGCCACGATGTAGGTCGGCATCGCCAGCGGCAGCAGCAGGGCCCAGGCCAGGACGCCGCGGCCCGGAAAGTCCCAGGCCGTGACCAGCCAGGCGCAGGCGGTGCCGAGGACCAGCACCATGGCGCCCACGCCCGTCATCAACAGGATCGTGTCGAGAACCGCCTGCGGCAGCACGTGGCGCGCCAGGTGCGACCAATGCGCCAGGTCGCCGCCGCTGGCGACCCAGGCCAGGCCGAGCAGCGGGGCGAGCACGCCCAATGCGATGGCCAGCGACGCGGCGCGCCAGAGCGGCCCCGCGGTGCGCGGCCCGACGGCGCCCGGGTGTCGCCGGCGCCACTGCCATGCCGGGCGCGTCGCGGGCGCGCAGGCGTTCACTGGTCGAACCGGACCTTGTCGATCAGCACGCTGGCCTGCTTGCGGTGGCGCGCCACTTCCGCCAGCGGCAGCGTGTCGGGCTTGATGCCGCCGATGCTGGCGGCGGTGTCGGGGTCGAGCGCCACGCCGCTGCGCACCGGGTACTCGAAGTTCGTCTGCGCGTACATGGCCTGCGCGGGCTCCGAAACCAGGAACTCCAACAACCTGACCGCTTCGGTGCGGTTCGGCGCGTGGCGGGCCAACGCCGCGCCGCTGATGTTGACATGCGTCGTGCCGTTGGCGAAGGTGGGGCGGATCACCTTGATCGCGTCGCCCCACTTGCGGGCGTCGGTTCCGGCCTTGGCGCTCTTCATCTGGCCGACGTAGTAGGAGTTTGCCAGGCCGATGTCGCAGATGCCGCCGAGGATGTCGCGCGCCACGTCGCGGTCGCCGCCGGTGGCCTTGCGCGCCAGGTTGGCCTTGACGCCGCGCAGCCATTGCTCGGTGCGCGCCTCGCCCTCGTGCGCGATCATGGCGGCCACGAGTGCCGTGTTGTACGGGTGCTGGCCCGAGCGGATGCAGACCTTGCCCTTGTAGCGCGGGTCGGCCAGCTCGGCATAGCGGAAGCTCGCCAGCGGAAGGGCCTTGTCGGCGTAGAGCACGCGGGCGCGCATCGACAGGGCCGTCCACTGGCCGCCTGCGTCGCGCAGTTGCGCGGGCACGGCCGATGCCACGGCGGGGGACGTCAGCGGCTGCGTGACACCGGCTTCGACCAGGTCGATCAGGTTGCCGATGTCCACGGTCATCAGCAGGTCGGCTGGCGAGCGGTCGCCCTCGGCCTTGACGCGCTCGAGCAGCCCGTCCTTGACGAAGACGGTGCGGACCTCGACGCCGCTCTGTGCGGTGAAGGCAGCCAGCAGCGGCTGGACCAGGGCGGGCTCGCGGGTGGTGTAGAGGGTCACCGGCCCGGCGGCGTGCGCCGCGAGGGAAGGGGCGGCGAGGACGGCCGCGCAGGCAACGGGCAGCGCCAAGCGGCGCCAGGTATGTCGAGCAGACATGGATGGACTCCGGAAATGTCAGGAAATGCGGGGCCGGCGTCTGCTCGTTGTTCTGTGCCGATCGAGAATGATTATCACTGATCGGATCGTGCCCTCCGCCCGGCCGTGCGCCGGCGGCTCGTGCGCGAGGCGCTCAATCGGGCCGGCGCAGCTCGAACACCAGGCAGGTGGTGGTGGCATGCGCATACAGCGTGCCATCGGCGCCGTACAGGCGCGCCTGCGCCGTGGCGAGCTGGCGGCCGCAATGGAGCACCTGGCCCTCCGCCCGGACGCGCTGCACCTTGGGGCCGATTGCCTTGACCAGGTTCACGCCGAGTTCGGCCGTGGTGTAGCCGCGCCCCGCCGGCATCATGGTGTGCACCGCGCAGCCGAGGGCCGAATCGAGAAGGGTGGCGTACCAGCCGCCGTGGATGCCGCCCATCGGGTTGAAGTGGCGCGGCTGCGGCGCCCCCTGGAAGACCGCGCGGCCGGCCTCGACCTCGATGAGCTGGAAGTCGAGGGTCTGTGCGATGGGCGCGTAGGGCAGGTCGCCTCGCAGCATGGCCTGCATCATCTCCAGCCCGGTCATCCCGGCGACCTGCTCCGGGCGGGCGACCCCGGCGCCGGCCCCTGCCTCAAGGCGGGCCGCCACTTCGCGCTCCTGCGCCATCCAGGTTTCCAGCGTGTCGTTCATGCTCATGGTCTGTTCCTTCGTTGCATATGCAATGATTGTAGGTACAATTATCACGCATGAACAGCACGACGCTCCCCCAGGGCTGCACCAACTTCCGGATACGGCAGCTGATGCGCAAGGTCGGCCAGCACTATGACGCCGAGATGGCGCGCTGTGGGCTCAAGACCACGCAGTACTCACTCCTGTCGCACGTGCTCAATCTGGGGCCGATCAGGCCGTCGGAGCTGGCGCGGGTCATGCGCCTGACGCCGTCCACGCTCAGCCGCAACCTCCAGCCCCTGCTTGCGTCCGGGTGGATCGCGGTGGGCGAGGGCGTCGATGCGCGCAGCAGTCTGGTCCACATCACCGATGCCGGCCGCGTCAAGCGGCGCGAAGCGCAGCGGCACTGGAAGGCGGCGCAGGTGACGCTGAACGAGCGGCTTGGCCTGGAGCGGGTGGTGGCCCTGCATGCGCTGATCGACGACAGCCTCGCATTGCTCGGCGAAGCCGGCGAACCCGAAGACGAAGGACAAACCGATGCCTGACCCGACTCCTGGCGCCGATGGCGCGTCCTTGGCCGCCGCCGCAGTGCCGCGGCGCTCCCATGCCTTCTGGCTGGTGCTGCTGGCTGCCGGCGGCGTCTTCGCGCTCACCATGGGCGTGCGCCAGAGCATGGGCCTGTTCCTGTCCTCGCTCAACACCTCGACCGGGCTCGGCCTGGGCAGCATCAGCCTGGCCTTCGCGTTCGGGCAGCTCTGGTGGGGGCTGACCCAGCCCTTCGCCGGGGCAGTGGCAGACCGTATCGGCACTGGGCGGGTGATCTTCATCGGTGTCCTGCTGGTGGCGCTGGGCACCATCCTCACGCCGCTGATGCACAGCACGGCGGGCCTGATCTTCTGCATCGGCGTACTGGCGGCCGGCGGCGCGGGCATGGCCGGCCCGTCGGTGCTGATGGCCGCCACCATGCGCATGGTGCCGCCGGCGCGGCGCGGCGTGGCCACCGGGCTGGTCAATGCGGGCGGATCCTTCGGCCAGTTCGCGATGGCGCCGATCGCGATCGGACTCATCGCGGTCAGCGGTTGGGCCAGCGCCATGCAGTGGCTTGGCGCGCTGGTGCTGCTCGCGCTGCCGGCGGCCTGGCTGCTCAAGGGCAATTCGACCCATCTGGCGCCACCTGCCGGCACGGCGCCGGCGCCATTGGGCGCGGGCGCGGCGGTGCGCCAGGCGCTGGCGCTGCCGAGCTACCGGCTGCTGGCCATGGGCTTTTTCGTCTGCGGGTTTCACGTCGCGTTTCTGGCCACGCACCTGCCGGGCGTGGTCGAGTCGTGCGGCCTGAGTCCGCAGGTCGGCGGCTGGGCGCTGGGCATGATCGGCCTGTTCAACATCGTCGGCAGCGTGGCCATGGGGTGGGCGGTCGGGCGCTGGCGCATGAAGTCGCTGTTGGCGCTCGTGTACGCCACACGCGGCGTGGCGGTGCTGGTGTTCCTGCTGGCACCCAAGACGCCGACCACGGTGCTGGTGTTCGCCGCGGTGATGGGGGTGACTTTCCTGTCCACCGTGCCGCCGACGGCCGGTCTCGTGGCCAAGTTCTTCGGGCCGGCGAACATGGCGATGCTGTTCGGCGTGGTGATGCTGGCGCACCAGATGGGCGGCTTCCTGGGCGCGTGGCTGGGTGGCCGGGTGTTCGAGGCGACCGGCAGCTATGACTGGGTCTGGTACGTCGACATCCTGCTGGCGGCCGGCGCTGCGCTGGTGAACCTGCCGATCCGCGAAGCCAGGCTGGCGCGGCCGGTGCCCGCCGCGAACTGAGACAGGTGCCGCACATGACTGCCGAGGACGCATCGATCGATCCACGCACCCGCCTGCTGCTCGAGGGCCCCATCGCCGGAACGTTGCTGCGCCTGGCGGCGCCCAACGTACTGGTGATGGTGGCGCAGGCGGCGGTCGGACTCATCGAAACCTACTTCGTGGGCAAACTGGGCCCCGATGCATTGGCGTCGATGGCGCTGGTCTTTCCCATCGTCATGCTGATGCAAATGACGTCGGCCGGCGCCATGGGCGGCGGCATCGCCTCTGCCATTGCGCGTGCGCTGGGTGCTCGCAGGCGCGAGGACGCGAACGCTCTGGTGCTCCATGCGCTGCTCATCGCGCTCGGCTTCGCCGCTGTCTTCAGCCTGGTGCTGCTGCTCGGGGGGCGCTGGCTGTACGCGCAGATGGGCGGCACCGGTCCATCGCTGGCCGGCGCGCTGGTGTATTCCAACTGGGTGTTCGGCGGCGCCGTCCTGGTGTGGTTGTTCAATTCGCTGGCGGCGGTGATCCGCGGCACCGGCAACATGGCGGTGCCGGCCAACGTGACCGTGGGCGGCGTGGTGCTGCTGGTGCCGCTGTCGCCGCTGCTGATCTTCGGCTGGGGGCCCGTGCCCGCCATGGGCATCGCCGGGGGCGCCATTGCCTTGCTGCTGTACTACCTGGGCGGCTCGCTGGTGCTGTGGGCCTGGCTGCGCTCGCCGCGCAGCCTGCTGGTGCCGCGTCTGACGGGCATGCCGCTGCGCTGGCCGCTGTTCCGCGACATCCTGCGCGTCGGCCTGATGGGCGCGATCTCCACGTTCGCGACCAACCTGTCGATCGGCATTGCCACCGCGCTGGTCGGACGCTTCGGCCCGGACGCGATCGCCGGCTACGGCACGGCGGCGCGCCTGGAATACCTGCTGGTGCCGCTGGTGTTCGGGCTTGGCGCGCCGTTGCTGGCGATGGTCGGCACCTGCCTGGGCGCAGGGCGCAGGGAGCGGGCGATGCGCGCCGCCTGGATCGGCGGGGCACTGGCGTTCGCCTTGGCCGAAGCCGTGGGCCTGGCGGCGGCGCTGTGGCCGCGTCAATGGCTGCTGCTGTTCGGCCATGACGCGACCATGCTTGCGGCCGGCACGCAGTACCTGCGCCTGGTCGGCCCGATGTACGGCTTCTTCGGCGTCGGCCTGGTCCTGTACTTTGCTTCGCAAGGCGCCGGGCGGCTGCTTTGGCCGGTGCTGGGCAACCTGATGCGCCTGGCGGTGGCCGCGCTGGGCGGCTGGCTGGCGCTGCGCTGGGGCGGCGGGCTGGCGCAGGTGTTCCTGGCGCAGGGGCTGGCACTGGTGATCTATGGGCTGGTGATCGGCTCGGCGATCGCCGGCGGTGCCTGGTTCGGGCCGGTCGGCTGGCCGCGCGGGCCGGCCGCGCTGATGCGCCGCGTCGAGGCGATCTGAATTCCATGGCGGCAGAGGCCGCCGGGCCTGAGGGCCGGATCGGTTAGCCTCGGGCCCTGTTATGGAGTTCCAGCTCGGGCATGCGGCAGCGGCGGCCGAGCGAAAAGTCGGATGAGCATCGAGCAAGGCGTCGTTTTTCTCTTGTGCGTGGCGCTGGCCACGTGGTCCCAGGCGCTTACCGGCTTCGCCTTCAGCCTGATCCTCCTGGGCCTGGTGGGGGTGCTGCATCTCGTGCCGCTGGCGGACGCCGCCAACGCGGCCAATGTCCTGAGCCTGGTGCAGGCCTGGGCCGCGTTGCGCGGCGGGGCGCGCAAGTCGGTCGACATGCAGGTGCTTCGCAACACCATGTATGGCAGCGTGTTCGGCGTGGCCGCCGGCGTCATGCTGCTGGGCTGGCTTTCCAGCAACGTGGTGGAACTGCTGCGCCTGCTGCTGGGCCTGACCATCCTGGCCTGCGCGGCGATGCTGATGCTGCACGCCCGGCCTCGTGCGGAGCGTTCGCCCCCGGCCGTGTTTCGCGCGGTGGGCGTGGTTTCGGGGCTGATGAGCGGGCTGTTCTCCACCTCCGGGCCGCCGCTGGTCTACCACTTCTACCGCCAGCCGATGACGCCGCAGTCCATCCGTCATACGCTGGTGGCGTGCTTCGCCCTGGCCTCGCTGGTTCGCCTGGCGATGGTGGTGCCCAGCGGACAGTTCAGCCTGCACTCGCTGTATCTCGCCTTGCTTGCGGCGCCGCTCGTGGTGCTGGTGACCGCCTGGGTGCGGCGCGCGCCGCCACCGTGGTCGCCACGCGTGGTGCAGGCCATCGTCTGCGGCCTGCTCGTGATCGCCGGGGTGGCGCTGGCCGGCCCGGCCGCGCTGCACTACCTGCGCTGAGGCTCGGCCGCGGCGCCGCGCGGCAGGGCAGCCGGGAGCGCCGGCGCGGAGGTTCAGGCCCGCAACTGGCCGTGCCACGCCGCCACGAAGGCATGCGCGTCTTCGCGAACTTCGGCAGCGCCCTTGCCCGGCTTGTACAGCGCCGAGCCGATGCCGAAGCCCGCTACGCCGGCTGCCTGCCAGGCGCCCATGTTTCCCGGCGCGATGCCGCCGACCGGCAGCAGTGGCGTGCCGGGTGGCAGCACGGCCAGCAAGGCCTTGGCAACGGCCGGCGAGGCCAGCTCCGCAGGGAAGATCTTGAGTCCGTGCGCGCCTGCGTCGAGTGCCGCGAAAGCCTCGGTGGGCGTCATGATGCCGGGCAGGCTGACCAGGCCCGCCTGGCGCGCGGCACCGATCACGGCGGGCTTGCAGTCGGGCGAGACGATCAGTTCGCCACCGGCGTCCCGCACCGCCTGCACATGGCCCGTGCTCAGGACAGTGCCGGCACCGACCAGGGCGTCTGGATGCCGGCGGCGCAGGAGCGCGATGCTCTCGAGCGGCTGCGGCGAATTGAGCGGCACTTCGATCAGGCGGAAGCCCGCCTCGACCAGGGCATCGCCGATCTCCGCGGCTTCGTCGGGCCGCATGCCGCGCAGGATGGCGACCAGCGGCAGGCTGGCCATGGCGGTGTCGAACTTGTGCTGGATGTCGCTCATGTCGTCTCGTTGCGCAGAAGTGTCGGAAGCAGGGCGCGTCGTGCGGCTCAGCCGAGTCGCGCCAGGGAGTGCAGGCCCGCCCAGGTCGCCTCGGCGCCGAGCGTGCGGGTGCGCACGCCTTGGCTGTCGAGGGCCAGAGCGTAGCGCCGTACGAGCGCCGGCGCACCGATCAGCAGCAGTTCGTCCTCGCCGCCGACCGACTGCGAGCGCAACTCCTCGCCGATCAGCAGGCCGGACAGGTAGCTGGCCAGCGCCGCCGGCGGCTGCCGGTCGAACAGGCCCAGGGTGCGTGCGCCGAACGCGTTGTGCAGCAGGCCCTTGCCGTTGCCGGCCTGGGCCACGCCTTCGAGGAAAGCCGGCTCGTCCAGCGGTGCGGCGGCGTCGATGGTGCGTGCCAGGATCGAGTGCTGGCTGAGCAGCGCATAGAACTCGCCGGTCATGCAGGTGCGGAAGCCGGCGATGCGACCGCCGCGCACGCGGGCCCACTTGTTGTGGGTGCCGGGCAGGACGAAAAGTCCGTCGGTGATGCCGGTGAGGGCGACGGCGCCGAGGATCTGCACTTCCTCGCCGCGCATCACGTCGGGCACGCCGTCATCTTCATGGGACAGGCCGGGCACGACGGCCACGCGGCCGGGCACCACCTCGACCACCTGCGCCCGCAGTTCCTGCAGGCCGGCCGGACAGGGGCAGTAGGGCGCCTCCACCCACCCCTGGCGGCTGCCCGCCATGCCGGAGATGAGGCAACGCGCGCCGGTCTCGCGCATCCAGGTGCCGAACAGCTCGTCGAACACGGCCGCGAAGCCACCCGCCGGCACGGTGAGGATGCCGCGCGCATGGCTTTGTTCTTGCAGCACGTGCCCGTCGGCGTCGAGCAGCGCGCCGCGCAAGGAGCTGGTGCCCCAGTCGATGGCGACCAGGTGGGGAGCGGCTTGCCGGGCATCCGGTGCGGACGTTTCAACTTCGGACATGTCTGGTCTTGGTGCGGGAACGGGGCTTGATCGGCGGGCATTGCGCCATGGCATGGCGGCGCCAACCCGCAATGACACTGTAACGGGGAGAATCCGCAAAATGACGACCGACACCTTTCTTCTCGACCACCGCTGCAAAAGCTTTCCGCTGGGCGCCGAGCCCTGCCGCGGCGACGAGATCGGCGCGCGCGGCTGGCACGTGCTGGCCGATGACCTGGCGTACCCGCTGGCCACGCTGCGCACCTCGGCGCTGGCGCACAACCTGGCCTGGATGCAGGATTTCGCGCGGCGCAAGGGCGTCGAACTCGCGCCGCACGGCAAGACCACGATGTCGCCCGAGCTGTTCGCCATGCAAATGCAGGGGGGCGCCTGGGGCCTGACCTTCGCCACCATCTTCCAGCTGGCCGTGGGGGTCGAGGCGGGCGCGCGTCGCGCGATCATCGCCAACCAGGTGCTGGCCGATGCCGACCTGGACGGGCTGGCGGCACTGCTGGCGCGCCATGCGGACCTGCGTGTGTGGTTCCTGGTCGATTCGCTCGCGCAACTGGCGCTGATCGAAGACTGGGCGCGTCGTCGCGCGTACGGCGGGCGGTTCGACGTGCTGCTCGAGATCGGCATCCCCGGCCAGCGTACGGGCGTGCGCACGCTCGACCAGGCGCTGGCCCTGGGGCGCGCGATCGCGCGATCGCCCGTCGCACGCCTGGGCGGTGTCGAATGCTACGAAGGCAGCGTTGCCACCTGCGACAGCGAGCATGACGCCCGCGAGGTGAGCGCGCTGCTGCATCGTGTGAACGACGCGGTGCGCGCGTGCGACGCCGAGCAGCTGTTCGCCGACGCGTCCATCCTGCTGACGGCCGGCGGCTCGGCGGTGTTCGACCTGGTCGTCCCGATGCTGCGCAGCAGCGGTCTGTCGCGTCCGGTGCATGGCGTTCTGCGCTCGGGCTGCTACCTGACGCATGACCACGGCAACTACCGGCGCTTCCTGGCGCAGGTGGAGCGGCGCGAAGGCCTCGATGCTTCGCTGCGACCGGCGCTCGAGGTGTGGGCGCTGGTCCAGTCGGTGCCCGAGCCGGGGCTGGCGCTGTTGACCTGCGGCCGGCGCGACATCTCGTACGACCTCGAGATGCCGATCCCCGCATGGCATGCGCCGCGAGGCGCACGCGCGGCCCGGCCCGCGCCGGCCGGCTGGAAGATCAGCGCGCTCAACGACCAGCATGCGTACCTGCGCTTCGACGCGGGCTTCGCTGAAAGCACGGGCATGCCGTCGGTGGGCGACCGCGTGGCACTGGGCATCTCGCACCCATGCACCACTTTCGACAAGTGGCGCTGGATGGCCCTGGTCGACGACGACGGCGCCGTCAGCGGTGCGATCCATACGCGCTTCTGAGCCGGCGCCATTCCGTTGCGCCCATGAAAAAAGGCCCGACGGCGACGCCGTCAGGCCCTGGTGACAAGCCGGCGGTGCCGTGGCACCGCCGCGCTCTCAGCGGTACGAGCCGCCGCCCGAGCGGCCACCGCCGCCGCCACTGCGACGGTTGCCGCCGCCGCCGCCGCCACCGCCACCACCACCGCCCCGGCGGCCGCGGCCGCCGAAGCTGTCGACGCTGGTGCGCAGGGGATCGGGACCGGCGCCGAAGCCGGTGCCCTGCTCGGCGCGGCGGTGCGCCACCGCGTCGGCCTGGGTCGGGCTCTGGCTGTTGCCGTAGTGGCGCGGCTGGCGCTCCTCGTGCGTGGCGCCATGGCCGGCGCCTTGGGGATGTGCGTGGTGCGTTCCGTGCGGCTGCGGCGCACGTGCTGCTCCGCCCTGGCCACCGCCGCGACGGCGGCGCCGGCCGTTGCCGGCCTTGCCCAGGCCTTCGGGGCCGTGCTCGGGGCGCGAAGGATGCGCGCTGCGCGGCGGAGCATCGCCGCCGCCCGCGACGGCGTCCTTGCCACCTCGCTGGCCGTTGGCCGGGCGGCCCTTGTTGTCACGGATGCGCTGCATCATGTCCTGGCGCGCGCTGCGCGCGGCCGCCTGCATTACCTCGCGGCTGGGCGGGCGACCGGCGCCGCCCCAGAGCGTCTGGCGACCCATCGCGATCGGCTCGGCGCGCTCGCCGTCCTCGGGGCCGAAGCCCTCCAGTGCCTCGACCTCGATGCGTTGCTTGGTGAAGCGCTCGATCTCCTGCATGAAGCCTTCTTCGTCCAGGCAGACGAAGCTGATGGCCTGGCCTTCGCGTCCGGCGCGGCCGGTGCGGCCGATGCGGTGCACGTAGTCCTCGGGCACGTTGGGAATCTCGTAGTTCACGACGTGCGGCAGTTCGTCGATGTCGATGCCGCGGGCGGCGATGTCGGTGGCCACCAGGGCGCGCAGGTCGCCGCTCTTGAAGCCGGACAGGGCCTGCGTGCGGGCGCTCTGGCTCTTGTTGCCGTGCAGCGCCATCGCCGTGATGCCGTTGTCGTTCAGGTAGTCGGCCACGTTGTTGGCGCCGAACTTGGTGCGGGTGAACACCAGCACCTGGCTCCAGTCGTTCTGCTTGATGATGTGGGCCAGCAGGGCCTTCTTGCGGGTGCGGCCCACCGGGTGCACCACCTGCGTGATGCGCTGCACGGTGGTGTTGCTCGGCGTGACCTGCACGCTTTGCGGGTTGTGCAGCAGACCGCCGGCGAGGTCGCGGATCTCGTCGCTGAAGGTGGCCGAGAACAGCAGGCTCTGCTTGTCCTTGGGCACCAGCGCCAGCACCTTGCGCACGTCATGGATGAAGCCCATGTCGAGCATGCGGTCGGCTTCGTCGAGCACCAGGATCTGCACGGAGGACAGGTCCAGCATGCCTTGCTGCTGCAGGTCGAGCAGGCGGCCGGGCGTGGCGACGACGATGTCGACGCCGCGCTTGAGGCGGTCGATCTGGGGCTTCATGCCCACGCCGCCGAAGATCACGGTGGACGACAGCTGCAGGTAGCGGCCGTATTCGCGCACCGATTCCTCGACCTGTGCGGCGAGTTCGCGGGTCGGGGTGAGCACCAGGCAGCGGATGCCGGTGCCGCCGAACTTGTTGGTGGCGCTGCGCGCCATGCTCAGCTTGTGCAGGATGGGCAGGGTGAATGCCGCCGTCTTGCCGGTGCCGGTCTGTGCGCCGGCGAGCAGGTCGTGTCCCTCGAGCACGGCGGGAATCGCCTGGGCCTGGATCGGGGTGGGGTTTTCGTAGCCTTGCTCGCGCACGGCCTTCAGGATGGCCGGAGCCAGGTTCAGATCATCAAATGTCATTGAGTACATTGGGCGCCGTACACGGCGCTGTGTTTTTCTTCACGGGTATCGGCCCGCCGCGGCGATGCAGCGCAAGGGCTGAATGCCGGGCCAGTTGAGGCTGATGCAGTTGGGGAGATCGGGCTTCGGGAAAGGCTGGCCTTCCTTCGGCCCCGGCGCGGAGCCGGCTTCGCGGGTAACTGTGCCCGTCGACCGGCGTATTGTCGCACGAGTGGCGCCCGCGTGCCCGGAAATAGCCGGGTGAATGCCAATTCCCCTGAACCGCCCACTTGTTCCGAGCGTCGTCCGCCCCTCGGCCGGCGCCGGGCGGCACCCCTGCGGTAGACTTGCAGGCTTAGTCAGGCGCTGGCTGCGAACGCCCCGCCTCGGCGCATGCCGCAGGCCCTTGGCCGGCGCCGGCCGCCATTTCACCCCCCAATGCTGATCGAATAGACACGGACGACCCATGGCCCAGTACGTCTACACCATGAACAAGGTCTCCAAGACCGTGCCGCCCAAGCGGCAGATCTTGAAAGACATCTCACTGTCCTTCTTCCCGGGCGCCAAGATCGGCGTGCTGGGCCTCAACGGCTCGGGCAAGTCTTCCCTGCTCAAGATCATGGCCGGCGTCGACAAGGAGATCGAAGGCGAAGCCATCCCGATGCCGGGCCTGTCGATCGGCTACCTCGAGCAGGAACCGAAGCTCGATCCGGAGCACACCGTGCGCCAGGCCATCGACGAGGCCATGAAGGAAGTCAACGCCGCCAAGGCACGGCTCGAAGAAATCTACGCCGCCTATGCCGAGGAAGACGCCGACTTCGATGCGCTGGCCAAGGAGCAGGGCGAGCTGGAAGCGGTGATCGCCGCTGCCGGCACCGATTCCGAGCACCAGATCGAGATCGCCGCCGACGCGCTTCGCCTGCCTCCGTGGGACGCCAAGGTGGGCCTGCTCTCCGGCGGCGAGAAGCGGCGCGTGGCGCTGTGCCAATTGCTGCTGTCCAAGCCCGACATGCTGCTGCTCGACGAGCCGACCAACCACCTGGACGCCGAGTCGGTCGAGTGGCTGGAGATCTTCCTGCAGCGCTTCACCGGCACGGTCGTGGCCATTACCCACGATCGCTACTTCCTGGACAACGCGGCCGAGTGGATTCTCGAACTGGACCGCGGCCGCGGCATTCCTTACAAGGGCAACTACAGCAGCTGGCTCGAGCAGAAGGGCGAACGCCTGGCGCAGGAGCAGAAGAGCGAGGAAGCCCACGCCAAGGCGCTGAAGAAGGAACTCGAGTGGTCGCGCCAGAACCCCAAGGCGCGCCAGGCCAAGAGCAAGTCGCGCCTGGCCCGCTTCGAGGAGCTGAGCGACGTCGAATACCAGCGCCGCAACGAGACGCAGGAAATCTTCATCCCCGTGGCCGAGCGCCTGGGCAGCCAGGTCATCGAGTTCAAGAACGTCAGCAAGAGCTTCGGCGACCGCGTGCTGATCGACAACCTGAACTTCAACATCCCGGCCGGCGCCATCGTGGGCATCATCGGGCCCAACGGCGCGGGCAAGTCCACGCTGTTCAAGCTGATCGCCGGCAAGGAACAACCCGACAGCGGCGAGGTCGTGGTCGGCCAGACGGTGAAGATGGCCTTCGTCGACCAGTCGCGCGACGCGCTGGCCAACGACAAGACCGTGTGGGAAGACATCTCCGGCGGGCTGGACATCATCAACGTCGGCAAGTTCCAGATGGCCAGCCGCGCCTACGCCGGCCGGTTCAACTTCAACGGTCAGGACCAGCAGAAGAAGGTCGGCAACCTGTCGGGCGGTGAACGCGGTCGCCTGCACCTGGCGAAGACGCTGATCCAGGGCGGCAACGTGCTGCTGCTGGACGAACCGTCCAACGACCTGGACGTGGAAACCCTGCGTGCGCTGGAAGACGCGCTGCTCGAGTACGCCGGCACCGTGCTGGTGATCAGCCACGACCGCTGGTTCCTCGACCGCATCGCCACCCACATCCTGGCCGCCGAAGGCGATTCGCAGTGGGTCTTCTTCGACGGCAACTACCAGGAGTACGAAGCCGACAAGAAGAAGCGCCTGGGCGAAGAAGGCGCGCGCCCGCACCGCATGCGCTACAAGGCGCTCAAGTAGGCAGGCGGGGCGCGGCCAGGCCGCGCAACGTCGACCGTCGCCTACAGCGACAAGGGCGCCTCGTCCGACCGCCGCAGCGGCGCGCCGCGCACAATGCCGCCACGCCCTGCCCAAGGGTAGACAGGAGGCAGCCATGCGAGCCACGGGAACGGGTATCGATTGGCGCGGCTGCGCGCTCGCGCTGATGCTGGCGGTACTGGCCGCCGGCTGCGGCGGCGGCAGCAGCAGCGCGGATGCAGGCGCCACCGGCGCCGTCCCCAGCGGCACCGTCGCGCCGGACGATCCGGGCGACACGCCGCCAGCGCCGCCGCCTGCCTCGCCGGACAGCCCGGCGCCTGAGCGCGCGGTACGCGTGGTCGAGCTGGCAAAGGACCTGAACAGCCCCTGGAGCCTCGCCTTTTTGCCCGACGGGCGTATGCTGGTTACCGAGCGCGCAGGCAGGTTGCGCCTGCGCAATGCCGACGGCTCGCCGGCCAACGGCGGCGCGGACGAGATCTGCTGCGTGCCGGCGGTCGATGCCGCCGGGCAGGGCGGCCTGCTCGATGTCGTGCTCGATCCGGCCTTTGCGGCCAACGGGCGCATCTACTTCAGCTTTTCGGAAGCCGCGGGCGGACTGAACGGGACGGCCGTGGGCCGCGCCGTGGTCGACCTGGCCGGCCGCAGGCTGTCAGGGGTGACGGTCATCTATCGGCAGCAGCCGAAGGTCGCCGGCAGCACCGGCCACTACGGCTCCCGGCTGGTGTTCGACCGCCAGGGCATGCTGTTCGTGACGATGGGCGAGCGGCAGATCGACAGCCAGAACGTCTTCGCGCAGGACCTCACGCGCGGCAACGGCAAGGTGGTGCGCATCACCACCGATGGCGCGCCGGCGCCCGGCAATCCCGGCTTCGGCGTCAGCGGCGCCCAACCGGAAATATGGAGCTACGGCCACCGCAACCCGCAGGGTGCGGCGCTGCATCCGGACACGGGCGAACTCTGGGCCAGCGAGCACGGTCCGCAAGGCGGCGACGAGGTCAACCGCGTGCTGCCCGGCCGCAACTATGGCTGGCCGGTCATCAGCTGGGGCCAGTACTACGGCACCACCACCGCCTGGGGCGAAGGCACCGCCAAGGCGGGCATGGAGCAGCCGGTCACCTACTGGGAGACGATCGATGGCGCGCCCTGGGTGCCGGGGTCGGCCAAGTCGTCCATCGCCCCGAGCGGAATGGCCTTCTACACGGCAGACGCCATTGCGCAGTGGAAGGGCAACCTGTTCGTCGGTGCACTGGCCGGCACCGCGCTGTGGCGGCTCGTGCTCGAGGGCAACGCGGTGGTCTCGCGCCAGCGCCTGCTGGCCGAGCGTGGCGAACGCATCCGCGACGTGCGGCAGGGCCCGGACGGCTGGCTCTACCTGCTGACCGACGGCGCCGGCGGCAAGCTGCTGCGCCTGCAGACGGACTGATCTGCGAACGGGCGAGCCGGGTGTTCAGCGCGATGCGAGGAACCACGACATGCGCTGCAGTTCCTCATCCAGCGCGGCCTGGAAAGCGGCGCCGCGCGGCGCAGCGGCGGCGTACCCCAGCGCAGGCGTCAGGCGCTCGTTCTGCCAGGACAGGTTGGCCCAGCCGATGACCCGTTCCTGCCACAGCAGGGGCAGCGCGTAGTAGCCGTAGCGCCGCTGTACGGCCGGGGTGTAGGCCTCGAATTTGTAGGTCCATTGCCACAGCAGCGCAAAGCGGCGCCGGTCCCAGACGATCGGGTCGAACGGCGCCAGCAGGCGCAACTGCCCGTCGTCGCCCCAGCGTCGCGACTTCGGGCTCTCGTCGGCCGGCCAGTACCAGGTGACGCCGTCGATCCGCTCGCTCGCGACCTGGTCGCGCACCTGCCGCAAGGCGGCCTGCGTGGCCTCCTGCAGGTGCGGCGCGCCGTAGCGCAGCAGGCGGGCCAGGTAGACGAGGCTGGAGGCCGGCAGTGGCGCGTACTTGCGCACCACCAGCGCGAGCAGCGCTTCGGCCCGCTGCGAACGCGCGTCGGGGCTGTCGTCCGCCGGCAGGTGATGCGCCGGTTCGTACACGCGGGTGCCGCTGTCGCGCCGGGCCACGCGCAGCATGCCCCGGTAGTGCATGTCGTCGAGCAGTTGCGTCGCGGCATTGCTGGAGCCGCCCCAGTAGTTGCGCACGCGCCCGTGGGCGAAGTGCGCCTCGACCTCGCGCGGATGCACCCGCCCGCGCTCGCGCACGAAATCCAGCACCTGCCGGGCGCGCTCCTCGGTTGCGGCATCCCACGCCTTCGCGGCCCGGCGCGGATGCATGAGCGCCAGATGCCGGCGCGGCAGGAAGCCGTAGTTCACCAGGCAGTCCTCTTCGACGGCGAGCCGCGCGTAGCGGCGTTCCAGGTCGCCGGCGCGGTAGTCCGTTACGCGATGGCGCAGCGTCAGGTCCTGGGCCCGCGCCGGCGCCCGGATCGGGTCGGCCTGGACGAAGCCCAGGCGGTCGATGGCCCGCCCGAGCGTGGTGGGCTTGAACAGCGTGCGCGCGACGGCGTAGCGCCGCAGGTCGTCGAGTGTGATGCCGGCCATGCGGCAATTGCAGCACAGCGGCCGCGGCCGCGCTCAGGTTGCGCTGCGGTGCCGCTCGATGCAGGTGTCCAGCGTCTCGGCGCCGTCGCGCTGCCACCAGCCCAGCGTGGAGAAGATCTCCACTTCGCTGAAGCCGGCGTAGCCGGCGGCTTCGACCCAGCCGCGGATCTTCTTCAACTCGACCACGCCGTCGCCCATCATGCCGCGGTCGTTGAGCAGGTCCCGCGTGGGCGTGAGCCAGTCGCACACATGGTAGGCCAGCAGCCTTTCGCGGCCGGCCCGTTCGATCTGCTGCGCGAGCTTGGGGTCCCACCACACGTGGTAGATGTCCAGCGCCACGCCGAGCATGCCGCTGCGCCGGGGATCGAGCTCGTCGCACAGGTCGAGCGCCTGCTCGAGCGTGTTGATGCAGGCGCGTTCGGCCGCCTGCATGGGATGCAGCGGCTCGATGGCCAGCGGCATGCCGACCTTGCGCGCGTAATCGAGCGACGCGGCAATCCCGTCGCGCACTTCGCCGCGCGCGCGGCCGATGTCGTGGTAGGCCGCCTGCCCCTGCAGAGCGCCGGGCAGGCTGCCGACCACCAGCACGAGGCAGGGCGCGTCGAGCGCTTTGGCCTCGTCGATGGCGCGGTAGTTGTCGTCCAGCGCGGCCTTCAGGCCGGCCGCGTCGGCCGCCGGGTAGAAGCCGCCGCGGCAGTAGCCGGACAGCACCATGCCGTGCGCCTTGAGCTGCGCGCCGACCTTCGCCAGGCCGGCGGCTGCGACCTGGTCGCGCCAGGGACTGATGGCGCGGATGCCGCGCTCGGCGCACTGGTCGATGATGCGGTCGAGCGGCACCTCGGCGCCGTGCTGGCGGCGCACGGTGGCGGTGTTGATGGACAGCCACTCGTGGCCGGTCGAGAAGTCTCGCATCGGAGCCGCCGCCATCAGGCCTGAACGCCGTGCACGGCCAGCAGCGCCTTCATGCGCTGCACCGCCAGCTCGGGCTTTTCAAGGACGTCGGCTGCATCGGCCAGCCGGAACAGTTCCGACAGGTGCTGCAGCGACCGGGTGCTCTGCTGGCCGCCGACCATGGTGAAGTGCGACTGGTGGCCGTTGAGCCAGGCCATGAACACCACCCCGGTCTTGTAGAAGCGTGTCGGCGCGGCAAAGATGTGGCGCGACAGCGGCACCGTCGGGCCCAGGATGGCGTGGAAGCGCGCTTCGTCGCCGCTCGCCAGTGCGCCCAGGGCGGCGCTGGCCGCCGGCGCGATGGCGTCGAAGATGCCCAGCAGCGCATCGCTCCTGCCATGCGTGGGCTCCGTGCCGAAGGCGTCGCCGGCGATCAGCTCGGCATAGTTGAAGTCGTCGCCGGTGTACATGCGCACGCCGGCCGGCAGGCGCCGGCGCATGGCGATTTCCTTGTCCTTGTCCAGCAGCGAGATCTTGATGCCGTCCACCTTGTCGGCCCGTGCGGCGATCACGTCCAGCGCGGTGTTCATGGCGGCGTCGAGGTTTGCAGTGCCCCAGTAGCCGGCCAGGGCGGGGTCGAACATGTCGCCCAGCCAGTGCAGGATCACCGGTTGCCTGGCCTGGCGCAGCACGCGGTCGTACACGCGCTCGTAGTCGGCCGGCCCGCGCGCAACGCGCGCCAGCGCGCGGCTGGCCATGATGATGAGCTTGCCGCCCAGGCCTTCGATGGCGGCCATCTGCTCTTCATAGGCTCGGATGACGTCGTCCACGCTCTTGACGGCATCGAGGTCGAGATGATCGGTGCCGCAGCCCGAGGCGACGACGGCGCCGGGCACGTCGCGCGCGGCTTCCAGCGAGCGGCGGATCAGCTCGAGCGACGTGGGCCAGTCCAGGCCCATGCCGCGCTGCGCGGTGTCCATCGCCTCGGCCACGCCCAGGCCGAGCGACCACAGGTGGCGGCGGTAGGCGATGGTCGCGTCCCAGTCGATGGCCGCGGTGAGCCAGGGGTCGACGGCGGCCAGCGGATCGGCCACCACGTGCGCCGCCGAATAGGCGATGCGGTTGAACTTCAGGCCCGCCGGCGGCCGTTGCGGCACGCTGCCTTGCAGCGTGTAGGGCGCGAGCGCGCCGCCGGCGGCGGGAAGGGTCAGGGTGAGCGCCATGCCGTGCTCCCGCCTCAGACCTGGAGGGCCGGCACGTCGATCCAGCGGCGTTCCTGCCAGCTCTCGAGCGCGGCCTCGACCAGCTGCACGCCCTTGGCGCCTTCGGGCAGGGTCCACTTGTAGGGTGCGTCTTCGACCACGTGGCGGATGAAGTGCTCCCACTGGATCTTGAAGCCGTTGTCGTAGACCTGGCTGTCCGGGATCTCCTGCCACTGGTCGAAGAAGTTCATCGTCTGCTTCTCGTCCGGGTTCCATACCGGGCGGGGCGTGGCCACGCGCGACTGGGCGCGGCAGCTCGACAGGCCGGCCACGGCCGAGCCGTCGGTGCCGTCGACGTGGAAGGTGACAAGGTCGTCGCGCCGCACCCGCGTGACCCAGCTCATGTTGATCTGCGCGATCACCGGCTCGCCGTTGTGGCCGGTCAGCTCGCAGGTGGCGTAGGCGGCGTCGTCGGCGGTGGCCTCGTATGGCTTGCCGTCCTCGTCCCACCGCTTGGGAATGTGGGTGGTGCCCAGGCAGCTGACCGACTTCACTTCGCCGAACAGGTTGTCCAGCACATAGCGCCAGTGGCACATCATGTCGAGGATCATGCCGCCGCCGTCTTCCTTGCGGTAGTTCCAGCTCGGGCGCTGGATTGGCTGCAGGTCGCCTTCGAACACCCAGTAGCCGAACTCCAGGCGCACGCTGAGCATGCGGCCGAAGAAGCCGGCGCGGCGCAGCATGTCGAGCTTGCGCAGGCCCGGCAGGAACAGCTTGTCCTGCACGGCGCCGTGCTTGAGGCCCTTGGTGCGCCCGGCTTCATCGGCCAGGCGCGCGATCTCCACGGCCTCGTTGAGGTTGGTGGCGATGGGCTTCTCGCAGTAGACGTGCTTGCCGGCGCGGATCGCCTTGGCCAGCAGCGTGGGGCGCATCTGCGTGGTGCCGGCGTCGAAGAACACGGTGTCGTCCGGATTGGCCAGCGCGGCGTCCAGGTCGGTACCCCAGCGGGCGATGCCGTGCGCCTTGGCGAGTGCCTCGATCTTCTCGGCGTTGCGGCCGATCAGGATCGGGTCGGGCATCACCTTGTCGCCGTTGGAGAGGGTCACGCCGCCCTGGGCGCGGATCGCGCAGATGGAGCGGATCAGGTGCTGGTTCATGCCCATGCGTCCGGTGACGCCGTGCATGATGAGTCCGAGTCGTTGAGTAGCCATCGTGTGCAGGTTCTAGTGTGGATAGGGGAGCGGCTGCGCGCGGGTGCGGGTCGTCAGCCGGCTGTCGGGTGCAAGGGCTCGAGGCTGGCCCAGTCGGGATACGCGCCCGTGGCGAATCCCGGTGCGTCGAGTGAATGCAGGTCGAGGCGCCCGTTCCTCACCCGGAGGCGGACGGCGTCTGCCGACGCTTCGTACAGGCCCGGCTGCGCCTGCGCAAAGGCCCGGCTTTCGGCCAGGGACGCGCCCTGGCCGGCAAAACCGTCGACGTAGTGGTGGCCGTTGCGCTCGACGTGGCCCAGGCCGATCAGGTTCACGAGCGCCAGGTCCTGCTGCACGGCCAGGCCGGCCTGCGTGGTCAGGTCCTCGGCCGACATGAAGCAGGCCGCGGCATCGGCGCGATCGTTGCGCTGCCGACAGCGGGCCGCGTTGAGCAGCGAGCGGTAGATGCCCTTGCATTGCTTGCTCGACACGCCCGTGTAGCCCTGGGCGAGGGCGCGCGGAAAGGCATCGAGCGTGCCGTCCGATTCGTCGATCAGCACCGGCCGCATGGCGGCCAGAGGGCGCACGTCGGCGTCGAGTGCGATGGCGCGCGGCAGCGGTTGCTCGATGTAGAGGGTGCGCGCGGCCAACTGCTCGAGCTGCGGCGTAGCGCGCACCTGCTGCCAGAACGCCGCGGCGGCCCGCGCGTCGGCGAACTGCTCGTTGCCGTCGAGCGTGACGACCAGGTCCGGCACCGGCGCCAGCACCTGCGCGATGCGCGACAGCCGATCGATGTCCGCCTCGATCTGCCCGCTGACCTTGAGCTTGTAGTGGCGGCAGCCGGTGGCAGCCACCACTTGCTCCAGCGTCTGCGGCAGGCCGTCGTTCACCGGCGCGTCGACTTCGGCCGACGTGATCGGGTCCACCAGGCCCACCGTATGGCGCAGCGCGATGTGGTCCGACGGCGCAAGGCTGCCCAGGAAGGCCGCAATGTCGAAGCCCTGCAGGTCGGCAGCCAGCCGGCCATCGATGCCCACGGCGTTGCCGCGCACGGCGGCGTAGAAGGACAGGCCCAGCACCCGGCACAGGGCATCGAGCAGGGCACGGTCGAGCAGGGCCGGACCGTAGCAGGCGATGAGCGGGTTGAGGCCTTGCGCGCCAGCCGAGGCGATCAAGGGCGCGTAGTGTGCGGCGAAGTGATCGAACGCGGCCTGCGGCGCGGCGTCCGCGGTATAGGCCTCGCGCGCCATCCGCATCGACGTGCGCAACTGGTCGAAGTTGTCCTCATTCGACAGCGCGAGGTTCTTGTCGAACCACTTGGGGGCCATGAGTTCGGCGGCGCCGCCCCAGGCACTGCGGCCGTCGGGCAACACGATGCGCGCACGCACGAACGCCTGCGGGCAGTGGGTGAGCGTGACGACGCCGAAGCGGAACGGCAGGCGCAGGTTCACCGGCCGCTCGTAGAGCTCGACCTCGGCCACCGAGAAACGTTGGGCCTCAGCGCGCATCGTCCAGTCCTTCCAGGATGCCGCGCAGGTAACCGATGGCGCGCGCAGCGCAGCCGGGCCCGTCGGGGCGGTAGTCGAATGGTTCCACGGCGATGACGCCGTTGTAGTGGCCCTGGCGCCGCATGGCCAGCAGGGCGCGCAGGATCGGCGCGAAAGCCATGTCGCCCTGGCCGGGGCCCTGGCGGTTGGGGTCGTTGACCTGCACGTGCGCGATGTGCCCGGTGGGCATCCAGCGCTCGATCAGGGCCGCCACGGATTCGTTCTCGGTCTGCCCGGCGGCGCTGCAGTCGATCATCGTGCGCAGGGCACGGGAGCCGACTTCGCGCACCATCTGCACGGCCTCCTCGACGGTGTTGACCAGGTCGGTCTCGCGGCGCGACAGCGGCTCGAGCACGTAGGTGACGCCGCAGTCCTGCGCGCGCCGCGCGGCCTGGGCCAGGCATTCGCGGGCCCTGTCCCGGGCCTGCCCGGCGCTGGCCCCCGGCGGTACGGAGCGTTGCTTGGGCGAGCCGTGGACCAGGTAGTGTCCGCCCATGGCGGCGCACAACTCGACCAGTCGCGACATGACGCCGACGGTGCGCTCGCGCAGCCGCGCGTCGTCGCTGACGATCGACAGGCCGTCCGGCGCCACCAGCAGCCAGTGCAGGCCGGTGATGCGAAGACCGTGGTCGGCCGCCACGCGCGCGTATGCGGCGGCCTCGGCGTCGCTGATGCGCGTGGGGTCGTCCGCCAGCGTGAAGGGCGCCACTTCGAGCCCGTCATAGCCGAGGCCGGCGGCAAGCCGGCACTGGGCCTCGAACGGCAGCGGCTGCAGGACCTCGTTGCAAAGCGCGATGTTCACGGTGGGCTTTCAGGCGCCGCGGCGGACCATGCCGCGCAGGGCGTTGCCGATGGCGCCACGGATGCGCTGCACGACGGCCTTGAAGGCCGGCACGTAGAGCAGGATGGTGAAGATGGTCACGGCCGCGAACGCCATCGCGATGGGCCGGGTGAAGAACGGGCCGAGGCTGCCGTCCGACAGCACCAGGCCGCGCCGCAGGCTCTTGTCCAGCAGCGGGCCGAGCACCAGGCCGAGCACCAACGGGGCCATCTCGTAGCCGCGCCGGCGCAGGAAGTACGCGCCGATGCCGATGGCAAGCATCGCGTAGACGTCGAACAGGCGCGAGGCGGATGCGAATGCGCCCACGGTGCACAGCAGGAACACGATCGGCATCAGGATGCCGCGCGGCACCTTCAGCACGTGGAGCAGCGGGCGCACACCGAACAGCCCGAACACGAGGATGGCGACCGACGCCAGGGTGGTCATGGCCACCACGTGGTAGATGAAGTGCGGATGCTGGATCATCAGCATCGGGCCCGGTTGGACGCCGTGGATGATCATCGCGGCCATCAGCACCGCCGACGGGGCGGATCCCGGAATGCCCAGGGCCAGCGAGGGAATGATGTGTCCCGGGATGGACGCCATGTCGCCGGTCTCCGCGGCCATCAGCCCGTCGATGGAGCCCTTGCCGAACTTCTCCTTCTCCTTGCTGACCGACTTGGCGGCGGCATAGGACATCCAGGCGCCGGCGTCTTCTCCGACGCCCGGCAGCAGGCCGGTGAGCACGCCGATGATGCCCGAGCGCAGTACCGTCCAGCGGTACTGCACGACTTCGCGAAAGCGCGGCAGAACCGAGTCCCTGAGTTCGACGATCTTGCGCTCGATCGGGTCCGACAGCGTGGTGAGGACTTCGGCCAGGCCGAAGGCGCCCACCAGCGCCGGGATGAGCGAGATGCCGCCGGACAGCTCGTCCCATCCGAAGGTGAAGCGGTCGTAGGCGTACAGGCTCTCCTGTCCGATCTGCGCGATCAGCAGGCCCAGCAGCCCCATCAGCCAGCCCTTGAGCGGATCGCTGCCGACGATGCTGCCCGACATGGTCACGCCGAACAGCGTGAGCCAGAAGAATTCGAAGGCGCCGAACTGCAAGGCCACCTCGGCCAGCAGGGGCGTGAACAGGGCCAGGCAGACCACGCCGATCAGGGTGCTGACGAAGGCGCCCGAGGTGGCGATGCCGATGGCGCGCCCGGCCTGTCCCTGCTGGGCAAGCGCATAGCCGTCGGCGCAAGAGGCGGCGTTCGCCGCCGTGCCGGGGATGTTCAGCAGGATGGCCGTGCGCGAGCCGCCGTACAGCGCGCCGACATACGAGCAGATGAGCACCAGGATGGCGTCGTTGGTGCCCAGCTTGATCGTCAGCGTCGTCAGCAGCGCGATGGCCAGCGTGGCCGACAGGCCGGGCAGGATGCCCATCACGATGCCCACGAACGCGCCGCCCAGCCCGTACAGCAGGGTCATCGGGTTGAAGAAGCTGAGATAGGCGGCGCCGAGATCTTGCAGTCCCTGGAGCATCGTCGGACCTTGTGAAAAGCGAAAGGGTGAAAAGGAAGGCAGCGGGCGACGGCCCGGGCGCAGGTCAGGGCAGGCGCACGAGGAACAGCCGCTCGAACACCAGCCAGGTGATCACTGATGCGGACACGCCGATGACCAGCGCGCGGGCGATGATGCGCGGCGGCAGTCCGCGCTCGGCCGGGTTCGGGCTGATGCGGCGAAACACCAGGATGGACACCGTGACGTAGATCGAGGAGGCCAGCCAGAACGGCAGCCCGTGGCCGATCAGCACCACCGAGTAGCCAAGGCACAGGGCGATCGCGATGGCGACCCGCTTGCGCTGTTCGCGATGCAGCGGATCGGCCGGGACCTCGGCCAGCGTGAACGCGCCGCGCCGCCAGCTACGCAGCGCCAGCACAAGGCCGAGCAGCACCATGCCCAGCCCGAGCAGCCCGGGCAGCAGCCCGGGGATGGTCACCGGGTTGATGTTCTGCGACTCGAGCCGGTCCATGCGGATCGACCCGATCAGCGTGACCAGCCCGAGCCCGGTCCAGGCGACGGCATCCCGGAAGTCCGAGCGCGGAGGGCGGACCTTGTCCTCGCCTGCCACCTCGGATTCATGCCCGACCTTGCTCATGGCGTCGCTCAAGGCTTGGCGATGCCCACCGTGTCCGGCGACACCTTGGTCTTGCCGCCGGCGTGCAGGTTCCACACGTTGCTCTGCACCGCCGGGAACACCGCCTTCTGGGCCGCCTCGCCGTACTGCGGGTCGAACAGCGCGCCGCGCGAAGTCGCGTACTTCTTGAGCGCCTCGCTCTTGGTGATCTGCTCGGCCCAGATCTTCTCCAGCGTCTTGACCACTTCATCCGGCACGCCCTTGGGAAGGAAGATGCCGAAGTAGTTGGCCGGCGCGGTGAAGCCGGGCACCGTCTGCGACAGCGGCGGGATGGTGCCGTAGCCTTCCAGTTCCAGCGGCTTGTCGCTCACGGTCGCCAGCGGACGCAGGCGTTTGCCGCGGATCATGTCCGCCTGCTCGACGGCCAGTTGCGTCGTCAGGTCGGCTTCGCCGGCCACGGTGGCCACCACCGCCGGGTTGCCGCCGTCGTACGAGACTTCCTTGTATTTCACGCCAGTGGCCTTGACGATCTGGTCCATGGCGTTGTGCGCGGCCGAGGTGACGCCGGCAGTCGCCACGCTGATCTGGCCCGGCTTGGCCTTCATGTCGTCGAGCAGCTCCTTGGGCGTCTTCCATGGGCGCGACGGGTTGACGCCGATGACCTGGATGTTGGCCACGCTCAGGAACAGGTGCCAGTCCTTGATGCTCGTGTTCACCGAGCCGAGTGCCTGGTAGGCGCCCAGATCCTGCGCCGCGCCGGCGGTCCAGGTGTAGCCGTCCTTCGGCGCATCCAGCGCGCTCTTGGTGCCGATGGCACCGGAAGCGCCGGGCTGGTTGACGATCACGATGGTCTGGCCAAGCGCCTTCTCGAGCTCCGCGGCGGTCACGCGAGTGACCTGGTCGGTCGAGCCGCCGGCGGCCCATGGAACGATCAGGTTGATCGGGTGCGTCGGCTTCCACTGGGCCAGGGCGGCCCCGCTGGCAGCGGCCATCAGCGTGATCACGAAGGCGCGGCGCGCCAGGCTTCTTGCGGCATGCATGAACAGTCTCCGTTCTTTTAATTCACTAGAAGGTTAATTCTAGGAAGGCTGGAAACTGTGTCAACGAACTGTGAGGCTCAGTCCCTCAGGACATACCCTAGAACGACGTCGCGCATGTGGGAGAGCCGTTCCGCGTGCGCCTTGCGGGTCATCAGGTCGCGCCCGAAGATGGCCGACAGCGTGTGGTTGTTCGACAGGTAGAAGTAGGCCAGGCCGGCGATGGAGATGTACAGCTGGACCGGGTCGATGCCGCCGCGCAGCACGCCGTCTCGGCGGCCCTGCTCCAGGATCTCCCCCAGTGTCTGGATCAGCGGCGAGTTCATCTCCCGCACCCGCTGCGACTTGGCGAGATGGCGCGCCTGGTGCAGGTTGGCGCTGTTGAGCAGCGTGATGAACTCCGGGTGCTCGAGATAGTAGTTCCAGGTGAATTCCGTCAGGCGCGCGATGGCCTCCGGCGGCGACAGCTCGAGCAGGTGGAGCTTCTTCTCGGCCGCGCGGATGTCGGCGTACACGCCTTCGAGCACCGCCAGGAACAGGTCGTCCTTGCTGCCGAAGTAGTAGTAGATCAGGCGCTTGTTGACGTCTGCCCGCTCGGCGATGCGGTCCACCCGGGCGCCGGCCAGGCCATGCAGGGAGAACTCTTCGCGCGCGGCCTCCAGGATGGCTTGCTGCGAGCGGTCGGCATTGCGCGACCGCGGCTCCGGGGTTGTGTCGTTCATGGGTTCGTTTTAACCGTTTAGTGAATTGTGGACCATCCCGGGCAATACCGATGCATGCGGCGCTGCGCTGGATAATGCCTGCCAGCCTCACGCAACGAACTTCGACAAGCCACGCACATGCAGCAGGAAAGCACCACAGCAGCCGGTCACCTCATCGTCCAATGCCTGATCGAGCAGGGGGTGGACACGGCCTTCGGCGTCCCCGGGGAGAGTTTTCTCGCGGTGCTCGACGGGTTCCATGCCGAGCAGGAGCGCATCCGCTTCGTCGTCAACCGCCAGGAAGGCGGCGCCGCCTTCATGGCCGAGGCGCAGGGCAAGCTCACCGGGCGGCCCGGCGTGTGCTTCGTCACCCGCGGGCCGGGGGCCACGAATGCATCGATCGGCGTGCACACCGCCTTCCAGGACTCGACGCCGATGGTGCTGTTCGTCGGCGACGTGGGCGGCGACTTCCGCGACCGGGAGGCCTTCCAGGAAGTGGACTACGGCAGCTTCTTCGGGCCCAGCACCAAGGGGTTCGCCAAGCGCGTGGAGCGCATCGACGATGCCGAGCGCATCCCCGAGTACATCCAGCGCGCGTTCGCCACCGCGATGAACGGCCGGCCCGGCCCGGTCGTGCTGGTGCTGCCGGAGGACATGCTCGCCCGCCGGGTCGCGGCGCGGCCGCTGCCGCGGATCGAGGCGGTGCAGCCCTGGAGCGACCCGGGCGCGCTGCGCAGCCTGCGCGAGATGCTGCTGGCTGCGCGCCGGCCCTTCGTCATTGCCGGCGGCAGCGGCTGGACACCGCAGGCGGCGCAGGCGCTGCAGCGCTTTGCCGAGAACTGGCGGCTGCCGGTGGGCAACGCCTTCCGCTTCCAGGACACTTTCGACAACCACCACCCGCTGTGCGCGGGCGACGTCGGCATCGGCATCAACCCGAAGCTGGCGCAGCGCATCAAGGACGCCGACCTCGTCATCGCCATCGGTGCGCGGCTGGGCGAGATGACCACCAGCGGCTACACCCTGCTGGCGGCGCCGCGCCCGGCGCAGAAGCTGGTGCACATCCATGCCAGCGCCGAGGAGCTGAACCGCGTCTACCGGGCCGACCTGGCCATCAATGCCGGCATGAGCGCCGCCGCGCGCAGCCTGGAAGTGCTTTCCGCGCCGACCGAATTGCCTTGGGAAGACTGGACCGCCGCCGCCCAGGCCGACTACCTGGCCAACCTGCAGCCGCAGCCCCTGGCCGGGTTGCCGGCCGACGCACCGCGCGGCGCGGTGGACATGGCCGCGGTGGTTGCGCTGCTGCAGAAGCACCTGCCGCAGGACGCGGTGCTGACCAACGGCGCGGGCAACTTCGCGAGCTGGGTGCATCGGTACTTCCGCTTCCATGGCCTGGCCAAGGGCCACAAGACGCAGCTGGCGCCCACCGGCGGCGCCATGGGCTACGGCGTGCCCGCCGGCATCGCCGCCAACCTGCTGACCGGCCGCGTGGCGTTCACCATTGCCGGCGACGGCGACTTCCTGATGAACGGGCAGGAGCTGGCCACCGCGGCGCAGCATGGCGGCAAGAGCATCGTGCTGCTGCTCAACAACGGCATGTTCGGCACCATCCGCATGCACCAGGAGCGCGAGTACCCGCGCCACGAGAGCGGCACGCGGCTGTCGAATCCGGACTTCTGCGCGCTCGCGCGTGCCTACGGCTATGCCGCCGAGCGGGTGGCGCGCACGGCCGATTTCGAGGCGGCGCTGCAACGCGCGCTGGCGGCCGACACCGGCACGCTGATCGAGGTTGCACTCGATCCGCAGGTCATCACCACCCGCGGCACGCTCGATTCGATCACCGAGGCGGCCGAGGCGCGCGGCGCCGGCTGAACTGCCCCGCAGCCGCCGGGCCATGAAAAAAGCCGGCGCAAGCCGGCTTTTTTCCGAGGGAGGGCGGGTGGAAAGATCGACCGCCCGGGCGCGCCTTACTTGACGTGCTTGCCGATCAGGGCGGCGAGTTCGAACATCGAGACCTGGGCCTTGCCGAAGATTTCCTTGAGCTTGGCGTCGGCGTTGATCATCCGCTTGTTGGCCTTGTCCTGCAGGTTGTTCTTCTTGATGTAGTCCCACAGCTTGCTGACGATGGCGGTGCGCGGCAGCGGCGACGAGCCGACGACGGCAGCCAGCGCGGGGCTCGGCGCCAGCGCCTTCATGAAGGCGGCGTTGGGCGTGCGCTTCTTGGCGGGCGCGGCCTTCTTGGCGGGCGCAGCCTTCTTGGCCGGAGCGGCCTTCTTGGCGGGCGCAGCCTTCTTCGCCGGCGCAGCCTTCTTGGCCGGAGCGGCCTTCTTCGCGGGAGCCGCCGCCTTCTTGGCGGGAGCGGCCTTCTTTGCCGGCGCTTTCTTGGCCGGAGCCTTCTTTGCAGTTGCCATGGTTGCTTTCCTTTATTTGACTGAGTTCTCACCAATGAAAGAACAACTCTTCACTGGCAATTTCGCATGCTAAGGGAGAAGAATCGCGTTTCCAAGGGAGAGACGCAGTTTTTCATTGGGAGCTGTTGTTTTTTTCAGAGGGAAGCAGGGGGTGCGCCGCGGGGGCGCGCAGGCCCTTGCGGCCCGGCCATGTCGCGAGCACCACGCCGAGCAGGGCCGCACCGAAGGCCGCCAGCTGCAGCGCGGTGAGTTGTTCGCCCAGAACCAGCACGCCGACCAGCGCCGCGCTGACCGGCAGCAGCACCGTGAAGACGCCCGCCTGCGAGGCCGGCACGCTACGCAATCCGGTCATCCAGAGCCACACCGTCCAGATGCTGGCGGCCAACGCGTAGACCACCAGCAACGCCCACAGTGCGGGCCGGACGCCGCCGAAGTCGAAGTGCAGCGCAAGCCAGATGCCGAAGGGCGTGGACAGCACGAAGCCCCACAGGTTGATCAGTGATGAGATGCGCCGCGGCCCCAGCTTGCCGGTGAGCGACTTGCCGATGACCGCGTACGCCGCCTCGCACAGCACCGCGCAGAAAACCAGCAGGTTGCCCAGCCACGGCAGGGTGCGCGGCGCCTCGCCGGCCGCGGCGGATGCATGTCCGTGCGCGGGCGCCAGGGCGAGCAGCGCGATGCCCAGGGCGGCGCAGGCAATGGCCGACATCACGCGCGGCGTGATGCGCTCGCGCAGGAAGATCCAGCTGATCAGCGCCACCATCGCCGGAATGGCGGCCATGATCACGCCTGCCGAGACGGCGCTGGTCATGCTCACACCGAACAGCATGCAGATCGAAAACAGGAAGTTGCCCAGGAACGATTCGAGGAACACCAGCCCGCGCGTGCGGCGGGTCATGGGCGCCTCGTCGGCCGGCCGGCGCAGCCAGTGCGGCATGGCCAGCGCGGCGATGCCGAAGCGCAGCCAGGCCAGCAGCAGCACGGGGATGGCCGCCACCAGCGGCTTGGACAACGCCACGTAGCAGCCCACCAGCGACATGCTGAGTGCGAGGCAGCCATAGGCGACGAGTCGGGGAGGGTGCGCGGAGGAAGTCAATCGGCGGGAGCGGCGATGCAGGACACTTGGCCGATGATGCCCGAAGCCTCTCCCGTCGCGCCTGCAGCACGCTGCGTCTTCGTCTATGGAACGCTGCGCGCCGGAGGCCGCAACGACATCAGGCGCTTTCGGCCGCCGCCGCAATTCGTCGGCCAGGGGTGCATTGCCGGCACGCTCTACGACCTGGGCGCCTACCCGGGAGTCAGGCTGGATGGGCCGGGGCAGGTATTCGGCGAAGTCTGGCGGATCGACGCGGGAGTCGAGGCGCAGCTCGATCTGCTCGAAGGTGTGCATGCCGACGGCACCGGTGAGTACCGTCGGTGCGAACTGGCGGTCGACGTCGGCAGCCGGTCCATCATTTGCCTGGTCTACGAGATCAACGCCAGCCACATCCGCGGGCGGCAGGTGATCGCGAGCGGCGACTGGATGGCCGGCCGCTGAACAAGCGCGAAGGGTGGTCGTGTGAGGCGGTTCGTCCAGCACCGGTTTGCGATCGCAAAAAGCGCTTGCGCATCATGAAACGATGCCGTGTTGCAGCGCGTCAAAATTTCTCAATACAAGAAAAGTCGTGCCGCATTGAGAAATATCTTTCTAACCTGTTGATTTTGCTTGGATAAAAAATAGTCTTATATAAGACATAAGACTCGTCGCCAGCGCTACAGTTTGGTCATGGCCTCAGGGCCGAACGCTCACCAAACCATCCTCAACCTTCGGAGTGACCATGCCCCAAACCCTGACCGAACAACTCAGCCGCGAACAGCAGATTGCCGCCCTGGAAAAAGACTGGGCCACGAACCCCCGCTGGAAGGGCATCAAGCGCAATTACAGCGCCGCCGACGTGGTGCGCCTGCGCGGCTCGGTGCCGATCGAGCACACCCTGGCCCGCCGCGGCGCCGAGAAGCTCTGGGAGCTGATCAACGGCGGCGCCAAGAAGGGCTACGTCAACTCGTTCGGCGCCATCTCCGGCGGCCAGGCCCTGCAGCAGGCCAAGGCCGGCCTCGAGGCCGTCTACCTGTCCGGCTGGCAGGTGGCCGCCGACGGCAACACCTCCGAGACCATGTACCCCGACCAGTCGCTCTACGCCTACGACTCGGTGCCGGCGATGGTCCGCCGCATCAACAACACCTTCAAGCGTGCCGACGAGATCCAGTGGGGCCGTGGTGCGAACCCGGGCGACAAGGACTTCATCGACTTCTTCCTGCCGATCGTGGCGGATGCCGAAGCCGGGTTCGGCGGCGTGCTGAACGCCTTCGAGCTGATGAAGAACATGATCGCCGCCGGCGCCGCCGGCGTGCACTTCGAGGACCAGCTGGCCGCCGTGAAGAAGTGCGGCCACATGGGCGGCAAGGTGCTGGTGCCGACGCAGGAGGCCGTCGAGAAGCTGCAGGCGGCCCGTTTCGCGGCCGACGTGATGGGCGTGCCGACCATCGTGCTGGCCCGTACCGACGCCGAGGCGGCCAATCTGATCACGTCCGACCACGACGCGAACGACAAGCCGTTCCTGACCGGCGAGCGCACGCAGGAGGGCTTCCATCGCGTCAAGAACGGCCTGGAGCAGGCCATCAGCCGCGGCCTGGCCTACGCCGAAGTGGCCGACCTGGTGTGGTGCGAGACCGGCACGCCCGACCTCGGCTTTGCGCGCGAGTTCGCCGATGCGATGCATGCCAAGTTCCCCGGCAAGCTGCTGTCGTACAACTGCTCGCCGTCGTTCAACTGGAAGAAGCACCTGGACGACAAGACCATCGCTTCGTTCCAGGACGAGCTCTCGGCCATGGGCTACAAGTACCAGTTCATCACGCTGGCCGGCATTCACAGCAACTGGTACAACACCTTCAAGTTCTCGCACGCCTATGCCCGTGGCGAAGGCATGAAGCACTACGTGGAGATGGTGCAGGAACCCGAGTTCGCCGCCCGCGAACAGGGCTACACCTTCGTGTCGCACCAGCAGGAAGTCGGCGCCGGCTATTTCGACGACGTCACCACCGTGGTGCAGGGCGGCTCGTCCTCCGTCAAGGCGCTGACCGGTTCGACCGAGGAAGAGCAGTTCCACTGATCGGCATGCGGATTGGCTGATCGGTCGACGAACCGACGGCTGCTGTCACGTTCGGCCCGGCGCTTGCGCCGGGCTTTTTTCATGGTGGCCAGGCCGGCTGCCGCGCCGTGCCGCACGAATCCGGAGACGCTTGGCTACAATGGTCGGCTTCCCGCAGCCTGCGGGGCTTGTCATTTAGCAAGAGCGAGAAAGGCACATCCGGTTATGACACCGCGAACTACCTGGCAGACGTCAGGCCTTCTCCCCGACACGGGGGCAGGCCGCTAGGCCGCGCTCGGCTGGCGTTCGCCAGCGTCATACCTGATGAAAGGCGCGGTCCATACCGCGCCTTTTTTGTTTTCCGCAGAGGTTTTCCATGATCCAGATCACGCTTCCCGACAACTCGCAGCGCGAATACCCCGGCCCGGTCTCCGTGGCCGACATCGCCCAGTCCATCGGCCCGGGCCTGGCCAAGATGACGGTGGCCGGCAAGGTCGACGGCCGGCTGGTCGATGCCAGCGACCTGGTCGACCACGACGCCCGCGTGCAGATCATCACGCCCAAGGACGACGAAGGGCTGGAGATCATCCGCCACTCCACGGCGCACCTCGTGGGCCACGCCGTCAAGCAGCTCTATCCGACGGCCAAGATGGTGATCGGCCCGGTGATCGAGGAGGGCTTCTACTACGACATCTCGTACGAGCGCCCATTCACGCCCGAGGACATGGCCGCCATCGAGCAGCGCATGCGCGAACTCATCGCCCAGGACTACGACGTGGTCAAGAAGATGACGCCGCGCGCCGAGGTGATCGAGGTGTTCCAGTCGCGCGGCGAGGACTACAAGCTGCGCCTGGTCGAGGACATGCCCGACGAGCAGGCCATGGGCCTGTACTACCACCAGGAATACGTCGACATGTGCCGCGGCCCGCACGTGCCGAACACGCGCTTCCTGAAGGTGTTCAAGCTCACGAAGCTGGCCGGTGCCTACTGGCGCGGCGACTCGCGCAACGAGCAGCTGCAGCGCATCTACGGCACGGCCTGGGCCGACAAGAAGCAGCTCGATGCCTACATCCAGCGCATCGAGGAGGCCGAGAAGCGCGACCACCGCAGGCTCGGCCGCGAGCTGGACCTGTTCCACATCGACGACGTGGCGCCCGGCGTGGTGTTCTGGCACCCCAAGGGCTGGGCCATCTGGCAGGCGGTCGAGCAGTACATGCGGCAGGTCTACCGCGACACCGGCTACCAGGAGGTCAAGGGCCCGCAGATTCTCGACAAGAGCCTGTGGGAGAAAACGGGCCATTGGCAGAACTACCGCGAGAACATGTTCATCACGGAGTCGGAAAAGCGCGACTACGCGCTCAAGCCGATGAACTGCCCGGGGCATGTGCTGATCTTCAAGAGCGACCTGCGCAGCTACCGCGACCTGCCGCTTCGCTACGGCGAATTCGGCCAGTGCCACCGCAACGAGCCCTCCGGCGGCCTGCACGGCATCATGCGGGTGCGCGGCTTCACGCAGGACGACGGGCACGTCTTCTGCACGGAGGACCACATCCTCGACGAATGCGTGGCCTACACGGCCCAGCTGCTGAAGGTCTACAAGGATTTCGGATTCGACGACATCCTCTACAAGGTGGCCACGCGGCCGGAGCACCGCATCGGCTCGGACGAACTGTGGGACAAGGCCGAGGGCGCGCTGATGGAGGCGCTGCGCCGTTCCGGCGTGGATTTCATCATCTCGCCCGGCGATGGCGCCTTCTACGGCCCCAAGATCGAATACACGCTGCGCGACGCCATCGGCCGCCAGTGGCAATGCGGGACGATGCAGGTCGACTTCAACATGGCCGAGCGCCTTGGGGCCGAATACGTCACGGAAACCAGCGGCCGCGCCCACCCGGTGATGCTCCACCGCGCGATCGTCGGCAGCCTGGAGCGCTTCATCGGAATGCTGATCGAACACCACGCCGGCGCGCTGCCCGCATGGCTCGCGCCGGTGCAGGTTGCAGTGCTCAATATCAGCGAAGGACAGGCCGAATACGCTGCGCAGGTAACAAAAGCGTTGCAGAATCAAGGGCTTAGGGTCCAGCTGGATCTGCACAACGAGAAGATTACGTATAAAATACGCAAGCATTCGTTGCAAAAGCTTCCCTACATCCTCGTCGTGGGCGACAAGGAGCGGGAATCTGGTGCCGTCGCAGTGCGTGCCCGGGGCAACGTAGACCTCGGTGCAATGTCCCTCGAAGACTTTGTCAAAAGGATCGAGCAGGACGTTCAACTCAAGCGTTGATTCCAGGCCGCGCCCCAGGCACGGCCCTGTCGATTCAACGGTTGTGGGCATGCGCCGGGGCGGCTTTTGGTCGTTCGCCGCGACCGTTTGATTAAAAGGATCGAAACCATCGCTACTGCATTTCGCGACCGCCGCCACCGTGAGGAACGGCAGCACCGCCTGAACCGGGAGATCATGGCCCCGGAAGTTCGCCTGATCGGGCCCGACAACGAACAGTTGGGCGTCGTTCCGCTGGCCGAGGCATTGCGCCTGGCGGGCGATCACGACGTGGATCTGGTGGAAGTCGTTTCGGCGGCCACGCCGCCTGTCTGCCGGCTGATCGAGTACGGGAAGTTCAAGTACCACGAGCAGAAGAAGGCGGCAGAAGCGAAGTCCAAGCAGAAGGTCATCGAGGTCAAGGAAATCAAGTTCCGGCCCGGTACCGACGATGGCGACTACAACATCAAGATGCGCAACATCCGGCGCTTTCTTGAAGAGGGCGACAAGTGCAAGATCACGCTGCGCTTCCGGGGCCGCGAGATCACGCACCAGGAGCTGGGGCTGGCACTGCTGCAGCGCATTCGTGACGATCTGGGCGATTCCATCCTGGTGGAGCAGTTCCCCAAGCTGGAAGGCCGCCAGATGATCATGATGATCGCCCCGGGTCGCAAGAAGGGCGGCGGTAGCGCCAAGCCGGCCGGTGAGCCGGCTGCGGCTGCAACGCCGGCACCGGCGACCAGCACCTCGGCCTGAGCCGCGGTGGCGAGCCATCCTCGGGTGGCTCGCAATTCGAATCGAAGGGATTTCGCCCACGCCGGTACCTCCAAGGGTGCTGGCGGGGGCGGGATGAAGAAGTGTCTCGGGGCCAGCAAGTCCGCGGAAACCCTCCACGGCGCCTCACGAGCACAAATTAAAGGAGCATTCAAATGCCCAAAATGAAGACCAAGAGCAGCGCGAAAAAGCGTTTCCGCGTTCGTCCCGGTGGCACCGTCAAGCGCGGTCAAGCCTTCAAGCGTCACATCCTGACCAAGAAGACCACCAAGAACAAGCGCCACCTGCGTGGTGCCGTGACGGTGCATGAGACCAACATGGTCTCGATGGCCGCCATGCTGCCCGGCATGGGCATCTAACCCGACGAACAAGGAGTACACACATGCCTCGCGTCAAACGTGGTGTAACGGCTCGCGCCCGCCACAAGAAGGTTCTCGCCCTTGCCAAGGGCTTCCGCGGTCGTCGCGGCAACGTCTTCCGCATCGCCAAGCAGGCGGTGATGAAGGCGGGCCAGTACGCCTACCGTGATCGCCGCAACAAGAAGCGCGTTTTCCGTCAGCTGTGGATTGCGCGTATCAACGCTGCCGCACGTGAGCTGGGCCTGACCTACAGCCAGTTCGCCAACGGCATCCGCAAGGCCGGTATCGAGATCGACCGCAAGGTCCTGGCCGATATCGCCGTGCACGACAAGGCCGCTTTTGCCGGCATCGTGGAGCAGGTCAAGGCCAAGCTGGCTGCTTGATCCCGCACCCCGGCGCGCCGCTCTCGCGGGTGGCCTGCCGGGTCCACGGTACAAAGGCTGGCGCTTCGCTCGAAGCACCAGCCTTTTTTTGTTTCTCCCGCTTTCCCTCAGAACCCATTCCATGAACGAGTTGGACTCCCTGGTCGACAGCGCCCGTGCCGCCTTCGCGCAGGCCGCCGTGCCGGCCGACCTCGAGAATGCCAAGGCCCAGTTTCTCGGCAAGTCCGGGCGCATCACCGAGCTGATGAAGGGCATGGCGCAGTTGTCGGTCGACGAGAAGAAGACCCGCGGCGCGGCCATCAACCAGGCCAAGCAGGCGATCGAGGCGGCGCTTGCCGAGCGGCGCCTGGCCCTGGCCGACGCCGAGCTCGATGCCCAGTTGCGGGCCGAGTCGCTCGACGTCACGCTGCCCGGCCGTCGCCGTGCCGGTGGCGGGCTGCACCCCGTGGCGCGCGCGCAGGAGCGCATCGAGGCGATCTTCTCGAGCATGGGCTTCGACGTCGCCGATGGTCCCGAGATCGAGACCGACTGGTACAGCTTCACCTCGCTCAACAACCCGCCGAACCATCCGGCCCGCTCGATGCAGGACACGTTCTACGTCGACATGAAGGACCAGGACGGCCTGCTGTTCAACCTGCGCCCGCATACCTCGCCGATGCAGGTGCGCTATGCGCAGGCGCACGCGCGCAAGTACGCCGGGCAGGCACACATGCCCGACATCCGCGTGATCGCGCCGGGGCGCACCTACCGCGTGGACAGCGACGCCACGCATTCGCCCATGTTCCACCAGGTCGAGGGCCTGTGGATCGGCGAGAACGTCAGCTTCAAGGACTTGAAGGTGATGTACCTGGACTTCATCCGGACCTTCTTCGAGACCGACGCGCTCAAGCTGCGCTTCCGGCCGAGCTATTTCCCCTTCACCGAGCCGAGCGCCGAGATCGACATCATGTTCGAACAGGGGCCGCTGGCCGGCCGCTGGCTGGAAGTCTCCGGCTCCGGCCAGGTGCACCCGCAGGTGGTGCGCAACATGGGCCTCGACCCGGAGCGCCACATCGGCTTCGCCTTCGGCTCGGGCATCGACCGCCTGGCCATGTTGCGCTACGGCGTCAACGACCTGCGCCTGTTCTTCGATGGCGACCTGCGATTCCTGTCGCAGTTCCAGCAGTGATGCCACTGCCTTCCGCCCGAACGTACTGACTCTATTCAAGACAAATGCAATTCCCCGAGTCCTGGCTGCGCGAGTTCTGCAATCCGCCGCTGTCGAGCGAGCAACTGGCCGAAACGTTGACCATGGGCGGCTTCGAGGTCGAAGAACGCCGTCCCGCCGCACCCCCCTTCTCCAAGGTGGTGGTGGGCGAGATCAAGGAGGCCGAGCAGCATCCCAACGCCGATCGACTGCGCGTGTGCCAGGTCGACGCCGGCCAGGGCGTGCTGCTCAATATCGTCTGCGGCGCGCCCAACGCGCGCGTCGGCATCAAGGTGCCGTGCGCGCTGGTGGGCGCCGAACTGCCGCCGGGCGAGGACGGCAAGCCTTTCAAGATCAAGCTGGGCAAGCTGCGCGGCGTGGAAAGCCAGGGCATGCTGTGCTCGGCCAGCGAACTGCAGCTCAACGAGGACCACGGCGGCCTGCTCGAGCTGGCACCGGATGCGCCGGTCGGCGCCGACGTGCGCGAGGTGCTCTCGCTCGACGACATGCTGCTGACCCTCAAGCTCACGCCTAACCTGGCGCACGGGCTGAGCGTCTACGGCATCGCGCGCGAGCTGTCGGCCCTGACCGGCGCGCCGCTCAAGACCCCCGCAGTGCGCCCGGCCGAAGTGGCGCACGGCGTGGTCCTTCCGGTCAAGGTCGAGGCACCTGAGCTGTGCGGCCGCTTCTCCGGTCGCGTCATCCAGGGCGTGGACACGCAGGCCCGCACGCCCGCTTGGATGGTCGATCGCCTGGCGCGCTGCGGCCAGCGCAGCGTCTCGCCGCTGGTGGACGTGTCGAACTACGTCATGTTCGAGTACGGGCAGCCCTCGCACATCTTCGATGCCGACAAGATCCACGGCGGCCTGACGGTGCGCTGGGGCCGCGACGGCGAGCAACTCAAGCTGCTCAACGGCACCACCGTCACCGTCGACGGCAAGGTGGGCGTGATCGCGGACGACCGCGAGGTCGAATCGCTCGCCGGCATCATGGGCGGTGACGCCACCGCGGTGTCCGACAGCACCCGCAACATCTACGTCGAGGCCGCCTTCTGGTGGCCCGAGGCGATCCAGGGGCGCTCGCGCCGGTTCAACTTCTCCACCGACGCCGGCCACCGCTTCGAGCGCGGCGTCGACCCCAGCCGCACGGTGGAGATCATCGAGCGCATCAGCGCGCTGGTCATCTCGATCTGCGGCGGCCGTGCCGGGCCGATCGACGACCAGACGCTCAAGCTGCCCGAGGCCCAGCCGGTCACGCTGCGCGTGGCACGTGCTTCGAAGGTCATCGGCATGCCGCTGACGCAGGCGCAATGCGCCGACGCGCTCGGCCGCCTGGGTTTTGCGCTGCGCGAAGGCGAGGGCACCCTGACGGTCACCCCGCCGCCGCACCGCTTCGACCTGGCGCTCGAGGAAGACCTGATCGAAGAGGTGGCGCGCCTGGTGGGCTACGACAAGCTGCCGACCGATCCGCCTCTGGCGCCGATCACCGCACGCGTACGCTCGGAGACGCAACGCGGCCGCTTTGCGCTGCGCCACCGCGTGGCGGCACTGGGCTACCAGGAAACCATCAACTTCAGCTTCGTCGAGGCCGACTGGGAAACTGAACTGGCCGGCAACGCCGACCCGATCCGCCTGCTCAACCCCATCGCCAGCCAGATGAGCGTGATGCGCTCGTCGCTGCTCGGGTCGCTGCTGCAGGTGCTCAAGTTCAACATCGACCGCAAGGCCGCGCGGGTGCGCGTGTTCGAGGCGGGGCGCGTGTTCATGCGCGACGCATCCGTCGCCAGCGGCGACACCACGGTGCCCGGCATCCTCCAGCCGATGCGCCTTGGTGGCCTGGCCTGGGGCGATGTCGAACAGGCGCGCTGGGACGGCAAACCGCAGCGCGTCGACTTCTATGACGTCAAGGGCGACGTCGAGGCGCTGCTGGCACCGCGCGTGGCGACGTTCGAGCCGGTCGACCATCCGGCGCTGCACCCTGGCCGCGCCGCGCGCGTGCTGGTCGACGGAAAGCCCGTCGGCGTGGTGGGCGAACTGCATCCGCGCTGGCGCCAGCGCTGGGAGCTGCCGTCGGCGCCGATGCTGTTCGAACTCGATCTCGACGCGCTGCAGGCACGCGACCTGCCGGCCGCGCGGCCGGTGCCCAAGCACCAGGCGGTGGAACGCGACATCGCCGTCGTGGTGGCCGAATCCGTGACGCATGCCGCACTGATGCAGGCGATCGCGGCCGCGCCGACGCAGGACCTGCTGCAGAATGCCGTGCTGTTCGACATCTACCGGCCGACGGCCGGCGCCAGTGCAAGCTCGTCGGTGGCGCCGGGCGAGAAAAGCATGGCGGTGCGGCTGACCTTCAATTCACAGCAGGCGTTGACCGACGAACAGGTCGAGCCGGCCGTGCGTGCCGTGCTCGATGTCCTCGGCCAGCGCCTGGGCGCACGCCTTCGCTGACGTGATGATCGGAGCCACGATGAAGAACGACGATGGCCTGGAGCCCTCGAACGCGATGCCAGGAGAGCCGGAAGAGCGTGCCGTCATGGAAATCACCATTGAAGCCGTCGAAACGCCGGCACTGACCAAGGCCCACCTCGCGGACCTCCTGTTCGAGCAGATCGGCCTGAACAAGCGCGAGTCCAAGGACATGGTCGAGGCGTTCTTCGACCTCATCGTCAAGCGCCTGGTCGACGGCGAGGACGTGAAGATCTCCGGCTTCGGCAACTTCCAGATCCGCACCAAGGCGGCCCGCCCCGGGCGCAATCCGCGCACCGGCGAGGCGATACCGATCGGTCCGCGGCGCGTGGCCACGTTCCACGCGAGCGCCAAGCTCAAGGAGCAGATCAGCGGCAGCATCCCGGCCGAGCCCGATCAGGTCGAATGGAACCTCGGCGGCGAGGCGTAACGCCGCGTATGTTCTTTGCGCGCCCGCACGCGGCGCGTTAAGCTTATGAGCTTTCCCGCGTACGGTATTGATTTCAATGGAGAAAACGCTCCCGCCGATTCCGGCCAAACGCTACTTCACGATCGGTGAGGTGGCCGAGCTCTGTGGCGTCAAGCCGCATGTGCTGCGCTACTGGGAGCAGGAGTTCACCCAGCTTCGTCCCATGAAGCGGCGCGGCAACCGCCGCTATTACCAGCACCACGAGGTGCTGATGATCCGGCGCATCCGTGACCTGCTGTACGACCAGGGCTTCACCATCAGCGGTGCACGCAACAAGCTGCACGAGTTCGCCCAGGCCGAACGCGGCGGCGCCAAAGCCGTCGCCAATGGTGCAGAACACGCGACCGAAGTCATGCCCGGCATGGAGGCGGTCGAGATCGACCAGGAAGCCTTCGAGGCGGCCGTCCACGAGTCGGAAGATGCCGCCGAGCCTGAGTCCGCGGCCCCGGCGACCATGACGCTGCCCCGGTCCGTCCTGCCCATCTCGCAGTTGCAGCAACTCCGACGCGAGCTTTTCGAGATCCGCGAGTTGCTCACCCTGAATCTCTGAGCGAGGCGCGTAAAACCTCAGGCTATAATCTGAGGCTTCGGTGTGTGGCGCAGCCTGGTAGCGCACTTGCATGGGGTGCAAGGGGTCGAAGGTTCGAATCCTTTCACACCGACCAACAGTAGAAAAGGCCGTCAGGGTGACCTGACGGCCTTTTTCGTTTGGTCCGACAAACGCCATAAAGCGGTCGCCGCCAACTGAACGCACGCCGGCAAAAGCAAACGATTCGGAAGGCCCAAAGAAAAAGGCTCCCGAAGGAGCCTTTCGACTGTTGCCAGGCAGTGCTTAGTAGCCGCCGCGGCCACCGCCGCCGTAACCACCGCCGCCGCCACTGCGGCCACCGCCGTAGCCACCACCACCGCCGCCGCCGTAGCCACCACCGCCGCTGCGGCCACCGCCGTAGCCGCCGCCAGCAGGACGGGGCTCCATCGGACGGGCTTCATTGACGGTCAGGCTGCGGCCGCCGAGCGATTGGCCGTTGAGGCCTTCGATGGCAGCGAGCGCTTCTGCGTCGGTGCCCATCTCGACAAAGCCGAAGCCCTTTGAGCGGTCGGTGTCGCGTTCCATCATGACCTTGGCGCTGGCGACCGAGCCGTATTGGCTGAAAGCCTGTTGAAGATCGCCGTCACGCACGGAGTAGGCGAGGTTGCCTACGTAAAGTTTCTTGCCCATTGGGGACTCCTGTTCAAACCAGAAAAAACGAAGCGGGGAGTCCCAGAGTCACAACAAACAAAGAATGCGCTGTGGCGCGAAACCAGCCGATCGCCGGATTACGACCCTGCCCCGAAAGGCTGGTCGCCCCGGCATTATCGTCGATTGGCAAGCCGTCTGGGGCAAAGCCCCGTATTTATTATTCCGGGGCGCTTCGATCGCGCAGGCTTCGCCCTTGCGGCAGCGACTCCGCTACGGGACTTGCACCTGCCGCAGCAGCTCCGTCGTGGGATAGCCGTCGGCCGGCAGTCCGGCGCCGCGCTGGTAGCTGCGGATGGCCGATCGGGTCGCCGGGCCCATCACGCCATCGGGTGTTCCGGCGTTGAGCCCCTTGCCGTTGAGTGCCTCCTGCAAGGCGCGCATGTCGCTGCGCGACAGCGGCTGCAACTCGCGCGGCCAGGGCGCCTGCACGCCGGCGCCGCCCGCGAGCCGCTGCGCCAGCAGCCCGACGCCCAGCGCATAGCTGGTCGAGTTGTTGTAGCGCAGGATGCTGCGGAAGTTCGGCCCCACAAGGAAGGCCGGCCCGCGGGCGCCGGCGGGCAGGAGCACGCTGGCCTCGGGAAGGTCGGGCAGCGGCGCGCCGTCCATCGTGCGCAAGCCCTCGGCGGCCCACTGCGAAGCGGGTTGGCGCAGGGCGTCGTCGGCGCGGGCGAAGTCGAAGCCCGCAGGCAGCCTGACCTCGACACCCCACGGCTGGCCGGGCCGCCAGCCCGCACGCGCCAGGAAGTTGGCGGTCGAGGCCGTCACGTCGGCCATGCTGTTCCAGATGTCGCGCCGGCCATCGCCGTCGCCGTCGACCGCGTAGCTCAGGAAGCTGGTGGGCAGGAACTGCGTCTGGCCCATGGCGCCGGCCCAGGAGCCGATCATGCGTTCGCGCGCGATGTCCCGGTTCTGCAGGATGCGCAACGCCGCCAGCAATTGTTCGCGCGCCCAGGCATCGCGCCGGCCCTCGAAACCGAGCGTCGAGAGGGCGTCGATCGTCGGCGTGCTGCCGTAGTTGGCGCCGTAGTTGCTCTCCATGCCCCAGATGGCGGTGATGATCTCGGGCGGCACGCCATAGCGGGCCGCCGCCGCGTCGAGCTCCGCGCGCACTTCCATGCGCTTGTCCTGGCCACGGGCGACGCGCGTGGGCGAGACGGCGGTGTCGAGGTAATCCCATACGGCCCGGGTGAACTCGGGCTGCGCGCGATCGCGCTCGATCACGTCCGGCAGGAACTGCACGCCGTCGAAGGCGGCGTGCAGCGTTGCCTCGTCGATGCCGCCGCTGCGCGCCTGGGCGCGGAACTGATCGATCCATCGGGCGAACTCGCGGTCGTGCGCCTCGCCGGCCGCTGCTGCCGGGCTCGATGGCGCCGACGGTGCCGGCGCCGGCGCCGAAGCGGCGGCTGGTCCGCCGGACGCGGACGAAGGCGTGGGCGCGGTGGCGGCGCAGCCGGCCAGCATGAAGATCGACGTGCTCGTTGCCGCGAGCAGCAGCCTTTGCGGCGCCGAGCGCCGCGGTTGCAGGGGGGAAGTGATGGCCATGGGCGGATTCTCGCCCGCATCGGCGCGGGCGGCCATCGGCCACCCGGGCGCACGCCTGTCGGCCGACGTCCCGCCGGCCTCCGCGGTGGGGCGTCGGCGCGCCACGGGGTTTGTACGAGTGTTCAAGAATCTTGTACGACCGTTCAATCCAGCCTCATGACGCGCCCTGCGAAGCCCCGAGTGCAGAAGGCGACGCCGACCCCGCGGCCGGCGCGGGGCGCCGCGCCGGACGATTCGGCCCGGCCGGACCGCAAGGCCGCCATCCTGCTGGCGGCGGAGAAGCTGTTCGCGCAGCGCGGCTACCACGCGGTGTCGATCCGCCAGATTGCCGACGAGGCCGGCGTGCCGCTGGCGCTGGTGGGCTATCACTACGGCCCCAAGCAAGAGCTGTTTCACGCCATCTTCGAGCATTGGCGCGCCACCATCGACGAGCGCCTGGCACTGCTGGCGCAGGCGCGCCAGGGGCCGCACGGCCAGGCGCAGCTCGAGCGTGTGATCGGTGCCTTCGTCGAGCCGGTCATGCGCATGCGCGCCAGCGCCGAGGGCGAGTACTACGCGCTGCTGGTGGCGCGCGAACTGAGCTTCCGCTCGCCCGAGGCCTCGCGCGTGCTGGAGGACTACTTCGACCCGATGGCGCATGCGTTCATCGATGCGCTGCAAGAGGCCTGCCCGGGCAGCACGCGGCCGATGGCCGCCTGGGCCTACCAGTTCACGCTCGGTGCGCTGCTACACCACATGAGCGACGGGCGCGTGCAGCGGCTCTCGCGTGGCAGCAACGCGCCGCTCGACCCCGCCGCGATGACGCACCTCGTGCGCTTTGCCAGCGCCGGCGTGGCCGCCTTGCTGCGCGGGCCGTCGCCGTCCTCCTGAGGGCGGCGCCACCACGATTTCCAATCCAAGAAAAGAAGGAGACGACCGATGACCCCACCGCGATTCCTGACCGCCGCCCGTGCTGCCGCATGCGCTGCCTGCGCCTTGCTTGCCGCTTCCGGGGCGCAGGCGCAGCAGACCTTCAAGCTCACCGCGGCGGCTGGCCACCCGCCGGTGTTCCTGTGGGTCAAGACGCTGGACGAGGTGTTCATTCCCGAGGTGGACAAGCGGCTGGCGGCAGCGGGCGGCAAGTACCGCATCGAATGGACCAAGGCCTGGGGCGGCACGCTGGTCAAGCTGGGCAGCGAATCGAAGGGCATCGCCGACGGCGTGGCAGACCTCGGCGTGGTGAGCACCATCTTCGAGGCGCCCAAGTTTCCGCTGCAGAACATCTCGTACTACACGCCGTTCGGCACCGACGACATCGCGCTGGTCAGCCGCACCGTCGCCGATCTCCAGAAGCGCATCCCGGCCATGGCCGACGCCTGGACGAAGAACGGCCTGGTCTACCTCGGCGGCATGGCGCTCGACAGCTACCACCTGTGGGCCAAGTTCCCGGTGACGAAGCTGGAGGACATGAACGGCAAGAAGATCAGCGCACCCGGCCCTTCGGCCAACTGGGTCAAGGGCACCGGCGCTGTGGCGGTGGCCGGCTCGCTCAACACCTATTACGAAGACATCAAGTCGGGCGTGTCCGACGGCACGCTGGTGTTCACCACCGGCGCCTGGGGCGCCAAGGTGCACGAGGTGGCGCCGTACATCAACAAGCTGAACTTCGGCGCCATGTTCGCCGGCGGCATCGCGATCAACAAGAAGCGCTTCGACAAGCTGCCGCCGGAGGTTCAGAAAGCCATCCGCGAAGCCGGCGACGCCTGGACCGAGGCCTACGCGAAGCAGCAGAGCGCGCTGGTCGATGCACGCCTGAAGGAGATGGTCGCCGCCGGCGCGAAGATCGTCGAGGTGAGCGAGGCAGAGCGCAAGCGCTGGGCCGACGCGCTGTCGCCGGTCGCCAAGACCTGGGCCGCCGACGCGCAGAGCAAGGGCCTGCCGGCCGACCAGGTGCTGCAGGCCTACATGGAAGCGCTGCAGAAGGCCGGCACCCGGGTGCCGCGCGACTGGAGCCGGTGATGACGCCAGCGGCGGCGACCAGGCGCGCCGACAGCTACCGCCAACCGATGCCTTTCGGCCTGCAGCGCCTGACCGGCGCGATGAATGCGCTCGGCACCGTCTGGATCCTGGCGCTGATGGTGCTCATCAACCTCGACGTGGCCGGCCGCAACCTGCTGGCCGCGCCGGTGCGCGGCACCACGGAGCTCGTCTCGCTGTCGATCGTCGGCATCGTCTTCCTGCAACTGGCCGACACGCTGCACTGCGGGCGCTTCACACGCGCCGACGTGCTGCTCGACCGACTTCAGCGGGCGCGGCCGGCGCTCGCCGACGCGCTGCATGCGCTGTTCCACCTGGTCGGGCTGGCGCTGATGGTGGTCATCCTGCTGGCCAGCTGGGAGCCGCTGGTCGAATCGGTACGCATCCGCGAATACGTCGGTGCGGTCGGCGACTTCCAGGCGCCCGTGTGGCCGGTGCGGCTGGTCACGCTGGTCGGTCTGGCGGTGACGGCGCTGACCTTCGCGCTGCTGGCGTGGATGGACCTGCGGCGCCTGCGCGCGCGGCGCGGCGGCCAGTCAGCGCAGGACGCGCAGGGCGGGCGTGACCGCGCGCAAGCTCGCGCCGGACAGGCCGGGGAGGGCGCGAGGTGAGCAACGTCGTCATCGCCTTCGGCTCGCTGGCGGCCATGCTTGTGCTGATCTATGCCGGCATGCACGTGGCGATCACGCTGGGCCTGCTGAGCTTCGTCGGGGTCTGGCTGATCCGCGGCGACGTGGAGGTCGCCGCCAACCTGCTGGCGCAGGCGGCGAGCGACGCCATCGCCAGCCACATCTTCGGCGTCGTGCCGCTGTTCGTGCTCACCGGCTTCCTGGTGGCGCATGCCGACGTCGGCAAGGACGCGTTCGAGGTGGCGAACCAGGCCTTCCGCCGCATCCGTGGCGGGCTGGGCATCGCCACGGTGGCGGCCAACGCGGTGTTCGCGGCGATCACCGGCATCTCGATCGCCTCGGCGGCGGTGTTCACGCGCGTGGCGGTGCCGCAGATGTTGCGCTTCGGCTACCAGCCGAAGTTCGCCGTCGGCGTGGTGGCGGGGTCTTCGGTGCTGGGCATGCTCATTCCGCCGAGCCTGCTGATGATCCTGTACGGCTTCCTGGCCGACCAATCCGTGGGCGACCTGTTCACCGCGGGCATCGTGCCCGGGCTGCTGCTGGCGCTGGCCTTCGCCGTCACCATCGTGCTGATGGCGCACCTGCGTCCCGGCATGGTGTACCTGGCGCGGCAGGACGACGGCGTACCCGATGAGCCGCCGATGCCGCTCGGCCGGATGCTGGCCAAGATGGTGCCCATCGTGCTGCTGATCGGCTCGGTGCTGGGCGGCATCTACGCCGGGCTGTTCACCGCCACCGAGGCCGGCGCGGTCGGCGCGCTCATGGCGCTGCTGATCGCGGTCGTGCGCCGCAAGCTCACGCTGGCCGGCTTCTGGAGCGTGCTCACCGAGACCGGCCACGTCACCGTGTCGGTCAGCTTCCTGATCATCTGCGCCAACATCTACACGCGCATGCTGGCCATGAGCGGCACGCCGCAGGCCATGCTGGAGTTGATGGCGGCCGCCGGGCTTGGCGTGGTGGGCTTCCTCCTCATCTACGTGGTGGTGATCCTGCTGCTCGGCACCATCATCGACTCGTCGTCGATCCTGCTGATCATGCTGCCGCTGATGCTGCCGATCGCCGAGCAGTTCGGCCTCAACCTGATCTGGTTCGGCGTGGTGACGGTGGTCGCGGTGGAGGTGGGCCTGCTCACGCCGCCGTTCGGCCTGAGCGTCTACGTCATCAAGAGCACGCTGGGCGAGACGCTCGACATCCGGTTGGGCGACATCTTCCGCGGCACGGCGCCGTTCACGCTGTGCATGCTCGCCGTGCTGGGACTGCTGATGGTCTTTCCGCAAATCGCGCTGGTGCTGCTCAAGGGGACGCCATGACCGCTCAAGCCAATCCGCTCGACGGTTTCGCCGTCGACCCCGCCGCGATCCGCTACGTCGGCGACGACCTGCAACGCCCGGAGTGCATCCTGGCCGAGCGCGACGGCAGCCTGTGGGCGGCGGACGCGCGCGGCGGCGTGACCCACATCGCGCCCGACGGGCGCCAGCGCTTCATCGGCCAGCGCCCGGATGCGCGCTTCCAGGCCGCGGCCACCGCGACCACGCAGGACTTCGAGGCCAAGTACACGCAGGGCACGCTGCCCAACGGCCTGGCCTTCGCGGCCAACGGCGACATCCTCATCTCCAATTTCGGCACCGACCTGCTGGAGGTGATGAGCCGTGACGGCCGCACCCGCACGCTGCACGACAGCATCGACGGCCAGCCGATCGGCAAGGTCAACTTCGTGCTGCGCGATTCGAAGGACCGCATCTGGCTCACGGTTTCCACGCGCGTGAACCCGTGGACGACGGCAGCCGCGCGCCGCGTGCGCGACGGCTACATCGCGGTGGTGGAAGGACACGGCATCCGGGTGGTGGCCGAGGGCTTTCATTTCACCAACGAGATCCGGCTGGACGCGAACGAGCAGTGGCTCTACATCGTCGAGACCACCGGGCCGCACATCACGCGCATGCGGCTGGACGAAACGCACGCCGGCGGCGTGCGCCTGGCCGACCGGGAGCTGTTCGGCCCATCCGACCTGGGCGGCTATCCGGACGGCATCGCATTCGACGCATTCGGCAACCTGTGGTGCACGCTCGTCATGGTCGATCAGCTCGTCGCGCTCACGCCCCAGGGCGATCGCCGCCTGCTGCTCGACGACGGCGACCCGGCCGCCAGCGACAACCTGCGCCGCAGGATGGCCGACGGCACCGTGACGCCGCAGGACATGCAGCGCGCGCGCGGGCGCATCGCGCCGTGGATGGCCAGCGTCACCTTCGGCGGGCCCGACCTGCGCACGGTGTACCTGGGCAGTCTGCTGGGTACGCGCATCCCGTATTTCGAGTCACCCGTGGCCGGCCTGCCGATGGTCCATTGGTAGGCGCGCCCGCAACCCCACGAAAAGGAGTTCCCATGCCCCGCAAGTTCGTCGACCTGTCGATCTTCCTGGAGAACGACGTCATCAGCGACCCGCCGGCCTTCGCGCCGAAGATCCAGTACTTCACCCACGAGAACACCACCGAGCAGATCGCGAGCTTCTTCCCGGGGCTGCGCAAGGAGGACCTTCCCGACGGCGAGGGCTGGGCCGTGGAGCTGGTGCAGCTGTCGACCCACAACGGCACCCACCTCGATGCGCCGTACCACTTCCACTCGACCATGGACAAGGCGCTCGGCCAGAAGAAGCCGGCCATCGCCATCCACGACGTGCCGCTCGAGTGGTGCTTCCAGCCCGCGGTGAAGCTGGACTTCCGGCACTTCGCCGATGGCTACGTGGTGACCGCGGCCGACGTCGAGGCCGAGCTGGAACGCATCGGCCACGAGCTCAAGCCGCTGGAGATCGTCGTCGTCAATACGGCGGCCGGCAAGCGCTACGGCGGCAGCGACTACGTCTCGGCCGGCTGCGGCATGGGCTACGAGGCGACCATGTACCTTCTCGAGCGCGGCGTGCGCCTGACCGGCACCGACGCCTGGAGCTGGGACGCGCCCTTCGTCCACACGGCGGTCAAGTACGGCGAATCGCACGATGCGAGCCTGATCTGGGAAGGCCACAAGGCCGGGCGCGACATCGGCTACTGCCACATCGAGAAGCTGCACAACCTGGAGGTGTTGCCGCCGGACGGCTTCTTCATCAGCTGCTTCCCGCACAAGATCCGCGGCGCTTCTGCCGGATGGACGCGCGCGGTGGCGATCTTCGACGAGGCGCTCAGCGCCGAAGGCTGAAGCGCAGGACACACGCATGGCAACCCAGATGGCAACCGACCACACGCATGACCCCGGCGCACGCAGCTGGCTCGCTTCGGCCAACGCGCCGGGCACGGACTTTCCCATCCAGAACCTGCCGTTCGGCGTGTTCCGGCCCGCGGCCGGCGCGGCCGCGCGCGGCGGCGTGGCCATCGGCGACGCCATCGTCGACATGGCCGCGCTGTCGGCCGTCGGCGTGCTCGACGGCATTGCCGCCCAGGGCGCGGCGGCCTGCGCACAGCCCGTCCTGAACGACTTCATGGCGATGGGGCCGCCGGCCTGGCGCGCGCTGCGCCATGCCTTGTTCGCGCTGCTGCGGGCGGATGCCGGTGGTGCCGGCGGCGACGCGCTGCGCGCCAGCCTGGTGCCGCAGGCCGGCGCCGAACTGCTGCTGCCCACGCGCATCGGCGACTACACCGACTTCTACACGTCGATCCACCATGCGCGCAATGTCGGCCGCGTGATCCGCCCGGACAACCCGCTCACGCCCAACTTCCAGTGGTTGCCGATCGCCTATCACGGCCGCGCTTCCAGCGTCGTGGTCAGTGGCGGCGGCTTTCACCGGCCGATGGGGCAGGCCAGGCCGCCCGGCTCGCCGGCGCCCGTCTACGGGCCCTGCGCGCGGCTCGACTACGAGCTGGAGATGGGCTTCTACGTCGGCCCCGGCAACCCCCAGGGCCGCCGCATCCCGCTGGCCGATGCCGAGCAGCACATCTTCGGCATGTGCCTGCTCAACGACTGGTCGGCGCGCGACCACCAGTTCTGGGAGATGGACCCGCTCGGTCCATTCCTCGGCAAGAACTTCTGCACCACCGTGTCGCCCTGGGTCGTGACGATGGACGCATTGGCGCCTTTTCGCGTGCCGTTCGAGCGGCCGGCCGACGAGCCGCAACCGCTGCCGTACCTGGACGAGCCGGGCAACCGGGCGCGCGGCGGCGTCGACGTCCGGCTCGAGGTGCGCCTGGAAACCGCCGAGCACCGCCAGCGCGGCCTGCCCCCGGACCGCCTGTCCGCGACGAGCCTGCGCCACCAGTACTGGACACCGGCGCAGATGCTCGCGCAGCACACGGTCGGCGGCTGCAACCTGCAAAGCGGCGACCTGCTGGGCACCGGCACCATCTCCGGCCCGACCGAGGAAGAGGCGGGCGCCATCGTCGAGCTCAGCCGCGGCGGCACGCGGCAGGTGGCGCTGCCGGCCACCGGCGAGACGCGCACGTTCCTGCAGGACCACGATACGGTGATCCTGCGTGGATGGTGCGAGAAGGCCGGCGCGGCGCGCATCGGCTTCGGCGAGAGCCGGGGCACCGTGTGGCCCGCGGCCGACGCGTGAGCGCCTGACGGCGAAGCGCCTGCACGCGCGTTTGCGCGGCCGTCCTACGCCCAGGCGGCGGGCAGCGGTCCGATGCTGGAGCCTGCAGGACCAGGCCCATGACCGCAAGAGCGCGACCCGCCAATGGCATTCACATCGGCATTTCCGGCTGGCGCTATCCGCCATGGCGCGGCCGCTTCTACCCGAGCGGCATGCCGCAGCGCGAGGAGCTTGCCTTTGCCTCGCGCATGCTGCCGACCATCGAACTCAACGGCTCGTTCTATTCGCTGCAGCGACCCACCGCGTACGAGCAGTGGCGCGACCAGACGCCCGACGACTTCGTCTTCGCGGTGAAGGGATCGCGCTACATCACCCACATGCTGCGGCTCGACGACGCGCGCGTGCCGCTGGCCAACTTCTTCGCCTCCGGCGTACTCGCGCTCGGTGCGAAGCTCGGGCCGCTGCTGTGGCAGCTGCCGCCGCAGCTGCGCTATGAGCCCGACCGCATCGAGCGCTTCCTCAAGCTCCTGCCGCGCACCGGCCGCGCCGCGGCCGCGCTGGCGCGCCGGCATGACGAACGCGTGGACGGCCGCAGCTGGCTCAAGGCGCCGGCTTCGTTGGCCATACGCCACGCCATGGAAGTGCGCCACGACAGCTTCGTCGATCCGGCCTTCATCGCGCAGCTGCGCCGGCACGGCGTGGCGCTCGTGGTGGCGGACACCGCCGGGCGCTGGCCGCTGATCGAGGACATCACCGCCGACTTCGTCTATGTGCGCCTGCATGGCGACAAGAAGCTCTATGCCAGCGGCTATGGCGAAGCCGCGCTGGACCGTTGGGCCGCGCGCATCCGCGCCTGGCGGCTCGGGCGCCAGGTCAGGGACGCGCACCTGGCGTCACCCGATGCAAAGGCCGGTCGGGGCCGGCGCCAGGTGTTCTGCTATTTCGACAACGACATGAAGGTCTACGCGCCGTTCGACGCGGCAAGCCTGGCCGACCGGCTGGGCGTGCGCACCGGCATGGGCTGATCGCGCCGCCAGCGGGCTAAACTGCCAGCCCCTCATGGAAGCCGCATCGGTTCACGCCTCAACTTCGCACGACCAGTCGCTCGCGCCCGGCTTCATGGTGGTGCACGGCAATCACCCCGAAGCCCTGCGCGACCTGCTGCTGGCCTGGCTGGGCCGGCATCCGCTGGGCCCGCTGGAGGACGAATGGGTGCTGGTGCAGAGCAACGGCGTTGCGCAATGGCTGCGCCTGTCGCTGGCGCGCACCGCGCGAGAGGGCGGGGCCGGCATCGCGGCCGCCATGCGCACCGAACTGCCAGCCGCCTTCATCTGGCGCGCCTACCGTGCCGTGCTCGGCGAGTCCGCCGTGCCGGCCGCATCGCCCTTCGACAAGTCGCTGCTCGCCTGGCGCCTGATGCGCCTGCTGCCGGCCCTCCTGCACGAGCCGGCGTTCGCGCCGCTCGCGCGCTTCCTGGCGGGCGACGAAGACCTTCGCAAGCGCTACCAGCTGGCCGAGCGGCTGGCCGATCTGTTCGATCAATACCAGGTCTATCGCGCCGACTGGCTGGCCGACTGGGCGGCCGGACGCGACCGGATCGCCACCAGCCGGCATGGCGAGCAGCCCGTGCCCGACGAACTGCGCTGGCAGCCGCGCCTGTGGCGCGCGCTGCAGGAAGACGTCGGCGCCGCTGCCGCGGAAGGCGGGCGCGCGGCGGTGCATCGGCGCTTCCTGGCGGCCGCGCAGGCGGCGCGCGGCCAGGCGCGTCCGGCGGGGCTGCCGCGCCGGCTGGTGGTGTTCGGCATCTCGTCGCTGCCGCAGCAGGCGCTCGAAGTGCTGGCCGCGCTGGCGCAGTGGGTGCAGGTGCTCATGTGCGTGCACAACCCGTGCGAGCATGACTGGTCGGACATCGTGGCCGACAAGGACCTGCTGCGCGCCGAGCACCGGCGTCAGCGCCCGCGTCCGGTGCGCGCGACGGGCGCGGCGCAATCCGGGGATGCGCAGGCGGCGCTGCACCTGAACGCCCAGCCACTGCTGGCCGCCTGGGGCAAGCAGGGCCGCGACTTCATCCGCCTGCTCGACCACCACGACGAACTGGCCAGCTATGCGCAGCGCTTTGCCGACATCGGCCAGCGGGTCGACCATTTCGAGGCCAATGCGGGCGACACGCTGCTGCGCCAGCTGCAGGACGACATCCGCGACCTGCGGCCGCTCGACGAGACGCGCGGGCGCTGGCCGGCCGTCGACGCGGCGGCGGAGCATTCGCTGCGCTTCCACGTCACGCATGGCCCGCAGCGCGAGGTCGAGGTGCTGCACGACGAACTGCTCGCCGCCTTCGCGCACGACCCTGGGCTGCAGCCGCGCGACGTGATCGTCATGGTGCCCGACATCGCCGCCTACGCGCCGCACGTGCAGGCGGTGTTCGGCTTGCCGGCGCCGGGCGACCCGCGCCGCATCCCGTTCTCGATCGCCGACCAGGGGCTGCGCCATCACGATCCGCTGCTCGGCGCGCTCGAGCGCCTGCTGAGCCTGCCGCAGTCGCGCATCGCGGTGAGCGACGTGCTCGACTGGCTCGAGGTTCCTTCGCTGCGCGAGCGCTTCGGCATCGACGAATCGCAGCTGCCGCTGCTGCACCGCTGGGTGCGCGCGGCCAACGTGCGCTGGGGCCTTCACGCGCCACAGCGCCAGGCGCTCGAACTGCCGCTGGCCGGCGACGTCAACAGCTGGGATTTCGGCCTCAAGCGCATGCTGCTCGGCTATGCGGCGGGCGACGGTCCGGCATGGTGCGGCATCGAGCCGCTGGACGAGATCGGCGGGCTGGAGTCCGCGCTGCTCGGGCCGCTGGTGCGTTTGGTCGAGACGCTGGAGCGCCACTGGCGCGTGCTCGGCACGGCCGCCACGCCGGTGCAGTGGGGCGAGCGTTTGCGCGTGCTGCTGGCGGATTTCTTCGACGCCGACGCCGAGGAAGCGGACGGCCTGACCCTGCGGCGCCTGGAGCAGGGCCTGCTCGACTGGGAAGACGCCTGCGCAGCGGCCGATTTCACCGAGGCGCTGCCGCTGTCGGTGGTCCGCGAACACTGGCTGGCACAGGTCGATGCACCGGCGCTGAGCCAGCCCTTCCTGGCCGGCGGCGTCACCTTCGCCACGCTGCTCCCGATGCGCGCCATTCCGTTCCGGGTGGTGGCGCTGCTGGGCATGAACGACGGCGACTATCCCCGCAGCCGGCCGGGCGCCGACTTCGACCTCATGGCCCAGGATTTCCGGCCGGGCGACCGCTCCAGGCGCGAGGACGACCGCTACCTGTTCCTCGAGGCGCTTTTGTCCGCGCGCGAGCGGCTGCACCTGAGCTGGGTCGGGCGCAGCATCCACGATCCGTCCGAACGCGCTCCCTCGGTGCTGGTAGCGCAACTGCGCGACCACATCGCCGCCGGCTGGCGACTGCGCGGCGACGAAGCGCTTGCGCAGGAAGATGCGGGCCGTCGCCTGCTGGCCACGCTCACGCGCGAGCATCGCCTTCAGCCTTTCGACAACGCCTATTTCGACACCGCCGGCCGCGCGGTCGGCCTGTTCAGCTATGCGCGCGAATGGCGCCTGGCACGGCCCCATGCGCCCGTCGATACGCCCGTCGATGTTCCTGTCGATGCGCCGGCCGGCGTGGCCGTGCCGGAGCTGCCGCCGTCGGCGTCCGAAGCGGGGCCGCTGACCCTCAAGCGGCTGGGCGACTTCATGCGCAATCCGGTGCGCGAGTTTTTCCGCCAGCGCCTTGGCGTGTATTTCGAATCCGACGAGACGCTGGAGGAGGACGAGGAACCGTTCAGGCTCGATGCGCTGGTCAACTGGAAGCTGCAGGACGAGCTGATCGCCGCGCAGCGCGCCGCCATCGAGGAAGGCGTGCCGGCCGGCGGCCTGGCCGCGGTCCGGGCCGCGGCGCTGGCGCGCATGGCGCGCCGGGGCGACCTGCCGCAAGGCGAGTTCGGCGTGCTCGAGCAGGAGGCCCTGGCCCAGCCGATGGACGAGATGTTCGAGCGCTACGCGAGCGCACTGCAGGACTGGCCGGTGCCGCTGCCGCACGAGGCGCTGGAGCTGCCGACGCCCTGGCCGGCCGATCCGTCCGCGCGCCTGGCCGACTGGCTGGATCACCTGCGCGCCAACCATCGCGGCGACCATTGCCGCTTGCTGCTGCTCAGCAGCGGCCTGATCAAGGACAAGACCTACCGCCTCGACAAGATCGCCCCGCAGTGGGTGACCCATCTCGCGGCGCACTGCGCCGGCGTGCCGCTCACGACGCACCTGATCAGCAAGGCTGGCGTCGTGACGCTGCCGCAGCTGCCGGCCGGGCAGGCCCAAGCCGCGTGGCAGGCACTGGTCGAGGCCTGGCGGCAGGGCATGCGCCGGCCGCTGCCGCTGGCCTTGCAGTGCGGGCGCGAATGGCTGGCCCGCGGCGGGCGGGGCGGCTCGCCCGAGGCAGCATGGGAAGGGGCGCGCAAGGCGTACGAGGGCGACGCCTTCAGCGGCGGCACGCCGGAACGCGACCAGAGCCAGGAACTCGCACGTGCCTATCCCGACTTCCAGGCGCTGTGGGCGGGCGGGGAATTCGCGCATTGGTGCGAACAACTGTTGGCGCCGCTGTGGCGAGCGCTGCATCCGCAAGAGGGCGACGCATGACCGCGGACGCAGGCATGCCGCGCCCCATGGCGCCGCTGCGCTTGCCGCTGCGCGGCAGCCAGCTGGTGGAAGCCAGCGCCGGCACCGGAAAGACCTTCACCATCGCCGCGCTGTACCTGCGGCTGGTCCTCGGCCATGGCGGCGAGCAAGCCGGCTTCGGCCGCGCGCTGACGCCGCCCGAGATCCTGGTCGTCACGTTCACCGAGGCGGCGACGCAGGAGTTGCGCGATCGCATCCGCGCCCGCCTGGCGCAGGCGGCCCAGGCCTTCCTGGCCGACCCGGACGCGCTGCCCGAAGCCACGCCCGGGCAGGACCTGCTGCATGACCTGCGCGCCGAATACGCCCCCGCGCAATGGCCCGAATGCGCCCGCGTGCTGCGGCTGGCCGCCGAATGGATGGACGAGGCCGCCGTCTCGACCATCCACGGCTGGTGCTACCGCATGCTGCATGAGCATGCGTTCGACAGCGGCATGCCCTTCGTCCAGACGTTGGAGGCCGACCAGCGCGATCTGCTGGCCGAGGCCGCGCGCGACTACTGGCGCAATTTCTTCCTGCCGCTCGCCCACGATGACGCGCGGCGCGTGAAGGGCTGGTGGGCCACACCCGATGCATTGCTGGCGCAGGTGGCCCGGCTGGTGGGGCAGCGCGACGCCTTGCAGCCCGGCGCAGCGCCGGCGGCGGCGCTGTCGCAAAGCCGCGAGGCGCTGCAGGCCCTCAAGGCGCCGTGGGCGCAGGAGACCGGCGGCGCCGCACGTCTGCTCGACTTCCTGGAGCGCGCGGTCGCGGCCAAGTGGTGCCAGCTCAAGGACCGCAAGTCCTGGATGCGCAAGCTGCGTGACTGGGCCGAGGGCGACAGCAACGACGACCCGTTGACCACCACGGCCTGGAATCGTCTGAGCCTGGACGAACTGGCCGCGCAATGGAAGGGCGATCCGGCGCACCTGCGGGCGCAGCCCGAGCTTGCGGCGCTGGCCGTGCTGCGCGAATGCCTGCAGGCGCAACCCGATCCGCGCGCCGCCGTGCTGGCGCATGCCACCCACTGGATCGCGCAGCGCCTCGATCAGGCCCAGGCGCAGCGCGCGCAGATGGGCTTCGATGAACTGCTGACGCGGCTGGACGCCGCACTGCAAGGGCCCAACGGCCTGCGCCTGGCGGCGCTGATCCGACGCCAGTTCCCGGCCGCGCTGATCGACGAGTTCCAGGACACCGACCCGCTGCAGTACCGCATCTTCGACGCCGTCTACCGCGTGGCCGCCAACGCGCCGGACAGCGCCGTGGTCCTGATCGGCGACCCGAAGCAGGCCATCTACGCATTTCGCGGCGCCGACATCCACACCTACCTGCGCGCGCGGCGCGACACCGCAGGGCGGCACCACACGCTGGGCATGAATTACCGCTCCAGCCATGCGATGGTGGACGCCGTGAACCGGGTCTTCGAAGGGGCCGAAGCGCGTCCCGGCGCCGGGGCATTCGGCTTTCGCAATGAAGCGGCGGGCGACAACCCGGTGCCTTTCGTGGCGGTGGCCGCGCAGGGCCGCAAGGAGACGTGGCAACTCGACGGCCGGCCGGCGCCCGCGCTCACCTTCTGGACGCCCGACGCCGGCGACGACGAAACTGCGCCGGCAAAGAGGGGCGAGGCCGTCGATGCGTTGGCGGCCGCCTGCGCCGGCGAGATCGTCCGGCTGCTGGCGGGCGGCGCCGCGGGCCGCGCCGGCTTCGCGTCGGCCGGTGGCGTGCTGCGGCCGGTCGGCGCCGGCGACGTTGCCGTGCTGGTCAACACCGGGCGCGAGGCCGAGCGCGTGCGCGGCGAACTGCGCCGGCGTGGCGTGCGCAGCGTCTACCTGTCCGACATGGACTCGGTGTTCGCCACGCCGATCGCCGCCGAGCTGCAGCGATGGCTGCGCGCCTGCGCCGAGCCGGACGACGACCGGCCGCTGCGCGCCGCCCTGGCCAGCCCGAGCCTGGGGCTGGACTGGGCCGCGCTGGATGCGCTCAACCAGGACGAGCAGCAATGGGAAGAGCGCGTACTGCAGTTCCGCGAGTACCAGCAGCTGTGGCGGCGCCAGGGCGTGCTGCCGATGCTGCGGCGCCTGCTGCACGACTTCGAGGTGCCGCAGCGGCTGCTGGCCGCACAGGACGAGCGCCGCCTGACCGACCTGCTGCACCTGGCCGAATTGCTGCAGCAGGCCAGCAGCCAGCTCGACGGCGAGCATGCGCTGATCCGCTGGCTGGCAGAGCAGCGGCAGGTGCAGGGCATGCCCGCGGACAGCCGCAAGCTGCGCCTGGAAAGCGACGCCGCGCTGGTGAAGGTGGTGACCGTGCACAAGTCCAAGGGGCTGGAGTTTCCGCTGGTGTTCCTGCCTTTCGGCATCAGCGCGCGGGCGGCGTCGGCCAAGGACCTGCCGCTGCGCTGGCATGACGGCGACGGCCGCCTGTGCATGGCGCTCGAGCCCGATGCCGAGGGCCTGCAGCGCGCCGACGACGAGCGCCTGGGCGAGGACCTGCGCAAGCTCTACGTGGCGCTCACGCGTGCGCGCCACGCCACCTGGGTCGGCCTGATGCCGGCCGAGAAGGCGCGCAGCGCGCTGGGCGAGGTGCTCGGCGCGGACGGCGCGACGGCACTTGCCGCGGACGATGTCGTCGCCGTGCGCGAAGCGCCGCCGCCGGACGACGCGCGATGGGATGACCCGGCACCGGCGCCCGAGCCGGCACCCGAGCCGCCGCTGCCGGCAGCGGCGCGCGAGCGGTGGTGGATCGCCAGCTATTCGGCATTGCGCCACCTCGACGACGCGCAGGCGCAGCCGTTGGCCGACGGCCCGCCGGTGGACGCGCCGGCAGCGCCGTGGCTCGACGAACTTCCCGCCGGACCGGCGAGCGCGGCCGACGACATCTTCGTCGACAGCCGCGATCGGGCTGCCGAGGCGCAGTTTCCGCGCGACGCCGGCCCCGTTGCGGGGCGCCTGCATGAATTCCCGGCCGGTTCGGCGCCTGGCAGCTTCCTGCACGGCCTGCTCGAATGGGCGGGCCGCCGCGGCTTCGGCCGGGTGGCGGCCGAGCCGGCGCTGCAGACCGAGCTGGCCCTGTGGATCGAGCGGCGCTGCGCGCAGGCCGGGTGGCCGCAATGGACGCAGCCGCTGCGTGCGTGGCTGATGGAGTGGCTGGCAACGCCGCTGCGCCTGCCGCCGGCACCGGGCCATCGCGCGCGCACGGCCGTTGCGCCGGCGGCGCTGCACGCCACGCAGGTCGAGATGGAGTTCCTGATCGCGGCGCAGCGCATCGACACCCGCGTGCTGGACGAACTGGTGCGCCGCCACACGCTGGGCGGCGCCAGCCGGCCGGCGCTGCTGCCGCGGCAGGTCAACGGCATGCTCAAGGGTTTCATCGATCTGGTGTTCGAGCACGACGGACGCTACTGGGTGGCCGACTACAAGTCCAACTGGCTGGGCCCGGGCGATGCCGACTACGGGCCGGCCGCCCTGCAGCAGGCCGTGCTGGCGCATCGCTACGAGTTGCAGTACGTGCTGTACGTGTTTGCGCTGCATCGCCTGCTGCGTGCGCGGCTGGCGGATTACGACTACGAGCGCCACGTCGGCGGCGCGGTCTACCTCTTCCTGCGCGGCCACGCGGCGCCCGGCCAGGGCCTGCATGCCGAGCGCCTCCCGCGCGTGCTCATCGACGCGCTCGACCGGCTGTTCGACGGTCTGCCGCCGGCGGCGCCGCCCGCCGCGCAGGGACAACTGGAGCTCGGACTGTGAACGCGAGCCAGTTTCTCGGCCCGTTGCACGAGCGGCACGCGAGCCTGTTCGAGGCGCTGGATCGCTGGATCGAAGCCGGCTGGCTGCGCGAGCTGGACCGCAGCTTTGCCGCCTTCCTTGCACGGATGGCGCCGCAAGCCGATCCGCTGGTGATCCTGGCCGCCGCCTGGGCCAGCCACCAGCTGGGCCGTGGCCACTCCTGCCTGGACCTGCGCGCTGCCTGCCAGGACGCCGGCCTGGCGCTTTCCCTGCCGCCCGAAGGCGCCGCCGGCGCGGGCGAGGCCCTGCCGCGCGCACCGGCCGCCCTGCTGGAGGCGGTGCGGCTGGAAGACTGGCAGGCGGCACTGGATGCAGCACCGCTGCTGGTCGGCCAGGGCGAGGGCACCACGCCCCTGGTACGCGACGGGCACCGGCTCTACCTGCGGCGCTACTGGCAATACGAGCAGCAGGTGCGCGCCCAGGTGGCGCGCCGCGTGCGTACGCCCACGCCGGCTGCCGCGGCGTCGGCGCAGCCCCTGCTGGCCGAGGCGCTGGACGCGCTGTTCGACCCGGCCGCGGCGGCCGGCGGCATCGACTGGCAGAAGGCGGCCTGTGCGCTGGCCGCGCGGCAGTCGTTCTCGATCATCACCGGCGGCCCCGGCACCGGCAAGACCACGACCGTGGTGCGCCTGCTGGCGGTGCTGCAGCACATGGCGCTGACCCAGGGCGGGCGCCGCCTGCGCATCGGCCTGGCCGCGCCGACCGGCAAGGCCGCGGCACGGCTGTCCGAATCCATTGCCGGCGCCGTGCGGGGGCTGGAGCTGAGCCAGCTGGCAGGCGACGGCGAAGCCCTGCGCGCCGCCGTTCCCAACGCCGTGAGCACCGTGCACCGGCTGCTCGGCAGCCGCCCGGACACGCGGCGCTTCCGCCACGACGCGCTCAATCCGTTGCCGCTGGATCTGCTGGTGGTCGACGAGGCCTCGATGCTCGACCTCGAGATGATGGCCTGCGTGCTGGCGGCGCTGCCGGACGAAGCGCCGCTCATCCTGCTGGGCGACAAGGACCAGCTGGCCTCGGTCGAGGCGGGCGCGGTGCTGGGCGACCTGTGCCGGCGTGCCGATGGCGGCCACTACACGCCCGAGACCGTGCGCTGGCTCAAGGCGGTCACCGGCCAGGATGTGCAATCGCACTTTGCCGACGACGCCGGCCGGCCGCTGGACCAGGCCGTGGCCAAGCTGCGCGTGAGCTGGCGCTTCGGCGCCGACAGCGGCATCGGGCAACTGGCAGAGGCAGTCAACAGCGGGCAGGCCGCTGCAGTGCGGCAGGTGCTGGCGCGCGGCTATGGCGACCTCTGCAGCCTGGACGTCGGCAGCGACGACAAGGCGCTGGCACGCCTGGTCATCGACGGCGCATGCGACGGGTTCCCGAATACGGTGCAGGCAGGCGCCAAGGCGCCGGCCCAGGACCGGCCGCCACCGCGCGGCCACGGCCACTACCTGTCGCTGATGCGCAGCACGCGGCCGGCCCCGGATGCGGATGCACAGGCATTCGACACCTGGGGCGCCGCACTGCTCAAGGCGTTGGGCGGCTTCCAGCTGCTGTGCGCGCTGCGGCGCGGCCCGCAAGGTGTGGAGGCACTCAACCTGCGCATTGCGCGCCTGCTGCGCGCGCAGGGTCTGCTCGATGCGGAGCTGGGCGGCTGGTATGCCGGCCGGCCGGTCATGGTCACGCGCAACGACTACGCGCTGGACCTGCGCAACGGCGACGTCGGGCTGGCGCTGACGGTGCCGGCGCGACGGGCCGGCGACGCCAATGCCCCGGCCGCCGCGCCGCTGTGGCGCCTGCGGGTGGCGTTTCCGGCGCCCGAGCTGCCCGGCGGCGTGCGCTGGGTGTTGCCGAGCCGCCTGCGCGACGTCGAGACCGTCTTCGCAATGACGGTGCACAAGTCGCAAGGTTCCGAGTTCAGCCACGCGGCGCTGCTGCTGCCCGAGCAGGCCAGCCCGGTGGTGACGCGCGAGCTGCTCTACACCGGCATCACGCGCGCCCGGCACTGGTTCACGCTGGCCGCGTCATCGGCGGCGATCCAGTCGGCCACGGAGCGTGCCGTGCAGCGCGTGGGCGGGCTGGCTGCGGGCAACGGCGCCTGATACCGCCTTCGCTTTCACCAGGCGTAGCGCGCGCCGCCACCCGCGGTCCAGGCGCGGAAGGACTGGTTGCCGGTCTGCCAGCCCACGTCGACCCACGCGCCCCAGCGGCGCCCGCCGGCGACGGACAGGCCACCCTTGAGCTCGAAGCGGTCGTTCGGGTAGAGGTCCCTGATCGACGTCGTGCCGTTGTAGGTGACCTCGTCGCCGAGTTGGGCGTCGTGCCACCAGTTGGCGGCTGCGTAAGGCTGCATCTGCAGGCCGCGCAGGTCGGCCTGGGGCCTGCGGGAGACGCGCACGCCGAGTCGCGACGTCCAGCCGCCGCGGTGCGCGCTCTCGACCTCGGTCCCGTCCGACTCGAAAAAGGTGTAGGCGTGGTTGTGGACGTAGATCCACTGCGCCTGCGGCGTGAGCATCCAGTCGGGTGACAGCGGCAACGCGTAGCCCGCCTCGCCCGAGGCCAGGCCGACGTGCGACTTGTAGTCGTTGCGCACCAGACCGGGCGGCGTGACCTGGTTGTCGAACCAGCCGAACTGCCCCCAGACGTCGCCATACCAGCCCAGCCGAGTGGATGGGTCGTGCCACCAGGTGGCCGTCATGCCGACGCCATAGCCGTCGGCCTTGCCCTTGGCGATGAGCGGGTTGCCCCTCGCGCTGCCGTCGGTGTCGGCGTTGGCGTAGCTGCCCAGGATGCCGAAACGCCAATGGTCCCAGGCGCGCGGCGCGGGCAGGTCCACGCCACCCTGCAGGAGAAAGGTGCTGCTGTCGGCGCCATGCAGGCCGCTGTCGCTGGTGCTTTTCATTCCTCCTGCGCCGAGCCGCAGCCAGGCGCCGTGCCCGGCGGCGTCCCAGGGGCCGCCGCGGTCGTCCAGGCCATGGATGAAAAGCAGGTCGGACTGGCGCTGGGCGCCCAGGAGGGCGCCGGTCTCCGGCCGTGGCGCCTGCGCGGACGCCTCGCCGCAGGCGGCCGTGGCCACCGCCAGCAAGGTACGCAGGAACGGTAGGCGCACGGCGCCATTGCTGTTCGATCGCAAGAGCATGTTCCCTCCTGTCTAGCCCGCGCGGCCGCGGGCCTCCTGACTCGACGAAGTCGACCGTAGGCGCCGGGAATGAACCGGAGGTGAACGCGAGCGGGGTATCGCGGCGAGCTTCGCAAGCGGTGATCTACCATCGCCGGCATGGCGACGACGGCATCGAACTACCAGAACCGCGACAGTGAGCGCTACGGCCGCCCGGAGACGGGCTGGCGGCTGCGCCTGTACATCATCATCTTCGAGGCCGACACGCGGCTGGGCAAGCTGTTCGACGTGCTGCTGCTCCTGGCCATCGTGGCGAGCGTGGCCGTGGTGATCGCCGACAGCATTCCCTCCGTGCATTCCCGGTGGCAGTCGACCTTCCAGGTGCTCGAGTGGCTGTTCACCGCCGCCTTCACGCTCGAATACATCGCCCGCCTGGCCTGCGTGCGCCGGCCGGCGCGGTATGCGCGCAGCTTCTACGGCGTCGTCGACCTGCTGGCCGTCCTGCCGACCTACCTGGCGATACTGGCGCCGGGCCTGTCGGCGTTGATCGACGTGCGCGTGCTGCGGCTGCTGCGGGTGTTCCGGATCTTCAAGCTGGCGGAGTACGTGGACGAGTTCTCGGTACTGACGCAGGCGCTGCATGCGTCGCGGCGCAAGATCCTGGTCTTCCTGATCTTCGTCATGCTGGTGGTCATGGTGATGGGCACGCTGATGTACGTCGTCGAGGGGCCCGAGCATGGCTACACCAGCATTCCGACCGGCATCTACTGGGCCATCACCACCATGACGACCGTCGGCTTCGGCGACATCACGCCGCACACGACGCTGGGCCGCGTCATTGCCTCGACGATGATGCTCATCGGCTGGGGGACGCTGGCGGTGCCGACCGGCATCGTCGGTGCGGAGTTCACCTTGCGCCGCGTATCGACGCCGCGGCCGACCACGCGCACCTGCCACGAGTGCCTGAGCGAAGGTCATTCGCCGCGCGCCCGCTACTGCAGCGACTGCGGCGCCAGCCTGCCGCCCTACCACCACGAGGCTGCCGACGCGGCGCAATGGAAGGCATGAGGCGACGACGATGAACAGGAGAACGACGATGACCGCTGGCCTGTGGGCGGGCCTGCTCGCGCTGCTGGGAGCATGCGACCCGCAGCGCATCCGCGAACTGGAGGAAGGGGTGTCGACCGAGGCCGACGTGCGTGCACGGTTCGGCGAGCCCGAGCGCGTGTGGGACGTGCCCGGTGGGCGCATGCTCGAATACAACCGCCAGCCGCAGGGCCAGAAGAACTACATGATCACCATCGGCCCGGACGGCAAGATGAGTGCGCTGCGGCAGGTGCTCACCCCGCAGAATTTCGCTCAGGTGCAGCCCGGCATGCCCGCCGAGGAACTGCGGCGGCTGCTGGGCAAGCCTGCCAAGCGCACGCCCTATCGCATGCGCGGCGAGGTGGAATGGGACTGGCGCTGGCTGCAGCCGCCCAATTCGGCAATGGTGTTCACGGCCGTGCTCGACATCGGCGAGCAACGGGTGATCCGCAGCGGGTCCACGCCCGACCGCAGCGTCGAGGCGCCCTGACCGGCAGGGCGGCTACCGGCCGGCGTCAAGGCGTCGTCGCGGGCGCTTTTCTTCGGCGGATCTCGTGATTGAGCGCGCCCTGGCCGGCGGCCAGTGCGACCTCGTAGCTGTCGGCCGGGTCGAAGGCCATGCCGATCACGCGGGCGTTGCCGCCGCTGTCGTCGGTCTCCAGCAAGCGCCAGACGTAGGAGCCCGGCATCGGCTCCTCGACGATGAGTTCGATGGGATGGGTCATGCCGACTACCTTGGACCATCGGGGCGCCTCCGTCTGTAGGACTTCTTCGCACCGTCCCGGCCGCTCGCGGGTTGGGGATTCCACCGTGCACGGCCGGCGCAGGCGGCGCATACTGCGCGCAGACCGCGCGTGCACGTGTCCCCGGCGAGCAACGGGCGGCAGCGAACAGGAGACCAGCCTTGCTGCGTACCGATACCGCGAATCCGGCCTATTTCCACAAGGTCGTCGATTGCCAGTGGGCCTGTCCGGCGCACACCCCCGTCCCAGAGTACATCCGACTGATCGCCCAGCGCCGCTACGGCGATGCGTACATGGTCAACTGGGTGAGCAACGTGTTTCCGGGCATCCTCGGCCGCACCTGCGACCGGCCCTGCGAGCCGGCCTGCCGGCGCGGGCGGGTCGAGGAAAGCAACCTGCAGCACCCGGAGCCGGTGGCCATCTGCCGGCTCAAGCGGGTGGCGGCCGACATGAAGGAGGACGTGCACGCACGCATGCCGACGCCCGCGGCGCGCAACGGCCGGCGCATCGCGTGCGTGGGTGCCGGGCCGGCCTCGCTCACGGTGGCGCGCGACCTGGCGCCTTTGGGCTACGAGGTCACGGTGTTCGACGGCGAGGCGCGCGCGGGCGGCTTCATCCGAACGCAGATCCCGCGCTTTCGCCTGCCCGAGACGGTGATCGACGAGGAGGTCGGCTACGTGCTCGACCTTGGCGTGGCGTTCCGCGGCGGCGAGCCGGTGCGGTCGCTCAAGGCACTGATGGACGAGGACTGGGACGCCATCTTCGTCGGTTGCGGCGCCCCACGCGGGCGCGACCTGCAGCTGCCCGGCCGGCAGGAGGCGGCGGCGCACATCCATATCGGCATCGACTGGCTGGCTTCGGTCTCCTTCGGCCACGTCACGGAAATCGGCAAGCGCGTCATCGTGCTGGGCGGCGGCAATACGGCGATGGACTGCTGCCGCTCGGCGCGGCGACTGGGCGGCGAAGACGTCAAGGTGATCGTGCGCAGCGGCTTCGACGAGATGAAGGCCTCGCCCTGGGAGAAGGAAGACGCCGAGCGCGAGAACATCCCGATCATCAACTTCCATGTGCCCAAGTCCTTCGTGCACGAGGGCGGCCGGCTGACCGGCATGACCTTCGAGGTCGTGCGTGCCGAGTACGACGCGCGCGGCCGCCGCACGCTGGTGCCCACCGGCGAGCCGGATGCCTTCTTCGCGTGCGACGACGTGCTGGTGGCGGTGGGGCAGGAAAACGCCTTCCCCTGGATCGAGCGCGACTGCGGCGTCGAGTTCGACGAGTGGGGCCTGCCGGTGCTGGACAAGGCAACCTTCCAGTCGAGCGTGCCGCACGTCTTCTTCGGCGGCGACGCGGCCTTCGGGCCCCGCAACATCATCACGGCCGTGGCGCACGGCCACGAGGCGGCCATCTCGATCGACAAGCTGCTGCACGACGAGCCGGTCGCCGAGCGGCCGCCGCCGATGACCAACCTGGTGTCGCAGAAGATGGGCATCCACGAGTGGAGCTACGACAACGACACCTCCGCCGACATGCGCTACCAGGTGCCTTGGGCGCAGGCGGAACGCGCGCTGGCCAGCATCAAGGTGGAGGTGGAACTGGGCTTCGATGCCGCCACGGCGTTCCAGGAGGCGGGGCGCTGCCTGAACTGCGACGTGCAGACGGTCTTCCATGAACCGGCCTGCATCGAATGCGACGCCTGCGTCGACATCTGTCCCATGGACTGCATCAGCTTCACGGTCAATGGCGACGAGGCGGACCTGCGTCAGCGGCTCAAGGCGCCGGCCCTGAACCTGGCGCAGAGCCTGTACGTCTCGGGCGGACTCAAGACCGGGCGGGTGATGGTCAAGGACGAGGACGTGTGCCTGCATTGCGGCCTGTGCGCCGAGCGCTGTCCGACAGGTGCCTGGGACATGCAGAAGTTCCTGCTCAAGACCACCCAGGCCGGGCCCGCGTGCCGCTCGCGCACGGTCGCGGAGGTCGCGGCATGACGGTCGAGCGCCTCGAGGCTGTCAACGATTTCGTCATCAAGTTCGCCAACGTCAACGGTTCCGGCTCGGCCTCGGCCAATGAACTGTTCGCCAAGGCGATCCTGCGCATGGGCGTGCCGGTCAGCCCGCGCAACATCTTTCCCAGCAACATCCAGGGCCTGCCCACCTGGTACGAGGTGCGGGTGAGCGAGGCGGGGCACCTGGGCCGGCGCGGTGGCACCGACATGATGGTGGCGATGAATCCGCAGACCTGGGACGCGGACGTGGCCGAGATCGCCCCGGGCGGCTACCTGTTCTACGACAGCACCCGGCCGCTGCCGCCGTCGCGGTTCCGCGACGACGTGCACGTCATCGGCATGCCGCTGACCGAGATCTGCAACGCGGTCTACCAGGACCCGCGCCAGCGGCAGCTGTTCAAGAACATCGTCTACGTGGGCGCGCTGGCCGTGCTGCTGGGCATCGAGCCGGCGGTGGTCGAGAAGCTCTTCTCCGAGCAGTACAAGGGCAAGGAGAAGCTGCTCGACTCGAACGTTCGCGCGCTGCATCTGGGCTGCGATTTCGCGCGCGAGCACCTCGGCCAGGCCGTGGGCCTGCAGGTGCGCCGCGCCGATGCGGTCGGCCAGCGCATCTTCGTGGACGGCAACAGCGCGGCCGCGCTGGGCTGCGTCTACGGCGGCGCCACGGTGGCGGCCTGGTACCCGATCACGCCCTCGTCGTCGGTGGCGGAGGCGTTCCAGCGCTATTGCGGCAAGTTCCGGGTGGACGAGGCGACCGGCCAGCACCGCTTCGCGATCGTGCAGGCAGAGGACGAACTGGCGTCCATCGGCATGGTGGTCGGCGCGGGTTGGAACGGCGCGCGCGCCTTCACCGCCACCTCGGGGCCGGGCATCTCGCTGATGTCGGAGTTCATCGGCCTGGCGTACTTTGCCGAGATCCCGGTGACCATCATCGACGTGCAGCGCGGCGGGCCGTCCACCGGCATGCCCACCCGGACCCAGCAGTCCGACATCCTGGCCTGCGCCTACGCCTCGCACGGCGATACGCGGCACGTGCTGCTGCTGCCGCAGGATCCCCACGAATGCTTCGAGCACGCCGCGGCCGCGCTGGACCTGGCCGACCGCCTGCAGACGCCGGTGTTCGTGATGACCGACCTGGACATCGGCATGAACCAGCGCCTGTGCGAGCCTTTCCGGTGGGACCCGGCGCACGCGTACGACCGGGGCAAGGTCATGAGCGCGCAGGAGCTCGAGGCCGGCCGCGACTTCGGACGCTACAAGGACGTGGACGGCGACGGCATCCCGTGGCGCACGCTGCCCGGCACGCACCCGACGCGCGGCAGCTACTTCACGCGCGGCACGACGCGCGACGCCTATGCCCGCTATTCCGAGCGCGGGCCCGACTACGTCTACAACATGGAGCGGCTGCTGCGCAAGTTCGCGACCGCCGCCACGCTGGTGCCGCAGCCGGTGCTGCAGGCGGCAGCCCGGCCCACGCCGCTCGGGGTGATCTACTTCGGCTCCACCACGCCGGCCATGCTCGAGGCCCTCGAGACGCTGGAGGCCGGCGGCATGCACCTGGACGCGATGCGCCTGCGCGCCTTTCCCTTCCCCGACAGCGTGCCGCAGTTCCTGGCCGCGCACGAGCGGGTGTTCGTGGTCGAGCAGAACCGCGACGCGCAGATGCGCAGCCTGCTGGTCAACGAACTGGGCATGGACCCGGCGCGGCTGGTGCCCGTGCTGCACTACGACGGCACGCCGATCACGGCGCGCTTCATCGTCGACGCGATCACTCGCCAGGCCGGTGGCCAGGCCCGGGCGCCGCAGGGCCAGAGCGCTGGCACCGCGGCGCCGCCGCTGCAGCCGCAGCCCGACCACGCGCCCGCCAAGTAAGCCCAGCCGATCGAGGAACGCCTGCCCCATGACCTACCTGGCCAAGCCCCGCCTGCATCACCCGACGCTGACCACCAACAAGGTCGGCTACACCCGGCGCGACTACGAAGGCAAGATCTCCACGCTGTGCGCCGGCTGCGGCCACGACTCCATCTCGGCCTCGATCATCGAGGCCTGCTGGGAGCTGGACATCGAGCCGCACCGCGTGGCCAAGCTCTCGGGCATCGGGTGCAGCAGCAAGACGCCCGACTACTTCCTGGGCGCTTCGCACGGCTTCAACACGGTGCATGGCCGCATGCCCAGCGTGCTGACCGGTGCCAACCTCGCCAACCGCGACCTGCTGTACCTGGGCGTCTCGGGCGACGGCGATTCGGCGTCGATCGGCCTGGGCCAGTTCGCGCACGCCATGCGGCGCGGCGTGCGGATGGCCTACATCGTCGAGAACAACGGCGTGTACGGCCTGACCAAGGGCCAGTTCTCCGCCACTGCCGACCAGGGCTCGCGCAGCAAGAAGGGCGTGGTGAACACCGACAGCGCCGTCGACCTGGTGGCGATGGCGCTGCAGCTGGGTGCCACCTACGTGGCGCGTGGCTTCTCGGGCAACAAGGCGCAGCTGGTGCCGCTGGTCAAGGGCGCCATCAGCCACGGCGGCGCCGCGTTCATCGACGTCATCAGCCCGTGCGTGGCTTTCAACAACCATCCGGGCAGTACCAAGAGCTACGACTACGTGCGCGAGCACAACGAGGCGGTCAGCCGCATCGACTTCATCACCGGACGCGAGGAGATCACGGTGGAAATGGCCCCGGGCGAGGTGATGGACGTTCGCCAGCACGACGGCAGCCTGCTGCGCCTGCGCAGCCTGCATGCCGACTACGACCCGGGCGACCGCTACGCCGCGATGGCCTACATGCAGCGCCACCAGGCGCTCGGCGAGATCCTGACCGGGCTGCTGTACGTCGACCCCATGGCCACCGACCTGCACACGGCGCTCAACACCAGCGAGGCGCCGCTCAACAGCCTGGGTGCACCAGAACTGTGCCCGGGTGTCGCAGCGCTGGAGCGGCTCAACAACTCCTTACGCTGAGGGGCCTTGCGCCGCTGGCGCGGCTGGCCCAGCATTGCGTCTTCGACGTGAACGAGTTCCGCCAGCAGGAGGGTGCCATGGCCGAGCGAACCGTCTTCCAGTCCATCTCCCGAAAGCACGTGCTGAGCCTGTCGACGCAGGCCAGCGTGCGCGAGGCTGCCGGCGCGATGACGCGCGCCAACTGCGGCAGCGTGCTCATCATGGAGCCGCCCGACCTGCTGCTCGGCATCCTGACCGAGCGCGACCTGATGACCCGCGTACTCGCGCGCGGGCTCGATCCCGAGCGCACCGCGGCGCGCGAGGTGATGACGCCCAACCCCATCTGCGTGCCGCCGCACATGCCGGTGTCCGACGCGGTGTGCCTGATGCTGGAGCGGGGCTTTCGCCACCTGCCGCTGGTCTCGGGCAGCAAGATCCTCGGCGTGTTCTCCGTGCGCGATGCGCTCCCGCGCGAACTCGGCGTGGCCTGGAGCATGAGCGAGTTCAACGAGCAGCTCAACGACGTGCTCGGCTGAACGGCTAAGGTGGGTCGAGCAGCTTGAGGCGCTGCACCTTGCCCGAGGGCCCGCGCGGCAGTTCGGCAACGAAGCGGAACTGCGCCGGCGTCTTGTAGCGGCCCAACCGGTCCTGGCAGAACGCACGCAGCGCGGCTTCGTCGCAAGCTGCTCCCTCGCGCAGCACCACGCAGGCCAGGATGTCCTGCCCGTAATGCCGGTCCGGAATGCCGACTGCCGCCGCATCGAGCACGGCAGGATGCTGCAGCAGCGCCTCGTCGATCTCGCGCGGCGCAATGTTCTCGCCGCCCTTGATGATCAGTTCCTTGATGCGTCCGGTCACGAAGAAGAAGCCGTCGGCGTCGCGGTGCCCCACGTCGCCGGTGCGCAGCCATCCGTCGGGGGTGAAGGCCGCTGCGGTGGCCTCGGCATTCTTGTAGTAGCCGCGCATCACGTTCGGGCCGCGAATGGCGATCTCGCCGCTGGTGCCGTCCGCCACGGGCTGCAGGTCGGCGCCGATCACGCGGGCGTCGCACCCCGAGGCGCGGCCCACGCTGCCGACCTTGCGCAACTGCGGCGCCAGCGGGTTGGAGAAGGCGGGCGCCGCCGTTTCCGTCAAGCCCATGGTCTCGATGATGCCGATGCCGAACTTGCGCTCGAACGCGAGAAGATGCTCGGGCGGAAGCGCGGCCGAGGCGGAGCGGCAGAAGCGCACCGGCGCCGTGGCCGCGGGTGGCGGCACGTCGCCTTCGAGCAGGAACGAGACGATGGTCGGCACCACGTTGATCCAGGTGCAACGGTTGGATTCGACCTGCGGCCAGAAGGCGCTGGCGGAGAACTTCGGGGCGAGGGCGACGCTGCCGCCGTGCGCCAGCGGCGCCAGCATGGTCACCGTGAAGGCGTTGATGTGATAGAGCGGCAGCACACCCAGCACCCGGTCCGACGGCGCGAGCGCGTGTTCCTCGCCGATCGCCGCCGCATTGGCGGCCAGGTTGGCCTGGGTCAGCATGACGCCCTTGGGCCGCCCGGTGGTGCCCGACGTGTACATCAGCAGCGCCGTGGCGTCCGGCGACGGCGGCGCGACATCGTCGTCGCCGGCCCGGTCGGCGGCGACCTGCGCGGCCGCGGGGTCCATCACGCGCACCGCGATCGGGCGGCCGGCTTGCTCGAGCAGCGCGCGCACCCGCTCCTCCCACTCGGGGGCCACGTACACCGCCTTGCAATCGGAATGCTCGAGCACGTAGCGCATCTGCTCGGGCTGCGACAGCAGGTTGACCGGGTTCACGCAGCGCCCGCCATACATCGCGCCGAGCAGCAGCAGCAAGGTCTGCAGGCCGTTGGGCATGACGAGCGACACGGTGTCGCCCGGCTCCACGCCGTCGGCCTGCAGCAGAGCGCAGACTTCGCGGCAACGCGCGCGCAGTGTCCCGAAGCCGATTGCTGCCGCGCCGTCGCTGGAGACGGCGTAGACGGCATCGGGCCGCAACGCCGCCTGGCGTTCGACCAGCGCGTGCACCGTGCCGCCGGCATGCCGGCTGTCGGTGCGAGCCGGCTCCATGTCGCCTGCGGGATGGTTCATGCCTGCCCGTACCTGTCGAAGTAGCTGCCGAAGATCTCGCGCTCGGTCGGCACGCGCTCGGCAATGGGGCGCGACACGCGGGTGATGTTCAGGTAGTGGCGATAGTTCATGTTCTCCGAGAAGTTGTTCCCGCCCCAGGTGCCGCAGCCCATCGACAGGGAAAAGGGCAGGCCGTTGTCGAAGCTGCCGCCGGTGGCGATGCAGTGCGCCTGGTTGAAGATCACGCGCGACACCGGCAGCGTCAGCCCGAGCGCCAGCGCGCGTTCCGGCCGCGCGCTGTGCAGGCCCACCGAATGGCCGGCACCCTGGTAGGCGTAGATGCGCCGCACGGTCTGCGCCGCCGCGTCGAAGTCGGCCACGCGGTACAGGGTGAGCACCGGGCTGAGCTTTTCGCCGGAGAACGGATGGGCGCTGCCCACGCCTTCGTCAGGCACGATCAGGATGGCAGGGCGGCGCTGCGCGATGTCCTGCCAGGCCGCCTGCCCGGGGGCGCCGCGCTCGGCCAGGCGCGTGGCAATGGCCTGGGCCGACTGGCCGATCACCGCGGCCGACAGCTTGCCGTCGGGCCACATCAGTTGCGCCAGCTCGTCCCGGCGTGCGCCGTCCAGCACCACCGCGCCGCGCTCGCGCAGCGCCGACAGCAGCGCGTCGCAGGCCTGGTCGACCACGACCAGGCTGTTTTCCGACGAACAGCTGGTGGCGTTGTCGAAGGTCTTGGACTGCAGGATGCGGTCGGCCGCGGCGGCCATGTCGGCCGTCTCGTCGACGATGCCGGCCACGTTGCCGGCGCCGACACCGAATGCCGGCGTGCCGCACGTGTAGGCGGCGCGCACGTTGGCCTGCGAACCGGTGGCCACGACCAGGTCGCACTGGCGCATGAGCTCGCCCGTTGCGGCCTTGTCCACGGGCGAGGGCAGGCATTGCACCAGGTCGCGCGGCGCGCCGATGCGGTCGAACTGGTCATGGATGTACTCGATCAGCCGCGCGCAGGTCGACCAGCCCTTGGGCGACGGCGCCACGATCACCGCGTTGCGCCCCTTCAGCGCATTGATGATCTTGTTGGCCGGCGTGGCCGCCGGGTTGGTCGACGGCGTGACGGCGCAGACCACGCCCACCGGCCGGGCGATCTCGATGATGCCCAGGGCCTCGTCCTCGCGGATCACGCCCACCGAGCGGGCGCCCTGCAGGTCGCGCAGCAGGCCCAGCGTCTTGCGGTGGTTCTTGCGGATCTTGTCGGGCACGTTGCCCACGCCGGTGTCGGCCACCGCCAGTTCGGCAAGCGCCCGGTTGCGGTCCGGCGCCATGATGGCCCAGCCGGCGGCGGCCACGATGTCGTCGATGCGCGCCTGGTCGTAGCCGTCGGCGATGCGTTGCGCCGCGCGGGCGCGGGCCACCAGTTCGGCAACCACCGTGGCTGCCCGGGATGGTGCCGGCGCCGTGGCGCCTTCATTGCTTTGCATGTCACTCCACCTTGATCTGTGCGTCGCGGGCCAGTTTGGCCCACTTGTCGAGTTCGGCGCTGACCACCTTGGCCAGTTGCGCCGGCGTGCCGCCCACGCCTTCGCTACCCTGGTCGAGCAGCTTGGCGCGGATGTCCGGTTCCTTGAGCAGTTCGTTGAGCGCGCGGTTGAGCTTGTCCACCACCGGCGCCGGCGTGTGCGCCGGAACGAACATCGCGTACCAGGAGTCGACCTCGAAATCGGGGACGCCGGCCTCCTGCATGGTCGGCACCTCCGGAAAGGCGGCGCTGCGCTTGACGGTGGACATCGCCAGGGCCTTGAGCTTGCCCGCCTTCACGTGCTGCGCCGCCGCCGGAATTGACACCCACAGCAGCGGGACCTGGCCGCCCATCACGTCGGTCACGGCGGGGCCGCCGCCGCGGTAGGGGATGTGCGTCATCTGGATGCCTGTGCGCAGCTTCATCAGTTCGCCGGCCAGGTGTCCCGGCGAGCCGTTGCCGACCGACGCGTACGACAGCGACCCGGGCTTGCTCTTGGCCAGCGCGATGATTTCGGCGACGGTGTTCGGCGCGAACTGCGGGTTGGCCACCAGGATCTGCGGCAGCGAGGCCACCGTGCCCACGGGATCGAAGTCGCGCGCGGTGTCGAACGGAATCTTGGTGTAGATGGCCGGGTTGATCGTGTGGGAGGACAGCGTGAACAGCACCGTGTAGCCGTCCGGCGCCGCCTTGGCGGCGATCTCGCTGCCCACCAGGCCCGCGGCGCCGCCGCGGTTGTCGATCACCACCGGCTGGCCCAGCAGCGCCTGGAAGCGCGGCTGCACGATACGCGCGATCACGTCGGTGCCGCCGCCGGGCGGGTAGGGCACCAGGAACCGCACGGGCTTGTCGGGGTAGGTGCCCTGGGCGCGCGAATGCAGGGGCAGGAGTGCTGCGGTGGCGCCGAAAGCGAGCGTCAGGCAGCAGGCTCGTCGGCCGCGTTCGATGGTCTCCATGATGCTTGTCTCCGTGTTGTCTCTGTCGGACGTTGGAAAGGCGGCGACGCTGCCGCCTGCGTATACCCCAACGTGTGGCTCGCATCGCGGGCACAGGCCAGGAGCATTTCGGAGAGCTGGCGCGCCTGGGCGCGCGCGAAGCGGATGGAGGGCACGCTCATGCCTACCGCGGCCACGGCCTGGCCGCGGGCGTCGAACACTGGCGCGCCGAGGCCGCACACGCCGGTGCGCCATTCCTCGCGGTTTTCGGCGTAGCCGCGGCTGCGGACCCGCGCCAGTTCTGCCAGCAGCGCGGCGGGATCGGTGATGGACTTCGGCGTGTGCGCCACCAGCGGGCCGAGCAGGGCGCGCAATTGCGCCTCGTCCGGCTGCATCACGGCCAGCAGGGCCTTGCCCGAGGCCACGCAGTAGGCGGGGGCGCGTCCGCCGATGCGCGAGTACGCGGCCACCGGCAACGGGCTGTCGAACTTGTCGAGGTAGACGATCTCGCCGCCGTCGAGCGCGGCCAGGTGGATGGTTTCTCCGCTCGCCTGTGCCAGGCGGGCCAGCAGCGGATGCAGCAGCGCCGGCAGGTTCGCCGAGTCGCCGGTCTGCGCGCCGAGCTCGAACAGCTTCATGCTGGGCCGGTAGCCGCTGGTGGCCGGGTCCTGCAGGGCCCAGCCGCATTCGACCAGCGTCTGCAGCGTGCGGTGGGCATTGCTGCGCGGCACGCCGAAGGCCTGGGCGACGTCCGTGACGCGGCATTCGCGACCGGCGCGTGCCAGCCATTCGAGGACGGCGAGTCCCTTGGCGAGAGTGGAATCCATTGTGTTCTAACAGTTGGAACGTCGTCTGATATGTTGGAATCAATGTAGGCGCGCTCGCCGGCCGCGTCAAGCACCGGTCGGCGGTCCGCGCGCAGTGGGCGGTCGGCGCTGCGGGCGTCGGCTTTCCCGGACGCGGGCCTTGCGCGAGGGCTGGATTTCCAGCCGTGCGATGCCGGGAAAACCATGAGCGCCGGCGCGGCCTGCCTTGTATTTCAAGCACTTGCGTGCGTTCGCTCGACGGGCATGCGCGTTGCTATGGGTTGGCCGCCCATGCGCAGGCCGGCTGACCGGCCCTGCTCGGGGGACCCGTTTTGACAACGCCAACGAGGAGACAAGACAGATGACCGGATCCCACAAGAGGACTCGCAATCGCAAGCTCACCCTGGGCCTCAGCGCGCTGACCTGCGCACTGATCCTGGCGGCCTGCGGCGGCGGCAGCGACAGCAAACCCAGTCCCGGCACGCCCGGCGGCGGCACGCCACCCGTCGGCGATGGCGGCACGCCGCCCGGCGGCGACCCGGGCACGCCCGATCCCGGCAACCCCGATCCGGGAACGCCGGCGGATGCCACCGTGCGCATCAAGGTGCTGTCGTCGTCACCGGCGCTGGTGACAGGCGACGATGCGCTGATCGAACTCGAACCGCTGGCCGACGCGGCCATGGACGGCCTCGCGGTCACCGTGGACGGCCGGGACGTGACCGGCGCGTTCGCACGCAACCCGGCCAACGGACGGATGGTGGGCAAGGTCACCGGCCTGAAGGTGGGGGACAACGAACTAGTGGCCAGCCTGGGCGGGTACGAGGCCAGGAAGGTCCTCACCGCCTACCCGATCATGGGCCCGGTCATCTCCGGCCCGCACGAGCAGCCGTTCGTCTGCGGCTACGAGACCTTCACGCGCATGGGCGGGCAGAAGCTCACGCCGACGGGCGACGACAAGTGCTCGGTCGTCACGCGGGTGGACTACTACTACCGCAACAGCGCGGGCGGCAACACGCGCTTCGTGCCGGAGCAGATCACCGAGTACCCGGCCAACATGACGTACCTGACCATCGACGGCAAGAAGGTGCCCTACGTGGTCCGGCTGGAAAGCGGCACCATCAATCGCGGGCTCTACCAGTCGGCGATCCTGCATGACGTGCTCAACGAACCGCCGCCGTCGCCCACCTCGCGGCCGGCCGGCTGGACCGGAGGGCTGATCTATCCGCTCGGCGGCGGCTGCCAGGGCGGCTGGTTCCAGCAAGGCAACGACTTCGGCACGCTGATCAACCCGACCTACCAGAGCCGCGGCCTGGCGGTGACGACGTCGACGCTCAACGTCTTCGGCACCAACTGCAACGACCAGCTCTCGTCCGAGACCATCGCGATGGTCAAGGAGCGCTTCATCGAGAACTTCGGCGTGCCCACCTACACCATCGGCACCGGCGGCTCGGGCGGCTCCTACCAGAGTCACCAGACCAGCGACAACTATCCGGGGCTGTTCGACGGCGTGGTGGTCAGCCAGGTGTTCGCGGACGTGACCTCGTCGACGATCTTCAAGCTGCACGACTCGCGCGTGCTCAACACCTACTTCAATGATCCGGCCACCGCCGCCCTCAACTACACGGTCGAGGAGAAGCAGGCGATCTCGGGCTACCTGCAGATCGGCAACATCGCGAACATGAGCGGCAGCGCCGGCCGGCTGGACCCGGTGGTGTCGTTCCCGTCGGGCGTGCCGGTGGAGCAGCGCTACGACGCGGCCACCAACCCGACGGGTGCGCGGGCCACGGTGTTCGACCACACCATCAACGTCTACGGCAAGACCGAGCAGGAAGGCTTCGCGCTGCGGCCGATCGACAACGTGGGCATCCAGTACGGCCTGAACGCGCTCAACGAGGGCAGGCTCTCGATCGAGAAGTTCCTCGACCTCAACGAGCGGATCGGCGGCGTCGACCGCGACATGAAGCCGACGGCCGCCCGCACCGTGGGCGATCCGGACGCCTTGCGCCGGGCCTACCAGTCGGGCCGCATCGTCAACGGCGGCGGCGGGCTCGCGTCCACCGCCATCATCGACATGCGCGACTACAACGACCAGACGGTCAACGGCGACATCCACACCAAGATTCACTCGTTCTCGATGCGCGAGCGGCTGCGCCGGGCCAACGGCGACATCGGCAACCACGTGATGTGGACCAAGGGCGGCACCAGCGCCGAGGCCTTCGATGCCATGGACAAGTGGTTGCGCGCGGTCAAGGCCGACGCCTCCGACCGCACCCTCGCGCAGAAGATCAGGCAGGACCGCCCGGCCGACCTCAAGGATGCCTGCTGGAAGGACGGCTTGCGGTACGAGGAGGAGCAGACGGCCTTCGGTCCCGGCGCCTGCAACACCTTCTACCCGGCCGGCACCACGCCGCGCATGGCCGCGGGCGGTCCGTTGACCGACGACATCGCCAAGTGCCAGCTCAAGCCGCTCAATCCGTCGGACTACAAGGTCTTCTTCACGCCGCAGCAGTGGGGCCGCATGACGGCCGCCTTCCCGGACGGCGTGTGCGACTGGACCCGCCCGGGCGTGGGGCAGACGCCGCTGGCAGGCACCTGGCTGTCTTTCGGCCCTTCGCCGGTGCGGCTGCTGTTCGACATCACGGGCCAATTGACGCCCAACGTCCAGTGATGCCGGCGGCCGGCGCCGCAGGGGGCCGGCCGCATCCATCCGAAATTCCTTCCCATCCATTCTTCCGGAGTACACATTGAAAGCATCGATCGCAACCAAGGCCGTGGCACTGGTCGCAGCCTTGACCGCATCCGTGGGCCTGCATGCCCAGGACTACCCTGGCGACAAGGTGGTCACCATCGTGGTTCCCTTCGCCGCCGGCGGGCCGACCGATCGCGTCGCGCGCGACCTGGCCGAGGCGCTGCGCAAGCCCCTGGGCGCCACCAGCGTGGTGATCGACAACACCGCCGGCGCCGGCAGCACCATCGGC